>Ga0187876_1001179_pt1 | contig 23126 bp, 25 predicted proteins | sample June2016WEW_17_4_FD_133000 | JGI IMG/M metagenome (GOLD analysis project Ga0187876, IMG submission 133000) | Peatland microbial communities from SPRUCE experiment site at the Marcell Experimental Forest, Minnesota, USA - June2016WEW_17_40 | ecosystem: Environmental > Terrestrial > Soil >...
TGATGACAGCGCAGAAGAGAATGATTTGGATCCAACCGTTCGCGGTCATTTGTCACGTCCTAGAAACGCTCGGGGCGCAGAAGTGCGTAGGTGAGGTAGATCAGAATTCCGGCGGTGACGATCGCGCCGAGGATATAATCGAAGGTCATGGTCTCGGGTCCTTCAGAACGCTTTCCGCGCCGGTGGATTCACCGGGCGAGAGGACGCCATCCTCTTAACATAAAGGCTGGCCTCTGAACAAAAGGCGGGGTTTATCGTACTCGCAAACGGCGGCCGGTCTGGTGTTTGCCAAGCGAAGTCTAGAGATGCTCGCAGCCCACGGCATAGGCTGCCGTTACGAGGAAGAAGATGGTGCCGGCGGCGAGGAAGACAACATCGAGCATAGTTATCCTCGCGGTGAGGGCGGACATCGAGCCCGCCCGTAGGTAAAAAGCCTAGTAACTTATGCGCCTATGTGGGCCGTCGCGCTATAGGATTTCGAGTGCCCGGAACAGGCGCGCTTATAGCAAATTCGTGGGTGTTTGGGGCAAAGGCCGGTGCCGGGCGGGAATGCGACTGCGGCCATGTAGATGTTTCGGTAAGACTTTATGGTTAATAAATTCCTGTTCGTCTCGTTGAGCAGAGATTGCGGGATCATGCCGGTTCAATCCGAAGCCAAAAAATATCGTCCGGGCTTGCCGAAAGGTTGGGCTTGGCCGGAAAGTCCCGGCGCGCGTTTCCGGACCATCGGCGGCCGGCGTTTGTTGGCTGGGCTTGGCCTCGGCCTTCTGACCTTTGGCGGCATGGAATGGCTGCTGGCGGGAACCGCGGATTTCAAGGCGCATGCGATTGCCGGTATTTCCGATGCCGCGCGAGGGTCCGGCGCGCTCGAGCAAGCCGCTGTTTTGGCGATGACGAAGCCGGTCCTGGCGCGCGCCGCCATCATTTTGCGGGACAAAGGTTTTTCCATGCCGGGGGCTCCGGCCGCCTCGGGGGCGGAGGACGGTCTCGAGCGCGATCTGGCGTCCAAGATTTCCCTGGTGCCAGAACCAGCCATGAACGCTCTTGTGATCGAGGCGCGCGCGGAGACCGGGGAGAAGGCCGCCGCCGCGGCCAATGCGGTGGCGGACGCTTTCATCGATGTTCAGAATGAAGCCGCGGTCAATCAGCATGAGGGGCGCGCGGCTTCCGTCGCGGCGCGGCTTCGGGCCTTGAGCGATTTGGCGGGCGCCGCGCGCCGCCGTCTCGATGCCGTTCTCGCGGCAGGCGCCGATCCCGCGCAACAACGCGCCCATGCGGCCGCGGTGACGGCCCGCGCCAAGACCCATTTCGAGGCCTTCAAGACCATGCTGGCCTCGGGCTCGCCGCCGCTTGGGGCGCAGACTGGTTTGCCGCCTTCGATTGCCCCGTTGCAAGCGGATTATCTCGAATTAAAGCGCCAAATGGATGTGGCCAAACGCATTTTGGGGGATCGCTATACCTCGGCGAATGGTCTCGAAAGTCGCTTGCGGGCCTCCGCCAAGCTTTTGCAGGCGGAGTGGGAGCGCTTGACGCAGGCCGCGCGTGCGGATTGGGAGCGCGCGCGCGATGACGAGGCAAGCTTGACGCAAACGGGGACGGCGTCTGGCCCAGGGATCCAGCCCACGATCGAAGAGGCGCGCCTCGCCGCTCAAGCCGCCGGCGATGCTTTGGCGCAATTCCAACCCGGTGCCGTGGCGGGTTCCCCCGGCGAGCGTCCCTATCGCTTGATCAAGCCTGCCGCGCTTCCCGAAAATGCCGTGGGCCTTGCCGAAGGGCTGCGCCATCTTCTCGCCGGCTTCGCGGGTTTGGCCGTGGCCACCTTGGCCATGCGATCGCGGATGCCGGCGTTGCGCGGTGCGCTGCCTGACGCGGAGGAGGACGATCTTGCCGCTTCGCCGCGCCTTGACGAAGACTTGGATGCCGAACGGGAGCCCTGGGCCCCGCTCTCGAGACGAACCGCCTTTGCGGACCATGCTCTCCCGCGAGACGCGGGGGAGGACGATTGGCCGGATCGCGAGGAGGAGCGCGGAATGCCGCATCTTGCGATCTCGGATGCGTTGGAAGACCTCGCGCGGGTCAATGCGCGGCCGGGCTGTCCGCTGACCCTCTTCATCGGAACGCTCGGCGATTCCGCCGTCACGGCGCCTGTCGCCCTCGGTTTGGCCCGGGCGGCGGCCTGGGCTGGCCACCGCGTGCTGCTGATCGAAGGCGCGCGGCGGCATTCTCTTCTTGCAGGCGCCGTGGCGATCGATGCGGAGCCGGTGGTTGTCGACGTCCTCGGCATGCTCAAAGCCGCGATACCCGATCGATTGGCCGATGGTCTTTACGTGGCGCCCGCTTTGCCCGGCGCCGCGCGTCTCGCCTCTGATTTGGCGCGCGCCGGCGATGTCCCCTTTATCGGTCACGCGCCGGAAGAATTCGATCTGGCCATTATCGATGGCGGGCATGTCGATGCGCGGACACCGGAAGATTGGGGCCAAGCCGCCGATGCCACGATACGGGCCGGGGGCTTTGTGTCGCACCGCGAGGACGAGGCCTTTTTAGCGGCCATCGGGGGAAGCCCGTCCGGTTTTCTCGGGCCGGTCTCCAAGGACGCGGCTCTCGCAGGCGGCGATGCACGCTCTGGGTTCGGCGGAGCCTACGCTTCGGCGGCTTGATGGGGCGTCCGCTCAAACAGCAGGGCTAGCCTATCCTACCGGTATAGAATCCGGCTGGCCGGGGCGCGGCGCTCGTCCCACCCGGCGCGTTGGAGCGCCGGCACGTCATGCTCTTCGCTGGGATAGCCGATGCAGAGATAGCCGATGAAATGCCAGCTTTCCGGGATGTCCAGGATCTTCGTGATGGCGGCGGGATCGACGATGGACACCCAGCCCAGGCCGATCCCCTCGAGACGGGCGGCGAGCCATAGGGTATGGATCGCGATGGCGACGGAAAAATCCAGCGCGGCGGGCATGGTTTGCCGCCCAAGTCCATGACCTTGCGAGCAGTTTCCCTCCGCAAAGGCGGCGATATGGACGGGCGCCTGATCGAGGCCAGACAGTTTGAGCGTGGCATAAAGAGCGCGGCGCGATCCATCCTGCAAGGCAAGCGCCGCGGCGTTGCAGGCCTCGTAATTGGCGCGGACCGCCGCGCGCGACGCGGGGTCTTCCACCACGACAAAGCGCCAAGGCTCGCTCAAACCGACCGAGGGCGCCAAACAGGCCGTGGCGATCAGCCGCTCGATCGTCCCCTCCGGGAGAGGCTTGGCTTGAAAGCCGCGGACATCGCGCCGCCAGGTCAAGAGATCCCGCAGCCCTTCCTGGAGAACGGCATCGAAGACGGGAGGCGTATCGAGCAGCGCGCTGGTCAAGCATCTCACCTTGGCTTGGGATGACCCTCCACTTTTCCCGCTTTTGGCGGCGAAGTGCAAATAGACGTTCGTCCCGCCCATCCGGCCGCGAACGTCAATCCGGGTGACACGGGGGGCAAGACAGCGTTACAAGTCGTACCGGTCGGGCGATTTTCGCCAGTCCAGCGATTTCATCAGCATCTTCAACCCCCAAAGCCAAGTTTTTCGATCCTCATGTATGATTATTCCAAGAAAATCCTGAACGCGCGGGTCTATGACGTCGCGATCGAGTCGCCGCTGGACGCGCTGCCGCGTCTGTCGGAGCGGCTTGGCGCGGACGTGCTGTTGAAGCGCGAGGATTTGCAGCCGGTTTTCTCCTTCAAGCTGCGGGGCGCCTATAACAAGATCGTGGGGCTCTCCCCGGAGCAGCGGGCCAAGGGCATCATTTGCGCCTCGGCGGGCAACCATGCCCAAGGCGTGGCCCTGGCGGCGCAAAAGCTCGGGATCGAGGCGATCATCGTCATGCCGGGCACGACGCCCAGTATCAAGATCGATGCGGTGCGAAGGCGCAGCGCCACGGTCGTGCTGGCCGGCGATACGTTCGACGAGGCCTTGGTGCACGCCAATCAGCTCCGGGACGAGCGTGGGCTGATCTTCGTGCCGCCTTACGACGATCCCGATGTGATCGCGGGGCAGGGGACCGTCGGCATGGAGATCCTGCGCCAGCATCCCGATCCCATCGAGGCGATTTTCGTGCCCGTGGGCGGCGGCGGTTTGGCGGCGGGCATCGCCACATTCGTCAAATATCTGCGGCCTGACGTGAAGGTCATCGGCGTCGAGCCGGAGGATGCCGCTTGCATGGATGCGGCGCTGCGGGCGGGCAGCCGGGTGATTCTCAACCAGGTCGGCTTGTTCGCCGATGGCGTCGCGGTGCGCCAGGCGGGTATCGAAACGTTCCGGCTCTGCCAGCTCTATCTCGATGGCATGATCACCGTGACGACGGACGAGATCTGCGCGGCCATAAAGGACATATTCGACGATACCCGCGCCAGCGCGGAGCCCGCCGGGGCCTTGGCGCTCGCGGGTCTCAAGTCTTACGCCGAGCGCGGCGTGCGCAGCGGGTCGCTCGTTGCGATTCATAGCGGCGCCAATCTCAATTTCGACCGTCTCCGGCATATTGCGGAGCGGGCCGAGATCGGCGAGCGTCGCGAAGCGCTGTTGGCCGTGACGATCCCCGAGGAGCCCGGCAGCTACCTCGCCTTTATCAAGACGCTCGGGCCGCGCCCGGTGACGGAGTTCAATTACCGTTATGCTCAGGGAAGCAAGGCGCATGTCTTCGTGGGCGTGCAGCTTTCGGGCGGGGCCGGAGAACGGGCCGTCCTGATCGCGTTGCTGCGCGGCGCCGGCTACGAGGTCGTGGATCTCAGCGACGACGAGACGGCGAAGGTCCATATTCGCTATATGGTCGGCGGCCGCGCGGCGGGTCTGGTGGACGAGCGGATTTACCGTTTCGAATTCCCGGAACGGCCCGGCGCCTTGATGCGTTTTCTCGAGGGCCTCGCCTATGGCTGGAACATGACCTTGTTCCATTACCGCAATCACGGGGCCGATTACGGCCGGGTTCTAGCCGGTATCATGGTTCCGGAAGACGATCGGAGCTACTTCAAGCAATGCCTTGACGAATTAGGCTATCCCTATTGGGACGAAAGCGAAAATCCGGCCTACCGGATCTTTCTCAATGGCGAGATGTAACAACGGGTCTTTTCCATGAACCCAGCCCTGCGGTATGGGTCAACCGGACGGGCAAGCCGGACGAATACACCGATCTGCCGCCCGATCGTATCGTAACATCGCTGGACGAGCTTGTTTGACCATGCCTTCAGACGACGCGCCCCCGGAGATCCCTCCCACCACGCTCGCCGACGCCAAGGTTTTCACCTGGCGGGGTGAGCTGGTCAGCGATGCCCTCCGCCGCGTCGCCGTCGAGACGCCGGTGCAGGTGAGTTTTGCCGATGTGCCTTTTGCCGTGATGATGCTGACGCCGAGCGATCTCGAGGATTTCGCCTATGGGTTCAGCCTGACCGAGGGCATGGTCCAAACCGCCTCGGAGATTCGCAAGGTGACGCTCAGCCGGACCGGGGAGGGGCTGGCGATTCGGATCGATCTCGCAGCCGGCAAATTGCACCAGCATTTGGCGCGGCAGCGCGCCATGACCGGCCGGACGGGTTGCGGTGTCTGCGGGATCGACGATCTCGACGCGCTCGAGCGGGCGGAGCGGGCGGTCACGGTGCCGCCGCCGGTTTTGATTGGGCCGGTCGAGCGGGCGCTTGCGGCTCTCGACGCCAAGCAGGTCTTGAATGCGGCAACGGGCGCTGTTCATGCCGCCGCCTGGGCGGATGCGGCGGGACAAATCCTGCATATCCGTGAGGATGTCGGCCGCCACAATGCACTGGACAAACTGATTGGCGCCTTGCTGCGCGCGGAAGTCGAGCCGCTGACCGGCTTTATCGTGATCACCAGCCGGTGCTCTTTCGAAATGGTTGAAAAGACGGCCAGTTTCGGCGCGCGCACGCTTGTCGCGATTTCCGCGCCGACTTCGCTGGCGATCGAACGCGCGCGCAAACTCGATGTGGCGTTGATTGGCATCGCGCGCCGGGATTCCCTAACGGTTTTCATAGGTTCCAGCCGGATCGATTGATCGATCGCCCCGTTTATCGCGGTAGTTTGGGGGATAACGTCACGGAATGCGGCTTTATTTCATTCTTTGTTTACCGGATTGCGTGCCTTGTTAATTTTAAACCTCAACGTCAAGTGGCGTAATGTTCAAGTGGTTATCGCAGTCGCAACGGCGGCGGCAGTCCAGTCCGTCTGCGATTCAGGCGGGCGTAGCTGCGCCTGAGCCTATTGCCGCCGCCGATACGAGCGAGACGAGGCGTGCCGCCGAGATCGACCTTCTCAGTGGAATCGGTCAAGCCACAGATACCAATCTAGTTCTCAATAGGTTGTTGCGCGATGCCTTCGGGATCGTCGATGAACTCGCGGCCTTTTCGACATCGTTCAACGGCACGGCCGATCTTGCCCGTACCCGCGCCGAACATTTCGCCAAATCGGTTTCGGATCTGCGCGGGAAAAACGCCAAGATCGAGAGCGGACTCGCGACGGCCGCGCAAGCGCTCGATCAGGCCCACATACGATCACGTTCCGCTCTCGCGAGCGTCGAGGATTTGACGGCTGCCATCGCCGATATCGAGCGGGTCGTGAGGGGCATCTCGGCCATTGCGGCGCAAACCAACTTGCTCGCTTTAAATGCCACGATCGAGGCGGCGCGGGCTGGGGCCGCCGGCGCCGGTTTTCGCGTCGTTGCCGGGGAGGTCAAGGCACTTTCGCAGCAAACGCAGCGCGCGACCGAGGATATTGTTGCATCCGTGCGGCGCATCCGCCAACGCGCCTCGTCCAACATGTCGGAAGTCCGCGACATCGATCAAGCCGTCGATAGTTTGGATGGCGTTTTCGGCGTCGTGCGATCGACCGTCATTTCGCAATTGGAGCAGACCCGCGAGATCGGCACGGGCGCGGAGCAGGTCGCGGCGCTAGCCCAATCCGTCCAAGTGAGTGCCGACCGCATGGAGACATTGGGCAGTCAGGCCAAGCGGATGACGATTTCCGCCGAGGAGGCGGCCTCCAATGCAAGCCGGGCCTTCGGGCGGTTGACGGATCGCGCCTCGATCGTCATGCGCCTGGCAAGTCCGGACGATGAAGATCGCGCGGCACGTTGGCCGGTTGTTCTCCATGGGACTTTGACGCGAGGCGGTTCGACTCTCCGTATCAAGACAATCGATATTTCATCCAACGATCTGCAATTCGAGTTCAGTCCGGCCTTGCTCGATCTGCTTGGCGAGACCGCTTCCGTGGATATCGAGACGATTGGTTCCGTCGATGTGCGTTTCCTCACGACCACGACTTATGGGATCGAAGCGATTTTCGTCGGCATGTCCCCGGCGATGTCGGCGCGCGTGATGAGCGAAATTGCGCGTCTTCGCGATTTCTATGCGCCTTACATTCTGCGCGTCCAATCCGTCGCCGGCGAAGCCCGGGCTCTCATTCATGCCGCGCTTGCTGCGGGCGACATCACGCAGGCGCAGCTTTTCGACACGGATTACCGGCTCGAGGAGGGGAGCGACCCTCCGAAATATTGGAGTCAAGCCGTTGCTCCGCTGGAGAGTTGCGTGAGATCGCTGATCGAACGGGAATTAGAAGTTCACCCCCGGCCCGATTTCTGCCTCTTGCAGGATCGCAATGGGTTCAACCCCGTTCATAATCTCTGCTATTCCTTGCCGCCGAAAAGAGACGATTCCATTTACAATCAACGCAGTTCGCGCGCGCGGCGGATGTTCCAGGATCGCGTCGGACTGTCCGCCTCCCGCAATCTCCGGCCGTTTCTCGTGCAAAGCTATGCGCGGGACATGGGCGGCGGCTTGATCGTCATCCGCAAGGAATTCGATGCCCCGCTCTTCATTCAAGGCCGCCACTGGGGCGCGGTCCGCATGGCCTATGAATTGAGTTGAGTTCGGTTGATCTGGCCGATGATCGCATAGCCTCGGAAGAGCGGGCGCGAGCTGCCCTCGAGGCCAAGCTCCCGTGCGATGGCCTCGATATCTCTCGCCAAGGTTAGGCGCGGCGTCACATGGAACTTAGCCAGCCATCGATCCAGGATGCGCTTGAATGTGCCGGGCAGACCGGCCTGATCTCCGAAATCGACGGTATGCAAGGAGCCGCCTGGCGATAACATCTCCGCGCCGTGCCGGAGCACCTCGCGCCACGGCGGGATCATCGATAGTGCATAGGATATGACGATGCGGTCGAATTTTTGGCGGCCAAAGCAGAGGTTTGGGTCAAAACAAGTCGCGTCGGCTTGTTTGAGCGTAATGCGGTGTTGGAGCCCGGCGCGGGCGATATTGGCGCGCGCGGTGGTCAACATTTCCTCGGATATATCGAGGCCGAAGCAGGTTGCCCGCGGATAGGCCCGCGCGATTGCAATGAGATTGCGCCCCGTGCCGCAGCCGATTTCGAGAATGCTCGCGCTATCTCGCGGTTGAAGCTCCGCGATGAGTTGATCGCGGCCGAGTAGATAGAATTTCCGTGTTATATCGTAGATGTGCCGCTGGTAGCGGTACATCTGGTCCATCAGGGTGGTGGCGTCGGCCGGCGCCGCCGCTGTCAACGCCCGGTCTCCGCGAAACGGTAGAGATGAAACGCGCCGTAGATCGAGGACCGGTCTTTGTCGCCCAGCGCGCGTGAGCGCTCGTGCTGATAGGTCCAGCGGCCGAGAATTTGCGCGGGGATGCGTCCCGGCAGCAGGCGCTCGTCGGCCGCGGTGCGGAAAATGACACGGGCGCCGGGCCGCGCCGTGCGCGTGATTTCGCGCCAGAGCGCGGTCAGATCCTCGTCGTTCATCCAGTCTTGCGCGTCGAGCAAGACGGTGCAATCGACGCTTTGAGCGGGTTGATCCTCGAGAAAGGCGGTCATGGAGCGCTGGTGGAGCGCAACGCGGTTGGCATGCGAGCGGACGGTTTCGAAATTCCGCGCCTGGAGATAGGGGGGCAAGGCGGCGTCTTGTCCGCTGGCATACCGCCGGCCGAACGCCTGCCAGGCGAAGTAATTGTCCTTGATGTCGAAACCGCAGGCAAGCCTTTCCAGCCGTTGCCGCAAGACCGCATTAATGCCGCCAGGTAGATCGCGGGACAGTTTTTGGTATTGCGAGGGCGGAATACCCAGGCCAAACAAAGAAGCGGGCTGCTCGGACAGCCAGCGGGTGAAGCGCTTGTCCAAAATCGGCGCGATCTTGGCATCGAAAATCGTCCGCTGTTCTTCGAGCGACTTGGCCTCGAGGACGGCGGAGAGATCGCAGCCGTACAAACGCCCGAGCAGATGACCCGAGCCGATGAATTTGCCGAGCAGGCCGTAGCGGTAGAAATTTCGCGAGAAGGCGGAGATCCGGCGGCGGCCAAAGGCGCGGCGCGCGTCCCAGTACGAGGCGGAGACGGGGTCGAGGCGCGGCCGGATATGGGTTTGATAGGCAACTATATTGGCTTTGGCGTCGGCCTGGCCGAAGAAAGTGTGGAAACTCTCGTAATCGGGCAGGGTTTGGAGCGCGCAGAGTTTCAGGCGTCCGAGGGCGATATGGGCGCCATTGAGATCGACGCCGCTGATCTTCGCGGGACTGGCGCTGAGATAGGACAAAATATTGCAGGATCCCGACGCGATCGCCACGATATGATCATCAAGCTTGATCTCGAGGGCTTCCATGTCGACGACCGGGTCTTCCCAGATCTGCGGGTAGACGAGCCCGCGAAAGGCGAAGGTGAAGAGCCGCTCCAAGGCGCCAGCCTTGGTCAGGGCCTTGCTCTGATGCACGGCGGTATCGAGACCTTCAATCGTCGCGCGTCTTACGGTCTGCTGCGTCTGCATCGGGCCTGCCTTGATCCTATTGGGAGCGTTGAGGCGTTAGAACAGCCTTATGACGGCCGGATGACAGAAAGGCGATTGAATTTTCAACAAAACGCGAATTCCTGTGGGATGCGTAAAATACTTATTTTATAGAAACGATTTCGGCATCGATCTCCGCGGACCGAACGGGCGGTCCGATCTTACGTCAAAGCCGGGGAGCGCGCTCAAAGCTGCCGCGCTCGACGGTTCCTGCCGTTCGATTTGTGGTGTAATCTGCCGCGTTAAGTTTTTTAGGAGCGCTTCCGGGCGGGACGGCACCGCGCCCGGGGAGGATGACAGGCTTGAGATTTTCCGAATTGCCGGCCGGTCCGATCCCTTCGGCGCCACTTTTCCTGGGTCTCGCTGGACTTATTCCGTTTTGGGTCTTGGCCGGCGGTCTCGCGCTCAAGGGCGTGGGGCCGTTCTCTTGCGAATGCCTCGATTTGGCGCTCGCCTCCTATGCCGCCATCATTCTGTCCTTTCTCGGCGGAATCCGCTGGGGCCTCGCGGTTGCCTCCGCCGACAGGCCCGAAGCCGGGATGCATTTCATGCTCTCGGTCATGCCGTCGCTGGCGGCTTGGATTTTGCTGGTTTTGCCGGAACCGTGGCGGCTGACCAGCCTTGGGTGTCTCTCGCTCGCCCTTGGCCCTTTGGACCGGGGCTTGGTTTTGTCCGGGTTCGCGGCGCCCTGGCTTGGCCGTTTGCGGCTCTTGCTGAGTTCCGGCGCCGGAATGGCTCTCTTGGCCGGGGCCGTCGCTTGGCGGGTTTAAGGGTTGGCGGGTTTAAGGGTTGGCGGGTCTGACGGTTGGCGGATCTGATCTAACAAACTGGTTGCGGACCGCTATATCGTGCAAGAGTCCGGCGGTTTCGTTAAACGGGATGACTCCATGAGTGCTAGCGGCGATGACGTTCTTCTCCAAGCCCAAGCCTGGAAAGAGGCGGGGCGGAAGGTGGCCCTCGCGACCGTGATCGAGACGTGGGGATCGGCGCCGCGCCCGGCTGGGAGCCATCTTGCGGTCGATGGGGACGGCCGGTTTCTTGGCTCGGTCTCCGGCGGCTGCGTCGAAGGTGATGTGATCACCGAGGCTTTGGATGTCATTGGCTCCGGCGGTCCTCGAATGCTGGAGTTTGGTGTCGCCGACGAGACGGCTTGGCGGGCCGGTCTTTCCTGCGGCGGGCGCATCCGGGTCTATGTCGAAAGGCTCGACTGATGCGGACCGCTGATCTCGCGCTGCTCAACGCCGAACGCGCCGCGCGCCGCGCTGTCGTTCTGGTGACCGCTTTGGAGACTGGCGAACAGCGTGTCGTGAAGGGCGCGGAGGTCGCGGGCGATCCGCTCGGGGTGGAAATCGCGGCGCGCATCCAGTCCGGCAAAAGCGGCATCGTGGAGCTGGATGGGAGAAGCTCGTTCCTCACCGTCCATGTCCCGCCTGTCCGCCTGATCGTGACCGGCGCCGTCCATATTTCCCAAACACTTGCCCCAGCAGCGCGTCTGGCTGGTCTCGATGTCACCATCATCGATCCGCGCACGGCTTTCGCGACGCCGGAGCGGTTTCCGGACGTGCGGCTCTTGGCCGAATGGCCGGACGATGTCTTGCCGGGGCTCGCCCTCGACCGCTACACCGCCGTCGCGCTCGTGACCCATGATCCCAAGATCGACGATCAAGCCTTGATTGCGGCTTTGCGCGCGGATTGCTTCTATATCGGCGCGCTGGGCTCGCGGACGACCCATGTCAAACGGTTGGAGCGGATGCACGAGCAGGGCTTTCAGGACGAAGATCTCACGCGGATCCGCGCTCCGGCGGGCCTTGATATCGGCGCGGTGAGCCCGGCGGAAATCGCAATTTCCATCGTCGCCGAGATCATCGGCGCGATGGGCAAGAAGCCCGCGCGGGCGGGAGCTGGCGCTTGAAATTTGGCCCGGTCGACGCAGCGAGCAGCGAAGGCGCAATCCTGGCCCATGCCATCAGGCGGCCGGGTCTTGCGTTGAAAAAGGGGGAGATCCTGGCCGCGCGTCACATCGCCGCGCTGGAGGCCGCGGGGATCGAGACCGTGATTGCCGCGCGGATGGAGCCCGGCGACGTGCATGAAGACGAAGCCGCGCGGCTCCTTGCCGCGAACCTGGCCGGCGCGCATGTCACGATGGAGAGCCCGTTCACCGGCCGCTGCAATCTTTTTTCCGCAACCGCCGGGCTCGTCACCATAAGCCGAGAAATCGTGGACGCGATCAATGCGGTGGACGAGGCTGTAACCGTCGCCACCATCATGCCGTTTCAGCCGGTGGCGGCGGGCGAGATGATCGCGACGGTCAAGATCATTCCTTTCGCGGTGCCATCGGGAATTTTGGCGCGGGCGCTCGCCGCAGCGCGGCCTGGCACAGTCGGTGTCGCGCCGTTCCGGCCGCTGCGGGTCGGGGCGATTTCGACCTTGCTGCCGGGCCTGAAGCCGGCGGTCGTCGCCAAGACGCTCGGCGTGCTCCAGGCGCGGCTGGCGCCGGCTTGCGCCACGATCGCCGCGGAACGGCGTGTGCCGCATGAGACGCAGGCGCTTTCCACCGCGATTGCGCAGATGGCGGGAGAAGTCGACCTCGTGATGGTCTTTGGCGCCTCGGCGATCACCGACCGGCGGGATGTGATCCCCGCCGCTCTCGTGGCGGCGGGCGGGCGGGTGCTGCATCTCGGCATGCCCGTCGACCCCGGCAATCTGCTGTTGCTGGGCGAACTCGGCGCGATTCCCGTGATCGGTGCGCCTGGCTGCTCGCGAAGCCCAAGGGAAAACGGGTTCGATTTCGTCTTGCGGCGTCTTCTGGCGGGCCTGCCGGTGACGGGGGTGGATCTCCGCGCGATGGGCGCCGGTGGCCTGCTCAAGGAAATCGCGTCGCGTCCCCAGCCCCGGAACCCCCAAAATGCCGGGAGTTAGCGCCCTCGTTCTCGCGGCGGGCCGCGCCACGCGGTTCAGCGCGGGATCCTCCACGCTCGTGGCGGAGAGCTCCAAATTGCTGGCGGATTTGGAGGGCAAGCCGCTGGTGCGCCATGTGGTCTTGGCCGCGCTTGGCTCTCGCGCGGCCGGTGTGATCGTGGTGACGGGTCATGCGGCGGAGGGCGTGCGGCAGGCGCTCGCGGGCCTCGATGTCCGTTTCGTCCATAATCCCGATTTCGCCGCGGGCATGGCCTCGTCGCTGCTCGCGGGGCTCGCGGCGCTCGATCCGCGGGCCAGTGGCGCATTGGTGTTGCTGGGCGACATGCCGTGCATCACCAGCGCTATCATCGATATTTTAATCGCGCGTTTCGAAGCGGGTGGAGCGTCGGCCGATGCCGTCGTGCCGGTCTTCGAAGGCCGCCAAGGCAATCCCGTGCTGCTCGGCCGCGCCGTCTTTCCCGCCTTGAGGGCTCTCACCGGCGATCAAGGCGCGCGGCGGGTGTTGGCGGAGCCGGGCCGGACCGTGCTGTCCTGTCCCATCGAGGATGCCGCGATTGAGGCCGATGTGGATACGCGGGACGCGCTGGAGCGGTTGCGGGTGGGGAAACGCGGCCTCTAATTGCTTTTATCGCCTGGGTGACGCCACCCAGGCGACAAAACTCGCGCGCTTCACGAGACGCGAGAATAGCCGTCCCCGCCGAAACGAATATTTTACTGCGCAAGCGCGGCGTGGGCGAGCATCCACGCCGTCGCGCCATATCCCACCGTGGTGGCGACGCAGCTGACGGTGAGCATCAGTTTGAATAAAACGGGCGGCGCTTTCAAAAAGGATGGATTTATGGCGCGCACCAAGAACGCAAACGGATTGAAGAACGACCCAAAACACAAGGCGACGACGACCCAGACCGGCGGCGTCACGGACATGAACCGGTACAGGCCATAAAAGATGAAAAGAAATTGCGCCATCATGAGGTAGTCGATGTGGGATCGTAATAGATCTTTTCCGCCGGGAATAAGCTTTGCGAGCGGGCTGTTTTCGCTCGAGAAATGCACGACGAGCAGCCAAGCCTCGATAAGGGCGGCAGTCAGACAAACGCTGGCACCAACAGCTATATATGCGACTTGCATGAATCTGGTCCTGTCCGCTGCTCTGTTACGATCCGCCCGATCCGTACCGCCGGACAGAGTGCGCCCGTGTAGTATGCGGTGACGGACTCGTCTTGCTGGTTAGCGCGGAAAGACTTGACCGCCAGCGCGGAATACGGATTTCCTGGCCTGGACGGGAGGATCGGCAGGCCATCGATGAAACCAGCGGATATCAGGTTCGACAGCACGCGGCTTCCCGCAAGCCAAAGGCTCCGGCGTTGGCAGGAGTTCGTCGGGGATCATTTGGCCGGTGTCGACATGCGCAGGCCCTCCGATGTCGCGGCTCCGCTCGCCTATTCCGGCACGATGTCGTTGAGAATTTGCGGGGACACGACATTCGCGCATGTGCAAAGCGCGAACCATCTTCTTTTGCGGACGTTCGATCGTATTCGCCGCGCGGACCGCGAAACGGTCTTGATCAACATCGTGCGTTCTGGAGAGTTGCTGGTCTCTCAGGAAGGCCGGTGCGCGCGGCTGCGGACCGGAGACATGTGTCTTTACGAAAGCGTCAGGCCCTACGAGATCGCGGCGCCGGGGCCATTCGAGGCGCTGGTCGTCATGGCCGATCGCCAATCGATCGAGACATCGCTCGGCAATCTTCGTTTATTGACCGGTATTCCGATCCTTGCATCGGAAGGAGCCGGGGCTATCGCCTCGCGTTTTTGGCAAGACTTTGCGTCGCGGATCGACGGCTTGGATGGCGCGGCGGCCGGCCGGCTCGTCCGCGCCGGGTTCGACATTGCCGGCGCGGCGCTCGCCCCGGCGTCCGGCCAGGCCGTCCCTTACAGCCTTGCCTCGGACTTTACGTTGCAGCGCGCCAAAATGTTCATGAGCGAGAATTTTCATCGCCCCGGACTTTCGCCTGGGATCATTGCCGCTTCCGTAGGGGTGTCGGTTCGAAGGCTTCAAGAACTCTTCCAAGCCGGAGACTCGACCGTGACCGCTCATCTGCGCCGGCTTCGCCTGGACGCCGCGAGACGCCGGCTCGCCGAACCGGCTCTCGCCCGGCATTCCATCACCTTCATCATGGAGAGCGCCGGATTTACCGATCAAGCCCATTTTAGCCGCCTGTTCCGGACGGCTTTTGGCCTGTCGCCCCGGGAGTTTAGGAGTGGGGCGAGGAGGAGTTGATCCACAAAGTCGCCGGCTCGCCATCGTCACCGCCGTTCGCAAACGCCGGTCATACGCCCCATCGCAAGGACATGACCTCGTAAAGCTTTCGACAGTGCCCGTCGTTTGAAGGGGGACGGCAAATCGGGTTCGACATCGAGCGCGAAGAGTTGAAAGACATATTTATGCAGTCCGTGGCGGGGAAGCGGCCTGGGGCCGATGTAGCGTTGCTTCCCATACGTGTTGAGACCGCGGTGCAGGCCTTTGAGCGGGATGCCGGAGAGAGCGCCTTCGGGCAATTCGGAGAGGAGAGCCGCCGGCCAATAAGCCAGGGCGTGGACGAAGGGCCACGGCAACGGCGTATCCGGATCCTCGATCACGAGAGCGAATGCCCGGCAACCCGCGGGCACACCCGACCACTTCAAAGGCGGGGAAACATTCTTGCCGATTCCTTCGCCACGGTAGCGGCTTGGAATGAACGAACCCGTGTCGAAGGCGGGGCTTTGAAGGTCGATGGAAAGTGGCGCCTTGAACCCCGAAAGGAAAAGCTTCGATTCTCCGGCGTGGATATTCCGCAACAGCTTTCCGAGGAACTTCTCTAAAACGTGAGAACTTGTCATGTAAGCCTCCCGCCGTCACAGTCTATCGCTTCGCATCCCTCACAACAACTGCAACCCCTTAAAGCTCGCGTGCCCCTGCCTTCCGATGATCAAATGATCGCGCACGACGATGTTCAGCGCCTTCCCGAGCTGCGCGATCTGCATCGTCATGGCGATGTCGGCGGTCGAAGGGCTGGGGTCGCCGGAAGGGTGGTTGTGGACTAGGATGATTGCGGTGGCGCTGAGTTCGAGGGCGCGGCGCATGATTTCGCGAGGGTAGACGGGGGCGTGGTCGACGGTGCCGACGCCCTGGACCTCGTCGGCTAAAAGCTGGTTTTTCTTGTCGAGGAACAGGATGCGGAATTCCTCGTGGTCGATGTAGGCCATGGCGGTGCGGCAATATTGGAGCACCAGCGACGACGACCCGAGCGAGTGGCGTTTTTCGATTGAGTTCTGGGCGAGACGTTTTGCGGCGGCCTCGACGATTTTCAGCTCGGAGATCGCGGCGTCGCCAAGCCCGGCGATTTCGCCGAGGCGTTCGGGGCGAGCGGCTAGCACTTCGGCAAAAGAGCCGAACCTTGCGATCAAGGCCTTGGCGATGGGCTTGACGTCGCGGCGCGGCATGGCGCGAAACAGGATCAGCTCGAGAAATTCGTAATCGTTGAGCGCGGTGCCGCCGCCTTTGCGGAACCGCTCGCGCAAACGTTCGCGATGGCCGGCATAATGGGGCGGCGCGGCTTCTTCTTGTACGGAGGTGCCGCTGTCCCCGGTCACGGGAGGGTGGCAGGCGTATAAGGCGGCTGGTGGAAGCCGGCGGGGGAAAACGTGAAGACCTCGCAGCCCTCCTTGGTGACGCCGAGCGTATGTTCGAACTGCGCCGAGAGCGAGCGATCGCGCGTCACGGCGGTCCAGCCGTCGGATAGGATTTTCACATGGGGGCGGCCGAGATTGATCATCGGCTCGATGGTGAAGAACATGCCGGCCTTGAGAGGCACGCCTTCGCCCCGGCGGCCGTAATGGAGAATGTTCGGCTCGTCGTGGAAGAGCCGGCCGAGCCCATGGCCGCAAAAGTCGCGAACCACGGAACAGCGCTCGTTTTCGGCATATTCCTGGATCGCGGCGCCGATATCGCCCGTCGTCGCGCCTTCGCGCACCACGGCGATGCCTTTCAGGAGCGCTTCGTGGGTCACTTCCACCAGGCGCTGCGCCCGGCGGGGCACGTCGCCGACGAGATACATCCGGCTGGAATCGCCATGCCAGCCATCGACGATCAAGGTCACGTCGATATTGACGATGTCGCCATCCTTGAGCGGCTTGCGGTCGGGAATGCCGTGGCAAACCACATGATTGATCGAGGTGCAGATCGATTTGCGGTAGCCGCGATAGTCGAGCGGGGCGGGATAGGCGCCGTGCGCAACCGCGAAATCGAACACCATCGTGTCGATTTCGTCCGTCGTGACGCCCGGCTTGACATAGGGGGTGATGAGATCGAGCGCCTCGGCCGTCAGGCGGCCCGCCTTGCGCATGCCGGCAAAGGCGTCCTCGCCGTGAATTTTAATTTGCCCCGTCTTGCGGCTAGGGGCCTCTAAGGCATCGACAAAGGTCATGAATCGGTCCGGGCGCGGGGTGGTTATCGGCCAAGCGGCAATCTAGCCGGTTCTGGCTGTCTCGCAAGTCTGGGCTGGCGTAACTCTGGGCTGACGAAGATTTCAGTACTGGCCCCAACATAGGACGCAAGGGCGGTTTCCGCCATATCGGAAACCGCGAGATCATATTATGGATCCACGAAACCAAATGTGTGATGCCGCCGTCCCCGCGCAACCCGGATTGGCCCGATGACCTTACCGCTCGTCCCCCTCGTCATTGCCGCCGCCATCGCCCGCAACGGCGCGATTGGGCGGGATAATCGCTTGCCATGGTCGATGCCCGGCGATCTCGCCTATTTCCGCGCGATCACCATGGGCAAGCCAATGATCATGGGGCGGCTCACCTTCGAGGCCATTGGCCGGGTGCTGCCGGGCCGGGAGTCGATCGTCGTGACGCGCTCCGTCCATGCCGGCCCGGCGCCGGGGTTTTTTCGCGCGGAAAGCCCGGAAGAGGCCGTGGCCTTGGGGCAAGAACGCGCGGCGGCCATGGGGGCGGATGAGATCATGCTCGTAGGCGGCGCCCAATTGTTCGCCGCCTTGATGCCGCGGGTGCGGCGGCTGCGGCTGAGCTTGATCGATCTGGCGCCGGAGGCGGATGTCTTCTTTCCAGCCGTCGATCCGGCCGTCTGGCGGGAAGTGGCGCGGCATGTGCCGCCGCGCCACCCCGGCGACGAGGCCGCTTTCGTCTCCGTGGAGTTCGCGCGCCAGGATTGAAAGCGGACCGCATTGTTCTTAGTGCCGCGCTCCTATATGAGATCAGCCCGGACGGTTGCCGGACCGCTGGGCGGTTCGGTTCGCGCGGATAAATTTTAAGGACCAGCATGCCTTGGAGCAGTGACGGGGAAAACGGCGGGTCGTGGAAGCCGGGTAATCCCGGTCCTTGGGGACAGGGGCCCGGCAAACAGCTTCCGCCGGAGCTTGGCGATGTCCTGAAGCGGCTGCAAGACATGCTCGCGAAGATATCGCCAAGCGGCGGCAATGGCCTTACCGGCATTGCGATCATCGCCGTGGCCGCCGTTGCCCTTTGGCTGGCGTCTGGCTGGTATGCGGTCGGCCCCAACGAAATCGGATTGAACAAGGTGTTCGGCGCCTATAGCGGCAAGACGACGCCGGGCCTCAATTACAATTGGCCCTATCCCATCGGCTCCGTGCTCAAGCTTGGCGTGACCGACCGCAATGCGATCAATGCCGGCTTTACCACGCGGCCCGATTACACCCATGCCAATGCCTCGACCCAGGTCGATATTCCCGAGGAAAGCCTGATGCTCACCGGCGATCAAAACATCGCCGATGTGAAATTCGTGGTGATTTGGCAGATCGATCCCTCGCGGCCCGAGGATTTCGCGTTCAACGTGGCCAATCCGCGCGACACGGTGAAAGCCGTGGCCGAAAGCGCGATGCGCGAAGTGGTCGGCCGCACCGAGATTCAAAAGCTGCTCACCGCCGAGCGCAAGAACATCGAGCCGGCCGTGCAAAATCTGATGCAGGGCGTGCTCAACGACTACAAAGCCGGGGTGCTCATCCTCCAGGTGCAATTGCAATCGGTCGATCCGCCAGACGAGGTCATTGCCGCCTTCCGCGACGTGACGGCGGCGCAGCAGGATCAAGACCGTCTGCGCAATGTGGCCGAGGCCTATGCCAATAAGGTCGTGCCCGAGGCGCAAGGCAAGGCGGCCGCGATCATCCAAGAGGCGGAAGGCTATCGCGAGCAGACCGTCGCCGAGGCCAAGGGCCAGGCGTCGCGCTTCGATCAAGTCTATGCGCAATATAAAAAGGCGCCCGACGTGACCCGCGAGCGGATCTATCTCGAGACGATGGAGAAGGTGCTGGGGGCGGCGAACAAGGTCATCGTGGACAATCCCCGTGGTCAAGGCGTGGTGCCCTATCTGCCGCTGCCGGAACTCAACACCGGCGCCAAGACCGGACAGGGAGCGGCCCAGTGAAACAGACCGGCGTCATCGCCCTTCTCATTCTCCTCTTCGTGGCGGTCGCCGTGGCCTCCTCGGCTCTCTTCACGGTTCAACAAACCGAGCAAGCCTTGGTGCTGCGCTTCGGCGAGCCGGTCGAAGGCCGCGGGCTGATCTCGGCGCCCGGCCTCCATTACAAAATCCCGTTCATCGAAGACGTGGTTATTCTCGACAACCGCATTCTCGATATCGAAACGCCCAATCAGGAAGTTCTCGCTTCCGACAATACCCGCATCCAGGTCGATGCCTTTCTGCGCTACAAGATCGTCGATCCCTTGCGCTTCTATCAGACCGTGGGAACGCTCGAGCGCGGCAATAATCAGCTCGGCTTCATCCTCAATTCGGCGATTCGCCGGGTGCTTGGGGAGGCCGATCTGACGCAGATCGTGACCACGAAACGCCAGGACTTGATGAATAAAATCCGGGATCAGGTGAACGATCAGAGCGTTCGCTTGGGCGTGAATGCCGTCGATGTCAGGATTCGCCGGGCCGATCTGCCGAAGCAGATTTCCGAACAAGTGTTCAACCGGATGATCACGGAGCGCAACCGCGAGGCGGCGGCCTTCCGGGCCAAGGGCTCGGAAGAATCACAGAAGATCAAGGCCAAGGCGGATCGCGACATCGTGGTCCTCATCGGCCAGGCCCAGCAGCAGGCCGATCAGGCGCGCGGCGCGGGCGATGCCATGCGCAACCAGATTTTCGCCGACGCCTATACCAAGGACCCCGACTTTTTCGCCTTCTACCGTTCGATGCAGGCCTATGATACCGCGCTGAAAAGTTCGGATACGCGGCTGGTGCTGAGCCCCACCAGCGATTTCTTCCGCTATTTCAAGTCCCCGGCAGGGAAGGCGGAGGGGGTGGGGGGCCAGTAGAACGGTCATCCCGTAGCCCTCATGCCGAGGAGCCGTTGAAGGCGAGCGTCCCGTAGCATGAGGGCGGTCCCTCGATCTCAGGGTCCGGATGGATCCCTCAGGGCGCGTTTGGGTCACGCCGGCTTATCGGCTCCCTCGCATTTCGAGACGGCTTCGTCGTTTTTGATGCCGCGTCCGCCCAGCATTGAGGGTGACGAAGCCTCCTCAATGTGAGGGGATTTAAGTATTTTCAACGGGTTAATAGATCCGGAACGAAATCCGGAACCGTCAGCGAACGAGAGAGGGAGAGCCCCGCCTCCATTCCTGGCATATAGCTTGCTCCCAACTGACTTGACGTCTTCGTAACGCGCCTCTCCTCGCGGATCGAGGCCGTCTAACTGAAGGGAGGATGCACCATGACCCGCGCCGGTCTCACCGAAAAGCTCCTCGATATCAAACGCGAGAAGGGCTGGACCTGGAAGTATATTTGCGCCGAAATCGGCGGCATGTCCGAGGTCTTGATCGTGGGTGCTTGTCTCGGCCAGATGAAGCTCACCAAGCCGCAATGCGAGAAGGCGGGGAGCTGTTTGGCCTCACGGAATCCGAAAAGCGTCTGCTCAACGAGGTTCCAATGCGCGGCATGCCGATGCCGCCCACCGATCCCCTGATCTACCGGTTTTACGAACTCGTGATGATCAACGGCCCAGCTTGGAAGGAGCTGATCCAGGAGGAATTCGGCGACGGCATCATGTCGGCCATCGATTTCGACATGGAAATGGTCCGCCTGCCCGATCCCAAGGGGGATCGCGTCAAACTCACCATGTCCGGCAAGTTTCTGCCCTACCGCTATTATGGGGCGACGGGGAATCAGCAGGCGCTGGGCACCAAGGAAGAGGAGGGGGGCTTTCCGCCGCCGCCAAAAATCATGCGTGATTGACTTGCCCCGCGAGCCTATATGACATGGCATCCAGCGTTCCAAGGACCGGCGGCGGCGTTCCGCCTCCGGTTCCATCCGGGATCGCTGTTGGCGGGAGATTGTGCGATGGGTTCGAGCTTGATGCTCGCGAGGGAAGACCAAGGCTTGGCGAAGCGTTCGCGGCGCAGGCCTGGCGCCATTTTGCCGGGCCTCGTTCTGGCGGCGGCGTTTGCTTTGCTGACCGCGGTCCCGGCCGCCGCCCGGGGGCCGGATTCCCTGGCGGATTTGGCCGCCTCCGTGAGCGATGCCGTGGTCAATATTTCCGCGACCCAGGCGATGGAGGAAAAGCACGCGAGCGCCGAAGCGCCTGCCCATCCGCAAGAAGGGACGCCGTTCGACGATCTGTTCGACGAGTTTTTCAAAAAGCGCCAGCAGCAGGGGGGCAGCGATGCCCCGCATCAACATGAGCGCCGCTCGAATTCGCTGGGCTCGGGGTTCGTGATCGACCCCTCGGGAATCATCATTACCAACAATCACGTGATCGCCGATGCCAACGAAGTCACCGTCATCTTCACCAACGGACAGAAGTTACGCGCGGAAGTTGTTGGCAAGGATGCGAAAATAGATGTCGCGGTATTGCGGGTGAAGCCGGAAAAGCCGCTGAAATCGGTGAAATTCGGCGACAGCGAAAAAATGCGGGTCGGCGATTGGGTGATGGCCGTCGGCAATCCCTTCGGCCTCGGCGGGACCGTGACGGCGGGCATTGTTTCCGCGCGCAATCGCAACATCGAGTCCGGCCCCTATGACGATTTCATCCAGACCGACGCCGCCATCAACAAGGGAAATTCCGGCGGTCCGCTGTTCAACATGGACGGCGACGTGATCGGCATCAACACGGCGATCCTATCGCCGTCGGGTGGGTCGATCGGGATTGGCTTTGCGACGCCTTCGGACGCCGTGCTGCCGATTATCGAGCAGCTGGAGAAATTCGGCGAGACGCGGCGCGGCTGGCTTGGCGTCCGTATCCGGAATGTCGACGACAGCGTGGCGCAAAGTCTCGATCTCGGCAATGTTCGCGGCGCCATCGTCATGGGACTGGACGCCAAGAGCCCCGCGTCGGCGGCGGGGCTCGAGACGGGCGATGTCATCGTCAAGTTCGATGGCAAGCCAGTCACGGAATCGCGCGATCTGCAAAAGATCGTGGCGCAAGCCGCCGTCGGGAAGGATGTCGAAATCGTGGTCATGCGCCATGGCCACGAGGTGACGACGAGCGTTCGTCTCGGGCTTTTGGAAAATACGGAGAAACATGCCGCGCTCGAGCCCGAGAAAGCGGAGGCTCCCGCCGCGCCCGTCGAGCCGCCAGCGCAGATGGCCTTGGGCATGACGTTTTCGGGGCTCACCAGCGCGGCGCGGCAAAAATATGCGATTGCCAATAGCGTCGCCTCCGGGGTCGTGATCACCGGCGTTGCGCCGTCTTCCGCCGCCGCAAGCAAAAAACTGCAGCCTGGCGAGGTGGTCGTCGAGATCAATCAGGAGCCGGTCAAACAGCCCGAGGACGCCGCTCAGAAGATCGACGCCTTGAAGGCGGAGGGCAAAACGTCGGCGCTGCTGCTGATCGCCAACGCCCAAGGCGAGGTGCGCTTCGTGGCCGTGCCGGTGAATTGAGGGGCGGAGCCTACGGTTCGTTCTTAGAGTTAAAATTTAGAACCAGCCGCCTCGAACCGGTTCTTATTGGCGGCGTATCCCCTCTGGTCTCGCCACCCCGATAGGGGGAAACCGGCGTTTTCATCATGTTGCGCGCCATTTCCACCCGGCCCGGGGGTCCATTTGTACGAGCGCGCAATCTTGCTTCTGGCCAAGCCTTGACAAAGCGCCGTTGCAATCCCTATTTCCAGCCGGTTAGCACTCCTTCGATAGGAGTGCTAATTTTCGCTGCTCTGGTCCCGGCCGGGCGCACCGCCTGCCTCGCGGACGACAGCTATAAGGGAGAATAAAGATCCATGGGTTTCCGTCCTTTGCATGACCGTGTCTTGGTCAAGCGCCTCGAAGGCGAAGAAAAGACCAAAGGTGGCATCATCATTCCCGATACCGCCAAGGAGAAGCCGCAGGAAGGCGAGATTATTTCCGTCGGTCCTGGTGGCCGCGACGAGTCCGGCAA
>Ga0187876_1001186_pt1 | contig 23026 bp, 18 predicted proteins | sample June2016WEW_17_4_FD_133000 | JGI IMG/M metagenome (GOLD analysis project Ga0187876, IMG submission 133000) | Peatland microbial communities from SPRUCE experiment site at the Marcell Experimental Forest, Minnesota, USA - June2016WEW_17_40 | ecosystem: Environmental > Terrestrial > Soil >...
CGGCGTCAGCCGCCTCCACCTGCTTGCAGAACGAGGTCAGGGCATCCATGCTGGGTGTGGCCACTGTCGTCTCCTCGAGGTTGGTGATGCTTCCTCAAAGGATGGCGGTGGTCTCTCTCCTTGTGGGGACCCTCAGGCTCCTCGTACACCACGTCCCTGGACGCTAACCTTCCCGGGGCGAGTGATATCCTTTGAAGTGCATGATTTGCCTGATGCCTCTACTCCAGAGTTGAGAGCCAGCCAACCCCCACCTCAACGGAACATGCCCGCCCCCCCCACATACCAGTATCAGTTCGAGGACATTAACCTCGCAATTCTCGAGATCATGCGGACGGGGCACCGCGGCACCGTTCTCGACCTCGGATGTGGTCGGGGCCGCATGGGCGCGGAGCTCGAGAAGCTGGGCTACCGCGTCACTGGCATCGAAAGCAATCCAGAAGCCTGCACGACTGCGCGCCAACGTCTGACTGAAGTTCTTGAACTCGATCTTACCCGTGTCAATGCAGTTCAAAAGGAGCTGACCGGTCGCCAGTTTGACTGGCTGGTGGCGGCCGACGTCCTTGAGCATCTCGTCGACCCCCTGGGGACGCTTTGTTTCTATCGGCAGTATCTCCACCCAGACGGAAGACTCGTTGTGTCTTTGCCCAACGTTGCAGTATGGGACAACCGCCTCCGCCTGTTGGCCGGCCGATTCACGTACACCGACAGCGGCGTCATGGACCGCACGCACCTTCGGTTCTTCACCTTCCGGACGGCTTCGCAGCTAGTCGCGTCTTGCGGTTTCGTCCCTCTAGCCACGTCCTTCGAGCCCGGCATCGCCAGAGCGTTCTTGCCGTTAGTCAAACGGCGCATCCAAGTGCGAGGCATGAGCAGCCAGCCGGGACCATCATCACTCCTCGACTCGCGAGCCTACCGACTGTACGTGCAGTTCGTACTCCCGCCAGAGCGCGGACTCACGCGGCTCGCCAAGGGTCTATTTGCATTTCGGGTGGTGATGGTTGCACGAAAGACCGCAGTGCCCGCCACCCGAGGCCCCAGTGATGATCAGAGCCGCGGTTAGACGACCTGAGTGTGTTTTGCGAAGCCGAGCGTCCGTGGCCCGCGTTCACGCGCACTAGGCGGCAGAGGAGGTTCACGCCATGCAAAGGAAGCCCATCGAGGAACGCCTGGGTGAACCCCTCCGCGACTACTGGCTCGAGCGCGTGGCTCAGCACACCCACGACACGTATGCGGGAATACTGATCTCGAAGTTCCCCGAGGACCTTCGCACATATGAGCATCTGCTCTGGGACAGCCGAGCCAATGTCGTCATCGAGATCGGGACGCACTGGGGAGGTAGCGCCCTCTGGTTTCGTGACCGACTCACCTCATTCGCTCGTTATCGGCCACCAGCGACGGTGCCGCTCGTCGTATCCGTCGACATCGAGACCAACATCGCCCACCGGGCACTTGCGCAAGTCGATCCGAACTACGCGTCAGCCATTCGGCTCGTAGATGGCGACGTTCGGGACCCCACCACCGCAACGAGAGTGCGCAACGAGCTAGCACCAGGCTCGCGCTGCCTTGTCGTGGAGGATTCGGCGCACACGTATGAAACAACTTACGCGGCTCTTCAGGGCTTCTCGGACTTCGTTGCCTCAGGTGGCTACCTCGTTGTCGAAGACGGCTGTGTCGACATCGATTCAATGCGACTTGACGACGCCTGGCCTCGAGGCGTGATTCCCGCCATGGAGGATTGGCTGCGCTCCTCGGCTGGAGGCGGATTCAGGCGTCGCCGAGACCTCGAACGCTATGGGATCACCTGTCATCCGCTCGGGTACCTGCAGCGGAGAGGCTGAGAATCGGGGCAGCCCGGCTGTCGGTTGCAGCAAGACAGTCCGCGACCCGACGAGCAACGCAGTCGCCTCATCTCGAACCGGCCCCTGCCAGCCGGGTCCTTCTCCCGCGACCAGATCCGCCCCCACCTGTAACAGCCGGCCAGACTACGACCTCCTTCTCCGCGAACGGAGCCCGCCGCGCGCATCTGACCGGCCACAACGGCCGGGCCGGGCCGATTGGATCCCGTGTAACCATTTGGTATGATCTCGGGGCGGAATCTAGAGGCTCGGTGGCGTGCAGCGGGTCTCCAGGCCCGTCATTGAGGAGTTCACCTCCGTGGAGTTCACTGGCGAGTTCTACGTGCCGCAGAAGCACGGCAACATCGAGCTTGAGCACATGCACCGCTACCTGCTGGCGACAGAGATTGTCACAGGGAAGGCAGTGCTCGACATTGCCTGTGGCGAGGGCTATGGCTCATCACTGTTGGCAACCAAAGCTGGCTCGGTGACCGGCGTGGACATCTCGGACGACCTGATTGAACACGCCCGCGCGACATATCGACGTGACAACCTCGCCTTCCTAGTCGGCACATGCGCAGACATTCCCCTTCCAGATGGCAGCATCGACGTCGTCGTCAGCTTCGAGACGATCGAGCATCACGACGAGCACGAGGCGATGTTGCGAGAGATCAGGCGCGTCCTTCGTCCGGACGGCTGTCTCCTGATGTCGACTCCCGACAGATTCAGGTACTCGATTCAGCCGGGTGAGACGAATCCCTTTCACGTAAAGGAACTCTTCGAGCATGAGTTCAAGAGGCTCATCCGTTCGGAGTTCCGTAACGCAGCATTCTTCGGCCAGCGAATCGCCTATGGCTCGACGATGCTTCCCGACGGCGGGGCGTTGGTCACGAGATGCTACTGGAGGGACGCCGATTCGGGGGAGATCCAATCCGGCAACAACCGCCCCGTCTACTGGATAACTCTCGCGTCTGACGCCTCTTTGCCCACATTGCCGGCGGGGCTCTTTGAGCAACCCATCGACGATTCCGAGACTGTCAACGCGTGGCGCGAGGCGTCCATGGTGGCCGACGCTAGGGCGACCGCGCTCCAGGCTAGGACGACCGCGCTCCAGGCCCAGGTTGCAGAGCTCCGGGCCATCGTCAGCAGGTCGCGCGGCGTCGCCCGGTACAGCCGGGAACAGCTGGTTCCAGTGACGCAGGCGCTGGCAGCCACCAAGCTCGAGCTCGACCGGGCCCGAGCGCTTGCCGACGAGCAGCAGTCGAAGGTCGCCCTTTTGGAAGTGGAGCTGGCTCGCCTGACGGCTAAGGAGGCCCAGTTCGATGCCCTCAGATGGTCTCGGCTGATCCTCCTGCGCGATGCGGTGCGTGAGGGGCCATTGAGCGTCCGCAAGATCGCCCGCATCGCGCGGCGGTCGCTGGCGCTCGTGATCCCGCGGCGCCGGCATCGATCTCAGCCGTCTAGCGCTCCGTCGATAGCCACGGGCGATCAAGTGCCGGGATTCGACCGCGTGTTCTACCTGAAGTCCTATCCCGATGTGGCCGCTACCGGTGTCGACCCGCTGGAGCACTACCTGCAGCACGGTCGGGCGGAGGGCCGGCTTCCTCGCGATCCTCGCATCCCGATCGACGATGAGCGCCTGCCGGAGTTCGCCCCGCCCAAGACAAGTCGCGGCTACCTCCCCCTGGTGTCGGTGATCGTCCCCTCCTACAACCACGCCGAGTACCTCAGCGACCGGCTCACCTCGATCTACGAGCAGACGTATTCCGGCCCGGTGGAGGTCTACCTGCTCGACGACGCATCCACCGACGGCTCACTCCAGATCCTGACCGCGTACGCCGATCGCTATCCCGATCGCACAACCCTCGTCGCGAACGCGGAGAACTCCGGCTCCGCCTTCCGGCAGTGGCGGCGCGGGCTCGCGCTGGCCAGGGGAGAGGTGGTCTGGATCGCCGAGTCTGATGACCTTTGTGAGCCCACCTTCCTAGCCACCCTGGTCCCCCTGATGGCCCACCCGGCGGTGATGCTCGCATTCGCCCGAACTCTCTTCTTCCGAGAGACGAGAGACAATGTCGTATACACGCTCGAGGAGTACCTGCACGACCTACCCAGTCTGCGTTTCGACATGCCCTGGATCCGTTCGGCACAGGATCTGGTCGTGGCGGGTTTCTATGACCGTAACATCGTTCCCAACGTCAGCGGGGCTCTACTCCGGCACCCCGGCACCCAGCGCTTCGTCGATGAGGACGACTGGCAGGGGATGCACCTGGCTGGCGACTGGATGTTCTACCTGGAGCTGATTAAGGGCGGTCTGGTGGCTTTCTCGCCCGAGACAACGGACTATCATCGGGTCTCTGAGGCTTCACTCACCACCCAGGTCGGCAAGACGTCCAGGCTGGCCGTCGAGGTCGACCAGGTTCGAGCGGCGGCACGCGGCATCTACGGAATGACTGGTGAGGTGACCGACTTCCTGCCCACCAATCGGGCTGGTGCTGGAGTTCGCAGCTAGCCATGGGTCCCGACGCAGCGCGCCGCCCAGCCATCCTGCTCGTGGGGTACGCGCTGACCGCCGGCGGTGGCGAGACATTCCCCATCTTCCTCGCCAACGAGCTGCGCAGACGCAACTGGCCCGTGTCTTTTCTGGACTGTGCCCTCGAGGAGGGAGAGCCGGCAATCCGGAACCTTCTCAGGGCCAACGTTCCGCTCTACCAGATGGCGGACCAAGCGGACGTTGGTCCGCTCTGCTGCCGCCTCGGCACCGAGGTCGTCCACTCGTGCCACGCGACCACCGACCTCCTGGTCTCGAGGGGTTTGGCGCTACTGCCCAAAGACAGCCGGCCGAGGCACGTCGTGACCCTCCACGGCATGTACGAGACGCTCAACCTGGATTCGCTCCTCGTTCACCTCAGTCAGGTCAAAGCGGTCGATCAGTTCGTCTACACCGCCAGCAAGAACCTCTCGTCCTTCCCCAAGCAGTTCCGGGAGGCGAGCCGGTTCACTCGGATCCCGAACGCGCTGCCTGTGACGACCACGGTCAGCCGTGACCGCAGCGAGCTGGGGCTGGGAACGGACGGCGTGACCGTGGCCATGCTCATCTCCCGCGCCATTCCCGAAAAGGGCTGGCAGGTCGCCGTGGAGGCGGTCGAGGATGCCCGCGTGGCCTCCGGTCGGGACATCCATCTCGTGCTCATCGGCAACGGCCCCATCTACGACGAGATGCGGGCCATGTCTGTGCCGCCGTGGCTGCACCTGCTCGGAGTTCAGGGCGACATCAGGTCCTGGATAGCCGTCGCCGACGTTGGCCTCCTGCCGAGCACGTTCGCAGGGGAGAGCTACCCGCTCGTTCTGATCGATTTCCTGACCATGGGCGTGCCGGTAATCACCTCTGCAGCCGGCGAGATCCCTCAGATGATGGCGTGCGAACTCGGCTCGCCGGGGTTCATCGTGGACGAGACTGACCCGATCCAGATCCGCGAGCAGATGACCGAGCACCTCACCGCGTTCGTCACCCTCGACGCTCACGACCGAGAAGCGCTTCGCGAGCGTGCCAGGGCTGCGTCCGCCAAGTTCTCTTTCGACGACATGGTGGATGCTTATGAACAGGTCTATGAGCATATCTGCTCACGCCCGTGACCCGCAATCGAGTCTCGGGTCGGGCACTGCCAGTGACCAAGCTCTCGGCCGAGGCTAAGGACACGATGACGCTAAGATGCTCTGAATCATAGGCCGTTGGGTTCGGAATCATCTTCGCACCAGAACCTCGACGAACTTCGCCTGAGCGCCCGAAGGTCCGATTGGAATCGAATGCGGGGCCTCCTGATAAAGGTCGAAGATCGCAGGCGTCATGTGGTCCGCCGCAGCCGGTGAGTTAAGAAGGCTGACCCTGTCGTTGGTGCCCAGCACAGGCGGCGGTTGAGGGACATACAGCGCGTAGTCCCCGCTCTCGAGCGAGGACAGCAGCGCCTGCTCGTTCGGAACGCCGTTAAGCTGATCGAGCGTCGTGGGATCCCAGAACGTGAATGGGTCATGTCGCACCGCTGCGAAGTACGACAGGTTGTTGACGTTGACCCAGGGATTAACCTCGAGGATGTCGATCGTTTCCGGCCTAATCTGGCCATCGACCCCTCGGCTCTCCGATTCGAGATACTCGAGGACGGCTAGCGTGCCCATACTCCCTCCCGGGAGCCCGCCCGATCCGCTGAACGGAATGCTGAGCTGCCCAAGACTCGAATCCAATACTGTTATCTGAGCCGGAAGGAATGGGGGGGCGTAGCCCGGGACGTTGACTTGGAGCGTCGCCGACACCGCTACTGCGGTGGTGAACGCAAGGGACACCGGCCAAACCATGCGCCAGCGGGCCGTTGCCAATAGCCCTCCGGTGATAACCGCTAGGGCGGGATATGCAGCCAGAACATATCGAGGGTCCTGACTGGTGGAGATGGCAATAGTGACGACCGGACCGAGAAACCAGGTGGCCAGCAGCAGGCCCCTGAAGGCTGCAGTTGCCGATGGGCCGCGGCCGCGAAAGATGGCCAGGCGCGGCACGGAGACTGCGAGCGCAACGATGAACAGCAGCACTGCGAGTACCGACATGTTTGCAACTTGGACGGCCGCAAACTGACCGAGATGCAGCGGCTGCAGCGGAGCGGAGACCGTACCGGGGATGTTGGGGGCGAATTGTGTCTTCAGGAACGCCACCGTCGCAGCGAAGTTGGGCACGTACCACGCACATGTCAGGGCCCCCGCGATGCCCGCCGCCAGGCCGATGTTTCGGAGCGGGAGCAGAACACCCCTCCATCCGCTGCCTGGTGCGCGAACACGGCTTACGAGTGCGGCGAACGCGAGCACGGCCAAGGGACCAATGACGCCGGTGAGAAAGGATGCCTTGGTGAGCATCCCGAGGCCCACCGTCAGACCTAGCGCGGCGCTGGCGACCGGGCGGACGAAGAGTCGGGTGCGCAATGCCGACAGAATCACCAATACGGTGAGTGTGACCAGGGGGAAGTCCTGGAGAACGGTGTGCGAGGTTGCAACCAGAAGTGGCATCGGCGCCAGCACAAGGATGGCGAGGATGCGAGCTCGTTCCCCGAACAGCTCGGCAGCGACCGCACCGGTTGCGAGGAGGAGAATCGGCCACAGGATGACGTTGAGGGCAAGACCGGCGGCCATCGTTGCCCCGAAGACGTAGGAGAGCGGCAAGAGGGCGACGGTGAATAGGGGCGGTCGATACGGGTCCGTGTGATGGATGGCGTGGATGAGGCCCCTCACTCCGGCGTGATCGAGCGCCTGCATGTAGGACCAGGTGTCGTGCAGGTAGTTCGACTGGTCCCACATGGGCGGGGTGTGATCGCGCATCGCCCAGCTCGCGTTGACTAGTGTGATGACCACGGTCAAGACAATCGAGAGTTGGAATGTGGTCACCCCCACGCCTTTTCGATCTCGCGCCCACGCCCAAGAGCGACTAAACAACCCGCTCACGCGGGGGAGTATATGGCGAGTCCCCGCCGATCTGCCCTGACGCCCGAGGGGTGATCCAGCTGCTATGAGGTTTCGCAACGGCCCGCCTAGGCCGAGGAGAGCCGACCGCCCCAACCACATCTGGGCTCTGGAGGTGATCCCCGCAGAGATCGGTCGGAGCTCCGGCGTGGGAGGCGACGCCGCAGGGCCCTAAGGGGCCGCCCCTGACTGCTCCAGGCCATGGGCCTCCACGTCCACTTGGATGACCGGCGGATGGGGGGGCGTGGCGCGGTCGGCGGCGAGAACCTGTCCAGCCACGACGTGGTGCCACGTCAGTTGCAGCCCCCGGTGGAGGTCGATAGGCGCGTAGTCGATGAAGGATCTCAGCCTGGCGATGTCGAGCGTGATGGCGAGGACATCATGGGACCGAGCGGGGAGGAACTCGAGGACGGGCTCGACACCGATGATCTCGCTGAGCTCCCGGGCCAGCGAGAGCACGGTGGTCCCGCAGCCCGAGCCGAGGTTGACAGTTCCCACGTCCAATTGGTCGGCCACGATGCGGGTAACCACGTCCGCAACGTCCGACACGTAGACGTAGTCCCGGAGCGCCGAACCGTCACCGACGATCGCGAGGGGAAGGCCAGCGGCCAACCGGTGGAGGAAGACGGCGACCGCACCCTGGCTGCGATCCGGGCTCTGGCCCGGGCCATAGACATTCGAGACGCGAAGAATCTGAACCGGAAAGCCGTAGGTTCGGGAGTACATCTCCGCATACAGCTCGCCGGCACGCCGGGATACGCCGTACGCCGAGATCGGACGCGTGGGATCTGCCTCGCATGCGGGAACCCGGGTCGGGTTGCCATAGACGGTGCCACCTGAGGAGATGTACGTGAACCACGCCGACGGCTCGGTCCGGAGCTGCTCCAGGATCGTCAGCAGGGGGGACAGCGCGGCCTTGGCGTCCTCGAGGGGCTGGGCGGCAGCCGCAACCGGAAGCAGGCCCCCGACTGCACAGAGCACGTGGTCGACACCGGCCATCGCGTCGGCGATGACCGCGGGGTCGCTGGCGTCGCCGATGAGCACTTTGATGCCCTCGAGGCGAGCCGCATGGGTTCGCGCGGTCTCGGAACGCGTCAGGGCGAGGACATCCAAGCCCTCGTCGCGCATGCGATTGCCCACGGCTGCGCCGAGGAACCCCCATCCCGCGACCAGCACCCGGCGTGGACGACTGCGAGTGACCACTACGGGGCGGGAGTATAACGATCGCCCGACGGAATAGACAACGGTGGGCGAGCTCGCGTCACACGCGTTCGCCAGTTGTCAGCAAACGCGCTAGCTTGGATTCTCGAAGAGCGACACCGCTGTGTCATAAGGAAGCTGTTCAGCCCCCCTGGGCGAGGTGGCGCTCCAGATCGGCCAGACCCCCTGGCGACCCGATCTCGTAGAAGCGCTCGGAGACCTCGTACCCGGCCAGCTGACCCGCCATGCTCAGGTCGCGCATCAGGTCGGCGAGGTCGGCCACTGTGCCGGAGGCGACTCGATCGGTCACTGCGGGCCGGGAGAGGATCGCAAACCCATAATCGATCCACTCCATCCGGGCGCGCCACTCCTTGGGGCGGGACTTGTCGTAGACGGCCACCCGCTCCTCAAGGAACACGGCGTTGCTGGCCTCCCACCGATTGCGGTTGCGCATCACCGTCATCAGCGCCGGTCGGCCGCTCGTCGCGAAGACGGCCTCGACCTCGGGCAGATTCAGGGAGAGGTAGGAATCACCGTTGATGACTCCGAAGCTCTCCCCCACCAGGCCCGCGTCGATCACTGCCCGCAGGGCACCGGCAGTGCCGAGCGGGCGCTCGCCATCCTCCGCGTACTGAACCCTGAGCCCGAAGCGGTTCCCATCCGCGACATGCTGCCTGATGGCGTTGCCGAGATACCCGATGCTGAACACCACCTCCGTGACACCGATAGACCGGAGCCAGGTCAGCTGGATGTCTGCGAATGGCCGGCCGTTCACCGGCAGCAGGGACTTGGGAATGGTGTTGGTCGCCGGCCGCATCCGAGTCGCCAGGCCGCCGGCGAGAATGACGACCGGCAGGGCCATCAGTCCCGCACGATCACGGCCGAGCCGTGAGAATCTGGCCTCACCGCGGCACCCGCGCCGTGCCCACGATCTGCCAGCCCCAGGGGGTCGCCACCAGGTTGAGGCGGAAGAGTAGGTCGAAGGCCCGCATGGTCAGCCGCGCGGCCCGAGACAGCGAGCCCCCTTCGTCCTCGAGTGCCACATCCTCGACCAGCCGCCTGCCCCTGGCGACCACGACGAGGCGGTATAGGTTGAAGAAGGGAAACCCCGCGCCGAACGTCACTACCCTCTCGAACCCGGCATCTGCAAGGAGCTCGGCGAGCGCGCGTGGATGGTAATGGCGGCGGTGGCCTATGTGGAGATCAAAGGCGGAGCGCGGTCCTCCCGGCACCGTGACCACCAGGCGACATCCGGGGGCCATGAAGCTCCGAGCGTTCCGCAGCAGGCTGGCGGGCTCATCCACGTGCTCCAGGACCTCCGAGCAGACCGCGTCCGTCGCCCACTCCGACCAAGCGGCGGGGGCCGGCCGGTCGGCGAGAAGATCCCACTGCAGGAATCGGGCCGATGGGGTGCCCGCCTGGCCGAGGCGGACACCGGTGGCGCTGAGCTCCACCCCCAGCACCTCCGCTCGCGGATGCCTCCGGCTGATCAGCGAGACCAGCTCTCCCTGCCCGCTCCCGACATCCACGACCCGGGCTGGACGGTCCGAGAGACCGAGGAAGTGCAACGCCAGACGGAAGCGCATCAGCTCCGCTGGGTTGCGCCGGGAGGCCCAGCTAAAGCGCTGCCAGACGCTCTCCCAGTCAGTGTCCACTCCATCTCCGGCCACGCAGGTCACAGGGCGAACCCCGCGCTCACGCCGTCGCGGTGGAACATCTGCACCGTCTCCAGGGAGTACTCGTCGAGGTCCTTGCCGAGCAGCGGCAGCTTCTTGAGCAGGTCATGGGTCACGGTGATCACGTGGCATCCCACCTCGTCGGCCTGGACGACGTTGAGGATCTCCCTCGGGCTGGCCCAGATCAGGCGGACCTCCGGCCGCGCGTCGAGGATCTCCACACAGCGGCGCACCAGCGGGAGAGGATCGCGCCCGGTGTCGGCGATCCTGCCGGCGAAGAGCGATACGAAGTGCTGGGCTCCCGCGTTGAGGTACGCCACGACTCGCTCCACCTGCTCCGGCGTGGTCATCGCCGTGACGTTGAGCTGGACACCCTCAGAGCTGAGGGCCCGAAGGACCTCCGCGCTGGAGTCCCCTCGCGTGTTCGTGACTGGGATCTTGACGAAGACCTGAGCTCCCCAGGTTGCGATGCGCCGGCCCTGCCGGATCATCTCCCCGAACTCGTCGGCGAAGACCTCGAAAGATATCGGCCGCTCCCCGACCAGGGTCAGCACATCGCGGGCGAATGCCTCGTAGTCGCTCACCCCCGACGCCCTCATCAGGGTGGGGTTGGTGGTGAACCCCCGGATCAGAGGGTTGCGCGCCAGGATCTCGATCCCGGCGCGGTCGGCACCGTCGGCGAACACCTGGACCCTCAGCTTGCTCACATCCACCATCTCATGGCTCCCTCACGGTGCCGGGACCCGGTCGAGGTCGAGCTGGAGCGCCTGCAGCGAGCTGCGAAGGGCCTCGGCTGAGCTCAACTGGTTGGCCCAGCCCAGGGCCCGGATGCGGTCGGTGTTCAGCCGGACCACCGGGACGTCGCCCTTCCAGCCGCGGTCACCGCCGGTGTACTCGTAGACGACCGAGCCGGAAGGGAGGCCGGCAACCTCGACCGCCATGTCGGCGATCTCCAGGACGGTGACGTAGTCACCCGTGGCGACGTTGTACACCTGGTAGGGGGCGGTCTCGCAGTGCAAGGCGGTGAGGACAGCCTCCACGATGTCGCTTACATGGACGTACGACTTGCTCTGGCTGCCGTCCCCCAGGATGCGCAGCCGGTCCGGGTCGGCGGCCAGCCGGCGGACGAAGTCGAGGCCGACCCCGTGGGTCTGCCGGGGCCCCACGACGTTGCCGAATCGGAAGGCGCGCCCGACCAGCCCAAACATGAAGGAGTAGGCGGCGATCAGCGCCTCTCCCGCCAGCTTGGAGGCCGCGTAGGTCGAGATGGGGATCAGCGGGCCGTGGTCCTCGTCTGCCTCGCGTTCACCGAGATCGCCATACACGCCGCTGCCGGACGCGTAGAGGATGATGCCGACGCCAGCCTGCCGCATGGCCTCGACTACGGAATGTGTCAGCGCGGTTCCCTCGTCGAAGTCGATGGCGGGCTCAGTCACGGCGCGGGCGATATCGGGGTTCGACGCGAGGTGGAGGACCACCTCGTGTCCCCGCATGGCATCGGCCAAGCGGTCCTGCTCGTGCACGTCGGCCCGGATCACCCGCAGCCGCGGGTCGCCCACCCAGCTGGCGTAGTGCCACTCCCGCCCTGAGGAGAAGTTGTCGTAGAGGGTCACCGCCTCGGTTCCGGCCTCCCTCAGGAGACGGTCGGTGAAGTGGCTCCCGATGAAACCGGCGCCCCCGACGATCAGATATCGGCTGGCCACGCCGCCTCCCCCAGCGCCGATTCCCACTTGGTGGCCGCTCGTTGGAGTCGGGGATGCGAAACCAGCAGGTGCCACACCACGGCGGCCAGCCCCTCCGTGTGGGCTGTGACTCGCGCCTCGACCAGCGGCGGGATGACGACCACCGCGTCCCCGACCCGGGCGGTGTGTCCCCCATCACGACCCACGACTCCACCGATGAAACAGCCGGCGGATCGAGCGGCATCCAGGGCGCGGACGATGTTCGCGGATATCCCCCGCTCCCGGTCTCCCCCACCAACCGAGAACACCAGGATGCCGTCTCGGGCCCTAAGACGAGATCCCTCGAGCCAGTCGCTGAAGCAGGTATCCCAGCCGTCGTCGTTGATCCGGGCCGTCAACTCCGAGACGTTGTCGACGGGCGTGTAGGCCTCGATGCCGCACAGTTTCCGGAAGTCGTTGACGGCGTGGCTGGCGTGCCCCGCCGAGCCGCCGACCCCGAGGATGAAGAGCCGCCCGGAACGCTCGCGAACCCGGGCCAGTCCCTCGGCGAGCTTCTCCACGGCGGCGGCATCGATGGACTCGACGATCCGCCGAGTCTCGGCGAGGTAGGTGTCGGCGAACGTTTCCATCACATCCCCTATGCGCCGGCCTTGCGACACGCCGCGAAGGTGTTGAGACCGAACTTGTGGTGAAAGCAGCGGATGCCACGCGGGGAGAACCCCGCGCGGACGAGCAGCGGCCAGAGATCACGGGGATCGTAGTACGCCTTATGGTCCTCCATCTCGTCGGCAGGGCTCGTCCGCAGCCGGAAGGCGGAGAACTCCAGGTAGCGCTTCCCCCGCCAGGAGGGCACGTTGACCAGCGCCATTCCCCCGGGAGTAAGGATCCGCCAGACCTCGCGAAGCGTCTCCAGCGGCTCCCAGAGGTGCTCCAGCACCGAGTTGCAGATGACCAGGTCTTGGGAGCCGTCCTCAACCTCGGCGAGGGCCTCGGGCAGCCGCCCTTCGATGGCTCGCACCTTGGCGACAGCGCGCAGCGAGGGGCTGATGGCGAGGTCCACCAGCGTCAAGGAGGCGACCGCGGGAAGCAATGCTCTGGCCACGGTCGCGTGGTATCCGCATCCAACGTCGACCACCCGCATCCCGGAGAAGTTCCCCACCGTCCGCCGGATCCTTCGCGAGGAGAGCCAGATGCCAAGGCGGTCCACGGCGGTCAGGGCGTGGTGCTGGCCGTAGGCGCGGTTGCGCAGGTCTCTACTCGTGCCGGTCATAGATCGAGGTCGTGCGAAGGGCGGCGGCGTGAAGAAGCAGCATGAAGGTGAAGGTCATGAAGCTCATCATGATCAGCATCAGACCGATGACGGCGCTGTAGAGGGTGCGGTCGGCTCGGAGCGCCAGCCCGTTGGAGACCCACTGAACCACGAGCAGCGCGCCCAGCACAACCCCTCCCACGAAGGCGAGGGCGCAGAGCAGAGCCGTGCGTGAGTACGGGAAGACTCGCAGCCAGCGGCGCCGAGCCTGACCCGTGTAGTCGTGCAGCACCTGGGCGAGACAGCCGAAGAAGAAGCTCTGCAGCCCGACCAGGGATAGGGTCATCCCCAGGAGCATGGTATAGAGCGAGAGGTGCAGGGATCCGACGGTGATCGGTCCCGCGCTAAGGGGTAGGGTGATCACAAGGCCGAGTGCGAACATCACGATACCCGGCCGGTAGACGAAGAACTCGGCACCGTACACGAACATCGCCCGTAGGTTGATCCACGCGGCCTGGTACGGAGACAGCCAGCCGAGCCGCTTGTGATGGCTCACCCGCCCCCGGCGGTCCTTGAGGAACGCGACCGGAACCTCGGTGGTCCGGAGCCGCATGTGCACCGACTTGAGCACCATCTCGGAGGCGTACTCCCACGAGCTCGACTGGAGCCCCATCCGGACCAGCGCGTCCCGGCTGATGCCGCGCATCCCGCAGTGGATGTCCGAGAAGCTGCTGCCGTAAAGCAGGTTGAGGATCCAAGTGGTCGCTGGCGTGCCCAGGTGGCGGTGGTGCCAGGGCATGGAGCCGGCCTCGATGCTGCCCTTCCAGCGCGACCCCATGACGAACTCGTAGCCATCGCGGAACCCACGCACGAAGCCATTGAGCTGGCGGAAGTCGTAGGTGCAGTCGGCGTCGCCCATCAGGACGTAGCGTCCGCGAATATGGGGTATGGCGTCGATGTAGGCCTGCCCCAACCCTCGCCGGGGCACCCGGAGCACCCGCGCCCCGTGGGCAAGGGCGATGCGCGGGGTGGCGTCGCTGGAGCTGTCGACGATGAGCACCTCACCCGCGACCCCCGCCCCGGCCAGCCCCGCCCGGCACCAGTCCACGAACTCTCCGACCGTGAGCGCCTCGTCACAGGCGGGGATGACGATCGAAAGCTCGGGGTCGGGACAGTCGTCGTGCTCGGGCACGAGCAGCTCGGCCCCGCCGGCCGCATCGAGCCCGCTTGGCGGTCGAGCGGCCGCGATCCCCAGGTCGAGCGAGGATGTCACCAGCGTCCTCCCTGCCCGCCGAGCGCCGAGGCGCCCAGCCTCATCGAGATGGTACCGCTCGCTTCATCCGCACCGATGTTCGCCGGGGAGATCTGCCCCCGCCGCTTCTCCGGCCAGGATAACGTCAGCGTGACGCCGACCTGACGAGCGGTCACGGAAGGAGCTCCACGCGGGTGATCGTCACCGGCACCGAGCTGCTGAGATGCAGGGTGGTGAGGCTGTAGCCGTGCCACTGGGTGCAGGCACCGATCGGGAACCGGTACGAGACCTGACCGCCCGGGAGGGTCCGGAAGGTGATGTCGTGATGCTGGCCCGCCACCTCCTGATCGGCGAGGGTGAAGGAGGCCCCCGGCGAGCCGGGAGCGATGGTCAGCTGGATCCAACGGTAATCGGTCCAGACCTGCCCCGACGGCTCGTTCACGTTCCACGCCTCCGACGGGCCGCTGCCTCCCCCGACCTCGACCCCGCTCGCCCGAGTCGGCGGTTCCACGTTCAGGAATTCCGGCACGTACCCCCACGAACAGTCCGGATAGTGGAACGGGATGTCGGTCTGGGTCAAACGCACGCCGAGGTCGGACCGGAGGAAGGCGGGGACTGTGACGCGTGCGTTGTCCTCGACGTAGATGATCTGATCGTCGATGTCAGCGAAAGGCCGGTAGTGGTCGAGGAGGTACTGGGAGATGTCGTATTCGCGGGCCGCGTTGGGAAGGCCGTCCCACACCGACAGGGAGCCGGGCGAGGTCCCAAAGAGGATGGCGAACTCGGGCTGGTTCGCCTCCAGGCTGGCGATCGTCTCCTCCTGGGTCGCCTGGCTGTAGTCGAAGGCGGCGAAGAAGTGGGGGGTGGCGGGGCGGTAGTCGAGGATGTAGAAGTACAGCCCCGGCTGGTTGCTGAAGTCGTAGATCTCCTGGCCGGGTTTGAGGAAGGTGGACAGGAAGGTGCCGACATCGTTCGACATCTGTTCCTCGCCATCGGCGACGTACCCGAGGCTGGGGAGCCAGGGCTCGGTCGCGGCGGTGGCTCGAAAGTCCGCCGGCGTCGCGGCCAGCTGGGTGGGGATGGAGGTCGCGCTGGTGATCCCGGCCAACGCCGCTGCCACGTAGAAGAGGGGCCAGCGCAGCCGGTGAGCGCGACTCGTCTGAAGCTGGTCGCGGACCCATCCGTTGAGCCACCTGCCCACCTCCCAGGCACAGAGGATCGCCAGTGGAACCGCGGCTCCGTAGGAAAGCTCCGCATGGCTAGGGTCGGCGCGACCCAGGAACTCTGCGGCGTAGTAGAGGATCGCGAAGCTGCCGGCGGCGATCATCAGGAAGTGATTGGTACGCAGTGCCAACCCGAGGCGGACCCTGGTCGCCATGATGGCGAAGGCCCCAAGTGCGAAGGCTCCGGGTGCCACGATCCAGTACAGGAACTGACCAGTCAACGGCGCGAAGGAGATGGGGATGGTCCCCTCGAGGCCGTGGCCCGGTACCAAAGTCACGTAAAAGTCGACGAAGCCGCCCACACCGTGCTCGGCCAACAGGACTGCGAACACCGCCGCGACTACCGCTGCCCCCCCGGCGATGGCCCAAAGAGTGAGCCCGAAATCCCGGACGACGCGGGGTCGGGGCCAACCGGCGCGATACGCGTCGCGGGCCACGAGCGCGAGGCCGCAGGCGGGTACCGCGTAGCTGGCCTCCGGCACCAGCACGGCGAAGATGACGACCGCCGCCCCCACCCCGAAGGAGGCGACGCGCGACCGGCGGTCGAAGACAACCGCGAGCAGCACCAGGATGAGGGGCCAGAAGATGAGCCGGTCGTCGACGTAGATCAGGACGTGGTGGAAGAAGAAGAGCAGTAGGGTGAGGAGCGCGGCCCAGCTCCCCCCCATCACCCGATAGGCAAAGAGATAGAGGGTCACCCAGGTCAGCGGGATGATGACGAGCGCGGCGCCCGCCATCGCTCCCCAGGCCGAGGCGCTCAGCAGCTGGTAACCCAGCGCGTTGAAGAGCGTGTCGACAAGGAGCCCGTGAAACGGCAGGAAATCGCTATACGGCACCTCTCCAAGGTTCGACAGTCGCAGGGTGACCATCTGCTGACCGCCTTCGAAATTGTCCCAGGCCTTCAAACCACCGATGAGCACAGCGGTGAAGAGAAGGATGGCAACGGGCACCGCCACCAAGAAGAGTGCGCGTCTCTCGATGATTCGCACCCGGTCAGAGCCGGCGTCTCGAGCGCGCCACAAGCCGATGCCGACCGCCACCGCGCTGATCGCCATGAGGATGACACCCAGGGGCGCGGGGAGCCAGTGCATGGGATGCTGAACGTTGTCCGAGAGTGTGGTCAGCGTGGTGTGTTCCGAGACGGCAAGAAGGGCCCCCACTGTCAGAACCGCACCCAGAGCGTTGGTGGAGCTGACGAGGCGGACTCCCATCCAGGAGGCGGGGAGCCGGACCCTCCACGCGGAGAGGGCAGCGGCGACGAGGACGAGGACAACCAGATAGAGGGCTGAGACCGCCGCCATGTCGCGCCAGAAGCGAAACCCCTGATCGCCCAAGACGATGGCGCCGGCGAAGCCCCACACCAGCGCGACGGCCGCGACCCGGGCGCCAAGAGCGACTCGCTCGGTCGGCGAGCCCGCGTCGGTGCGCGCCTCCACCGGAGCAGGCGCAGGAGCCGCTCGCGCCCGATCAGCGTGGAGCGCAAACGTGAGCCGCTCTAAGAGCCCGGCCGACCGCAGCAGCCAGCGCCCGAGTAGGAAGATGAGCACGCTGACGAGCGGCCAGCCGATCACGGCCAGGTACCAGATGTCGAGGTAGGCGCTCGCGTTGAAGTCCGCGAAGATCGGGTAGCCGACGATGTCCGTGTGGGCCTGGTTGGTCACCGGGACGTGGCGCACCAGCGCGACGACAACGGCGGCGGCGATGGCGGCGCTCACCAGCGCCAGCGCCGTCTCGATGGCGACGCCACGGATCAGCCATGAGCATGCTGCCGGTGTCCGGTGAGCGGCCCGCCGAGAAGGCGGGGGCGGGGCAGCTCCCGAACCTTCGGATGGGACGAGGGTGGTCATGGGGGCTCGGGGTCGGGATGGGAAGCGTGCTGAATGACCTGCTATCCCTCCGGTTCTCCGTCGGACCGCGGTCGGGGCCCCCGGAGCAGCAAGTCTCGTCCCCAACCATCACTCATGGGCGGCCCAACGGAGACGCCAACTCACGACTTCCGACCAGCGTAAGAGACATCACTTGGACGTGCCGTCATTCCGCCCACGTCGCCGGACTCGTCGACCGTCCGACACGTCCCATCAGAGCCCAGCACGACCGGGTGGACAATGACCAGTGACTGTATGCAGGGGGCGTTCCCATCCGGAAGCCGCGTCATCACTCGCGATCTAGAGAGGGCCCACGTCGGTCGGGACCCGCGAGTACGAGGCGGCGTCCACCGCGTCGGGAATCCACGGCTGCGTTAGACGCTTGTCCTGACGCCTGGCTAGGGCCTCCAGCGGCCGTTGCCCAGCGCTCACTTCTTGACCCCGCTGTCGCCACGGCGGGTGGCGCAATCAATCGACACCCCCAACACTAGCCCGTCCCTCACACTCGGCTTGGGTAAGTCACCTCGTCGACCAGCTCCGGGTGATCCACGCTCAACCGGGGAAGTCCGCGACGGAGCGTCTGGTCATAGAGGCGAATCGCAGTCGGCTCCCTGCCCACGCGCTCGACGACCGCTCTCACGAGGTCCTCGCCGCCGATGTCCATCCGCCCTGAGAACCCGCGAAACACACCTACCACGTCCAGTCCATCGCCCTGGCGCTCGAGGGCGATACGAGCCAGGGTCGCCCCCGTCTCCGGCCCCCGCAAGTGACCGATAGTGATGTCGTAACCCCACTCGGCCGCCGCAGCTATTACGATCCGTCTCCGCGCCTTCTCGATGAGCATATCCAGCGCCTGAGACGACTGAAAGCTCTTGACCTGCGTCCGGTAGAGCGGATACCTGAAGTCGAGGATGCGCTCGTTCGCCGGCACCGTGTACGCGCCATGGGACACGAGGCCTGCCGCCACGGTGGAGCTACCTCCGACGTGGTACGCGAAGGCCGACGGCGAGAGTGTGATGCGGAATCCCAGCGCCTGGCTCCTCAGCGTCCAGTCGTTCTCCTCACAGTATCCACGCCCAAACACTGGGTCCATCAGTCCCACAACCTGCAGCACCCTCGTGGGGATGCACATGCAGAAACCCACGCCGACCGGTATGTCGACCGCCGCGTCGCCAAACTCCACTGCGATCGTCTCGGCAAGCCAGTTCACAAGCGTCTGATCACTCAGGAACCGCTCTGGTTGGGTATTCGGCAGCGAGTAGATGGAGGCGTGGTTCGACCAGGCGGTCACCGAACCGATCGCATCATCGGAGGCGGCCACGGCTACCAGTTGGTCCACCAGTCGGGCCGAGAAGATGACGTCGGAGTTCGCGAGAACCACGAAGTCGTAGCCGCCGCTCAGCGCTTTGAGCAGAGCGAGGTTAAAGTTGCGCGGGATCCCTAGGTTTCTGGGAGAACGATAGTACCCAATTCCGAGTTCTCCGCACAAACGCTCCACCTCGCCGCTGAAGCCTGGCCGGGGACTTGCATCGTCGAGCGCCAGGATGTCCACCGCGCACGTTGTGTGGTCCACCCGTGCCGCGGAACGCAAGCACGCGGGAACGACATCAGGCCCGTTGTATACGGCGACAGCAAACAGCACGCGTGGGGATCGATCGCTCATCTGCCGCGCCAACTTATACGGCATGAAGGACCGGACTGCACCAGACTCCCTCGGGGCACACGTCGTACCATCGTGCTCATTGGCGAAGAGCTCCCAGTACCTTCCAGTAGCGATCTGCCATCCGGAACGCCCGAGAGTTGCGCATTTGGTCACGCTGAGCACGCAACTCGCGCAGCTCGACCTGGAGGCGTTCGACTGCCTCTTCAAGCTCGATGGTGCGGTGCTGAGCGGCGATCAGCCGTTGCGTGAGGTCGATGACCCTCGCGTTCGCGATGTCCACATCCTTCAGAGCCTGCTCCAGCGAGAGCTGATCCAAGCTGTGCATTTCCGTTCGGGCACGGTTGCGGACCTTATGGTCAGGCTCCTTCTGCTCGGATCCGCCAGCGGGAGCCTCCCCACGAACCTCACGATCGTCACTTGTCATGTCTCGCCGTCCTCGCACCTCGGTCGTGTCTGCCCCGCGCGCGCGGGGCGCCCGAGGACTGCCCAGTATGCGTCCACAGTCGCGTCCGCTGCAACGGTCCAATCGTAGGCTGCAGCACCCTCGGCAATCGCAGCTACCTGTGCCGCACCGAGCGAAGGATCAGCGAGGAGCTCTTCCACAGCGTCGGCGAAGGCCCCTGGCGACCACGTCGCGGGGCTCACGGGAAGCCTGGGATGTCGGTCACCCAGGGGCCCGAATGGCACAAAGAGCGTCGGTGTTCCCCAGGCAGCCGCCTCCTCGGGAATGAGGCCAAACCCCTCGGCCGAGGTCGGATAGAGGACAACCGACGCGTGCCGCAGGAGCCAGTTCCGCTCCGCGGAGGTCACGTCCGGTATCGCGAAGACGGGCAGACCGGGCGTCCAGGAGGCGGCTTCGGCGGCTCGTGATGACCCGCATGGTACGTGGGTTCCCGCCATCACCAGCGCGAGCGAGTGGCCGCGCGCCGTCAGCTCCCCCAGCGTGCGCACGGCGAGGTCGCGATTCTTGTGCGAGTAGTCCGCCCCGAGTACCAAGAGGAACTCCTCGCCCGCGAAACCCCTGTGGAGCAACTCCCCGGGCATCACTTCGGGCTCGTCTCCCCGGAGATGGTTGATGCCATTGGGGACCACGAAGATGCGCTCGGCGTCTACCGGAAGCCGCTCCCCGGCGATGGCGCGCCCCACGTCGCCGGAGATGGCGATGACCGCGTCCACCTCGCGGCACGCGTCTCGGGTGATGGTTCGGTAAGCGAACCACGCTGCCGGTGAGTCGTGGTAACCGGGTACCTGGTAGGCGATGAGGTCATGGATGGTCACGAGAGTGCGATGGCCCACCTGCCTCCACGTCTCCTGGCGCATCCCGTGCCCCGGCTGGAAAGGACGGTGGACGATGTCGGAGTGGGGAAACACGGTGAAATCGCCCTCGGGGGCGACCCTCACGTCGACGTTGGCTGCGCTCAGCCTCTCGGCTGCGTAGGGCTGGAGGCGTCTAGGAATCGCGACACCGAGATACGCGATGTCCGGGCGCGTCGCCAAGGCTGCGATCAGAGCGAGGATGCTGACCTGGAGCCCGGTCTCCGAGGCGCCGAGGCAGGTCCCGTCGACGATCACGCGCAGACCGAGAACGGCCGCTCGTGCGGCCCGGAAGACATCACCGAGCCCGGCGTCGTATTCGGCACGCTCGGTGGGTTGCAGAAGGAGAGCCCGGCTAGGAGCGCCCAGCGTCTCGGTGTCTCCCGATGAGAGGGCGGAGCCGCCGCTCAAGTCCTCGAGAGCATCGCGCGGACGCGTGATGAACGTCGATGCATCCAGGTAGTCGACTATTCCGTGGGTCCGTGCCCTGGCCGAGTGGTCGTAGAGCATGAGATCAATCCGGACTTGGGCATTCCTCGGCGGCGGCCAAGCCAGCGACAGCCCCTGCCTTGTGAGTAGGACTGCGGGACCCGCGGCGTAGGGAATGGGGATGGGCGCGAGAGCGCGCGACCTGCGACGCAGGCGCCTCGTCATAGCCGCCTCGTCGACGTCGGCTGTCAGATCTAGTGCCGGGGTGTTGCACGCCGGGAAGCTGAGGTAGCCGGCCGCGTTGGAGAAGAAGGAGACGGATGCGCAGCGAAGATCGTCGCCAGCCAGCCGGATGGCCGTCTCCAGGAAGCCCGGAGGAACGACCACGGGAGCCGCTACGAGAAGGACGTCGTTCTCGAGATCGTGTGCGGCGATCTCGATCAACTCCCCTGCATCGGAGGCCGCCCTGGTTTCGAGGGCGAGGCCGTACCGCTCTCCCAACGCTCTCAACTCCTCCAGCGCGGGCGCCTGAGGGCCGCCGGCGACAATGCGGTGCTCGGGGCAGCCCGTCCGCAGAGAGACGAGCGTCGGAGCCCACCGCTCGGCGGCGCCGGTCACGAAGATGGCGATCACCACTTCCGAGAGTTCTGCCGGCGAATTGGGGCGGTCGGTCACGCGTGCTCCTGGTGGCGGCGGCGGTCAAGGGCAATCATTCCGCACGCACCACACGAGGGGGGTTTCCCGGCTCCTCCCGCAAGGCCGACGCATCGGTCAAGTGCAGCCGACTGGACGACGCGCCGGCGTCGAAGGCGGACACCACACTCGCCGGTGGCTCGGGGCGCCCAGCCCCCTGATCGGCGCCCTGAGCAAGACGGTCGACTCTCTCGCCGAGCCGTTCGCTCAGCAGCCGCAGCCTCGCGTCGAGCCGGGACAGGCGGTCGAACGTCTGCTCCCTCAGGGCCACCAGCTGGCCCGGAACCGACCCCGGTTCGTCGAGCGCCTCCGCGGCAGCCCTCATCCGGCGGTCGATTCGGTCAAGCCGTCCCTCCAGTCCGAGCAGCGCCTCCGCGAGGCGCCTGTCCACGACCGCGCGATGGGTGTCGCCGTGGGCGGTGAGGCGACCCACCAGACGGCGCAGGGGCCGGGACACTAACGGGAATCGCGACGGGCTGCGGGGGTCGGCACGGGACCCGGCGAATTCCGCCAACGAGGGAGGGAGGCGAACTAGAGTGCCAGTCGCGCGGCTGGCGGCGCCGGCCGAACGCGCTGCAAGAGCCTTCTGAGCGTGTTCGAAGCGTTCTCCGACGAAGCTCGCGCGTGCCGCCGGGGCATGCCTGGAGAGGACGTCGTCCCTGGCTCGGAGGCCGATCGCCCTCGCCTCTGCCGGGTGCTCGACGATCCGGCGCATCAGTCGGGCCACGGCCTCGAGCTCCGGAGACCCCGCGTTGGCCGGGATCAGATAGGCGGAGACCGTATCCACAAGGTCCAGGCCGCCGGGAGCTTCCACGGCGACCACCGGCTTGCCGAGGGCCACCGCCTCCGCCAGGGGCAGCCCGGAGAGCTGGGTCGGGTCCAGCGTCACGTAGCAGTCGCAGGCGCCGGTGAGTGCAGCGCTCTCGTCGGTGTCCAGATCTCGGTCGATCACGAGGACGTCCGGCCTCTCTGCCGCCTGCAGCTTCAGCGCCTCCAACTCGGCCAGATGATGCTCGCCTTTGACGGCCACGAGCACGAGCGTGGGCCCCTCCCCCGGGGCGAATCCCTCGGCGAAAGCCTCGACGAGTCCACCCGGGTTGGCGCGCTCCGTACCGGCGCGGAAGTCGACCCGGGAGAGGAAGATGAGGCCGTCGGGCAGCCCGAGAGCCCGTCGGTCGAGATCCGGTATGATCGCCGGCGCGACCACGGGCAGTGGGAAGGCGAACACCGGGCACTCGGTGACGGCCTCGACAGCCATGCGGATGGGCTCGCTGATCGCCCACACCTCGTCCAGGCGGCTGAGAGCCTCCTTCCAGGCACCGGGCAGCTCGCCGGGCTCGCAAGTCAGGACACCGATGGTGTAGCGGGTGTCGAGGAACGGGGAGCCCGCGTCTTTCATGAAACGCGCGAACCAGGTCGGCCCAATCGCGATCAGACCGACGTTCAGGC
>Ga0187876_1001188_pt1 | contig 22998 bp, 19 predicted proteins | sample June2016WEW_17_4_FD_133000 | JGI IMG/M metagenome (GOLD analysis project Ga0187876, IMG submission 133000) | Peatland microbial communities from SPRUCE experiment site at the Marcell Experimental Forest, Minnesota, USA - June2016WEW_17_40 | ecosystem: Environmental > Terrestrial > Soil >...
CGGGTTGTTCTTGCTGAGCACCTTCGTGATCGCCGCCGTCAACGTCGTCTTCCCGTGGTCGATGTGCCCGATCGTCCCCACGTTCAAGTGCGGCTTGACCCTCTCGAATTTCTCCTTCGCCATCTCGCTTTACCCTCGCATCAAGGCTTCGCGGCCGCTGCCGCGTCGCGTCAATTTCACTTGGCCTGCGTGCTGCACGTCCCGGAGCCGCCCGTCGCCCCCGAACATACTATGGAGCGGGGGACGGGATTCGAACCCGCGACCATCTGCTTGGAAGGCAGAGACTCTACCCCTGAGTTACCCCCGCTCATGCCTCACTTACGACAACATGGAGCCTGGGACCGGGATTGAACCGGTGACCTCGTCCTTACCAAGGACGCGCTCTACCAACTGAGCTACCCAGGCCCGAACCGGTCTCCCTGCCACCTCGCCACGAAAACTTATTCAAACTTCCCCATAAAAACCGAACGCGCAAAACACTGGTGGACGGGGGAGGATTCGAACCTCCGTAGCCCGCAAGGAGCGGCAGATTTACAGTCTGCTGGTTTTAGCCACTCACCCACCCGTCCCGCGAAAGCATCCGGGACGCGAATGCCGCGTCCGGTAAAGGCACTCGGGGCACAAGAATCGCTTCCCGTTGATCCAACCGTTTCTGAACCGAACTGTTCTACGGTGTGCGCCACAATGCAGAAAAGGCTCGTGTCCAGAGACACCAGCCCTATTCGCTTCTGTCGCGAGGAATCGGTCCGCATCAACAACCGGAAAATCCCGGTCCCCTCAAACTCAGCTGGCGGAGGGATTTGAACCCCCGACCCTCTGATTACAAATCAGATGCTCTACCAACTGAGCTACGCCAGCCCTGCGCAAACCTGCAAAAAGTATCATAGAGGCATTCAAATTGCAAGCAGGTTCTAGGCCCACGCAAAACCATTGCCATTATACCACTTATTCGGAATCCTTCCAGATTCCGGATGCCCTATTGTGCAGCGGGCTTGGAAAACTCCGAATCGTCCAAGTCGACGTTATGCTGCATTTGGTCCACGTGAATCGTGAATGAAGACTTTTCATCACTCTGGTGAATTTCAAAAGGCAGCTTCACGCCGTCCACATCGCGATAGTCGTCCAGGTCTTCCTTCATATTGCTGACGCCGTCCTCGGTATGGCGCTGGCTCTCAAAGCGACGCAGCAATCCCGACTCTGCGTCGAAATACATTTTGTCGACGCCGCCATTCGGAATCGCTCCTTCCACAATGTAACACTTGTGCTCGTTGATTTCCGCAGTGCCGTCGGTCGAAAATTTCGTGTACAGCTTTTTCAGATCGAGAGGGTGATAGAAATCCGCGTCGCGCGCCGTCTCGGCAAGCTCCGCGCCAGACTGTTCGCGCAGACCGTTCTGCGGATCATCCATCCAACCAACTTTTCCGTCGTATCCCTGCCGAAACGCAGCGCCAGAAAGAATCACGACGAGCAGCGTCCGGTTGGGCGCTTTTTCATGCACCATCACGGTGCCCGAAAGATTCTCCGACGGAATTTCGATTCTTCCGAGCGTGGTCCGCGAATGCAGCTTCTCCCATGCCGCACGCCCGCCCAGCACTGTCAGGTAGCGGTCAAGGATTTGATCGGCAGTCGGCGATGCCGGCGCCGCGGCGGGTGATGATTGCGCTAGCGCGACGCTGCCCAGCATCAGACACATGCACGCAGCCGCAAAAAATCGCTTGAGCGATGATTTCATGCTGTTATGGATGACCGGAACCTCTTGGTGAAAACGTGACTCGCGCAGGCTGTCCAAACCCATTATCTTTGACGCGCTGCCGCCGTCCTGGGTTGCCGGGCCATCGCATTTCCGGTGCGCGATGGGCGGCCGGCACATTACACTACCTTCGGACGCAAGAGGTCTCGAACCGCTATGCCGCTTTCCAGCACACAGCGCGCGTTGATCGCCATCGCGGTGCTCGTCTGCGCGCTTGCTGCGGGAGCCGCGTTGCTGCTTCACCGCATGCACCGGCCGCTGGCCGGATCGAGCGCGGGCGCAAGCCCCGATCTCGTCACCGAACTCCCGGCCAACGCTCCCGCCATCGCGTATATAGATGTCGCGGCGCTGCGAAAGCTGCAGAACTCGCCGCTCGCGGCGATGATGGGCCTCGCGACGCCCGGGCCGCAAGCCGATCGCGACTACGAGAATTTCGTCCGCGCCACCGGCTTCGACTACTCGCGCGATCTCGACCGCGCGGCGATTGCATTTTGGCCGGCGAGCCTGGCGCCAACGTCGGGCGCGCCGAACGGCGGCAACCGGAGCGTGGCCGTCGCCGACGGTCGCTTCGATCAAGCGAAAATCGACGCCTACGCGCTGCGCACCGGAAAAATTGTCCGCAGCGGATCGCAATCGCTCTACGACGTTCCGGGCGACCCGCCCATTGCGTTCGAGTTCCTTTCCCCGACGCGCATCGCCATCGCCAGCGGGAAAGATGCCGCGCAGCTTCTCGCCACATCGAGCACGGCCGCGCCCGACGCCGCGATGCAGGCGCGCATCCGTCGCGTTGCCGGCGCGCCGATTTTCGCCGCAGCCCGCACGGACAATCTGCCGCCCAGCTTCTACGACGGACTTCGCAGCATGCCGCAGTTCGCGGCTCTGGCGCGCAGCGTCCACGGCCTCACGCTCGCCGGCCAGCCCGAAGGCGATCTGCTCCACATGACGCTCGACGCCGAGTGCGATTCGATGACGAATGCCGTCGAGCTTTCGACCGTCGTCGACGGACTTCGCATGCTCGGCTCGATGGCGCTCGCCGATCCGAAAACGCGCGGCCAGATGTCGAAGGAACAATTCGCGTTCGTGAACGCGCTCCTGACCCAAGCCAAGGTCACGCATCAGGACAAATGGGTGCGCCTCCAGCTCGACATCACGCCCGCCATGCTCGGCCCCGGCAGTTCCAGCAACGCCGACCCGCGCTGATTGCCTCATTGCCGTCCTCGCTCGGGCTCCGGACGCCGTGCGGCCCCCCGGTTTGATTGTCGGCCAGGGCGTACCTCGATCCTTTGTTTTGTGTAAGTTACGCCCGTTTCTATCCGGCAGCCATTGTCGGGCAGAAACCGCCGTGCACGCACGGAATTGCCCCCAAACTTGGGGCCTCCGAACCGCGCGCCGACTTCGCACTCGTTGCTCATCGCGTCCAGTTTAGAGGACTCGGCTTGCAGCGCAAGCATGCGCTCCTGTGGACTTTTCGGGAGACTCGATCGGATTCTCTCCACCCACGAACCGATGAATTGGCACTGAAGCCAACCAACATATCGTTTGAGGACGCGGTCTGACTTTGCCACGCTCAAATCACTCTTTCGCGGCAGGGTGTTTTCATAGGCTTGGGGTGACGCCTTCGCACGGGTTTCGCCACGATTGGTTGTGGCGATCGGGGGAGGAGGTAATCTACGTCAATGGGACGCCCGTGAAGAAATTGAAATTCGCTCTGTCCGTTCCCGGCGACACCATGTACCTGCGCGCGCAAACGGCTGCGGCTCAGGCCACTGCAGATCGTCTTGGAGTGGAATTAGAAGTCGTGAGCGCGCAGATGGACGCGGTGGCTCAAGGCCAGCATTTGGTAAATTTGGTGCATTCGCGAACCTCGCGGCCGGCTGGAATCCTCGTCGAGTCGGTGAGCGCCGCCGGATTGCCGCGCGTAGCGGAGGCAGCGGTTGCAGCGGGAATCGGCTGGGTCGTCAGCAATGCGCACGTGGACTACATCGGGGCGCTTCGCAAAAACTCCAAAGTTCCGGTCTTTCAAATCTCACAAGACCACGTGGAAGTGGGCCGGATTCAGGGGAGGCAGATCGGTGCGATATTGCCAAATGGCGGTTCGGTTCTGTATCTTCGCGGGCCGCAGATGAGTTGGTGGGCCACAAAGAGATTCGAGGGTATGGAAAGCGCGAAACCCAAGAACGTCGATGTGAGGAGCCTGAAAATACTAGCATCAACCGCGGAAGGCGCTTATAACGCGGTGTGTTCCTGGATGAATGTGACTAGGCAACGTCCCGAGGGCACTCAATTGATCGTTTCGCAAAACGCCGACTTCATTACCGGAGCCAGAAAAGCGTTCGAGCTAACTGCCTCTGGACCTGAGCGAGCGAAATGGCTCGCACTACCCAGCGCGGGCGTGGGAGTTGCGGAGAGAAGCAAGCCGCTGGTGGATCAGGGCGCGTTGTGTGCGACGGTTGTAACGTCCTTGACGATGGACAGAGCGCTGGAAATGCTGGCGCGGGCGATGACAGACGGTTCGCAGCCGCCGGAACACACATTCGTGGAAGCATACTCATATCCGAGCGTTGAAGAACTCGCAAGGAAGTGGAAGGCAGTTTAGTAAGGATTTCCGGCACCCGGCGCCACCGCCGCATTCTTCGCTCGATCTCTCAGCCGTCGCCGATGCACTCGTCCCAGAGGTGGGGATTCTTCCGCTTGAAATTACCCATCATCTCGATGCATTCAGGCGAGGCCAGATCGAGGATGTCGAAGCCCTTTTCGCGCAGCCAGGCGACGCCGCCCTGCGCATTGACGCTGTCGCCGACGATCACCTGCTTGAAGCGGAATTGGTAGATCAAACCCGTGCAATACCAGCACGGAGCGAGCGTGGTCACCAGGATCAGATCGCGGAAGTTGGTCTGGCGGCCCGCGGTGCGAAAGGCGTCCGTCTCGCCGTGCATCGACGGGTCGCCGTTCTGAACGAGGCGGTTGCGGCCGGCGCTCACGAGCGTGCCATCGAGCCGAAAGATCGCTCCGCCGACCGGGATGCCGCCCTCGGCGAGTCCAATGCGGGCTTGTTCGATCGCAACGGCCAACATCCCGTTCGCGTCCAGTGCAGGCTTCATGCGCAAAGTGTAGCACTGCCAAAACGGTTGACTCAACGGCGATGCCCAAGCAGACTAATTGCTCCATCCGGAAATCGAACTCGGATTCGCGAGAGGGTCTGCACTTTGCCTCAGGAGACCACACCACAATCGCATCCGGCCGAAGCCGAAACCAGCGCCGAAGCCAGCCAGCCTCACTATGGATTGCGGCGGCACGTGCTGGGGCCGCTCGAAACGCTGGCGCAGTCGGTCTCGACCATGGCTCCGACCTGCTCGCCGGCGATGACGGTGCCGCTGGTTTTCGCCACGGCGGGGAATGGGACGTGGCTGGCGTATCTGCTGGCGACGGTCTGCACGCTGCTCGTGGCGCTGTGCATTGCGCGCTTCGCGCGAGAGTCGGCCTCACCGGGATCACTGTACATCTACGCCACGAGCTCGCTACCGCCGGTGCTCGGCAGCGTGGCGGCGTGGGCTTTGCTGCTCGCGTATGTGGCCACGGGCGCGTCGGTGGTGGGCGGATTCATCCACTATGCGAACGTGGTGCTGGGCGAATTCCTCGGCCTCGCCGCGCCCGCCATTCCACTGGCGATTCTCGCCGTGTTCGTGTCCGTCTGGATCGCGTACCGCGATGTCAAAATCTCCGCGCGGTTGATGGTGTACGGCGAGCTGGCCTCCGTGCTGCTGATCAGCGCGCTATTCGCGATGCTTCTTTGGCGGCGCGGCCTGCACATCGATCCGGCGCAGTTCACGCTGCGGGGCGTGCATTTCTCCGGCGTGCGGCTGGGGCTGGTGCTGGCCATGTTCAGCTTTGTCGGCTTCGAGAGCGCCACCACGCTGGGCGAGGAGGCGAAGCATCCGCTGCGCACAATTCCCCGCGCCGTGATCCAGAGCGCGATGCTCTCGGGACTGTTCTTCATCGCGGCGTCGTACACCGAAGTGCTCGGCTTTCCGGCATCCGCTGGCTCGCTGGATCAGAGCGCCGCCCCGATGAGCGTGCTCTCGACCGCGGCCGGCATCCCTCGGCTCGGCCCGCTGATCGACATCTGCGCCATGGTGAGCATGTTTGCCTGCACGCTGGCGTGCGTCACCGCTGCAGCGCGCGTTCTACTGCTAATGGCTCACAACGGACTCGCACATCGCGGGCTAGGCAAAACGCACCATCGCAACGAGACGCCGCACACCGCCGTGCTGGCTACAGGCGCCGCCACCATGATCCTGCCGGTCGCGCTGGTTGTGGCGAAGGTTGGCGGCGAAACCATCTACGACTGGATGGGGTCGCTCGCAACGTACGGATTCATCACCGTCTATGCGCTGGTGGCCGTGGCATTGCCATGGCACCTGCGGCGATCGCGGAGCCTGACATCCGGCACGGTGCTGATCGCAGCACTAACTGTAGCGGCGATGGCGATGGTGCTTGCGGGGACGCTCTACCCGGTCCCGGAGCCGCCCAAGAACTGGCTGCCCTATCTCTTTTTGCTGTATCTCGCGGCCGCGATTGGCTGGCACGCGTGGCAGGGCAGGGAGACCGAAGCGGCGCTTGAGAGCAACGAAACTATCGGTAGCGAATGAAAACAAAGATTGGACCGGCCGCTATGCAAGCATCGCCGAAGACTTCTTAAGGTAGTGCGAAGGCAATGACGGAATCGCCGGGCGCATCGTTGAAGTATCCGCTGACGGCGACAATGCCGGGGCCGCCGAACGCTTCGACGACGACGTATTGCTTGCCGTCGCGGCCCTTGTAGGTGACGGGAATCGTGTGGGCGCTCGCGTCGATTTTTTCGGTCCACAATTCCTTGCCGGTGCGAGCGTCGAAGCCGCGGAAGCGACCGTCGTTCGTCGCGCCGATGAAGATCAAGCCACCCGCCGTGACGATCATCGTGCCGGTGTTCGGCGCCCCGGTGTGAGGAAATCCTTTCGCGGCGAGCGCGTCCACGGTGCCGAACGGCTCGCGCCACACGATGTCGCCCGTCTTCGCGTTGACCGCAAAGATTTCAGCCCACGGCGGATTGATGCACGGCCAGCCCGTTTTCGGGTCCCAGTAACGCGCGTTGTAGCGCGAACCGCCGCCGGGATAGATCTTGTCGTACGGGCCACCCGAAGGAATGTCCTTCTCCTGCTTCACCAGCCGGCCGACCTGCGCCGTATTGAAAACCGTTGTGCCGAAAATGTATTCGAGCTTGGGGTCGAACGCGACGCCGCCCCAGTTGCCCGAACCTTCGCGGCCCGGCGAGATCACCGCCGTCTTGTTCGGATCGTCGCCGTACGGCGTGAACGGACCGTTGTTGTAGAAGTTATTCTTCTCCCAAAGATCCTTGCAGAACGCAGCGTGCTCAGGCGTGAGATTGTAAATGTCGTCCTTGGAAAGACTCATGGGAGCGAGCGGCGGCGGCTTGAGCGGAAAAGGCTGTGTGGGCGAAGTGGCTTCGCCGGGAACATCCGACTGCGCAACCGGGCGCTCCTCCATGCCGAAAAGCGGCTTGCCGTTGGTGCGATCGAAAAGAAAGAGCAAGCCTTGCTTGCTGAACTCGCCGACGCCCGGGATCGTCTTTCCGTTGCGCTTGACGTCGAACAGCGTGGGCGCGCCCGGCACGTCGTAATCCCATAGATCGTGATGCACCAGCTGCTGATACCAAATCATCTTGCCGGTCTTGGCGTCGAGCGCGACGAGGCTGTCGCTGAACAATCCGTTGCCGAGTCGATGGCCGCCGTAATATTCCGTTCCTCCGCTCGGAGCGATCGGCACGAAGACGAGGCCGCGCTCCGCATCGAGCGTGAGGAAGCTCCAGACGTCTGTGCCGAATTTCGCGTCCCAGCTATCGCCGATCCAGGTTTCGTGTCCAGGCTCGCCGGGCTGCGCCCGGGTGTAGAACGTCCAGACGAGTTTGCCGGTGTGAGCGTCCCACGCGCGCACCATCTGGACTCTGTTTTCACCCGTGATGATCAGATCGCGATAAATGACTGGCGAGGCGGAAGGGCTGACGCCGGAAACGAAACCGCCGTCGCCGAATCCATCGGCGGGCTTGCCGGTTTTCGCGTCGAGCGCGAGCATCTGGTTTCCGGTAACGCCGAGAATGACGCGCGGGGGCGTCTGTTTGTCGCCGGGCCAATACGCCAAGCCGCGGCGCTGCGTCCCCTTCGTTTCAAACTTCCAGATCTGCTGCCCGGTGATGGGATCGAGTGCGTATACATTCTTGCCCGCGTCGAGATACATCACGCCGTCGATCACCAGCGGCGCGCCCTCGGAATTGACGTCGCCCGCGCCGTCGCCGGTGTGAAACGTCCACGCGCGATGCAGCTTCGTCACGTTGTGCGTGTTGATCTGCTTGAGCGGGGAGTAGCGCTGCGCGCCGGGATCGTGGCCGGCGACGGGCCAATCGCCTTGCGATTGCGCGCGAAGCAACGACGGGAAGAAAGCGAGTACCAGCAGAACGAGGCAGGCGAGAAAAAACTTAGGCGCGCCGATCAAGCGCGCCCCAGGAAATTGAGACGATGTTTGCAAGGAGAATTGGCGTTAGTGCGATGCCGCAAGCAACGGCGTGATGTCGCGTTCCATGTCATCGAGAGTGAGCGCCTTCTCGTAGAAATGCACCTCTTTGCCGTCGCGATCGAAAATCATGGTCATCGGGAGGGCTTCGCTTGCGGCCCAGCGCGCGTCGACGTCCTTGTAATACTGGTCGTCGGTGGACGACGCAATGTACACCGGGAACGGCGGCTTCAAATCCGTCAGATACTTGGACAACTCCGTGGTCTCCGCCGAATCGGTGCGATCGTTCATCGAGACTTCGACGACCTGCAGCGAGTCCTTGTATTTCGTCTGCAGCTTCATGATGTCCGGGAACTCGGTGTGGCAGGGCACGCAATAGGTGGCCATAAAGTTGAGGAAGACGACCTTGCCCTTGTTCGCGGCGATCAGAGCCTTAATGTCCTTCGGCTCAACACTCTTTAGCTGCGGGGCAGACGAGGATTGCGCGCGGACGCCGCGCCCGGCGAAAGCAAGAATGCACAGCACGCCGAGCGCGAGGCAAGCGAGCTTGGAGGAAGCGCGTGACCTCACTGGCCGCTCCCAGGCGCGGCCGACGCCGACGCGAGCATTTTCACGGTCGCGTCCTGAACCTGATTGAACGTAGAGCCGGTGATGTTCACGAAATTCGCGATGACCTGGCGATTATCGTTGACGAGGATTGTGTTGTCCGCCGCGGGATTCAGCTTATAGATGCGCATTCCCGAATCCTGCAAACCTTTCGCGAAGTAGACGAGCGGAATCTGAATGCCCTTATCCGCCGCGAGCTTCTCGAGCCATTCCTTCGTGTCGGCGCCCTCGGTCATTACGACGAAGCCTTTCAGATTCTTTTGCGACTTCACGAGCGCGTCGAGCTTGACGATCAACTCCGCCGCCTGATCGCTCGGCTTCTGGAGGAATCCGATGACGGTCGGCGCGGGACCGTATTCGCAGACGTAGCAGGTGTCCTGGCCCTTGTACTTGCCGGTGACGTCGATGATGCGGAGAGACGGGGTGACCGCGCCCACCTGACGGCCCGATGTGATCGGTCCGCTCGCGGCAGGCGTGGCAGTCGCAGCGGGCGCCGCAGCCGGAGCAGCAGCTGCAGGGGCCTCGCTCGACGCCTCGGTGCTGCCGTTTGCCGTAGCCGCTTCCGCCATCTTCACGGCGTTGGCGGCGTCCGTTCCCTCAACGGGATACTTGAGCGCAACCCACTTGTACCAGCCGCCCTCGAGAATCTTGGTGTTGAGGTAGCCGAACTCGGCGAGCTTCTTGTACATGTCGATCGAATCTTCGTCGTGGTTGCAGGGACAGTAGAAAATCAGCGTTTTGTTACGCGGAAGGCTGATCGGCGGCTTCACCTGTGGAACCCAAGGGTAATTGATCGCGCCCGGAATATGGCCATCGGCGTAGGCCTCCTCAGGCTGCGTATCCACCAGCACGAAGCTGGTGTCCTTATCCTGCATCATTTTCAGCACGTCGGCTGGCTTGATAAAAGTCGGCGGCGGAGCGGCGGTCAGATCGTCGAACGCACTTTGCCCGGCGTCATCCTGAGCGGCAGCCAGACGGGGCAAACAGACAAACACTGCGAGCGCCAAGCTCGTGATCGAAAGCCACTTAGCAACGTTCTTCATGATGACCTCCCAGAACCCTGTTGAGGGCGGCGCCACCCGCTTCTCATGCCGCCAACAAACCCTTTCGCTGCCGTTAATTCCGGATGTTACTCACGGCATCCGAAGGTGTCAAGGCTGTGTACTTGGACCATAAACCATTCGGCGACAGCGCCTTCCGCACAAGCCACTACGCCCATCAGCCTTCTAGAGATTAGACGTGGGGTCGCGAGGCAGGTTTCAGAAAAGTGTCGCTATATGGCGAGAGGCTGGCGCGGTCTCTGTAGCGCCGGCTTGTCCTGAGCGCAGCTGAAGGGCATCCTGCCGGCTCTTTTCTTGCACAAATAGACTCAGCGGCCGGATGTTTCCGCGTGAGGCAGGGCGAATCCGTACACGACGCCATCCACGGAAAACACAACGTACTGGCGTCCATCGAGTTCGTACGTCATCGGCCCGGTGCCGAAGGAGCCGCCGGGATACATGTGCCACAGGACTTTTCCAGTGGCGGCGTCGAGCGCAACCAGGTTGCCGGACATGTCCGCGGTGAAAACGAGATGGCCGGCGGTGGAGAGGATGCCGGACTGACCGCCGCGGCCTTCGGTGTCAGCGATCCAGCGAATTTTGCCGGTCTGCACGTCGATGGCTTTAAGCATCGATTTCGACCCAAGGAAGAAATCGCGGCCGGCCCAGCCTTCGGCGGATTTTCCGGGCATGGTCAGGTAGAAGACGCCCATGGTTTCGCGCGAGTTGACGTAGAAGAGGCCGGTTTCGGGATCGTAGCTGGGCGCCTGCCAATTGGTGCCGACGCCCCCGGTGACGAGGACGCCGTCAGGCTTCGGCTCTTTGTCGGGGTTCGGGATGGGCTGGCCGCGGTCGTCATAACCCTTCACCCAGTTGGCGGGAACGAAGGCCTCGGAGATGAGCGCTTTTCCGTTGGTGCGGTCGAGGACGAAGAAGAGACCGTTCTTGTTGGCTTGCGCGAGCATCTTGCGTGGCTGGCCCTTGAACGTTCCGTCGAAAAGGACGGGCGTCATCACCGTGTCCCAATCGTGGGTGTCGTGCGGCGAGGACTGGAAATACCAGACGAGTTTCCCGGTGTCGGGATTGAGCGCGACGATCGAGCAGGTGTAGAGATTCGCGCCGGGGCGCGTGTCGCCATTTTCCACCGGATGCGGATTGCCCGTGCCCCAATAGAGCAAATTGAGTTCGGGATCGTAGGTGCCGGTGATCCAGGTCATGCCGCCGCCGCGCGTAACAACGTTGGTATCGTGTGGCCAGCTGTTCCACGCCACGGTGTCGTCCGGCTTGGGCATGGCGTCCCAGCGCCACTCGATTTTGCCGGTCATCGGATCGACAGAGAGGAGAAAGCCGGGCAGATCGGCAGTGTCGCCCGAAGTCCCGACGATAATGTGGTCTCGAATCACCAGCGGCGCTACGCCGCCGAACGCCTTCAGCGCTGGATCGTCGATCTGGATCTGCCAGAGCATTTTTCCGTCTTTAGCGTCGAGGCACAAAAGCTGTGCGTCAGGCGTGGTGAGGTACAGGCGATCGTGCCACATGGCGAAGCCTTTATTGCTGCCGCTGACAGCCATGCCGGGGCGCGCGAAATGCCAGACCTGGCGCCCGGTGCGCGCGTCGACGGCCCAGGCCTGATTCCCGCCGGAAATATAGAGGATGCCGTTCACTTCGAGCGGCATCGATTGAAGGCCGGTGGCGTGCGACTGAAACGCCCAGGCGAGCGTCATCGTGCCGACGTTCTCTCGATTGATCTGCGCGAGCTGGCTGTAGCGGCGGCCGGTGTAATCACCGTTGAACGTCGGCCAGGTGTCCGTCGAGGGCTTCAACATTTTCCCGGGATCGAGGGCCTGGGCGCGCGAGATTGACGGCGCCAGCAAAATCAGAAACAAAATGAGGGCCGAGCGCTTCTTCACTTCAAGGTCTCCAGATACGTGAAAATATTGTGCATGTCTTCGCTGGTGTATTTGTCGAGCAGCGCGGCGTGCGCGGCGAGCGGATCATGGACTTCGAGTTTCACGGAGCTCCGCGGCCAGGAATGATACCAGCCATCCTTGCCATTGATCGCCACGTTGAAGCCATCATTCAAAAGGAGCGTTCCTTCGAACTTCTCGCCGGAAGGCAGCGTCACGATCGCAGTCGAAGGCGTGCCGGAAGGATAGAGGAAGCGGACCTCGAGATCGGGAGGGTTGTATTTTTTCGCGATGCCGGCCAGGTCGCCCGTCGGCGAATGGCAGCCGGAGCATCCTCCCGCGCCGTTGAAATAGGCCTTGCCTGCTTCCACGGTTCCGGTGGCGAGGCGCTCGGCCGGAATGTCATTGGGGTACGGACCAAAGCGCGTGTGTAGATCGAAAAGCGCGATCTGGGCGTTCAAAAATGCGACGAGGTCGGAAACTTGCGAATCGGTGAACGGAAACGGCGGCATGCCTTTATCCGCGCGGCCGCCGGTGACGACGGGGCCGATCAGGTCGCCATTCTTATCGTGGCGCACGAGCGACGAGCGGATCAGATCGGGGCCGCGCCCGCCGGTGGCGTCTTCGGCGTGGCATGCCGCGCAGTTCTGCTTGAACGCCGCGCGCCCGCGCTCGGCCGCCGCAGCTTGTGCAGCCGCCTGCGCGGCGTTGCCTGCTCCCGGGCCGCCGGGCCTCGGCGCACCCGCCGGCGGCGCTTCCTGAGCCTGAAGCGCAAACGCAACGGCGAGAATTGCACAAACAATGAGCGCGGATTTCTTCACGTGAATCCCCCCAATCGGCGCACACACACTAAACCGCATAGACGCACAGCGTCAACGCCCAGTTTCTCTGAATTGCGAACCGCGGTTAGCGTCCTGCCTTCGTGAGCGTCGCACCCGTGACCTTTTTCGTCTGGTGCGCCCAGTTCGTTCCCGGATAGGTAAAGAGAAGATCGTACCCGGGAGAGCCCCCAGCCACGACAATGTGAAAATCATCCGGACTCTGGACAACCGGCACCATCCCTCCGGGCTTGAGGTTATCCAGAAAAATCTGCGCACGGTCCGGTCGAATCCGGCCGTCGGCTACCGACGTGCGGATAAACTCCTCTTCCGAGCCCTCGCCGAACGAGACTTGCTTATTCAGCTTCTCATAGGGCACGCGGGTCTGCTCATACAGGTACTCCTGCAGGCTCTTTCGAGTGTAGCCGTGGTTGGCAAGTTCGACCGCGCAATCGGGATGCAGCACCAGGATATGTTTCTGAGCGTGAGGCCAGGCCACGCCTCGGCTCCGAATTTGCGTGACAATTTGATCGATCACGCCCTGCGCTGTCCATGGCGCCACCGCGCCGCCGCCGAATACCTGCGGATTTCCCGACGACGACACCGTCACGGTGTTGTCTCCGGCCTGAAAGCCCTGGCTCACGTTGTACGGTTCCCACGGGCTCTTCGCCGTGTCCTCCGCGAACGTGTAGAACGTGTAGGCCTCGAGCCGCCCGGTGAGTCCCATGAAGTTCACCTGGGGCCAAGTCTGGCCGAGGTTGAGCAGGGACAACTGGATCGCCCGGCCCACGGTGCTGTTCGCGCGCCATCCGTGCCCCAGCATGCCGATGCCGGAATTGAAGTTGAGTTCCTTCGCGATCGGACCGTCCACAAGCACGACGGGCGTGAAGGATCCCGTGGACGCCATTACATGTGTCAGATCGTAATGCTTGTCGAGGAAGCCTTCCATCGCGGCGAGAATGACGGGGAAGTATTCCGGTTTGGCCCCCGCCATTACTGAGTTGATCGCAATCTTCTCGACGGTTGCCGTGCCGCTCTTCGGCGCCACTTGCCCGAGGACGTCCTTCGGCGAACGTGTCGTCCCAGCCTCCATCGCTTTCACCAATTCAGGCGTGGGCGGGACAATCGGCAAGCCGTCAGCCCAGCGATTATCGAGGAAGAGGTCGTTCACCTTTTCCGAGGCGTCCAGGTAATCCTTTCCGGTCACCTTGATGTTCGCGTTTTCGTGGAGCTGTTGCGCCTGAGAAGGTTTCGCCTCCTCTGCCGTTAGCGGCCGCGTCAGCGCGTCGACCATCTTGTCGAAGAACGCATCGGCAACTGGCTGCAGCTCTTCCTTGTTCGCGCGCGCGACGTAATACTTATCCGCAGGAAGCGCCAGTGTGCGGATTCCCGGCATGCCGCGATCTTTCGCTGCGGACTTTGCATCGTCTAGAAATTCGGTGGTTGTGTAGTAGACGCCCGGCATTCCTGTCTTTTCAATTTCGATCGTGTCGTGGGAACCCCACCACGTGCAGCTCCCTCAATCACCAACACCGAAAACGAACAGGTCTCCCTGTTGTTTCACCGTGGGATACCACTTGGGCAGGTCGGTAATTGTTTGCGCCGCGGGTTTCGGATACATCACGATCGTCGCCGTCGGATATTTCTGCTTCAGCATGTCCGCGAGCACGTTAAGAAAATTACTTGCGCCATATTTGCCGTTGTCGATCAGCACGATTTTCTTGCCGTCGAGGCTTCCGCCGCGCGGGCTGATGCCCAGCGTTTTCGGCGGAGGAATTTCGCCGCGCGGATTCATTACTTCGAGTGTGACCTGCGCGGAGGCCGTGCCGACAAGCACGAGGCTCGCGGCCACGAGCGCGGCAGCGAACAGCCAATTCAAATGTCGCTTCATGTGTCCCCCTGGACCCAAGGTAAGGTGAAGATAGATAGCACCCGGCCGAATGTCAATTCGGATTGTATACAATCCGCAACAATTGTTTCCCTGGTTCGCTGAGCAATTTCCCCAGGTGGTCGAAGCGGCTTTCCAGCATTGAGCCCTTTACCGAAGGATCGCTGCTACTGCCAGCCGGAGGTATCGCCGTAGGGTAAGCCGGTCATGACCGCGATGATGGAGTCGATCTTACCGTCCTTGATCTTGAAAATTTCGGCGACTTCTTCGCTGAAGGGCCGCAGAGCCGCGGGCGATTCGTCCACTTTCCCGACGCCGGGCACATTGACCGATTTCACTTTGCCCGAGGTGTTAAACATGAAGTTGCCCATGACGATGCCACGCTGGCGGTCAACGACGGTGTAGCGGCGCGGGCTGATGGGATAGATGTATTCGAAAACGTGCGAATCGAGGCCCTCGGCACAGCTCGTGGGCTTGCCGTCCTTTGAGAGGGCGCCGAATGTCGATGGGCAGGTCTGCGTGCCGTTCTCGACGCGGATCACGTCTGGCGCAAATGGCACGATGCTGCCGCTGCTCTTCTCGATGCCGTCGAAATAGAGATCGGTCTGCGCGATCAAGTCCTTGCGCGACTCGCGCTCGGATTCAGGAACATCCTCGAAAAATCCGGCTATGCGGGGCGCGACCTTCGGGTCGGTGAAGCCGTCGGGGCGCGTGAAGCTAGCGGCGGTTTCCTTGCGGGTGATGAGCGCTTCGATTTCGGTGATCTTGTGCTTCACGACGCGAATGCGCGTGCAGAGCAGGCCGGACATGCCCGCTTCATCCGTGACGCCAACGAAACCGACTTCGCCCTCTTCGGGATCGTCGATATAGAGCTTGTAGCTGCCCCAGCCGGTGAGTGTGCCCCATAGGCCGTCGGTAAATTTCAGGTCCTGCGCGTTTTCGGTGTAGCGTGCATTCGGCGCGAGCGGAAGGAGCGCGGCATTGTGCTCTATCAGCGCCGCACGATACGCATCGACAAGACTGTTCAGGCATTTGCGATCGCAATCGGCGCCCGCAGATTCGCTGGGCTTCGAAGACGCCGCGGCAGGATGCGGCGTTTCGGCATCCCACCCGGATTTGATCCCGTACGGCTCCTGCGTCAGCGCGGCCTGAATGAACCGTATTTTCCCCTTTTCGATCTTGAACAACTCTCCCACTTCCCACGTGAAAGGGTGGCGCAGCGTCGCAGGAACCATCCTGCCGTCTGTTAGCGTCATCGACTTCACGGTGCCCGCGTGATCGAAAAACGTGAATGCGAACGCAAGCCCTCGCTCCGAGTCCACGATCACGAACCGGCGGTCGCGAATCCGTGTGACGATCCTGAAGTATCCCGTCTTGAACTGCGCGGCGCAGCCCAAACTCATGATTTCGTTGCCGATGCTTGGGTCGCTCTTGAACCGGTCAGGATTGTTCGTGGTCTGCGTGGCGTTCTCGATTCGGTTGCAATCGTCAGTAAATGGGTACACGCCCTTGCCGTCGTTATTCTGCAAGCCCGAAAAATACATGTTGGCGGTCTTCACCAATTCCTCGCGCGTCTCTCGCTCGCCCGCGGGAACGGCTTTCAGGAAAAGCGGGTTCGGCGACATCGCGTCCAGACTTTTCCCCGCGCCCGCGTCGCGCACCACGAAGTCTTCGACCTCCGTAATTTTTCCGCCGCTCACTTTCAGGCGCAGGCAGAAGATGACCGGGTTATCCCATTCCCTCATCGTGCCGATGAAGCCGATCTGGCCGGCCTCGGGCTCGGCGAAATAGAGCTTGAACGACCCCTGGCCATTCGCGGTTTGCCAAAAACCGTCGCCGGGCTTAAGCGTGGCGGTGTTTTCGGTGAACTTCACGTTGTCCGAGAATGGAACTCTCGAAGGATGGCGCGCGGCGAGCGCCGCGAGGTAGTTGTTGACGAGGCCTTCAAGACACGCCCGATCGCAGTTGGACTCCGCGGCATTGGCCGGGCGCGCGCCGAGCGCGCACGCAAGCGAGAATCCGACCACGCACAAACCCAGCCGCCGCACGAAATTGATTTTCATTCGCTTGCTCCCGTCATGATTTCACTGAGGACAATTTCAGACTAGAAATTTTGATTCTTATGCTCAGTCGCTACGGCAACCCGAACACAAAATACGTCGTGCCCGCCGTCACGAACACATACTGCTTGCGATCGACCGCATACGTCACCGGATTCGACCGCAGCGAAGATCCCAGATAAATTTCCCAGAGCGGTTTTCCGGATTCGGCGTCGAGCGCAAAGAAATTGCCCTCATCTGTCCCGGAAAAAACCAGCCCGCCCGCGGTCGCGAGCGTGCCCACCCAGGACGGCGAGTGCAGCCGGAACTCCCACTTCATTTTCCCGGTGGTCGCTTCGAGCGCACGGATCGCCCCGTAGGCATCGTCGCCGCTCAAGGCGCGTTCGCCTCCCGCACCCATCGGAAATTTCCCCATCTCCCACTTGGTGGAGGTTCCTTTGACGAAGTAGGAGCCCATTTCGCGCGTGTCCACATAGAAGAGCTTCGTCAGGGGGCTATAGGAATTGCTGGTCCAGTTGATTGCTCCAGTGATGCTTGGGAATACCAAGTTTCCTTCGGGACTTGGACCCGTGTCGGGCAGCACGATCGGCTGGCCTTTCGCGTCGAGTCCCTTCGCCCAGGTCTGCTTTGCATACGGCATGCCCGTGATGAACTCGCCCGACTCTCGGTCGAGCACGTAATAAAATGCGTTGCGGTTCGCGAAGCCCACCAGCTTCCGCGGCTTGCCATTGATGACGTCGTCGAACAGCACGGGTGGCTCCGACGCGTCCCAATCGTGCGTCTCGTGCGGCGAAAACTGAAAATACCATTTCACTTTGCCTGCGCCGGGATCGATGGCCAGCAGTGCGCAAGTATAGAGGTTTGCACCCGGGCGCTCGTCGCCATTCCAATCCGGAGCGGGATTGCCGGTGCCCCAATACACGAGGTTCAACTTGGGATCGTAGGCGGCGGCATTCCATGTGGTGCCGCCGGCCGGGACGGAATTGCCCCACGTTTCTGAGCCGGGCTCGCCCTGTAAAGGAACGGTCCAGATGCGCCAGAGGCGCTTGCCGGTTTTCGCATCGTAGCAATCGAGCAGGCCGCGGACGGCGGCTTCGCTGCCGCCGGTGCCGATCATCACTTTGCCGTCGATCGCAAGCGGCGGCCCGGTGATGGCGTAGCCTAATTTATTGTCCGCGACGACCGTGTTCCAGAGCACCGCGCCAGATTTCGCGTCGAGCGCCACGAGATGTGCGTCGAGCGTCGCGACGTACACGCGATTGTCCATCACAGCAACGCCGCGATTCGTTTGGAAAAGTCCGATTGCGACGACGTTGTGCATAATCGGCGACCACGTCCAGAGCTTCGCGCCGTTGTGCGCGTCGAGAGCCGTCACCGTGCTCGGCGGCTCGGTGACGTACATGATCCCGTCGACGACGATGGGCGAAGTTTCCACGTTTCCCGCTGGTCGGCTCGGCTGATACGCCCATGCGAGTTTCAGACCGCCGACGTTTTGCGGTGTGAGTTGTTTGAGGCCCGAGAAGCGCTGGTCGTAGTAGTTGCCGCCATAGGTGAGCCAGTTCGCCGGCTCGCTATCGGATTTCACGATGCGCTCGTACGGCACCGGAGTTTGCGCGAGCGAAATCGCCGGAACGACTACTGAAAGTAGAATCAAAGCGTATCGGATGGCCCTCATGGCGTTGGCGTGCCTTTCAAGCTGGCAATATATGCGACCAGATCATCGAGCTGCGTGTCCGAAAGCGTGCCCTTGAAACTCGGCATCACGCTGTGCCCGGGCAATTTTTCTAGCTTTTGCAGGTCGAGCTTCTTGAAGCCGTAGAATTTGCCCGCCGCGTCCTTGATCTCGATGGTGAAGGAATCCTCGTACACGCGTGTGCCTTCAAAGGAGTGCCCGTCTTTGGTGACGACATGGACGAAGAGAAATTGCGTGAAACGCCCGCGCTCCATCGCACCGGCTTCTTTCGGCAGGATCGCGCCGGGGGTCACTAGTGTCGCGCGCAGGTAACTCGGGCCGCGCATCGAACCAACGCGGGTCAGCTCAGGACCGACGCCGCCGCCATTGCCATCAACGATGTGGCAGCCGGTGCATCCGCTGGATTCGTAAACGGCTTTCCCTTTTCCTGGATCGCCCTTGGCAACCTCGGCATCCGCTGTGCGCCCCAACGTTCGCAAATAGCCTACGACCTGTCCCGTCTCATCCACGCTCAGCGATCCGAATCCGTTCATCCCCGTGCCTGGGATTCCACCGCGAATGATACTGCCGACCGCTTCGTCACCCAGTCTCTCTGCCACTCCCTGGAGGCTCGGACCATCACTGCCGCCCCCATCGAGTCCGTGGCATTTCGAACAGGTCGCTTCGTAGAGCACTTTACCGGCGGCGATGTCTGCGGGAGAGGTCTTTGCGACGACGGGCGTCGGATCGCGTGGAACTTGCGCCTCAAGCGTGACCCGGCCAAGGCCCGGCAATGCCAGCATCAGTGCAGCCACGCGCAGTGGCCGGATCGCGCTCATTTGCATTCCCCCGTACGATCCACCTTGATTCGGTGCGGATTATTACACCGAAATATTTGCTGTCAAGCACTCCGGTGCATTCATGCACAAAGGTGGCGAGTCAGTTTCCGATTACCCGACTTATCGGGCGCAATCGATAGAGCTGAAGCTCAGTGGTCATCCGGAGGCGCTCTGCCCTCGGATGTGGTTTAGGCTTTATGTTCGATCATCAGAAGATTTGCGGGGAAGTCGGCGTTGATCTTTAGGGACTCTTGGGTCCTGGCTCTGGGTTCTTGGGTGCTGGGCGCAAACGTGGAACGCAAACTCCTTGGCGCGCTGGCGTTCGAAGTTCTCCTTCATCTCGTCCAGAGAGGTACCACGCGGCGGCCCCGAAGGGTTGAATGCCCATGCGCATTCAGAGCACACCCAACCCTCGCTGTGCACGGATCTGACCCAAATCATTTTCCTCATGGGCGCCCTTTGGACGTAGAACTTCCCTCTCGCTTCAGAGGTCCCGCTACGGCAGGGCGTTCCAGCCCCGGGACTACAGACAGCAATTTCTCCCGCATCCTGGCGAGCGCCGCTGCCTGCTGGAGAACTGCTTGGACCACTTCAATTGGAACTTGCTCAAAATGTGTTTGCTTGTTTCGCATCGCAGCCGCTCCCTTGGCTGCACGTACGGTAACAATCTGCAAGTTATACGGGGAGAATCTTCAATAATTCTGCTGGTTAACGTAGGTTTCCTTAAGGGAAGGTGAGTGGCGTTAACGCAACCGAGTCAGTTTCCGTTAGATGGCACCCGCTTAAGAGGGTAGGTGTATGTCTTCATATTTCTGCTGTACGTGGTACTACGTCTATGATACTAATACGCTGCGTTAGTTATACGTTTGCGGTGAGGGAGGAGCACATTGAAAACGAACCGTGTCGCATCCCACTTCAGGACGTTGGAATTGGGGGAGGTTCCTCGTTCACGAAACGGCAAACACAAGGTGATTGTGTCCCTGATTCTTCGCGATCTCGACCAGCTCAGGGACGGCGCCGCCCTCAGGGTGCCTTTGGACGAACTGGGAGACACCAAGGAAAACGTCCGTTCCGCGTTGAACCGCGCCGCGCGAAACGCCAAGCGGAATGTCGCGACAGCCACGGACAAGAACTTCTTGTACGTTTGGAACTCAAAGAAAGCCTGATGATCGCGTTTACCGGGAGTTGGCCTGCGTCCGCCGCTCCTCTAATTCCATTGAACTGCTTCACTAAGGAGCAAGTCTTGGCGGTGTCAGGGTAGGCCGAGGCTGCCGTAGGCACGCGGATTCGTGACGATGCCCCACGGCGTCTGGAATCCGCCGATCACGGTGATCGTCTGATACGAATTCGCATCGATCACATACACATTGTTCGACCGCCCGCACGCCAGCAGCAGCTTCGAATCGTCCGGCGTGAACGTGAAATGCCAGCAGCGTTGGCCGACCGGGGTCTCCCCCAGCAGTTGCAGCGAATTCGCCGAGTACACCTGCAGTTTTCGCGCGGCCGCTGCCACGATAAAAATCCGCTTCCCCTGCCGGTCGAACGCCAGTCCGTACGGCTTTGCCGCCGTCGCCATCGAGTGCGTCACGTTGAAATTCTGATCGAGCGTAAGGAGCGTGCCCGATCCCTCCATCGTGACCGCATACGAATCGCCTTCTGGCGACACTTTGATTCCGCGCGGGCGCTTGCCGTACGACTTCAGGTCGATCTCTTTTGATGTCGCGCCGCTTTCGACTTCGTACACGCCCAGCGTGTTTTGCGCTTCGTTCGCCACGATCAGCGACTTGCCATCGGACGTGAATTCGAGGCCCTCGGTTTCCTTCCCCGCGACGAAACTCTTCACGCGCGACCAATCCGCTACATTGAATTCCATGATCTGCGCGGGAGGTTCGTTCTCCTCCTCTTCTTCCTCGCCGACAGCAGCTTCCTTCGGCGGCCCGGCTGTCGAGCCCGGCTCGTACGAAATGAACACATGCTGGCCGCTCGGATCGAGCTTGACGAATTCGGGATTGTCGCCCACCGGCACTCGCCGCACCACGCGCAGCCTGCGCGTATCGAACACGGACGCGTCGGCGGTGTCCTTATCCGCGACGACCAAATACCTCCCATCAAACGTGAGCCCGATTCCGCGCGGCGCCACGTCCTTGGGTTGGACCCGCTTGACGACTTTCAGCGTGCTCAGGTCGATTTCCGATATTCCGCCGTCCTCTTCGCTCACGTACGCGACATTCGTCGGAGTCCTTTCGTAGCGCAGCAGCGCCAAAGCTCCGGCCACCAGCAACGCCACAATCACCACCGCCCAAATTGCATATTTACGCAAGCTCATCCGTCCGCCCTTCGAGGCCGCTTCCAAACGTTCGGCGAATCACAAATCGCCGGCCGAAATATATGACCCGAATTCAGTTCGCAAAGGTACTTCCCGGCAGGCTCGTCCAACTTCACATCATCGTGCTGAGTTTCACTTCCATCCAGCCCGTTCCCTTTTTCACTTCGAGCTTGTCCACAAGGATCGAGCCGTTCCGCAATTTCCCCGTGACGCGAATCGTCTGCCCCACGTAGTCCGCCATGTCGGGCGACGGCGCGAGCAGCACGAAAAACTTCTTGTCCGCCGTCACGATTCCGCCGGGCCGTCCCATTTTGAGGCAGGCCGTCCCGCAGCTCTTCATGCCCATGTGATCGTTTCCGGACTGCGCGCTGTCCGTCGTGTAGCAGCTCGCGTCCACCAGCGACCCGGTCCAAACCTGATTCTGCTCCGCGCCAAAAGTACGCGCCGCGCCCGCCAGCAGGACGCACACCGCCAACATGCGCGCGATTTTCATTCGGCACCTCCTCGATTCTCTCCCCGCAATCTCAGCCGCCCAGGTTTCTACACCGCTCTCCGCGAACTCGGCAGAACCGCCTCTAGCTCGACCAGGCTGTCGAGCATGATGTCCGGCGGATGCGCGCGCAGCCCTTCGAGGCCGAGGCCGTAGCTCACGCCGCACGCCCACGTGCCCGCATTGCGCGCCGTCCGTACGTCCACGGCCGAATCGCCCACGATCATGGCTTCCTTCGGCGACGCGGCGAGATCGCGCAGCAGGACGTTCGCTCCCTCCGGGTCAGGCTTCTTCGTCGCAAAACTGTTTCCGCCGTACACATACTTGAAGTAGCGCGCGATTCCCAGCCCGGCGAGAATCTCCTTGCTGAACCTCACCGGCTTGTTCGTCAGCACCGCCATCGCCACGGCCATCGGATGTCCCGCGATTAATTCCAGGCCCTCGCGCACTCCGGGGTACATCACCGTGTTGTCCAGCATGTGCGCGCGATAATAGGAAAGAAAAAAGCGCAGGCCCTCTTCGACCTCGGCGTCCGTCACGCCTTCACCGAGCGCCTTCTGCACGAGCACCGACGCGCCGTTGCCGACGTAGCTGTAGATCGTCTCGTGCGGCAGCGACGGGCGGCCCATGTGCGCGACCGTCGCGCTCACCGAGTGAGCCAGATCGAGCTTCGAATCGATCAGCGTTCCGTCGAGATCGAAAATCAGCGCCCGCACGCCTGCAAACTTGCCGTTTCTGTTGTTCGAGCCGTCGTCCATTCTCGCCGCCGCGTCAATTTTCCATTGTAAGCGGCGCGCGGATTCGTGTCACGCCACAACCTCTTGTGGAATAGGAAGGTCACATCGTTACCCCCTATCGGAATTGAAGTGCCTGAGTCCGAAGAGGCGGTTAGAGATGGCCGCCCGGCTGGGGGAGAGCCGGGCGGCGCGTGGCGGCTAAAATCCCCGGGCCATGGCTACCGCCGCCCGATATTTCGACCTGATTCGTGAGATGAAAAAGAACGCTTACAACCATCGACTTCGCCTTGTGGAATCAGCC
>Ga0187876_1001189_pt1 | contig 22977 bp, 20 predicted proteins | sample June2016WEW_17_4_FD_133000 | JGI IMG/M metagenome (GOLD analysis project Ga0187876, IMG submission 133000) | Peatland microbial communities from SPRUCE experiment site at the Marcell Experimental Forest, Minnesota, USA - June2016WEW_17_40 | ecosystem: Environmental > Terrestrial > Soil >...
ACCTGGGTCGCCATTGCTCGCCTACTCCGTGTCCAACCGCGTGGGAGTAAGCATACGATGCCCGACGTTAGCGTGCTCTCAGCCCGGCACCGCCGCGCCCCTGGTTATTGAGTAGGTACGTCTCAACACCCAGCTGGACCCATTGCGCGTAAAGATGTACGCCGCGCCGCCCGTGCCCGTACCCCAGGCACCGTCGGCATCCTTGCCCCACGCGCCGATCAGAGTTGTGGAGCCGTCGGCGCTCAGGGCCAGTGACGCGCCGAAGTACTGGTTGTCCGCGGGATGCGGCGCCGAGAACTGCGCCTGTACCGTCCAGCCGGTAGCGGTGCGTCCGAATTGCCAGACGCTGCCCTGGTGATCGTCGTAGGAGGGGAGTCCCAGCAGCGCTGTGTTGCCGTCGGCGCTCAGCGCCACGGCTTCTCCGGACACTGCGATGCCTTTCTCCTTCAAGCTCAGGGTGGTCAACTGCTGCCAGCCGGTGGTCCCGGCAGCCGGCGGCGCGGGGGCGGTGGTCGGCGCCTCCGTCGGCGGACGTGAGCGCGGCCCCGCCATCGCCCACGGCCAGGCAGGTACTGCCGAGGCAGGCGGCGGCGTACAGGTAGCCCTGCGCGCCTCAGGATCTGCCCTGCCACGTGCCGCCGCTGTCCGCGCTCGTGAGGATGGCGCCCTCGGAGTCCTGGCCATTGCCCACCGCAATGCACAGGCTGGTGGTCTGGCAGGTGATGCCGCGCAAGGTGCGGCCAGGAAGAGGCATCGCCAGCCGCCGCGTGGCCGCCGGGGTAGCGAGATCGTGCCGTCGCCGAAACGCTTCATACCAGTGTCTCCCTCCAAGCCGTTCCTTGCACTAGACGACATCCCAGGCTCAGCTCATGCGCAGGATCTCGCCTCGATCGCCCACCGCGACGCAGTTCTGCGCGCTCGCGCAGCTCACGGCGTGCAGCGTCACGTCGGAGCGGCCACCGGACGCCACCTGGCTCGTCCAGCTCACGCCGCCGTCCGTGCTGGTCACGATGAGTCCGCCGTTACCCACGGCGGCGCAGAAGGTCGCGCTTGGGCAGCTCACGCTGGCCAGATCTCGCACCGCCAGAATGTTGTCCCAGGATGCGTACGACGACCAGGTCGTACGCCGTCCGTGGTGGTCATCACCATGCCGTCGAGGCTCTGGTCACCGACGGCAACGCAGATAGTCGCGCTGGGGCAACTCACGCCGGCCAGCGAGAGATACTGGTTCAGCTTGCGCAACGTCCAGGTCAGGCCGCCATCGGAGGTCTGCAACACGGCGCCGTCCTGGCTCACGGCAACGCAGAAGGTCGCGCTCGCGCAGCTCACGCCGTCGAGGTTGGCGTCGTTGTCGCTCCCCGGCCGGCGGAACGTCCAGCTCGCGCCGCCGTCCGCGCTGGTCAGGATCACGCCGGACTGGCCGACGACCACGCAGAAGGTCGCGGTCGGGCAGCTCGCGGCATTCAGGCCGAAGACCTCCGAGCGGAAGCAGTCGTCCAAGCGATCGGCCAGGGCTGCGACCGGCAGCACGTTCGTGCGCGCTGCCGCCAGCTCAATCGCCAGCGGAATCCCGTCCAGGCGGCTGCAGATCCTGGCGATGGCGGCGGCAGGCAGCGCCGGCTAGCCGGAGCGGCAGACTCTCGCCCTGGCCAGAAAGAGCGCGGCCGCCTCGTACCGCGGCTGGGCCTCCGGCTGCACGTCCAGCGGCGGCACGGCAAGGGAGGGGACGCCGAAGAGCAGCTCGCCCGGCACCCCCAGCTGCTCGCGGCTCGTTGCCAGGACACCGAGCTGCGGGCAGGCGGTAAGGAGTGCGGCCACCAGCGCCACGCAGGGTGCCCGCACGTGCTCGCAGTTGTCGAGCACTAGCAGCAGATGGCGGGGAGCCAGGAACGCGGCCAGCGTTTTATCCAGTGACTCTCCCGGCTGTTCCTGCACACCCAGCGATCCGGCCAGGGCTGCCGTGATGAGGGTGCGGTCCCGCGCGCTCGGCGGCAGTGCCGCCAGCTCCACCAGCCACACCCCATCGGCATAGGATTCCACCAGCATATCCGCCACCTGCAGGGCCAGGCGGGTCTTGCCGCAGCCGCCGGCACCGGTGAGCGTCAGCAAGCGCGTTTCGGCCAGCAGCTGCCGGATCTCGTCCTGCTCGCGCGCTCGTCCCACGAAGCTGGTCAGCGCGCGCGGCAGGTTGGTGCGGCGGGGCGCGTCCGGCAGCCGCGGCGGCTGAGCGGCGGCAGTGGGCGTGGCCTCGCGTGCGAGCAGCTGGGCCTGCAGTGTCGCCAGATCCTGGGACGGTGTGGCATCGAGCTCCCGCATGAGCGCCGCCGCCAGGTCGTGGTAGATGCGCATAGCATCTGTCCGCCTGCCCGCCGCTGCCAGGAGGCCCATGAGGCGCCCTGCTGCCTCCTCGTGGCAGAGATCGAGCGCGAGCACCGTGCGCAGGCTCTGCTCGGCCTGCAGGGTCTCACCCCGCGCGCCGGCCAGGTCGGCCAGGTGGAGCGCGAGGTCGAGGTAGCGCAGGCGCAAGCTCTCACGCCGCGCCAGTGCCCAATCCTCGTACGCATCGCCGGGCAGGTAGTCGCCGGTGTAGAGGGCCAGGGCCGCGCGGCAGACCACCGGATCCGTGGCGCTCAGCGCGTGCCGTGCCGCGCGATCAAACGTGTCCGCGTCGAGCCAGTCGTCCAGAGGTCCTGCAGGCCCGGTGGGCCGCAGGACCAGCAGGTCGCCCTCTACCCGGATATAGCCTTTCCCGGGCGCCGCGTCGCCGAGCACCCGCCGCAGGCGGTGCAACGTGCTGCTCAGGTTCCTGGCGCCTGCCGCGGCATCCGCCTCCGGCCACAGCACGTCGATCAAGCTTTCTCGGGACAGCTGGTGCCCGGGCGCGCTCACCAGGCACTTGAACGCCGCGCCCACCTTCTGGTTCCATGCCTGGGACGGAACCCTGGCCTCACCGCGCCAGACTTCGAACATGCCCAGCGTCCGCACACGCAGCATCGGGATGGCCACCACCGGCGTACCCGGCGTACCCGGCACCACCGGCCGATCTGGTGATGCCGTGCTCAGCACTCCGGCGTCACGGGAAGGAGGGATAGTCACCTCGGCAGGATCCGGGCCTGACGGGGTGCCGGCATCGAGCGCGACGGCTTGTAGGTCTTCCGGCGGCTGCTTGCCCAGATAGCGGGTACGTACGTGGCCGCCTTCGCGCCAGTGGGCATACCAATAGGGGCCGTGGCCGAGCTTGCCTTCGCTGCAGGAAGGGCAGCCCAGCCGGCCGCAGCGGCGGTACTGCTGGTTGTAGCTCACACGCGGGGTCGACTCATCCTTGACGCGGACCATCTGTGGTCTCCCTGCAGTACCAGGCGTCTACCGTAGGATAGTATGGCGCAGCGGGAACGCGCGCGCAAGAGGGTGCCGCGTTACACGGCACGTACAGAGGGATCCATTGGGCGGTCTGATGGGCCTGGGCATTGGGCAAGCAGCCCATAGTGTTGCCACGGTAGGCCCCGCATGCCGCGCCTTGGCGATAGAGCCCCTCTAGTAAAGCCGCGATGGCACCCGCACGTTGCGCCTTGGCGATGCAGCGACGAGCCGGCACGATTCAGGGGACGAGCGCGACCCAGGGGGTGCCCCGCGCGCTCCCGATGGCGTGCGGCTCGATGTAGGCCCGGCCGCGGTTTCGGTTTAGCTGGCAGGTCCATGGGCGCGCACGATGCTCGTGGTTCCGGGAGCGTGCGGCTCGATGGAGATTCCGTCGTGACCTCAGCATAGGCATCAGGCAAGTAGCGCCAGTATCTGCCGGCGCCTTTCCTCCGGCAACTCGGCGAGGAGTCGCTCAAAGCTGCCGTGCCACTGGGCGGCGCGCAGCATTCTCTGCCATCGTGCCGTCCAGAGCGGGTCGCTGCCTAGGGGCGTGTGCAAGAGAAAGTCGAGGAGTACCTCGTGCGCATGCTGGTCGAGCGGGCTGAACCCCAGGGTCTGTCGCGGACGGCCAGGCGATGCAGCCCAGGGGCGTGCGACCAGCATGGGCGTGGGTTGCTGCAGATACCCCGCGTACCGGCCCCAGAGCGCTTCCCAGTCCGGCGTGCTCAGCGGCCAGATGGCCCGGCAATGATCGAGATCCATGCCGGTCAGCGGCGCCGGATCGCGCTCCACGACTGCGGGGCCAAGGGCGTATCGCCGCACGCAGAGCGCGACGAAAGCCTCCGCGGCCATCCTGGCTAATTCGGGATGCAAGGGCGTGCCTCTGCCTGTCTGGGAAAATGCCGGCCAGTGCCTATCGAACGCATTCAGCGCACGATCGTACAGCGTCTCCGCCTCCGGCCGCGAGCTGGATCGACGCATGAGCCGGCCGACGGCCAGCAGCAGAGGCTCGTCCAGAGATTGCCGTCGGTTGAGGTGGGCCAGGATGAGGTAGGCGAACGACTGAGCAACGTCTTCACCTGCGCGGTCGATCGGCGCCGTGTCTAGCTTGTCCGCGAGAGCTTCGGGCGATGCCTGCGCAAAGTACAGCGCGGCTATCGGCCAGTCCCGCAGGCCGAACGGGGGACTCCAATATTCGTCCCACCCGCGAGGGGGCGTCAGGTGCCGATCCGTCCCGGCGCACAGCAGGCAGAATCGTCTATAGGTCTCCGCGGAAAAGGCCAGGCTGAGCCGCTCCACGTAGGACGGCTCCAGCGGGCCCATTGCCAGCAGATACTGCTGCACGTTGTAGGTGGCCGAGGCGCCGGGGAACCGGCAGAGCCAGAGCAGGCTCGACTCAACGATGTCCGCGGTGACGATCTTGGCTTCCTGCAGCATCCTCAGGACGGAATCCAGCAACGGATACTGGTCGTGGTAGGTCAGCAGTTCCTTGAATAGCGCAATGGCATCGCTCTTGCGCAGGGTACGCCGCTTGTAGGCGTCGTCGAGCAGGCATTGCGCATCGAGCAGCGTGCGGTTGTGCCGGACCGCTTCCAGCAGGGTGGGCAGCAGTGCGGCTTTCTGGGCGTCGGGAGCGGCTTTGTCCAGTATCCACGAGGCACCGGTCAGCCGGACCATGTAGGGAATCTCGGCCCGGATGTCGGGGCGCTGTGCGGAGGCATTGGCAAGGGAGCGCAGCCATTGGTCGAGCAGGGCTTGCGGGTACTGCCCGATGAACCGGTAGAACAGGTTGCGTACCAGCGAGGCAAGAGACAGGAAGTCCTGCTGCAGGGCGCTGAGCTGTGCGTAGAGCCGCTCAACCTCGATCAGATCGGTCGCGCGTTCCAGGAGTGCCACGAGGCAGGCGATGAGATCGGGTTCATCCTGGTAGGAGAAGGCGCGCAGGCGTTCGCCGACTTTCGCTTTCAGCGCTTCGTCGAAGAATGGCTCCCGCAGCACCTTCAGGTAGGCCCGCAGGATCTCGCCCCGATTCTCGTCGGTGACGGCAACCTCGGGCAGAATCGAGGCGAGAATCTGCTGCGCCTCGGGAGAGACTTCCTCCGGTAGCCAGCGTACGATGGCTCGTTCTGTCGCCGCGTCCAACCGGCCCACGGCGCCAAGCACGCCGATCATCTCGGCGCGCAGATGGGTGATGTGCTCGACCGGGATGCGCGTTGCCAACGCTTGGCTGATAGCGCCGCTGTACTGGCGGGCATGGCGTTTGCACCAGCGGACCGCTGCCAGGCGAACCCAAGGTCCGAGATCCCCGATCGCTGCCGTGAACAGCGCCACCACTTCCGACTCGTCCAGCAACTGTAGGAGGTAGAGCTTGACCTGCTGCGAGCCGGTCGTGCGGAACAGCGCCTGCAGCTTGGGGATTGCCTCGGGCATGGCGCACAGTCGATTCCAGAACGCCTGCAGGAGCGCTGCCTCCTCGGGCGAGGCCTGCACCGCGTCGAGTACTGCCTCAAGCAGATCGGGGCTCGCCTGCACGCCGTTGGCGAGAATCCGCACGGCCAGCTCGCGCAGGTCGGGCAGCGGCTCCGCGTGCAGGTAGGCGAGCAGCGGCTCGGCCACCGTCCGGCTCAGCGAGGGCAGCCCTTCCAGCAGGGTCAAGATGCGGTGGCGCAGCGGGGCAGTCTCGAGAGGATTGAGCAGCGCCAGGAGACCCGCTTCGAAGTACGCGCAATCGAGCTGCGCGTACACGCGCAGCAAGTCCTCACGCAGCGTGGGCGGAGCTTGGCGAGCGTAGGCGAGCAGGCGATCCACGACCAATGGCTCTTTGATCGGGCAGCCAGCCAGGCCGGCCAGGCAGTAACGCTGCACCTCTTCATCCAGGTCCTGCACCAGGTTCTCGGCCAGCACTGCCCGCGCGGTAGCATCGGCGGGAGCAAGGGTCGCCAGGCGCCGCACGGCGGCAGCCCGCAGCGCCGGTTCCATCTCCAGCGCCGAAAAGGCAATCACCGTTTCCAGATACTCGTCACGACGCGTGAGCCAGGTGATGTCGAGGGTGAGCAGCACGTCCAGCATCGCGGCGCGCACGCTGACTGTCCGCTCCTTGCGCGCCGCCTCCACCAGGGCGAAGACAACCTCCTCGTCATGCAGGTAGTCGCCGAGCGCCCGGAGCGCCACGATGCGTTCTCGCGGATCCCGGTCTTCGGCGAGCACGACGGCAAGGATCTCTCGCATGCTACTCATTGGCGAGCCCCGGCTCTTGCCGCTCTGGATCCTGGTCCGGCACCAGCTCTTTGATGGCGTCACGCAGGATCTCCAGATTGTCGGCATCCAGGAGCGCCCGGGAGCTGAGCATCTCCTCGAGTAGCGGCTTGACCGGACCCCAGCCGCGATTGTCGTTAAGGAAGCGCAGGTAGGGGATCGCCGCGGCGGGATAGCGCAAGCGCGAGAGGCGCTCGCGCAGGGCAGCCGCAACGGCAGTCTCGCCGCCGTAGACGAGGATCATGAGATCGAGGAGCAGCACCCGGCCGGCTTCCGAGGAAGCGGCCGTGCTCTCGAGGATGCGCCACACGGCAGTGCGCAGCTCAGGGAACGCGGGCCGGCTGCGTAGCATGCCCACGTAGAACGCGTTGCCCTGCGATGCCAGCGCTTGCTCCAGGCAGTAGCGGCACAGATCATCGTCGAGGGCGTCCTGGCTGAGCAGGAACTGTATGATCCGGCTGTCGCCCACGGGGAACTCGTCGTAGTAGAGCTTGTCGCGACAGGCGGGATCGAGCACGGCCACCTTGAGGATACGCGTGCATTCCGCGGGAAACGCATCGTAGAGCGCGTAGATAGCCGGGAAGATGCCCTGGACATCGTGCTCCACGGTCACCTGGTGCTGCCATCGCGCCAGGGTTGCCGCCGGGCTATCGGCCCTGGTGGAGGGGCGCGCCAGGGCGCGGCGGCAGGCGCGGCGTATCTCCTCGTCGTCTGTATGCGCTGCCGTCTCGTCGAGGGCTGCGCGAAGATCGGGCGCCGGGTCTGGAATGCAGCAGATCTTACGTGCCAGGCTGCGCCGTAGGTCGCGGTCGATCGAGGCGTCGAGCAGGCTTACCACGCCTGCGGCAACCGTACCCGCCTGTTCCTGGGTCAGCGGCACCCTGAGCAGCCCCTGCACCCCCCACTGCCGGATCGCGACGCTGGGCGCCTCGAGGGCATCGCGGAAGAGACCGATCAAGCGCTCGTCCAGATCCGGCCACTGCGAGAGAGCTTCCAGCAGGAGGGATCGCCCCTGGTCGTCCTGGGAGCGCTCGTAGGCAGCCAGAAAGAAGGGTAAGAGGCTCGCGTCCCAACGAAGCAGCCGGCCCAGTGCCTCGTACAGCGCGGCGGCGACCTCGGTGTGCAGGTTTTGGCTGGTGAGGGCCAGGAGGCCGTCCCGCACGGCCGGCGACGAGCCCGCGTAGCGAACGAGGGTAGAAAGGATCAGCTGGGCCACGGCCCGCACCTTCTCTGTCTGCAGGGCCTGGAGCAGCGCCGGCAGGATCTCGGGCGTGGGCTCGACCGTGTGCTGAAACACCAGGACAGCCTCGGCACGCACCTGGGAATCCGGATCGTCGCGCAACGTATCGAGCAGCGCCTGGATACTGCCGGTCGATCGGGGTGCCTGCGCAGCCAGGGCGCGCAACGCCAGCAGGCGGACCGGCGACTCGCGCTCGGTGCGCAGCACGCGGGTCGTGGCCTCTTCGAGCAGCAGGGAGCGGTCGAGCAGGTGCTGGAGCACGCGCTCCTTGACGGCAGCAGGTTCGGTGGGCGCAAGCCAGCGACCGAGCGTGCCTGCGTCCACGGCATCGCGCCGGAGCAGCCGGTCCACCAGCACGCTCTTCACATCGGCATCGCAATGGTCTGCCGCGGTCGAGATGAAGTCGACGAGGGTTGGCGGAAGCGTGTGGAACTGGCTCAGGCCGAGCAGGATCTGCCGCTTGGCCTGTGCCGAGGTCTGCGCGGCGTAGGCCTGCACGAACGCGTCGACTACCTCGGGATAGGCGGTAACGAGCTGGCTCAGCGCCTCGAGCGCCAACGGCCGCAGCCCCGATTCCGCGATACAGGAAACCATCAAGCGGATGTATGCCGCCATGTCCAGTATCTGGCGATGATCGCATGCCGCGAGGCGCACGAGCATCGCCTCCTTGAGCCCGGTGTCGGCCTCGGACGCCGTTAGCTCTACCCACCGCCCGACCACGGCCCCATCGGCAAGGCACCGGCCGGCCATCGATAGCAGGGAACGCTTGGTCTCGGTGTCGCTTGCTGGGACGGCGTCGAGCAGCGCCAGGGCTTGCTCGGCGTTCACGCGCCGCCGCTCGCGGATTACCGACAGCAGATCGATCATGCCGGCAGCCGGAGAGACCGGCCGGAGGGCGACGAGAGCAGGCCGTCCAGGTATTCTCGTTCCTCCATTGAAAGGGCTGACCGGTCGATGTGGTCCAGGCACGCCTGCCGTGATGCCCAATCCAGCGCTTCATTGGCGATCACTGCCAGCAGCACGCTGGGTCGCCGGGGTGCAGGCAGCCTGAGATATCCCTCCAGGCAGGCGCGAGCCAGATCGCGATCTTGATCGTGGAGGAGAACGTCTTCGAAGGCAGCCAGCGCCTCGGGATAGGTGTCGAGCGCCAAGGCCAGCGCCGTGGCGCAGTGCAGGCGGAACGGCGATCCGGGGTCCGCCAGCTCCGCGCAATAGGCATGTACCAGCTCGGGATGCTTCACCACCGAGAGTGGCTTGAGTCGATCGAAGAGGACGGTACGTAGCTGCGGCTGGCGCTCGCCGGCCAGCGCGGTCACGAGGGTTCCGACCATGTCGTCTGATCGCATGAGGGGGAGGAGCTTGTCCAGGAGCAGCTGTCGCTGGGCGGCCAACCGTAGCTTGGGGAGAGTATCCAGCAGGGTGCGGCGGAGTGCAGCGTCCCGGCTCACATAGGGAGTCAGCAGATCGAGGAAGCACTCCAGCTCCGGCGTGTCGAATGCGGAGGGGCTTTCGGCGTAGGCGGCCGCCACGATGGCGCGCAGGCCGGCCCGGCTCAGACGGCCACGCAGCAAGCCCAGGAGCTGGATGCGGGCTCCGGCCGAGTCGTCGCGTCCAAGCTGCTGGGCGAGCACTTCCAGCTGTCCGTCGGAGAGATCGGGTGCCTCCTGCTGCAGCTGCACGGCGCGAGCGCGCAGGCTCTCGTCGGCATCGTTCGCGGCCGTCCAGAGCAGCTGCAGCGTCGCGTTCTCGTCCCAGTCTTTGAGGTAGCGCACCAACTCGAGGGATGCAGATCGGGCTTCCGCGTCAGGATCCTTCCGCAGGATCTCGCTCAGGACAGGCAGAAAGCCGGCCGTGAGCAAGCGGGCCGTGGCCAGGCGCTGCAAGATGCGCAGGCGCAGGCGGCGATCTCTATATATATCGAGGTATGGCTGCAGCTCGGCTACCAGCGCGTCGCCCCAATGGGGGCAGGCTTCGGCCGCGGCAAGCGCCATCTCCTGCACAGCCGTCGGAGCCGATCGCGCTCGCTGCAGCGCCAGGACCGCGATCTCCGTGGAGATGGCGGGCAGGCCGGCGACGGCCCTCATGACGGTCGCCTTTTCCTCGTCACTCAAGGTGGGCTGGGACAGGGTATTCAGGAACAGCGGCACCAGGCGATCGTCCTGATGGAGGGCCGCTGCGAGGCGCGCGAGGATCGCGGCACGCGTACGGCGCGTCTTCTCCTGTGTGAGCAGCGCCAACAGGGTGGTGTGGAAAGTCTCCGGGCTCTGAAAGCGGGACGTGTCGATACCGAGCAGCAAGGCGAGGAGGTGACTCCTGGTCTCGGCGTCCTGAATCTGGGGCAGCGCCTCCACCAGGGCCGCCAGGACCTCGGGTTGGTGGAGGTTTTGCGCGGCAAGTGCGATCATCTGTTCGCGAATCGCCTCTTCGGCGTATGGATTCGCCAACGTCTGGCGGATGACCTGCGCCAGATTTGAAGATAGAGGGTTGATGACCCTACTCCTTCACGATCGCGTCAATTGGATGGCCTCGGCACGCACGAGCAAGGGCTGAGCCGTGGCGTGGTCTCCCAGTGCCTCGAGCAGCTGGGCTAGATTACACAGGGCGGCAGCCGTGTCGAGATCGTCGGGGCCTGCTGTATTCTCCCGGATGGCCAGAGAGCGTTCGAACAGCGATCGGGCTGTGCCAAGGTCGCCGAGCTCTTGCAGCAGTAGCGCCAGATTGTTCAGGCTGGCGGCGACGAGGGGATGGTCGGGACCCAAGGCCGCCTCCTGGATAGCCAGGGCGCGCTCGAAGAGCGGCTGCGCAGCGGCGTAGTCTCGCTGCGCCTGGTACAGGTTGCCAAGATTGTTGAGGCAGGCGGCCGTCTCGGGGTGGTCGGGGCCTAGCGCCGCTTCCTGGATGGCCAGGGCACGCTCGCAGAGTAGCTGGGCCGGGCCGTAGTCGTGTAACGCCTGCAGCAGGAGCGACAGCCGGTTCAGGGCAGTGGCCAGATCCGGATCCTCGGGGCTGCGCTCTGCCTGTCGCACCTTGCGATCTCCCGCCTGCCGCGCCTCGACCAGCGTGTCCTCGAGCAGATCGCCGTGCAGGTCACGTAGCAGCGGATACACCGCTCCCCAGTCGAGCGGCGGCAGCTGCATGTGGGCCACGAGCGCCGCAGCCCGGACGGCAGGGTGGTGGTCGTGGAGCAGCGCGCGCACGGCATCGCGACTGCCAGAGAGGGTGAAGTGCCCGGCCACTGCCGAGGCACGCGCTCGCACCTCCGGCGCGTTGCTGCCGAGTGAGGCAACGATTGCCTGCGTGGCGCCATCGGTCAGGCGCGGGAGACGCAGCAGCGCCGACAAGACGGCTGCCCGTCGTGCAGGGGAGGCGCCGCGCTCTGCCAGTGCGCGCAGCAGTTCTTCCTCGGTTCCCGGCACCCCGAACCCGAATCCGAATCCCGCCGGATCGTACCCTGCCAGGAGCTCGTCGAGCCAGCGCTCGTACCAGGAGAGGAAGTCGGCATTCTCTGGAAAATACGGTGGTTGGCCGGCTTCGTCTACATAGACCACCCGCCCGCGCGCGGGGCCGCAGACGACCAGGAGCGTGTGGTACGAGGTGCCCTGGTGACCGATGGCGATGGTGCCCTGGAACGGATAGGCCACGGAGGGTGGGAGGCGTTCGAGCCAATCCTCGGTGCGCGGCTGATCCGGCGAGAGCGGGCAGGGGAGTCGAAGGCATGGTGCATAGTCATCGCCGGCTACGTCGGCCCAATCCGCCAAGGGCAGCACGCCCGCGTAGGGGCCGGCACCGCCGTTGCCGATGCGCATGAGGAAGGCACGATAGTCCTCGGGGAGCAGGATACCCTGCTCGGCTTCGAACCCGCGCAGCACATCCTCGGGGAGCGGTGCGTTCATGGGGTGGTCGTGCTGCTCGTCGCCCGGCGAGCGTGGCGCGGTGCGGAGCAGCGCCTGCGCCGCAGTCAGCTTCTCGGTCACCCGTGCGATGCGTGCATCCATGCGTACCTCCAGAAGCGTATCGGCGTGCCCGTCGGCGCTCAAACGTCCAGAAGCCAGGGAACTGCTCTCTATAGTACACAGTCGAAGAGGTCGATAGGCGCCATCGTCGTGTTCTCCCGCTAGGTGACGAGCCTGGGACCCGGCGATCCCTGGTCGGAGGCGCTCCCATCCAGTCCCGGCACTAGCGGCATTTACGACACGGCGACAGGCGGATCCCTAGACCATGATCCTTGCAACTAGATAACATTAATGTTTCTATAGACATGTGAGTTATCTCCAGACCAGCGGCGGCTGGAGGAGTGAGGTACAGGTGCTTCTTGCGTTTACGACCGAGGGTGTGCTGCCACCGGGGGACTATCCCATGACACTCGCTGAGCTTGCTGACTCCTCACTGGTGCACCGCCTTGGCAGTGAGCCGTCCACCTGGGATAGCGCCTGGCGTGCCCAGCTCGTCCGCAATCTCGGTGTACTCGTTGAGCAACTGTGGCGCGTCGACATCGACGTCATTTACGTCAACGGATCGTTCGTGGAGGACAAGACCCATCCCAATGATATCGACGGATATTTCGAGTGCGACGTGCGATATCTCGCCTCAGGCGGCTTGGAGCGCGATCTGAACGCCCTCGACCCCCCACAAGGCGTGGACCTGGAAGCCCCAGAGCCGGCGCTATGATCCGGACTCGGGCAAAGCACAGCTGCCGATGTGGTTTGCCTACCGAGTCGAGTTGTACCCCCACTTTGGGCAGCCCGCAGGCATCACCGATCAGTTCGGTCACCAGTTGCAGTTCCCGTCGGCGTTTCGGCTGTCGCGGCGCGCCCACCTGCCTAAAGGCATCATCCGTATAGTCAAACCCGAGGGAGGCGGACCATGATTCGGAATGAGCGCGAGTATCAAGAGGCGCTGCGGCGCCTGAAGGAGGATGAGCACTTCCTTGCTGAGCAACGCCGCGCACTCGGCGATCTGCAGCTACGGCCAGACGAGGTGGAGCGCGCGATGGAGCCGGCGTTGTCGTTTCACGCCCAACTGGTCGAAGAGGTCGAGTGGTACGAGCGGGTGTGCCGGCGCGACTTCGAGACGATCCACTCGCTCTCGGCAATTGGTCGCCTGCTGATCGCGGCGCGGATCGCGAATGGGCTCTCCCAGCAGGAGCTCGCGGACCGGCTAGGGGTGAGCGCCACGCAGGTCTCGCGTGACGAGCGGAACGAGTACCACGGCATCACCGTAGAACGCGCGCAACTGATCCTCGATCGCCTCGGTGAGAAGCTGAGCGTGCGTGTGGATGAAAAGCCGCTGGCACAGGCAAGCTGAGCGAGGCCATTGGGCTTGACTGCCGTTGAGTTGCAGGGCACGGGCATGGAGGCTACTCCTTCGTGCGTTGCGAGGAGCGCGGGCGGGGAGTGGGTCGGGCCGTGCTGCTCGTAGCCTGAAGTGTGCGACTTGGGCCGATCTCTCAAATGCAGTGCGTTCGATCTGCGGCTTCGGCCGTGCGCTCGTAGCAGCCCGGCCGCGGCCCGGCAGCCTGGACTGGGGCCGTCAGCTTTCACGACGCTGTAGGTAGGGTGATCCGTGTGCCCCGGTTGCTCGGCCGTGCATATGCCTGCATCGTGCTGTGAGGCCAAAGGTTGTGCCTGGCCACGGGCCTTTCGTCCCAGCCCGGGAGGCGGCGAAGTGCCGGTCGGTCGACACGCCGAATTGGCCTGTTTGGCGTGCCGCCACTCAGGTAGGGTGAGAGTGGCTTGACAGACTTCGGGTCGTCTTCCCGGAGGTCAGAGCCACGAAGGGAGAAAAAGGTGACTACGCAGCATCTACCAGCGGCAAGGTGCTCCTCGTGGTCGGCTATGAACGGGAGTACTTCGTGCAGCAGTACTACGACAGCGTCGTCTGGGTGGCGTTCAGCAGCTGCTGCTATTGCATGCCAGAGGAAAGCGACGTGCCGATCTTCGTGGCCACGAATCCGACTGGAGAGGGCTTTAGCGGACTATGGACCGCCAGCAGGCACTTCGACTGAACGAGCCCAAGATCAGCCAGCGGTGCGTCGAATGAAGCCAATGTACAATTCTTCCGTAGACGTCCGAGCGACCAGATGCCCTGGCTTCGTGAAATCTGCCATGTCTAGTTCGCGTCGGAGTCTGGCTGTCGGGGCAGAGCGCACAAAGATCCTGAGCACGGCGACATCAGCCGCTTTCGCGCGCGAAGCGAGGACCATGTGATAGTAGAGACAGAGCGACTGCTGGTCAGGCGCATGCGCGAGTCTGACTGTCGAGACCTCCACGAGTACCTCTTGGATCCTGAAACCTACGTCTCCGAGCCGGGCGAGCCCATCGGCCTCGACACGGCGCGCGCGCTGGCGCGGAAGCGTTCCGAGGGCGCCGACTTCCTGGCAGTAGTCCTCCGGGGCGGAGAGAAGATGATCGGCCATCTCTACTTCAAGCAAGTGGAGCCTCTGATATATGCCACCTGGGAGCTGGGCTACATCTTCAACCAGGCATTCCGGCGAAGGGGCTACGCGAGCGAGGCCTCGCGGGCGATTGTCGAGCAGGCCCTCCGGCGTGTCCCGCCCGCCTTCGGCGCAGCACACAGGGTCAGAGCGTGCTGCGACCCCCGCAACGTGGCCTCCTGGCGGGTGCTGGAGAAGATCGGTATGCGCAGGGAAGCCCATCACAAGAGCAACGCCTTCCATCGGCGCGGCGCGGACGGCAGCCCGATCTGGCACGACAGCTACGAGTACGCGATGCTGGCGGAGGACCTCGATGCTGCATGTGAGAAATAGCTCGTCGAAGAGGCTGGGATCGCGCCTTTGCGAGCCCGGCCTCTTCTCCCCGGCTGCCGCCGCTGGTGGTGGCTACCAGCGTGCGCGTCGCGGCAGGTAGCCGGCGGACATCCTGCCCCGGCCCAGCCAGTGGCGGCGTGCTCCACCGCGGTACCACAGGTAGGCGGCGATAGCGCCGACCACGAGCCAGAACGGTAGACTCAGCACCGCGTGCAACACTGTGACGAGCAGCACGATCCCGACCACCAGGACCAGTAGCGGTGTGCCGACCAGATAGAACATCGCGAATTCCTTCCCTTGCGGCGCCTCGGCAGGCGGTGGTGTCAGCGGTCCCGCAAGTGCTAGCGGCTACGCCTGCTTACTTCTAGTAGACACCGGCAGGCGGCACACCACAAGCACGTAGGATTAGCGCTTCGCAATCTGCCGGTTAGCGTTTCGCAACCTGCTGCGCACCCAGTTCGGCGAGGAGATCGACTTCCCGCCGCTCGTTCCTCTCCCGCAGATGGTCGAGCCGGGCACGCCGGTGGCTGAGCGGGACCTCGGGACGCAGCTGGGCGGCGACAAACGTATCCAGCACGCGCCCAAGCAGGTTCCCCACTTTCAGGACCGCTGCTACGTCCAACTGCAGTGCCGCCGAGCCGACCACTGCCTCGGGAAAGCTAGACTACCACTTTGGACCAAGCATCGTTACCACTTTGGACCAACTAGTTCTGCGCGACTCGAACAGGGGCAGCAGTCCTATACAGAAATCGAGACCCGCGCCCATGTTTATCATCACATCTTGCGTCAGTACCAAGGTGCCAGACGATGGCAGCGGCGCTCTGGCCAGGCTCGACACCGCATGCGAGACGTGGTCTGGGACTGGGGTTCGGCACGATGTGGATTTGGTCAACTACGGAGGCAGGCCGTGAGCCGGGATGAGCGCGCGATGGAGCCGGCGTTGCCGTTTCACGACCAACTGGTCGAAGGGGTGGAGCGGTACGAGCGGGGGCGCCGGCGGATAGGTTATTGGGCGCGCAGCATCCGAGAAGGAGTGGGCAGGAAGACCGCCAGACCTTAGTCCGTTCGTGAAGCGATTGGCAAGGTGAAGCTCACTGTCGTGCCGCTACCCGCGGTGCTCTCGGCCCAGATGCGCCCGCCATGCGCCAGCACCAGGCCGCGCGCAATGGCCAGGCCGAGCCCGGCGCCGCCGTGCTGGCGTGAGCGCGATTTCTCGCCGCGATAGAAACGCTCGAATATGTGCGGTAGGTCGGCGGCGGCAATCCCCACGCCCGTGTCGCGCACGTTGACACGCACCGCGCCCTCCTCGCGTTGCGCTTCCACGGTGACGCTGCCGCCTGCGCTTGTGTACCGGATGGCATTGCCCAGCAGGTTGAGCAGCACGCGCCCCATGCGCTGGGCGTCGACTGTCACGGGCGGCAGATCCGTCGCGAGGTGCAGCTCAAGGTGGATACCGGCTTGCTCGGCCTTGACGCGCCAGCTCTGTACGGCTTCTTCGACCAGGAGCGATACCGGCGTCACCGCGCAGTGCAGCTCCACGGCCCCGGCGTCCAGCCGCGCCAGCTCAAAGAGGTCCTCGATGAGCGATTCCAGCTGGCTCACCTGTTGGCGAGCGCTCGCCAGGTACCGGCCAACCGTCACCTGATCTTGCACGATGCCGTCATCCAGCGCCTCGACGACCGCTCGCAGCGAGGTCAGGGGCGTGCGCAAGTCGTGGGAGACCGCAGCTAGCAGCATGCGCCGTGACGCTTCAAGATCCTGCCGTCGCGCGTCGGCAGCCTGCAGTTGCCTGGCCAAATCGTTCAGCGTGCGTCCCAAGACGCCGACTTCGTCCGCTCCTTCGGGAGCTACTGCCGACCCTGGGTCGCTGCCGATGCGCCCGGCGGCGTGCACAAGGGCGCTCACGCGCGCCGTGAGCGTGCGGGTCAGGGCATACGCGAAGGTCAAGCCTACTGCGCCCGAGAATGTCAGGAGCAAGATGAGCAGACCCAGGTCGGACTGCTTGATCAGCATCGCGTCGGCCGTGAAATAGGTGTTGATGCCCGCAACGACCGGCCCGATGCCGCACGCAACGCTCAGCTTGAGTGCCAGGCCGCCATAGGTTCTGTGCAGCAGCAGCCAGCCACCACACAGCGTGAGGAGCAGGGAGATTCCACCGGACAGCAGCAGCAGGCGCACCAAGTCCCGCACATGGCTGGCCGGCAGGCCAAGCCACAACCATGCCATCAGCGTAGCTATGGCCACAGACGCGGCCGCTACCACACCACCCATCGCCAGAGGGCCCAGGACGCGGGCCCGATCCGGCTGCGCTGGCGAAAGTGCGGCTCCTATGGACATGTTGCCTCCCCCTGCCGGATGCGCTGCCGCGGTCTACTGCGCCTCGAACTTGTAGCCGACGCCCCAGACGGTCTTCAGCCAGCACGGCTCGCTGGGATCGCGCTCGAGCTTCTCCCGCAGTCGACGCATGTGCACGGTAACCGTGTTGGTATCGCCGGGGTACTCGTAGCCCCATACCGAGGTGAGCAGCTGGTCGCGTGAGAACACCTGGCCCGGATGCTTTGCCAGGTGCCAGAGCAGATCGAATTCCTTGGCAGTCAGCTCCAGTGCAACCTCGCCGCGACGTGCCGTGCGTCCGGTGGCGTCGATACGCAGCTCGCCGAATTGCACACCTGAGCCACCGCTTGACACTCTGCCCCGGCGCAGCAAAGCCTTCACCCGCGCAACGAGCTCTGGGGGGCTGAAGGGCTTGCGCACGTAGTCGTCGGCCCCCAGAGCCAGGCCGGCCACTACGTCGCTTTCATCGGTCTTCGCCGTGAGCATGATCACGGGGGTCTCGTGCGTGGCGCGCAGTTGGCGGCACAGTTCCAGGCCGTCGAGATTGGGGAGCATCACGTCGAGAATCACGAGATCAAGCTGCAGCAGACGAGCCATACGCAGGCCCTCGGCTCCGTCGCCCGTTGCCTCCACCTGATAGCCTTCTCGCCCCAAATAGCGCGCAACAACGTCGGCTACCGTGGGCTCATCTTCGACCACCAGGATCCGCACCATCGCCGCACCTGCTCCCTTCGTCACCCGGTCGATCATCCTCTGTTTGTAGGTACGTTCTGTCGGACGCTGACGGATTTCTTGTGCAGAACAGGGCAGACGTGGTGCGGATCCGCAGGCTGCATGGCCCTACATCGCAGGATGCGCCATGCTGCTGGTCAGTGCCGTGACTTCCGGCATCGCCGGTGCGTGGTCCATGGTGCTTGGCTCGGCGGTCACGATGACGCTCGTCACCTCGTCGATCATCACGGCGCCTTTGGCCGTGTAGTTCCCGGTCTTCTTGTCATACATCAGCGCAAGCCGTGCGGTTGCCGCCATGCTGCCCTGTTTGGCCATACCGTTGATGAACCAGGCGACGTAGACCTTGCGAGCGGGCTTGACGTGGAGCATGGCTGGTGACGGTAGGTGTTCGGCCACGATAGACACGCTAAAGTCACCCTTGGACACCTGGGTGACCACGGCAGAGGCCATCGCGGTCTTGAATTGTCCGCTGCCGTGCAGCACGTAGGTATGGGGCGCCATGGTAGCCGCCTGCGCGGGGCCGCCGAGAGCCAACAGACCAAGGGACACGCAGCCGGCAGCAAAGACACGAAGCTTGCCAGAATACGACATTGGTGGAATCTCCTCCTCGTTTGGGTGCGTTTGGCGGGCGTGCATTCGCTCGCTCCTAATGCTGAGTATGGAGTCCAGATCTTACGCGAGTCTCAATGATTCCTTACGAATCCCTTACAGGTTTTCGCACGCTCCACCTGTAAGAGATTCGTAAGGCTCTCGTAATGCCCGCTTAAGCATTGCAGTTCCCTGCTGGCGCCGCATGTGTGCAGAACACTCAGTGGCAGTCAAACGCCCCTGCCTGTCGGGGTACGCCCATTCGAACAGCGACTGCCGCTAAGGGCGGATCTCAACGCCTTTCTGGCCGGGCGCGAGCGTGTTGTCGTGGACGTGCTGCGGATCCTTGGCCGGAAGGCTGATTGCCGCACCTGCGTCGCCGGTGAAGCTGCAGAAGGCGATAGTCGGGTGCCCGACGTCTACCCAGATGCCATCGTGCGCCGAGCCCGAGACCAGGCAGTGGGTGATCGTCGGATTTTCGTCACCCAGCACCGACACTGCGCCCGACGACCCGGCATTGGCGCCGGCGAAAAGTACCTGCACGTGGTCGAGCACGCTACCACCGGCCGGTGTACCGTCGAACTGCAGATACTGCCAGTCACCCGGCCGGGGCCGCGGGAGGGCACTCGTAAACACAATCGGCGCCGCGGCGGTGCCTTTGGCGATCAGGGTGCCTTGCACGTCGAGATAGGCGCCCTGGTCCATCTCCACGACAGTGCCCGGTGCCACCGTGACGCTCGCGGTCGCCGCCAGTGTCGTGCCGCCACTGAGCACGATCGGCACATCCTGCGGTTCCCAGGTGGCCGTATGCGCGAGTGCGCCGCCCCGCAGGTGGATGCCGAGCTGGCCCGGGCCGTAGCTGAGGTCGGTGAAGAGCCCCAGGTCATCAACCGGCGCTTCAATGGCGTAGTCGCCGTCGCCGGCCAGGACGCACGCGGTGATCGTCGGCCGCGTGTTGTCATCCACCCAGATGCCCAGGTGCAATCCCTGGGCGAAGACGCCGTTACTCACGGTGACGTTGGCTCCATTGGTCAGCGTCAGCGAGCCCCAGGGGCCGCCGTTCGAGCTGGCATAGAAGATCTGCACGTAGTCCAACACGCTGGCACCCGCCGTGGTGCCATCCAGGCGGACGTACTGCCAGTCACCCGGTTGGGGCTGCGGCAGGGCGCTGGTGAAGACTATGGGGGCGGTTGGCGTACCCTGTGCCTTCAACGTGCCCTGCACGTCGAGATAGGCACCCTGGTCCATCAACACCGCCATGCCCGGAGGGAGGGTGAGTGTGACGGTAGCGGCCACCTCGATGCCGCCACTGAGCACGAACGGTACGCCAGGCAAATCCCAGGAGGCCGAGTGGCTGATGGTGCCGCCGCGGAGGTACATGCCCTGCTGTCCGGAGCCGTAGCCGATGCCGGTGAACAGGCCCAGGTCGTCCACAGGCCCGTCCACGGCGTGATCGCCATTCCCGGCGAAGATGCACTGCGTGATGGTGGGGCGGGTGTTGTCGTCGACCCAGATACCCAGGTGCAATCCCTGGCTGAAGACGCTATTGCTCACGGTAGCGTTGGCGCCGCCGGTCAGCAGCAACGAGCCCGAGGCGCCGGCGTTCGCGCTGGCGTAGAAGATCTCAACATGATCCAGGATGCTGGCGCCGGCCGTGGTGCCGTCCAACTGCAGATACTGCCAGTCGCCCGGCTTGGGCTGCGGCAGGGCGCTGGTGAAGACTATGGGGGCGGTTGACGTGCCCTGTGCGGTTAAGGTGCCTTGCACGTAGAAATAGGCGCCCTGATCCATCAGCATCACGATGCCGGGTGCGAGGGTAAGGCTGACGGCGGCCGGCACCGTGACGCCACCGCTGAGCACGAAGGGGACATCGGGCAGCTCCCAGGAAGCGGAGTGACTGATGGTGCCGCCGCGGAGGTGCATGCCTTGTTGTGCCTGGCCATAGCCGATGCCGGTGAGAAGCCCGAGATCGTCGACCGGCGCGTCGACGGCGAAGTCGCCATCTCCGCCGAAGACGCAGTGCGTGATCGTCGGGCGCGTGTTGTCGTCGATCCAGAGGCCTACGTGCAGTCCCTGGGCGAAGACGCTGTTGGTCACCGAGACGTTCGCTCCGCCAGTCAGCTCGAGCAAGCCCGCAGCTCCGGCGTTCGCGCTGCCGTAGAACATCTGCACGTGATCGAGGATGCTGCCGCTGGCGGGCGCACCGTCAAGCTGCACGTCCTGCCAGTCGCCCGGCCTGGGCTGGGGCAGGGCACTGGTGAACGTGATCGGGGAAGCGGATGTGCCCTGCGCTCTGAGAGTTCCCTGCACGTAGAGGTAGGCGCCTTGCCCCATCTCGACCATGGCGCCGGGCGCGATGGTCAGCACGGTGCCTGCAGGCACGGTCACGCCGCCTGTGAGCAGATAAGGGCCACCGGACGCGGCCCACGTCGTGGAAGATAGGGTACCGGTGACGGTGATGGCCGGTGCTGGAGCGACCGGCGCCAGGCTCACGGGCGTGACGCGCGGCAGCGGCAAGTTCAGCACCGGCGGTACCGTGGTCGCGTTCGTGTTCGGCAGGTTGTTAACCCAGGCCAACAGGCGAGATAGGTCGACCCGCTTGGGAGCGGTGGGTGGGCTGCTGCCCGTAACCGTCGTCTGCTGGCCCGCGCCGACCAACACGCTGCTCGTGGGACCTCTGGCCTTGGTGTTGGAGACGAGCACACGACCCTCGACGACCGTGATCACCGCCGCGTGGGTCTTTGGGTCAACTTTGAGGTCCAAGCGCGTGCCTTTTGTCGCCGCCACGGCGGACCCGACCTGCACCTGATGGCTCGCGGATCCGTGCACGACCTCGAGGAAGAGCTCGCCCTTGCTGAGCGTCATGTGCAGTGGGTCGCGGATTTGCACATCAGTGCTGGCGTTCAGGTCGACGAGTGTCCCGTCTCGCAGGCCGAGCGAGGCAAACTGCAACTTGCCGGTCATCGCGTGGTACTGCTCGAACAGGTCGCTGCCAACCTTGCCAGACTGCGGCTTGCTGTGCGGCGCCAGCACGGACACCCCGCGCTTAATAGCGACGACGGTCGCGGGAGAGCCGGGCACCACAGGCACATGGAGCGTGGCAGGGCGGTATCCTGCAAGACTGGCCTGCACGACCAACGCGCCAAGGGAAACCGGCCGAAGGCTCAGGGTCAACAGGCCGTGCGATGTGGTGCCTATCTCGGGGTAGGGGCTGCCGGTGATCTTGACCAAGGCCCGGTCCACAGGCTTGCCGCTGCCGTCCAGGACATGAATAGTGAGGACCGTGTTGCGATTCACGGCCAGCTGGGCCGGCTGAGCCCGCAGATGCAACGGCGGAAGCACGGCCGTTGGCCGAGGCATGGCGGGTGACATCGCGTGCGCCGCAACCGGCGCAAATGGCAGCCGTGCGAGGGCACAGACCAGGAGGATGGCGGGCATGCCCGCAGGCCGTGGGCACATGGTGCGACTCCTTGGCTATATCGTACGACCGCGACGGCATCTGCCGTGGCGCGTGGGTCTCGTCTTCTGTTGGGGCAGGGAACCTCAGGGAAGGGGGTGCTGACTCGACGAATGCAGGTCACCGGTGCTGCGCGCCGGCTCAGCGGGGGCATGACTGACTAGGGCCAGGTGCGTCGTGACTGTCCCCTGCAAGGCATTATGCGTCTCCCGAAGGAACGTGTCAACGTGCTCCCATCACGTCTTCGGTCAGTACCAAGGTGCCGGACGGATGATGGCAGCAGTGGTCTGGCCAGGCTCGGCACCGCATGCGAGACGTGGTCTAGGACTGGGGTTCGGCACGATATCGATTTGGTCAACCCTCGATCCGATGGACCGAGTCTGCCAGTTGGGCGAGGACGACAGCCGCCAATCTCCCTTACTGCTGAACTCTCACTCACCCCGGCCACCGCTGGCGGTGTCTCCTACAATGAGAACAGTGGCCTGCCGGCAGCTTTGGAGGAATTGAGCAGAGTGGTCTACGAAAAGCAACAGGTATGTCGCTACCTGGTGACCTATCAGCATCTGTGCGACGATGCGGCACTTGGTGGCAGCGATAGCATGGTCGACTACGTTCGTAAAGTCGGGTGTATCCAATACGATCCGCTCGATGTGGTGGGCAGAAACCCCGATTTGGTACTCCAGTCCCGTTGCCGCTCGTATCGCAAGGGTGACATCGGCACCTACCTGTATGCTGACAGGACGCTCTTCGACGTTTGGGACAAGAACATGTCGATCTGCGCCACCAGTGACTGGGCGGCTTTCGAGCGATTCAGGCGCAATCACCTACTCTGGTGCTATGACCACAAAGACGTCGTCGAAGCCATGACCGCATACCTCATGGCGCATGACTGCGCGTGCTCGTCCGACTTCGACTATGAGGAAAAGGTGAGTTGGCACTATGGGCCCCAGAGGCTGGCAAAGGCTGCCCTAGAGTGCATGTGCTACGCTGGGCTTGCGATTGTCCACCACAAGAAGGGGACTCGACGGTACTACTGTTTATCCGCTACGTACGTTCCGGCGCAGCATCGTACCATGCCAAGCCCATACGATACGGAGGAGGCGTACTACCAGTGGGGAGTGCTTTGTCAATGATCACAAGAATTTTCCACTGGTTTGATCACCGGATATTGCCACCTCTAGCCCTGACAAACAGCGATCGAATCCAACGTGCTGCGTGTGCGTGCTATCCGCCAGGATGTGGGAG
>Ga0187876_1001196_pt1 | contig 22899 bp, 29 predicted proteins | sample June2016WEW_17_4_FD_133000 | JGI IMG/M metagenome (GOLD analysis project Ga0187876, IMG submission 133000) | Peatland microbial communities from SPRUCE experiment site at the Marcell Experimental Forest, Minnesota, USA - June2016WEW_17_40 | ecosystem: Environmental > Terrestrial > Soil >...
CGGAATGTCGCGCATGGGCAAGGCTTCAAGGAAACGCCGTGTGACCTGCGCACTCTTCAGGTATCGCTCACCATGCAGGAAATCGTCAGCAAGATGTCGGTCGCCCCATCCTACGATCTGTTCGCCGACGCGCTGTCCTTCTTCGGAATGGTCATTCCCATCGGCGAGGAAGTGGCAGAACCCCTCGATGCCACCGGGGAAGTTCTCGTAGCAGTTGCAGAATCCAAGTCCCACGCCACCGCCCCAGCACCCATACGTGTTGCGGTCGAAGGCACCAACCCGCCCCTTGGCGGCGACCGTGGCGAACACCGAGACTACACAACCCCACCGCCCCGGTTTGAACTGGATCGCCCCTCGCGGTGCGGCGTCCGCCCACGTGAGAGCGACCGCGTGCGTCTTCAGCCCGATAGCATCGACCAATTTGCTGTTCATACCACCGTCTACACACTATCTACCTGTCTTCACATCCCGCTATGACCGCCATCACCCCACAAGGTGAGCGTATCCAGCCGCCCACGCACCGGGTCTGGTTGCCCCGTCGTTCTCTACTTCACCCGCGATTCGTGCGTTGCCAATGCGCCACCGCCCGCCTGCTATCGGGGAACCTCTCACACCAGAGCAATTCTCATTATTTGCTCATCCGCTAATTTGCGCTGTCTGGGCGCCATTGTCTGCTGTTCCACTCCATGTTTTCGGCAACGCTTTCCGCAATCGCCAAACCCCAACGGGAGCTTACCAATGCCAGCGAAAGGTCGATCCCAGCACTTACTCCGGCTGAAGTCGCAATCCTTCCTTCGACGATCCAACGCCTGTTTGTTCGAACAGAAATGTTCCGGTATCGGCGCAGCATGTCTAATGCGGTGTGATGTGTCGTCGCGGCATGGTTATCCAAGACACCCGCCTCGGCAAGGATCAGAGCACCAGTACAGACCGACGCGACCTGTCCCGACTGGTTTCGGACAAGCTGCAAGATTCGCGGGTTTGCAAGCGCGTGGGTACGTGCGCCCAAGCCACCGGGCACAACGAGAATCGACAGGTTCGGTAGGTCGTCGAAAGAACAGTCCGGAATAATGTTCAGGCCATTGCGGGCTCGCACGGGCTTGCCTTTCTTCAGAGGTAATCGTCACCTGACACTTCGCGCCCAGCCGTGCCGCCGTGCCGAACACTTCGAGCGGCCCGACAAAATCCAGTTCCTCAACGTCATTGAAAACGAGTATTCCAATTTCATCCATGAATTCCTCTCCGAACATCGCATTTGGTTGTTATCGGTGGGATCAGCAGCCAGTGAGTCTGCGGCTTGTCAATATCGCTTGACTCCCATGATCTTCCACACAGGCTCGTTATCGGCATACACGTGCCACTCAGAAATGTGCCCGCCTTGCACAACTGCCTTCCATGCCGCAGGAATTTCCCAGTGATTTTCTGGAAGCAACTTCCCATTCACCGAGTAGGTGCCCTGAGCGGTTCCGAACAACCCAACCATGTTCCCGTTGCTCAAGATTTCATCAACCCTCACGCAGTAATCAGGGAACCAGCCGAAATAGCCCACCCAGCCCTTTTCCATTCGTTCCCGACCACGCACAACTTCTCCAAGACCATCCACAAAGCAGTGGTCTTCAGTCATGAGTGCGACCAACCCCTTCACGTCATGGCGGTTGATTGCCTCCACAAAACCCAAAACAATGTCCAAAGCAGTCTTCTGCATGGCCTACATGCTCCATACACAGCAGGATGCCTAACGCAATCGCTTGCACAGAAGAAACTCAGAATACCCGTCAGCAATGAAATCCGGCAGGTCGCCCACCTTCACATATCCGTGTCGCTCATAAAGCGCCAATGCTCTGGGATTGAATGACGAGACGCAAAGAAACACGTGACGGCTCTCTGCGAAGGTTCCCTCAGCAAAAGCCAACATCCTGCTCCCTATCCCGGTATCCCGAAACTCTTTGGTCACGACAATAGCCGCAATGTATGGTGATCCCAGAAACCCCTTGGGATGAAGAAGAATAAAGCCAACAGGCTTGTCCGCATTCGCGACGAAAAGAGAACTTCCCGGCCATCTCAAAACGTTGAGGCTCCACTGAACCGAGCACTTGTACGTGAGCCACGGGTCGTTGCCCGCCATCAATTGGGCACACCAATCGACTTCAGAATCATTAGCTGGTCGAATCGTGAGAGCCTCATGCATATTCAGTTTCGCATTCTTGACATGCTCGTTCTCGTCAGACATTCAGTCCCACGACCGCGACCTCCCCGCTCACGCTTGATCTAGGCGGGTTTCCGCCACACAGCCTCATATTTGTTGAATGAACGTGCGCGGTGGACAACCGCCAGACGATTCTCATCCGCGAATCGGTTCAGGTCGTCAGCAGTGAGATAGCCAAGGCTTTTGGAAATCTTCCCGCCGAGGGACGCCACCCATCTCGGTAGAGCGAAGTCCTTGTAGATTAGACAGCCGTTCGGCTTCAAGACTCGTAGCATCTGGCGGAGCGCATTCTGCCAATCGGGGGTGTGGTGCGTCACCATGTGTGTGCCGACGAAATCGAATTCGTTGTCGCCAAAGGGTAACTGGTTTCCATCGGTAGTGAGAAACCGGACGTTTGCGGTCTGCCCGCTCCTCTTCCGCGCTGTTTCGATCTGCTCAGGATCGACATCTATGCCCGTCACGTTGAGTCCCAGCTTTGATGCAAGACGGACTGCCGCTGCTCCGTTGCCGCACCCGAAATCCAAATATCTCTGGCCGGGCGCAAACCCCGTCAGTCTCAGCATTTTTTCAGCGTACTCGGCAACCCGTTGGCTGCGCCCTTCGCTGTTGACGAAGAACTTCTCGAATTTCGTCATCTTCATGCGCTTGGCCTCCTCCGGGTTTGCTCACTTTTTAGCGACAAGCAGCGGCATTATGGCAAACGCCACGAGCATAGCGTAATACACCGTCCCTGACACCGGGTCTCGCGTGGCGAAATACTCCTTGATCGAGAGACCCCGAATCCAGAGCGCGAACCCAAATTCCGCAACGAGCATGAGGACGAGTGCAACGCAACCCATCCCAAGTCGTACAGACCGCATCGTTGGCACCGAAAGCCGCAGGACTGTCCACCGAGCCGCAAAAATTGTGACCGCCAGCATGATGGGCATCTCCATGTTGTGCCGATACGAGGGACGACCCACAGCGTGCGGATAGTTCCAAGGACGAAGCCCGCTCCGAACACCAGTGCGAAATAGATTGCGCCCGCCTTCACCACCTGCATCACAGGGTGCCGCCGTCGTTGTCCGATGATAATCGCGCTCTCTTCCGCCAACACCACAGCACTATCAATTCATTGACGACGAACAGCGTTCCGAAGATTGTTTTGTTGCGGCTCGCCAGCCAGTTCGGGAGGTAGATGTCGAAGTTGTCGGCGCGATCGGCGGTGAACTGCTGGGCCAAGTCCGACAGTGGGCATCTGCCTCGATTTACAGCCAGCACGCCGCACTCCAGCAGAACGAGCCCGGTCAAGATCGCGGCCCAGCGGAATCGACGCAACAGCCCTACGACGGGTAGAGCTACGATGCTTCCGGCGAGAATGGCCCAAATCACCGTATGCAAGACTTTGATCGCTGCCAGCATTGAGATTATCGTCGTCCCGTAACCCGCTTCGATTTGGAGCCGGGCTTTTTCGTTCCGCGAATTTCTGATTCCGCTTGGAGCCAGTCGTCCAACGCAAATCCGTCAAACCTGCCACGCTGTTCGTACAACTCGTAGGCGCGTCGGCGGATGCGTTCCTCGATGTCGCCGGAACGGGCAGGCTTCGATGAGCGAGGTTCCCGAGATTTCGGCTTGGCTGTCATGGGAGTCCTCCTCAATGGGCACTTGTCCCTTTACATTCAGTATGCGGCGGTCGGGGTCAGCGAGCAGTGACCACAATCACCTTCTCTCGTCACAGCGGCGATGGAGAGGACTCCGTCAACTGAGCACTGGGCTGTCCAATGTGAAACCCCCATCCGATCTGCCATAATCCCTCAATGTGCGGACGCCATCGACTTTCACGGAGAGGGGAAATGGGCGCAAAGATTGTGATAGGAAGTGCAATTCCGAGCCGGAGGGAATGATGAGCAGCAAGACAGGACGGAATGACCCTTGTCCATGTGGCTCGGGGAAGAAGGACAAAAAATGTTGTGGAGCGCCGAAAGGCGAAGTTAAAACCGTGCGGACGAAAGATATTAAAGATTTCGAATTGACACCCGGACTGGCGGAGGCGCTCACAGCGTCTCTGGACGCGTCCTATGTGGAGTACTTTACTGCCGCTGGTTCAGGAAGGAGCACGGAGGAAGCTGAGAGGCGGATTGCAGCTATACCGGAGGACAAGCGTTATCTCACAAGGGTGCTTGACTCGTTGGATAACGCATTTGCGGACTTCGATAGTGAGACCGCAAAGCTGGACCTGCCTCATATGCAGAACCGAAAACCTGAAGCCATCAAAAGTTATCTTGAGTTCCGCCTGCGGCAATTTAAGTTGCTGCTTGAGGCGGTTGAGGATTACGTTGAAGAGAAGTATCCGGCAACAGGCGGACATTCTTAGCCCCCGCTACCCCATCCGCGCTCGGATCAACCACGTGGCTAACGACGACGCGGAATGTTCTGTGCCTGTGGAACTCGCTGAGTTTCAGAATTCTCTGTTTTCGTAGTCGACTGTTAGCTTGCGGACATATGGCTTAATCGCTGCGTCCCTTACGGGCGGCTAGTCCGAATACCTAGCCTGCGTCTCATCGCTTGCACCGACACGTCGAACTTCGCCGCTAGTTCTTCAACCTTGTTTAAACCTACAGTCCGAAACTGAGCGATAACTCTTCTCGGCATTAGCAGGTCAGCCGCGAGCGCGTCAGCTTCATCCTCCACAGTTCTGCCATGACCGCTGCGATACATTCTGTCGTCCACCAAGCGGTTCTTGACGCGGTCTCGGTGCCTTAGAAAATGTGCGATTTCATGGCCGATGGTATAACGTTGCCGAACATGAGGATCATTGGCATTAACTAGAATGCTGTAGCCGCTGAAGCCGCCTCTCCTGATGTCGCGGAATATCTCGCCTGCGTTCACTCCCAAATCCGACTCTATCACCGTCAGCCCGAGAGCGTTTGCGAGGCCGATGATGTCCACTGGCACGTTATCGGTAAATCTCCTGATGACATTTTGGACGGGGGTGCGGCCCGCAGGTGCTTTCAACCGATAATCGGCCCTTTCTGCGTCTAGAATCGTGATTTGCTCCGAAAGGGTTTGAAGTTCTTCTCTGATCTCTTCGGGAGGTTTTCCCTTTAGTCCCGCCTCCGCGTAGCGTCTTGCTGTATTCGTATCAAACATCTGCAAGGCTATCGAAGCAGCACTACGGTGCAAAACTGACCGGGTTGGTTCCAGCGAATGATCGTCAGCAACACTGTCGGCGGCAGCGGACTCGAATTTGAGAGCCTCACTCAAGAACTTGAGAACGAGGCTTTCATCTTCGTCGTGACGCGCCACAAGCGCAGACTCAAACATCTCCATAGCTCGGCGATGTAACTCCTTTGTGGTGCTCACTGCTCTCTCACTTTGCTGCTCTTCGCTAGGAATCGCGCTTGGGGTGAACCGAATTCCACGACGGCGACATACGCGGGTAAGCCAGCTTTATCTGTTGGGTTCGTTTGTGCGAGCTTTTGTTTTACTCTCGCTCTAATAGCGGTCTCGCTGCCCGTCAAGATGCCTGACGCTTCCAATCGAGCCGACCGCTGAAAAATGCCGCGCTCATCCGAGTCCTTCACGAGCCAAAAATCGATACCTGTCCCCTTCACAGAACGTTCTACGCCAGACAGTCCGGTTAGTTGTACCGCAATGATTATTCCTATCGCACACGCGCCAAATTCAACCGCTTCTTGCAAGTCTGCATGGGTTCTGCGGTGAGCCTCACTGACCCTACTCCACACCAAATCTCCTGACCCGGATCGGTCTCCCGATAAAGACAATCGCACCGGATTCGGGTGACTCTGAGCATGCAAGCAATATGAAGCCGATTCAGCAAAATAGGTCCCGCAAGTCGCCGTAAGGCCGAGTTCGCCCTTCATAAGCGCGTCGAAGCTAAACGTGTAACTGCCTTCGATCATGGTGATGGACCAACTTTAAAGTGTAGTTCAGACCGCGAAAATAGACGTGCCTGCGACGCGCAGAGTCCGACTTACGCTGACGTAAAGGAATCCAGATTTAGAGGTCCACTCAGGCATAATGGCTGTTCAGCCATGCTTCTGACGATCACCAACACGAAGAGTCCCGCGACGGACTTGGGCTACTTGCTCCACAAGAACCCGAACCGATTGCAGTCGTTCGACCTTTCCTTCGGAAAGGCCCATGTGTTTTACCCCGAGGCCTCAGCCGACCGCTGCACCGCCGCCCTCCTGCTGGATGTTGATCCGGTTGGACTCGTCCGGACTCGGCGCGGACCGTCCGGCGAGGGTGGGATGCTCGATCAATACGTGAACGACCGCCCCTACGTGGCTTCGTCCTTCATGAGTGTCGCCATCGCTCGGGTTTTCAACTCCGCACTCGCGGGAAGCAGCAAAGATCGCCCGGAACTCGTAACGATTCCACTCCCTCTTACTGCGCGAATCGCCGTTATGCCTTGTCGCGGCGGTGAGGAATTCTTAAATCGATTGTTCGAACCACTGGGGTATCAGGTTGTCGCAGAACATCACCCGCTTGATGAGAAGTTTCCCGAGTGGGGTGAGGGGCCGTACTACACCGTGGAGATCAGCAAGAGCGTTACCTTGCGGGACTTGCTGACCCATCTTTACGTTTTGATCCCAGTGGTCGATGCAGACAAACACTACTGGGTGGGAAAAGACGAAATAGAAAAGCTGCTTCGGCACGGGGAAGGCTGGCTACAAGCACATCCAGAGCGCGAGGCAATCGTAAATCGCTATCTGCGTGGATTTCGAAATCTGACGCGAGAAGCGTTGGCACGGCTGACCGAAGATGAATCCCTTGACCCCGACGCGGAACAGGAAACGAAGGAGGAGCAGGAACAAGCGATTGAGGGTCCGATTCGCCTTCATGATGCCCGGCTCCAGCAGGTCGCATCGGAACTCAAAGCCAGCAGTGCCAAGCGGGTTCTCGACCTCGGTTGTGGAGAGGGCAAACTCGTCCGCGAACTGCTGAAAGACAAACAGTTTGAAGAGATCGTCGGAATAGACGTGTCGTACCGGAGTCTCGAAGTAGCCGCCGAACGCCTCCACTTAGACACCCTGCCGCCTAAGCAGAAGGAGCGGCTGAAACTGATGCAGGGCTCGCTCATGTATCGGGACAAACGGCTAGCCGGATTCGACGCTGCCGCCGTTGTCGAGGTCATCGAGCATCTGGATGAGCCACGACTGGCGGCGTTCGAACGGGTGCTCTTTGAGTTCGCCCGTCCGCAGACCGTGGTGCTGACGACCCCGAATGCCGAGTACAACGTTAAATTCGAGACGCTGCCTGCTGGTCAGTTCCGCCACCGTGACCATCGCTTCGAGTGGACTCGTGAGCAATTTCAGAAGTGGGCGAATGGAATCGGTGAACGGTTCGGATACAGAGTGGAGTGCAAGCCCGTGGGCGAAGAGGATCAGCAAGTCGGCGCACCGACGCAGATGGGAGTGTTCCAGCAATGAAGATCACAGTTCCCGAACTCTCCCTCGTGTTGCTCGTCGGTCCTTCAGGCTGCGGGAAGTCTACGTTTGCTCGACAGCACTTCAAACCAACCGAAGTGCTCTCGTCCGACTATTGTCGCGGATTGGTATCGGATGACGAGAACGACCAGACCTCAACGAAAGAGGCTTTCGAAGTTCTGCATTTCATAGCTCGAAAGCGATTGGCTGCCGGACGCATGACCGTCGTTGACGCAACGAATGTGCAGCCGGACTCTCGGAAGCCCCTTGTTGCTCTGGCACGCGAATTTCATGTGCTTCCAATTGCCATTGTCTTCGACTTCCCGGAGAAGGTCTGCCAAGAGCGCAATCAAACCCGACCGAATCGCGACTTCGGTCCTCACGTTGTCCGAAATCAAGCGCAGCAGTTACGGCGTTCGCTACGAGGGCTCGAACGGGAAGGCTTCCGGGGAGTCCAGGTCTTCAAGTCTCCCGAGGAATTGGAAGGACTGGAAATCGTGCGGCAGCCGATGTGGACGAATCGCCGCTACGAGCACGGTCCATTCGACATCATCGGCGATGTGCATGGGTGCTTCGATGAGCTACGGGAACTGATGACGAGCCTTGGCTATTCGGTCGAGAAGAGCGGTGATGGGTATCGAGTTGGAACGCCTGAAGGCCGGAAGGCGATCTTCCTCGGTGATCTGGTAGATCGGGGGCCGAAGCCGCGAGGCCCGACGGTGCGGTTACAGAAGGGAGAAGTCGGCGCAACAGCGCAGGTAAGAGAGTCAGGCCCTCGACGATCCCGGCGGCTATTACCTTACTCCAGACTGCATCAACCCAGATGCTGCGAAAGCGATCCCTTAAGCTCACGATTGCTCCGGCAACCAGAGGCGCGTGCGCAATGGCCTGGACGCAGACCTTCTCGTGGCTAAGTATACGCCGCATGGAGGCGGGCCTCTCTATCGCTCCTTCCGGACCTCGGCGAGTATTGGTCTGGTTACAGGCTAGGAAGCACGAGACATTTTTGTAGGCTGATCCTTCTGGCCGTCTGTGCCGGGACGGGTGACGCCTTCCGCCAAAACGTCAGGCAGCTTCAGCAGGCGTGATCGCAGACTACTGCTTCCGCTCCGCCGCATAAGGTCGTTGTCCCAATACAGAATGTGAATCGTGGGATCGGAGAGATAGACAGGCGCTTGATGTCAGCCATTCGGTTCTCATATTCAGAATCGTGCGGTTAGCGCTCGACACGGGCTGCAACCCGCGTCGGGCGCGTTTTATTTGGTTCTGGCGGATGCGCCTGATTGCGCGACTTTCAGGATGCGCTCTCCGGTCGTATCGAGCCACTGCTTGGTAGCGGTTTCAACAACGAACGTGATCGTGCTGCCAGTTGCTTGCGAGTACTCGCGCAGACGAGTCACGAGTTCACCATCTATCTGCACTGGCTGCCGCGCTTTTCTCTTTTCGACCATGACACCCCCTCACACCGAAGCATACCGCACTAGTCCAACGCGCACCATAGCACTCTGGTCACTGCCGTGGTGTTACTTGGTATATAATCGATGACGAGGTGAAAAATGCCAACAGTAGCAATAGGCCGCCGTGCCACTTTCAAAAAGGCCGGGTGCCCCGACATCAAGGTTGAACTCCACGCGATCGAAGGCGGTGGAGCATTCACCGTGACCGAAAATGGGAAGAGTTCAGCGACGTGGCCGAGGTACACGCCACAAGAGTTGATCTCAGGGAGCGCACGCTCTGTGACTCTCGACAGCGTGTGGCAGGGGATTCGGGAAAAGTACGCCGACTACACCGTCACCGACGAGCAAGACTTGGTGCCGGACGCAGTGAGGTAATAAAAAGCATGGAGAGTTGTCACTCCGCCATCATTTTCGGTTCGCTTTTGCTGGCTTGCTCGAACACGCCCGCCTCGGTCAGCGCGTACCACGTCACTTACACGCCAACGCCGCCGTTTCGTGGAGATAACCGCGAAGCGCCCGAACCCGTGCATCCGCCAGACGGCGAAGGCGTGCCGACAACGCTCAGCGTCATAAGCTCGTCGGGTACGATCAGCAATGTTGCGGCGACCGCCATGTCCTACTCGGTGGAGCCACCGAGCGCTCACCATTCGTGGTTCAAGATTGAAAAGCCGCGCCAGAGCGTCAGATTCTTGGAAGTCAATGTGCCCGTCGCTTGCCAACGTCAAGTTTTTCTGCCCCGCGCTCGGCGAAACTGTTAATGGAACACCCGTGGAGCCAGCATGCCTTATCACAGAAGCGATTCTCAAAGCACGCCGCCCGAAACACTCAAGCTCCCTGACGGCGACCTGCTGCTCGACCGAAACATAAAGTTCACGGTGGATGGCCGAGGGGTTGGCAGCGGCGATCACATGACCGTTCGGCACGTGCACGGGAATGAAGAAGACGTTATTGTGACCAAGGATGGTGGGCACCTGAAGGTTAGCCGCCTTGTCCCTCAAATACGAATCCAGTCATCGTCGCCTGCGCTTCCCGCAACCTCTGAATCTGGCTTCGCATTGGCAGACGTGGATGCCGCGACTGAGAAGCGTATGCTGGCGCTCTACAAAATGTTTGACAAGACTCGGTGATCGCGGGAGCTAGAAGAATGGGTTTTGTTCTCGAAGAGTGGGTAGGCGAAGGCAACCCCTACCGCCGCTATCCGATACTACAGGCCGGGAGTTTTGCAACCAGAGCAGCGGCGCGGGAAGCAGCCAAGAACTACCAGCCACAGCACGGTGGGTTCATCTGCGTCGAGCCAGAACCCACGGACGAGAAACCGGCGTTAAGGACTCGAAGGCGCAAGTCTAAGCTCCCACACCTGAGAGAGAACAAGCGCCCTCATAGACGGTAGCTGATTAGCTAGATAGAAATTTGGAGACAAACGGGACGTACCCCAAGTTCTAATTCGCAAAACCGGCGAACGCCTGTCTTCAGCTTTTTCCCCGAGGCGTTAAAATGCTGTTGTGAGCTGGCGGGCTTTCATTGATTTTCTCCATCGCTGGCAGTGGCTTGTCGCGGCGATTGCTGCTAGCGTGCCGACCGTCTATTACGGCCCAAAGAAGTTGCTGGAAACCTGGGACTGGTATGTAGACCGTTTCCGCGATCGACCTATCCTTGAAGTTTTGCGCGAGGTGCGAATCCCAAAGAAGCTCGCACCTTTCAATCCGAGTGGGCCCGGGGAGGTCTCGCCAACGATCATAAGCATTGCGAAACATGGAAGCTACAGCGTCGGCGACCTCGCGGACATCCTCAATCGCAGCCATCGCTCAATCGGGAAATCCGTTCGTCGTCTCAGAGCACAAGGAAAAATCGAGCTAGATCATGGCGGCTTTAAGCTCAAAGGGTGCTGACGCGGTGCGCTGGGCAGAGGAACTGCTGAAGGCAATTGATGAACGCTGGCCAGCGTCAAGGTGAAGGGAACGATTCTTCCAAGAATTTCTTGATCGTGGGCCCTCCTACAAGAAGCAGGAGTTTGGAAGCCATGTACGCGTGAGTCAGCACACCAAATACCGTCGGTTCGGCAGTCCACAAAGCCTCGGGGCGCTCTGCACGCTCACTCCAAGCAGCCGCGCCACTGAAACCGAAAGGCTCCATTTTTGGATCCGACGGCGTGAAGTGAACTAACACGTCGCGCTTCGGGCGGTAACGGGATGACAAATTCTTCGATGGCTTTGCGATTGTCCCGGCGAGTATAGTCGGCCTGGCCGCATGGTAGTGAGCCTCTGCATTCGCGGTCTTCATCGTTGAGACAGTAAAAATTTGGTCTTTCGGATAGCCGAGAAGAATGAGAGAGCCTTTACGCTTGGCTGTTCTTCTTTTTGACAGGTGCTTTGGAAGTTCACAGAACTGCATGCTGACGCCAGTCAGATCGTTGGTACAAAGAACGATAGCCGCCAAATCGTGCTCTTTGTTTCGGATGATCTTTTCAATCGGCAGAGATACTCTCTCCACTACTTTCTCTGGCTTGCCCGTTCCTTCCCAGTTGATGGCATCATCAACCCGCAGAAGAAAAGCGAGATCACAGGGTTCGGCTTTGGCTATCACGTGCTCGGCCGTCAGAATCAGCCTATGACCTTTCCACGTGCAAGCGGTTCCAGTCCCGAACTCATCAGCAGCCCTCTTTTCCTTATAGTTTACGACGGCCAGTAGATTAACAATGCCCACGGAGTACCATGCAATCCGCTCGACGAAAGCCCTGTTCTCTACCATCATCAAGCCGATCTTGTGCTCGGTCGTAGGTCGAATCGTTCGCGTCGTGTGTTGTTTTGAGCGCTCCTTGCTGCCGGGAAATCTCTTCCGAAACCACCGGAGAGCCTCATTCGCCATTGCCGCTCCTATTACAGTGATAAGTGGCTTGGCAAGTTCGACAATGAAGTTGAGTTCCCAATGCGTTTGGTCAGACGGATTTCGCATTCGGCGGGAACGTCGGATGCGCTTTACGGGGTAACGTTCAGCGAGTTCCTGTTTCAGCTCCCGCAATGAATTATCGATGGAGTAGAGGTCAGTCGCCGCACGCGGAATCGTAACGGAGATTACCATCTCATTCGGGTTGTCGACCGGGGTTCCAACTTCTAGTTTTCTTATGTGAGGCATTTTGCCCACTCTCCACGTCGATGAGAGAATTGTATCGGAGAAGGCAGTGTCCTAGTGACACCGGTAGTCTTGGCTGCTCAGCGCTGCTCTCGTGTCGTGACTTTGGAAGTACTTTGCTATGCCCACTACCTTTATGCGGTAAATATGAAGGCCTCCTACACTAGCCAAGAATGAAGAACGCTTCAAGATTTCGTAACAACCAGGAGACAGTAAAATCTCCGGACAGGAGAAAGCTCTTCACACCCGGCAATTATCTCTTCAGTACGAAGGCGGAGGGCAGGGAGGAAACGCTCTATTTCAGGAACCGCGCCACGAAGCAGACAGGCCGACTTCGGCAGCAGCACAAGAAAGGCCCACTCGCTACGATTGATAAAGAGGCTAGGACACACTTATTCCTCTCGGAAAAGAGATACAAATACCTAAAACGGTGGGACAAGGAAAACCCCTGTCGGGTTCCGGCATTCTGCTGTCGGGAGCTACGCCTAGTGGAAAGGAAGTATCATGTCGAGTTCGCCTGTGAGGGAGAGGAACTGCGCTGGCATGCATCAAAAGGAACGGTAAAGGTGAGCAAGTCTATGCAATCTTCCTGCCTCCAAACACGACCTCAAACACGCGCCCACGTATCACCCCACGTATCACCCCCTTGACACTCAGCGGGCATGGGGTTATCTTTCAAGCCGCATCTCGAAACCTCAGGAAGGAGAGTTGACCCGATGAGGAAGATCAAGAAACCGAGAACTTCAAAACCACGAACGACCAACAAACTCCGCGGCGTGGCCGGTTGGGGCTCCGGCGACCAAAACAGTTGAGCCGGGACCGCAGTGCATTCTTCGTACCGGGAGGTCCCGGTACGGAGAATCACAACTCGTGAAAGAAATAGACTTGCGTCATGCGAGCCGTGGCTTTTGTCTCACCGAATTCGCGCCAGCTTGACATGCTGTGGAACTGGTTTCCGTTGTAAAACAGGGCTCGGTTGAAGACCATAGGTATGTGAATCGTCGGTTCCCAATTCGATCGATCGCTGCCCTGCTCCTCCCAGTACAGGATCAAATCCTTTTCCCGCTTCACGCGCGACGGCAGTTTGCCAGCGGCAATGAGAGACGTCAGCTGTCGCCGCGTAGGCCACGCATCCAATCCTGTTCGTTTGTGCCTGAAGAAGGTGGTCCCTCCACTACATTGCCTGGGCAAGTTCAAATAGCAGACGCCGGCATAGATGGGGCCATCCACGTGAATGTCGGTGTCGTGGATCCTATCCGAACCGCGTGTCATGCGGAACAGGACAACGTGTTTCAAGTGGGCATAGTCGGGCTTGAGCTTGAGTAAACGCCCCACATACTTCATGTTCCGATCGACATCGATATTCGCTGAAGTGAGACCCGGATTGCCACCCGTCACGTCAATAGGCGTCGCCAGCGCCTGTCGCCGGACGGCTCGCGGGTCCGGAAAGAAATCGTCGATCACGTGGATGCAGAGCCGTGCCATGGCGTGCCCAAAGGATAGTTGGTTCCGTGCGTACATGAAAGGGAATTTGCTCATGCCCCAGACCTATGCCGCTGGGGCAGTCTTTCTGGCCCGGACTGTTCTCGAACAGGACGACCTCCAAGAATTCGAAACCGCGACCCGCTTGAGCCCTCCTCAGCTAGTACGCCTGCGCCGAGTTATGCACGCGGCACATCGGGTACGGCAAATTCCGGTCGGAGATAGCGCGTTTCTCGAACGGGCACGAGAACACGGCCGATATGACATGTCTCGGACCATCATCATCGATGACGACCGATTGCACCACATCTGGAATCGCTTTCGGGAACGCGCCGTTGACGTCGCTAAGGCCCTAGCTCAGCGACCGCAAGGGCTCCTCGTGGCGAATCAGCTCGCAGCGGGATTTCAGACCAAAGAATGCAGAGCCCTTCTGCGCCAATTCCGCGCGGTATACGATCGCAGGCGCGATGGGTCCGACAAAGCGGCGGCGGTGCTGCGCAAGGCCATCTTGACCTACGTCGACGCTCAGGTTCATCCGCCACAGCACAGAGGACTCTTACAGGAACTTTTCGATGCATGATCGGACAGGACGATATGCTCCGTGAGCGTCACGATATGGGACGGGTGGCCCACTGGCATTGATATTCTTGTCGTTTCGACGGCGCTATCCGCCCCTGTGGGACACTGTGGGCATGACAAAGCGCAACCTGCGGGTCGTCAAATGGCTCGGAGCCCTACCCGCCGTTGCCCTCTGCACCTATTGCGCTCAGAACTTCAAAGTCCCGCTCGATTCTCTCATCGCTGGCTAAATCTTGATCTACGTACTTGTCCCACGGATCACCAGAACTCTTCTTGAGAATTACCCAAGCCCTCGATTTGGCTATTAGGGGTCCCCGGTTTCCCAAGCTAAAATCAGGCTTGAGTGAGCCACCCGCCCGCCTTCGGTAGTTACTTTGGCTACTTGCCACTGTGGATCTTCTAGCAGGTTGCGGAAAAACTCGGTTGACGAGGGATTTTGCGCCAGTAATCGCGCTGAAGGCTGTGTCTCTAGATGATTAAGCTTATGACCTACCCTACTCTATCACCCGGTCCGCACGCTTGAGCACAGCGGGCGGGACTGTCACACCGATCTCCCGAGCCGTTTTCAGGTTCACGATCAGCTTGTAGCGTGTAAGCGTTTCTACGGGTAAATCGCCGGCTTTGGCCCCTTTCAGGACTTTGTCCACATACACCGCCATGTGCCTGATTCCATCACTAAAGCTTGTTCCGTAAGCGAGGAGTTGCCCCGAATCCGGCCGACTCGGCGAAGCCAGAGATGGGATGCGATTGCCGACTGCGCGCTGGGCGATTTCCTTGAGGTAGGCGCCCGTGACTGGCACTTCCAGCACCAGCAAGGCCTCCGCATGCTCCTTCCGCATGGCGGCGAATGCACCGTCGAGGTCGGGATTGGGTGCTGTCAGCAGGAACCGCAGGGTCTCGAGACCCATGGCGCGCGCCTGCTCGTCGCATGCATGCATCGGGGCATCGGAGACGCCGGCATCGCCCAAGAGAGCCACGCGTTTAAGTCCGGGAACCACCTGCTGGAGGAGTTCGAGCTGCTTCCGTGGTTGTTGCGAATCGAAGGTAGTTATACCGGTGATATTCCCGCCCGGCCGCTCCGCGTTCGTAACCAGATCGTCCTTCACGGGATCGACCACGACCGCGAAGACAATGGGGATGTCCGGGGCTGCTTTCCTGGCGGCCCGCACGGAAACCGCGCCCTGCACGGCGAGGATGTCCACATTCTCCCGCACCAGATCGGCGACGAGCCCGGGAAACTGTTCGTACTGCCCTTTTGCAAATCGGGGCACGATAACGACGTTTTTACCTTCGACGTAGCCGAGATCCGCGAGCCCCTGCCGGAAGGCTTCGAACAAGGGAGACATGGGATCTGCAGGCGACAGGAGGCCAACCCGTGGGATTTTGGCGGCCTGCTGTGCCTCTGATGGCGAGAGCAAGAAACTCAGAGTCAGCATGACCAGCGTGAGCACTCGGTTAAACATTGGAGTCCCTCCTCTTGAAAACAGCAGCGCGAGTTGCGGCGTCAAGAAGTGCCGAGCAATCAGCGAACTTTACGCCTGAAAGCAGTCTTCGTCAATGAAAGGGTCGGTTGTTGCTGAGAACCCTTTGCACCACCAAAATCGGGCTCCCGAAAGTTAACTCAGTACCAGAAAACTCTCTTGTTTCCACAACACAAACTGATAAGAAGAAGCCATGCGTGGAAATGACGAACAGCAGTTGGGAGCGTTCAGTTACGTTAGCCCCGAGCAACGAGTCCCTCAAGACCACCCCCTGCGCCCGCTTCGTGCCATGGCGGACGTGGCTTTACGCGAGTTACAACCTCGATTCAGCAAGTTGTACGCCACGACCGGACGCCCGTCGATAGCGCCGGAGAAGTTGTTGCGGGCGCTCTTGCTTCAAGTGCTCTACTCGGTGCGCAGCGAACGCATGCTGATGGAGCAGCTCGATTACAACCTGTTGTTCCGCTGGTTCGTGGGACTGAATATGGACGACGCGATTTGGGACGCGACAGTATTCACGAAGAACCGCCAGCGTCTGCTCGACGGCGACATCGCCGACGCCTTCTTCGCAGCCGTGCTCAAACAGGCACGCCAGCGAGACCTGCTGTCCGATGAACACTTCACCGTCGATGGAACCCTGTTGGAGGCATGGGCGGGACAGAAGAGCTTCCGCCGCGTCGATGACAACGATCAACCGCCTGTTGGTGGAACTGCTGAAGGGTCGAACCCGACAGTGAACTTCCACTGCGAGAAACGCAGCAACCAGACCCACTGCTCCACCACCGATCCGGATGCAATGCTGGCCCGCAAGAGCCGGGCCACCGGCGCGATGCTGGCCTATCGCGGCCACCTGCTGACCGAGAACCGTAGCGGCCTTGTGGTCTCCACGCGAACGACCCGAGCCTATGGTTCGGCGGAACGAGATGCCGCACTGCTGATGGCCGAATCGCTAACCGGCACCCACCGGGTCACGCTCGGAGCCGACAAGGGGTATGACGCCCACGAGTTCATCGCCGAACTGCGCCACATGGAGATTACGCCACACATCGCGCAAAACGATACCAATCGGCACAGTGCCGTGGATAGGCGCACCACGCGGCATGCGGGTTATCAGGTTAGTCAGAAGAAGCGCAAGCGAATCGAAGAGGTGTTCGGCTGGATGAAAAGCATCGGCCTACTCCGTAAGCTGCGACATCGAGGACTGGAGCGGGTTGGTTGGATGTTCACCTTCACGGCGGCGGTTTACAACTTGGTGCGTATCCGCAATCTGATGCGCGGTGCCCCAGCGCCGCAGTGTGCGTGAACGCGTTCCATACCGCCTCAAACCGCCGCTTCTAACTCGAACAACCCAACAAACGAAATCCTGAAGGGAGCAGCGAAAGGCAGGTTACGCCTGTATCCGTCGTTTTTCAGCAGCCTGCTAGGCAGTCCGTTGGAGCGGGTGAGTTTTGCTGTCCGCCATTTGACAACGGCAAAAATGGGGTTACTATTCGGAAAAAAGGACGGGCTCAACATGCCGATCATTCAGCCGCCCCCTGTCAGCAAGCAACTACGGGACGAAATACACAAAGCCGAGCTGATGCACGACTTTATTACGGCGACCATGCCCGACAAATTTGTTGGGGACACGGACCAAAAAATACTCGTTGCGGCAATCTTCTCGCTTACATTGGAGCACCACGGAGCCATTCTTCACCTTCTCAAAGCCGGTCGGTTTGATGGCAGCGCCCTTGCTCTTGTGCGACCACTGATAGACGGCGCTTATCGCGCTCACTGGATATATTCTTGTGCGAAGCCGGATATTGTCGCACGCATCAAGAACGGCGAGAACGTGTATCCAGGATTGATTAATATGGCGACCGAGATTGAAAAGAAGATTGATGCTGACGGGATGTTTGCCTCCATTGCGCCTTATATCAATGCGCTACACGGCTACACGCACGGGGGATTGGAACAACTTGGTCGCAGATTTGACGCAACCGGAACCGCTGTTAAACCGAACTACGATGATGGTGAGAAGTTAGAGGCCGTTAAAGCGACAACGGCGCATTTGACTGCATTGGCAATTGCGTGGTGTCAGATTGTCTCAACCGAACCTCCGGATAAGGAGCCGCTATCCAAGAAAATCAGCGACCACTACGTGGCGGAGTATCCCATGCCTCCAAAAGCCTAGCGGTCCTGGAGCACAACTAAAGATGGCCGAAGACTTGCAAGAGCTAAAGAAGGAATTGCAGAGGCTAAGGAAGCAAAGGGTCATAGACGCTAAGGCGGCCCGGTTTTAGCCAGCGAGGATTCTATGCTGCGCCTCTCGATGCCCGCACGAGATCGCGACAGGCTTCTTGACTTATTGGCCCGCGCGAATCGCCTTACGGATGAAGGTGAATTGCTCGCCGCGCACTCGGCAGCATCGGAGGCACTCGATCTGGCGCTCTCCGCCAAAGCCAGTGATGCGGAAGCTCTCGCGCTGAGTGTCGTAGGCTCGTTAGAGGGCATACGCGGAGCTTTCGAGCCAGCCCTGCTGAAACTTGAAAGAGCATTTGCACTTGCTGATCGAGCGAGGAACAGTGAGGTTGCCTTTACGGTCCTCTTGGCGCGCATTCCATTGAATCTGGCGGCGAAATGCTTCGAAGAAGCGGACTTGGACCTCAGGAGGGCCAAGGTACTCGTTGATGGCCTAGGCTCTGGGGCCGAGGGCCGTCTTCTGATGCAAGAAGCTAACTTATTAAGAGCCACGAACATCAGCACGGACATAGTGGAAAGCCTCCTCTTGCGTGCAATAGACTGTTTCCGCGAATCGGGAAATACCGACCTTTGGGAATCAGTTTGTCTTCAACTTGCCCGTATCCATGCAAATCACAAGAAGCCAGACATGATTCTCTCAGTCCTTGGCCCTTTGCTGAGCAGCGGCGGGCTAGCAGTCGCTACCAAGATCGGCGCGTTGACCTTACTCGGGATCGCGTATTTTCAGCAGGAGAATCTGGGTGAGAGCGAGGCTGCTCTGAAAAAAGCCATTGACTTTAGTCAGAGAGCGCTATGGCCCTTCGGAGAACTTGAGCCCCGCTTCTTGCTGGCTCTGCAGAAGGTCTTGGAAGAGCGATGGAATGACGCTGTCAGTCTGCTTATTCCTGCGATTCAGACCATCGAAGGGATGCGATTACAAATCCGGCAAGATGATCCTCGAATGTTGTTTTTCGCTGATTGGCAGGGGATTTACGACTTAATAATTATGGCACTCACGAAGCTCGTTCTGAAAGGGGAAACATTAATGACCCCCGAGATGGAGAAGCCTATGGATCCAACGCTTCTACCCTTGCTTTATTCCGATGGAAGCAAAGCTCGCGTGTTCATTCAGCAATTGCAGGTAGCACGATCCACACTCCCTCCGCCACCTGTCCCTGCCGAGATCCTGAAAGAAGAGGCAGACATGACAGCGGAGTTCCAAAGACTCTGGGCGCTCATACGTGGCACAGCTAGTCTCGATGAGCCTGATCAGAAGATCCTCGGAAATCTAAGGCGGCAGCACACGAGCCTGAACAACAGATTTAGTAGTTTCCTCACTCGCCTTTTTGAGGAAAATCCCCAGTACGCCTCAACACGCTATAACCCGGCTTTTCTGTTGCTGGGGACAGGGACCGTTGGACTTGCTAAGACTGAAGCTCTCATTTCCTACAAATTGGTAGCGGCTGGGGTGGTCTCTGTGACTTTGACCCACGACGGTAGCCAGTTAACTACCTTCAGCCCGATTTCTAAGGATCGATTGATTGTCCAAATCGACCAATTACGTTTGCAGATTCGAAACCACGACAACGGGTGGCAGAATACCGCAGCAATCTTATATAAGGAACTGTTGTCGAACAGCCTTGCTCAGATATCTGGCATCAGTCGACTCTTCATAATCCCGGACGGGAAACTCTTTGAGATACCATTTGAACTGTTAGGGACGTTGACGCCTTCGGGGTTTCGAGCGGTCAACGCGGATTATTGCGTTGCATACCTTCCCGCTGCAAGTTTATTCGTTCACCATCGAAGCGTGTCGCCTAGTGCGCTAGACGAAACAGCACCGTCTTTCCTAGGCTTCGGAGACCCTATTTATTCAGAATCCGATCAACGCATTGCAGGAAGGGAAGCCACTCCAGTAGACATGAGTGGGGTTGCCAGATGTCGAAGGGAATTAGAACGTGCCGGGCTGGAATTACGTCGACTGAAAGGGACGCGGATAGAAATTGAGGAAATTGCGCGGCTTTTCAAAAAGACTGGCACGGCCAAGACCCTATGCGATGAACATGCATCCGTTGAACAACTAAGAATGTTGGACACATCGAACCAACTTATCGAGTTTCGGTATCTCCATTTCGCAACACATGGTGTTCTCGCTGGAGAGTTACCGGGACTGATGGAACCTTCCCTCGTGCTCACACTCACAAATCCAAAAGACGATGGCTTTCTGCGAATGAGCGATATCATGCGGCTCAAATTGAAAGCTGACCTAGTTGTGCTCTCCGCTTGCGAAACGGGTTTGGGCGAGCAGATCGCCGGAGAGGGAGTTATCGGAATGACGCGCGCGTTTCTCTACGCCGGTGCAAAGTCTATTGTTGTCAGCCTCTGGCAAGTCCCCGACCAACCTACTGCGCAACTCATGATCAAGTTCTACAGGTATATGCTGGAGGAGGGCAAAGACAAGGCGGAGGCCTTGAAAATGGCGCGTGAGGACATGCGTCGGGAGTTTTCCGACCCTAATTGTTGGGCTCCGTTCGTTTATTATGGCACCGCCTGAAGCTGAACAATCCGCCCAGCCATCTCCCGGCGTAGACTTTCATCGAACATACAAACGGCGGTTTTGAGAACGGATGTGACTGAGAAAGTGAATCAAGCGCTGAAGGATGCGAAGTAGCCACACACCCCACTGATTCAGCCCAAAGCTCGCAGTGCTTTGATCTGTGGCAGATATTTGTTGTAGCCGTCCGCCGTCAATTGGATCGGCCCGTAAATGTCTTCGTGTGGCGTCTTCACTGACCCGCAACTGGCGGCGATGATTCCGATCACCCGTTTGTGACCTTCGTCCATCCCGGCATCTTACACTCTTTCGCCTTGTGTTCGCTAGTCAGCTATGCTAGTCTGCTTGAAACATTGGAGCCTCTATGTCGGATGGCAAGACTCACAGACTCGTTGGTGCAGGTACTGGTGCCGTGTTCGCAGGTTTTCGAGCGAAGGAACAGAAGGCTCCGAACTGGTGGTGTGAAGTTGCGGGTGGGGCGCTTGGCGGATACGTTGGCGGTCTGCTCCCCGATGTCCTAGAACCTGCGATTTCTTCATGGCATAGAGATATAGCCCACAGTTGTGCGGCGGGAGGTGGGGTTATAGCGATGGGGAATGCGCTCGCGGCGTTTGAAGCAGCGTGCCGGGAAAATGCGGAGAAGTGCAGAGCGATTCCGATGGAACAACAGGGTGACGTGTTTGCCTTTGTTCCCGCTGACCCGATTTCACGCCTACTCTTGAGCCTCTTCGAACTTCTGTGGCGTCTTGCAGCTGGTTTCGCAAACGGTCTGGCGGCTGGCTACGTCTCGCATCTGGCTCTTGATGCTGCAACGCCCCGCTCGATTCCATTGTTGAAGGCAGGTTTTTGACACGCACGTCGAGAGTACAATTCAGGGAGGGAGAGCCAAACAAATGACCGATGATGTGACGAAGCAGACAGGCTGTAATGACCTTGGAAAGAGTGTATCCAGCGGAAAAGTCGAATTGCGGGAGGGGCAGGGAACTGCAAAGCCGGCATATTTGCAACAGCCCGACGTTATTGCAATTCCGCCAGCCGCACCCCAAGCGCAGGGAAACTCTCAGGCCGGGGCAGCTCAAAATACGGCCAATACCAACAGTTCCTCGAAAGGCGAGTAGAAAGAAAGATAAATGGCGTTGAGCACTGATGCGCTCACGGTGTTATGTGTCCTTCTGCCGGGATTCATTTGTGCAAAACTAATTCGTTGGCTTTGTCCACGTCCGCAGCAAACTGAAATGGAAAAAGTTGTGGACGCCCTCCTTTACAGCTTCATTGTCTATGCAATTTTCGTACTGATCTTTGGTGTTCCTGAAAAGATCATCCGCAGACATGTGGTTGTTTTGGCAGTGATTCCCTTTGTCTTGGCTGCTCTGGTTTCGTTCTTCCTCACGAACGATTTCGCCGGGGGATTTCTAAGGTGGTGCAGGCTGACCCATCGAACAACCCGGCCCTCGATATGGCACGATGTGTTTCACAAATATTCGGGGTACGTGTTGGTCGAGCTTGGGGACAGTCGTTTGGTTTTCGGATGGGTCGAGTTTTATTCGGACTTTCCAAACCCGCCCACTCTTTTTTTGAAAGATGCGTGCTGGATAGACCAGAAGACAAGCAATCGCGTTCAGATACCGGGGCCGGGAATTTTGATTTCAGGCGAATTTAAGTCGATAGGCTTCCACAACGCCAAAGATACGCGCCAATCTAAGCCGAATGCTGATTTGAAACAAGTGGCCCCGTCAGCTAACGATCCGGTTCACTGAACGCAACGACTAGAATTCTGGTTCCGCGACAAGTTCGAGAAGATAGCAAGCCCTTGGAATGAAGGGTAGTGAGTGTGTGAAAGGTGTACCCATAGACGTCACTCATTCCCGATGTCGGTGCTGCGGTCATCGAGTTGATGACGGAACGGACGATACAAAGAAGAAAGAACGACGGACGCAACGGCTTGCGCCGGGAACGCCCCCTACTATAGTCTGTCCAGGGACGTCGCCATATGGCGGTTCCGCTCACGCCAGATCAAATCATCAAGGGCTCCGAAGCGCCGGATCTTGAAGACCTGGACGAACCGTTCCGCTGCCCTTCAAATCCGTGTGCCGTAAATGTGCCGCGGGGTTCGCAGAGCCGCGAGTTTTTCGAGGTTTTTGAGGCACCCTCGGAACCTTCCGTGCGAGCTTTTGTTGTGGGTAAATGATTGATTCATTTAGGTGGGCAGCACTTTCTCTAGTACCACGAAACCTGCCTTACAAGCAGGAGGTCGCAGGTTCGAGTCCTGCACTGCCCACCACTATTCTCATAGACTTAGTTAACCTTAGCATCCTGACACAAACAACACCCTCAATAGAGGGGTTGCCATCCTATGAAA
>Ga0187876_1001200_pt1 | contig 22841 bp, 20 predicted proteins | sample June2016WEW_17_4_FD_133000 | JGI IMG/M metagenome (GOLD analysis project Ga0187876, IMG submission 133000) | Peatland microbial communities from SPRUCE experiment site at the Marcell Experimental Forest, Minnesota, USA - June2016WEW_17_40 | ecosystem: Environmental > Terrestrial > Soil >...
TCGACAGGGAGTCCCGACTCGCCGGGCGACTGCCCGTTCCTGTACCACTGGGACGGCACGAGCGTTCAGCAGGTGATCTTACAGGCTGCAGGGCAGCAGCTCGCCCGTCTTGGGCCTATGCCCGAGGGCTGGGGTATCGACGCCATGGCGGCGGTTGGGCCGCACGACATCTGGGCCGCAGCGCATCTCGGCCTCTTTACCTCCGCCATGCTCCACTGGGACGGCAAGAGCTGGCGCGTGGTCACCACGATACCGTTCGTGGTGTCGGATATGTCGGCCCCGAGCAGCACGGACGTGTGGGCGACGGGGTACGGCTGCGGTCCCCAAGTGGTCGGTGCGGCCTGCCACCACCCCAACCTCTACCACTGGGACGGCGAGCGCTGGCAGGGGGTGGCGGCGGTGCCTGCGGGCTGAGGCGTAGATGCCGCAGATGCGCACAGATGCCACAGATAGCGTGCGGGTGGCTACATGGTTCAAGGGTGGGCGCTGGCCAAGATGGCCCAGCCGGCCAGCCATCTCGTCTGGCCACCGTATGGCAATGCGACGGCGACGCTCAGCCTGCACCTCGATACGACATCGGCCGCAGCTGCCATCACGGGCGATCGGGCGGTGCAGAACGCTATTGATTAGCGGGTCAGGTAGGCCCGCCGACCAGCACTCCCACAACCGTGTCGCCAACGGCGATGCCGACGACGACGAGCACGCCCACGCCGGTGCCGCCGGTCCTGACGGGCTTTTCGGCCAGCGCCATTACGGTGACGCTCGGCACCTGGGTCACGCTGACCGCCACGACCTACAAGAACGTGAAGTCCACGGGGTGGTGGATCGACATCGTGGACGAGCACAACAGCGTGCTGGTCGCCTCCAACTCGGGCACGAGCCTGACTGAGTAGGTCAACAACAATGGCGTCGCGGGGAGCCACACCTACACTGCCTGGCTCTCCAAATTGCCCAGCAGTATCACTGGGAGTGGGCCGCACTCGATCAGCGTGACGGTGTACTGGGTCTCGGAAGGTGGGTTCGTAGTGACCGCCCAGATGGTTACCTTGCTCGCAACGCCCCTGCTGGCCGGCATGACCGGGCAGGTTGAGAAGCGATAGGGCTCTATGATCCTGCTGGTGAGAGTGTCGAGCCCCGGCGAAGGGTGGAGCGCCAATGGCGAGCGGCCCTGCAGCCCCGCTCGCGTGCCCGCGTGGGCGGTAACCTTCGAGGGAGTGACCTACCCCTTGACATCGCAGGGCGACCCCAATCCGGAATAGGCACACGAGGTGCGCGCGGTCGTCGACGCGCAGGCGCGCGAAGACCTTGAGATGTTCGCCTACAGGTAGATTGCAGAGGTCGCACCGGCGGGCAGACACTGTTTGAAAGGGGTAACTAGCATGGCGCAGAGGAGGTCCATCCGCATGTCGCTGGCCGTATGCCTCGTAGCGTTGAGCGCGCTGCCCCTGGCGCCGAGTGCCACGGCGATGGCGGGCGCACGTGCCTCGGCTAGCGATCGTTGTCCCGCTCACGTGCTGGCCATCCACGGCCTGGATTCTGCCACCACGGCCATCAGGGCCATCGCGGCACTGTCCGCGACGGACGTGTGGGCGGCCGGCTCCATCAACATCGACCGCCCGCTCGCCACCTACGGCCTGATCGAGCACTACGACGGCAAGGTGTGGTGCGCAGTCGACACACACGACTGGACTGCCGACGGCTACCCGGGCACCGGCTTCCCCGGCCTCTACGCGCTGGCGGCGATAAGTCCTCGCGACGTTTGGGCCGTGGGCACCCGCGTCGAGCACTGGGATGGACAGGCGTGGCGCGTGGTGCCCTCGCTGCCCAACGGCTGGCCGACGCTGGTCTCTGCCTCCTCGGCCGACAACGTGTGGGCAACGAACGGGACGCTAGTGCAGCGTTGGGACGGGCACCGGTGGCAAGAGGTGCCGCCGCCAAGCACCCTGGCGTCCCTCACGTCAATCCCTGAGGCCCTGGCGACCTCCGCCGCGACCGACACCTGGCTCGTGGGCGCCACTCGGCCTGGGGGCATCCGAGGGCCCTGGGTTGCGCACTGGGACGGCCGGCAGTGGCAGGAGACTCAGCTGCCTCGCGCGCCCTCGCCGGCCGGCTACGGCTCGGCCCTGCAGGCCGCCTGCGACAACCCCGGTCCAGATGTACTGCACCTGAACTCCGCCGCGGCCCTGCGTAGCGACGACATCTGGGCGGTGGGCTGGCAGATGACCAGTACGCTCAGCCGCCCCATCTGCTCCCTGGCATTCCACTGGGACGGCACGAGCTGGCAGCAGGTATGGCAGCCAGTCAGCCCTGACTACCTCAGCCTGCTCGTAGCTACCCCAGGAAGGGATATCTGGGACGTGGACAACCCCGCCTTCCAGGGCCAGCGCTACGACGGGCACACCTGGCAGCCGGTGCGGAGCTTCGGCAGCACGGGGAACGGGCTCAACCCCACCAGCATGTCCGCGGTGAGCGACGACGACATCTGGGCGGTGGGCAGCGGCGCTGCGGCGCAGTGGGACGGCCGGCAGTGGAAGATGGTGTCCATCACACCCGTGGGGTAGGCCGGGGGGTTCAGAGGAGAAGCGGAGATGCACAAATACGCGGGGTCAAAACGCCGTATGAACACCGGCGCAGCAGCGGCCCTGCTGCTGGGCGCGATCCTCGTGGGGGGTACCAGGCACGCGGGATCGCCGGCGCCGGGCGGGGTGCGCGCCGCGACCGCGCATCTGGGCACGCCCTACGGGCTCATCGGCGTGGCCTTCGCCGGTGCGCAGCGCGGCTGGGTGGTGGGCGACCAGGGCACCATCCTGCACACCGGTGATGGCGGCGCCACCTGGCAGGTCCAGGCAGATCCCCTGCCCACGAGCCTCATCGGCGTGGCCTTCGCCGACGGGCAAGACGGCTGGGTCGTGGGTGACCAGGGCACCATCCTGCGCACGACAGACGGCGGCGCACACTGGCAGAGCCAGCCCAGCGGCACGGTGCTCGACCTCCGGGCCGTGGCGGCCGCCTCCAGGCTTGCCGCGTGGGTAGTAGGATTCCAAGGCACCATCCTGCGCACCAGTGATGGCGGGGCGAGCTGGCAGCGGCAGCGCAGCGGCACCACCCGAGACCTGCAGGGCCTCGCCTGCGTCTCCAGCCGGCAGTGCTGGGCCGTGGGCGATGGTGGCACGATCCTGCACACGAACGACGGCGGGGCCAGCTGGCAGCCGCAGCGCAGCCCCACCACGCGGCTCCTGCTGAGCGTGGCCTTTGACACTGCCCAGCAGGGCTGGGCCGTGGGCAGCAGCGGCACCATCCTGCACACCGCCGACGGCGGCGCCACCTGGCAGAGTCAGCCAAGCGGCACGGACGTGGACCTACTGGGCGTGGCCGCATCGGGTAGCCGGCAGGCCTGGGCCGTGGGCTGGAACGGCACGCTGCTGCGCACCGCCGATGGCGGCACGACGTGGCACCTGCAGGCGATCAGCGGCCAGACCTTGCAGGCCATCGCGCCGGCAGGCGGGCAGCAGCTCTGGGCTGTCGGCATGGCCGGCACCATCCTGCACAGCGCCGACGGGGGCGCAATGTGGCGGGTACTGCCGGGGTAGGGGACAAGGGGACACCCTGCTGGCGCACGCGCTACGGCTACGGCGGCACTCTGGGCGGGCCGGCGTACCCAGGCCGGCCGAAGCGTGCAGCTTTGCCGGCAGCCAGATCACTCAGATGGCGCCCCCAGCGACACCGTCGCCTATACTGGAACCACGGCTACAGCCCGAACGCGGCGACGTGTGTGCGATCGCGCAATGCCAAGGGAACTGTCAGGCGCTACTTACCGATGCAGAAGTCGCTGAAGATACGGTCCAGCACGGCCTCGCTCACGTTCATGCCGGTGACACTGCCCAGGGACTCGAGCGCCGTGCGGAGGTCGATGCACACCAGCTCTACAATGCGTTCGGTCCGCAGGCCTTCGAGTGCTTTTCCCAGCGCGGCCTCGGCTTCGCGCAGCGCCTGCACCTGGCGCGCGGTCTCCACCAGCGTCTCCTCGGCGTCCAGCGCCTCGTTGCCTAGCGCCATGCGCGCCAGCGCATCTTCCAGCTCCGCCAGTCCCTGTCCAGTGAGCGCCGAGCAGCGGATTACCTCGCGTGGGCGCCAGTCCGCGCTGAACAGCAGGTCGAAGGCCTCGCCGCGAGCCGCTGGTGCCAGGTCTGCTTTGTTCATCACGAGCAGCATCGGCGCGCGCTGAGCCACGGTTCGGATGGCGGACGCGGCCTGCACGTCGTCTCGCGAGACCGCACTGCCGGCCTCGACGATCAGCACCACGAGTGCCGCTGTCTCGACGGCGGCACGGGCGCGCTCGACCCCGATGCGCTCCACGAGATCCCCCGTGTCCGTAATGCCTGCCGTGTCGATCAGATACATTGGCAGCCCATGGATGTCGGCCGGTTCTTCGAGCGTGTCGCGCGTCGTGCCGGGAACGGGCGTCACGATTGCCCGATCGCGACGGAGCAGCGCATTGAGCAGGCTCGACTTGCCCACGTTTGGTCGCCCAGCAAGCACCACACGAACGCCGTCGCGCAAGATCGCGCCGTGCGTAGCGCGCCGCAGCAGCGCTGTAAGCTCCTGAGATGTGCCGTCCAGCTCCGCAGCCAGCCGGGGGGCTGCTTGCTCGGGTAGGCCTTCCTCCACGAAGTCGATGGTGGCTTCGAGGTACGCCAGGACTCCCGTGATAGTCTGCGTTACGGGCTCCAGGCGGCGCGCCAGCGCGCCGGTCAGCCCTTGCGCCGCTACCTGCACGGCCGTGGCTGTGCGCGCCCGTACGAGGTTGATCACGGCCTCAGCCTGGGCCAGATCGAGTCGCCCATTGAGAAAGGCGCGCAAAGTGAACTCGCCGCGCTCCGCGGCCCGCGCGCCGCACTGCAGGCAGCAACCCACCACGTGCTGCAGCAGCACGGGGCTACCGTGGCAGTGCAGCTCCACCACGTCTTCGCCCGTGTAGGTTCGCGGGCCGGCCATGTAGCACACCAGGCAATCGTCGAGCACTGCGCGTGTCGCGGGCTCGCGAATGGTGCCGTGCACCAGGCGGTGACTCAGCAGCTCGGCGCCAGGTTTGGCAGGGGTGAACAGTGCCCGGGCAATCGACAACGCGTCGCCGCCGCTAAGCCGCACGATACCTACGCCACCCTCGCCCGGTGGCGTAGCGATGGCGACGATGGTTGCATCAAATGAAGGCATACTCCAACAAGCGTTGCTCAGCTTGCTCTCGGGTGGGAATACCCTCGGTGCCGTGGTACTCGACGTGGAAAGAGGCGACAACCGCGGCGAATCGCGCGGAGGCCAGCGCGTCACTAGTCTCGTAGTAGCGAATGAGGAACGCGGCCGAGAAGACATCCCCGGCTCCGTTGGCATCGACCTCACGCACCGGAAATGCAGGAATCCGCGTCGACGTGGCTCCCTCGAATACGGTCGCTCCATGACTTCCGTCGGTCAGCACGACCACGCGATGGGCCTTCCTGTACAGATTTATGATCTCGCGCTGGTCTCCGATGTCCTCCTCACTGAGGAAGCTCACCTCGATCGGGGGCGCCCAAGCCAGCATCTTTTCCGCGCTGACCGGGCGCACATGCCCGTCCGCGCCCCAATCGCGCAGCCAGCCCTGCACCGAGGCGCCTCGCAGCGAGCCCGCGAAGCTGAGCAACAGCTCATGGTCGATTTCTTGCGCCAGCGGTCCAAAGTGCACGAGGGGCAAATCTCTCCAACGATCCGGCACATGCTCGGTGCGCAAGGCGACGGCGATGTCGGAGATATACTGCTCGCGCACGCCGTTCACGAATTCGTGGCGGAATGTAGACCAGACCGGCGACGGCACGTTCTTGACTTCGACGCCGGGCGGAAGCACCCCAGCGCTGGCGGCCTCGGGCATGCTGGTGAGCACGTGCACCTGCGCCCCAAGCCTGGCCGCGGTCACCGCACCGAAGAGCGCGGTGCCGCCCCATTCGCGCCCAAAGGGCGTGAGGTCGACGGTGATATGGCCCACCACTAGGTAGGGAACAGGCACCTACGTCACCGAGCGGCAGGACGCGGAGAGATAACGACGCACCGGTTGGGCTCTTCGCCCACGCTGTTGGTCACCACCCAGGGACTGTTTTGCAGCGTCATGTGCACCACGCGCCGCTCGCTTGCCGGCATGGGCTCCAGCATGATCTCGCGATGGGTCTGTCGTACGCGGGACGCTTGCCGGCCGGCGAGGGCGCGCAACGTGTCCTCCCGGCGCATGCGGTAGTGCTCTACGTCGATGACTACCCTGCTCCACCGATTCATGCGTTTCCTGATGATGGCATTGACAAGGTACTGCAGCGATGCGAGCGTCTCGCCATGCCGCCCGATAAGCAGGCCTAGATCGTCGCCTGCTATGTCGATGACGGCCGGGTTTGTCGTACTGCGCACGGTCGCCGTGGCATCCAGTCCGATGCGCGTGAGCATCTCGCGGACCACTTCAATGGCTAGAGCAGCCACTTCGCTGGCATCCGCGCCGGCAGGCTCGACCGCATCGAGCACAGGCTCGTAATCTGGCTCGTCGTCGACTAGTGCCGGCACGTTCTCTGCAGGCGCGGGAGCCGGCCGTGCTCCGTCTGGGGACTCCTGCCGGGCCGCGGCCTGCTTGCGCGCTCGTGATACGAGGGGTGACTGCTCGATCTCGGGCTCCAGCCCCATGGATGGTGCGGCCGGCGGCGCGGATCTTGGTGCAGGGCGCGCGGCTTCCGGGGGGCGCCTCGACAGAACCGTTTTGGGCATCGCCAGAATGCGCGCATTCTCGCCACCCATTCCCAGGAAACCCTTGCTGCCCTCGCTGATGATAGTGACGTCAATCTCGTCGCCTGAGAGTCCCAAACGTTGCTCGGCTTCTGCAATCGCTTCCGCAACGGTCTTTGCGCTCACCGTAATGCTCTGGCTGGCTCGTTCGTTGGTCACTTCTTCGCTCCTTTTGCGCCGGGTCTTCCCCTCGCGGCCCCGCGCGCATGGCGTTGTGCGTACCGATCCATCTTCGTCGCGCGCGCGTCGCCGTCCGCACTCGAGCGGTCAGTCTCGGCCTCGTGGCGACCCTGCTTCTCCTGCAGACGCCGGGTGATCTGGGTCTTGGCCTCGGCCTCTTTGACGGCGATGGCGCGTGAGACGAAGCCGGGCTTGCGCGACGCCGCGAGCTGCGCCTCGGCGGCAGCCGCGGTGTTCGGTGTGGCGTACGGGATCGAGAATGGATCGGTGAACAACGATCCCCAACTGTTGATGAAGTAGGTGAGGATCATCATGATGATGTTGGACATGACCCAGTAGACGGCCAAGCCTGAAGCGTACTGCCAGGCAAACACCACGATCATCAGGGGCATAAACTGCATGATCTGGTTCATCTGCCGCTGCTGCGGGTCGCTCGTAGGTTGCAGCAGCATCCGCTGCTGAATCCATTGGGTGCATCCAGCAATTAGCGGCAGAATGTGGGCCTGATCTGGCGTACCAAGGCTATTGAGCCAGAGGAAATTCGCCTGGTACAACTCCCAGTGCGGCAGGTGCGGCAGGCTGGAGGCCAGTCCGGTGGCGTGCGGGTGCGCTGCGAGAAAGGACTTTATCTCCTGCGCGCTATTCACCGCCTGCGTGCAGCCGGAAAACCCCTGGTGCACGCAGGAAGCAACCCATTGCTTGATCGAGTTCGAGTCGTTCGAGAGCTGGCGCAGCACGAGAAACAGGCTCCACAGAATGGGAAGCTGTACCAAGGGCAGGAGACAGCCCAGCGCGGGGTTGTGATTGTGCTCCCGATAGAGCGCCATGGTCTCCCGGGACAGGGCTTCGCGGTCTTTGCCGTGCTTCTTCTGGAGCTCCTTGATCTTGGGGCTGAGCAGCATCATCTTCTTCGAGGACTTTATCTGGATCACATAGAGCGGTCCGAGAATGCCCCGAACAATGATGGTGAACAGAATTATGGCCACGCCATAGCTCAGCGTGGTATTCGCGAGCGCAGTAATGAGCCAGTAGAGCGCATGTTGTACGGGCAGGAACAGATCTAATGGATTCACCGAGTAGTACTCCTCACGGTGGTGCACCTGCTAGGGCACCGGGTCGTAGCCTCCCTCGCACCAGGGATGACAGCGCGCGAGGCGCTTAATGGTCAAACGCAAACCCCCAAGAGCCCCGTGTCGCGCGATGGCCTCTTCGCAGTAGCTCGAGCATGTCGGGTAGAACCGGCACGACGTGAGCAGCAACGGGCTCACCATGCCGCGATAGAGCCGCACAATGCCAATCAAGACTCGCTTCATGACCCTAGTTGAGCAAGTGCGCTTGCACGAGTTGGCGCCGGACTGCTTCGTCGATGGCGCTGAATGGCTTACCCGCCAGCGCGGGCCGGCCGATAATCACGACGTCAAAGCCTGGCTGGATCTCTGGTAGGTATTTTCGCACGAGCTCGCGCAAGACCCGTTTCACCCGATTACGCACGTGCGCCTTTCCCACGCGCTTGCTCACTGCGAATCCGACCCGCGTCACCGATCCTCCAGTAGACACGGCAGAAACCACCAACCAGGAGTGCGACCATGCCCGACCTTCCCGCCGCACGCGCGCAAAATCTTCTGTACGACGCAGGCGATGCTCTCGCGGCAGCATTGGCCGTACTCTAAATCGTCAGTCGATGCCGTCCCTTGAGTCTGCGCGCCTTCAACACTCGCCGTCCATTGGCAGTCGCCATGCGGGCGCGGAAGCCGTGCTTTCGCCGCCGCTTGAGTTGTTTTGGTTGCCAGGTTCGCTTCATGGAGTAACAGATCTCCCTCTCTAAGGCTCAAGTATAGCAAAGGCCCAGGTTCATGGCCTTCACGATTATAGCGGTTCTTCTCTAGAAACTGGTGCTGAACTGCTTGTTCAGATAGTCTGCCATCGAATCGACGGCCGACTTCATGGTGGGGAAGACCGTGATGAAGGCCACAATCCCAATGCTCATGATGATCAGAAACTCAAGCAGCACCAGAGTTTCCTCGGACAGTATTGTACTTCGGAAACTGTCCGCCGCCCGCTCGATCGCAGAGGCTTGGCGCACATGCACCACCGGCGCGGGCGCGGCGCGTACGCGCACACGAGGCGCCGGGGTGGCGGTCTCGGTCAGGGCCTGCTGATCCCCGCCGATCTGACTAGAAGGCGTTGACATGCTGTAACTCTCCTCAAGGTCGGACATCCAACCCGCAGATTGTACCATCATCGACGCGGACCGAGTTTCGTTACCGTCGCGGCAGCATAACCGCTGAGGCAATACCCTCCGCCACCACCTGCCCTGCCCGATCCCGGTTTTGCAGCGGCACGTCCCTGGCCTCGAGCACGAGAGCACGCCCTGCCCCATCGACCGCTTCCAACGATGCCTTATCGTCGTGTCGGAATGCCGCTACAACGGGACCAGTCTTCTCGGTCACCCGAAGACTGCGTACGCCGGTGCCGTCGCGTCCCTGCAGCGGGTAGTCGCTTAGCGGTGCGCGTCGCCCCACGCCGCATGCTGTCAGGATCAGCACCGTCGTCGCTCTTGCAACCACGGCCCCAGGCAGCACACTGTCGCCCGCACCCAGCTTGATGCCTCGGACACCACCCGCGACTCGCTTTGTGGCCCGAATCTCTTCCGCGTTGAAGCGAATGGCTTGCCCCTGCACCGTGTGCAGCAGTAGCTCCTCCATCTCAGTCGCCGGCTCGGCCGACGCCAGACGGTCGCCGGCCTCCAAATTCAGCGCGCCGATGGGTGCACTTCTCGCGTGCACGTACTCCGATGTTGCCGTGCGCTTCACCACACCGAGTGCGGTAGTGAAAATCAGGAACGGTGGCGGATTGGTCCCGATGGATAGCGCGGACACCACCGCGTCGCCCGCGGCCAGGTCCACCAGTGACGCGATCGCCGTTCCGCGATCGCTGCGCCGTGCCACCGTGCCGATGCGGTGCACCGGCAACCCGTGGCACGCTCCCTGCGCCGTGAACAGCAGCAGGATGTCGCGGACGTTGCACGTCACATACAGGCGCGGCGTCTCGCGCGCACTTGCGCGGCCGCCGAACTGATCCAGCCGTTTGAGCGTGCCGTCGTCTCCCAGCGCCACGACGGTAGTCTGATTGGGCACCAGGTCTTCGATACTGGTAGGCACGTCCGCCGCGTCGTCGATTATTCGCGTCCTGCGCTCGTCGCCGAAGCGCTGCTGCAATCCGCGCAGCTCTTCGACCATCAAATCGAGAATCTTGCGGGGTGACGCCAGAATTGTCTCTAGAGTGCGGACCAGCTTCTGGACCTCGCGCAGCTCCTCGACAATCTTCTTGCGCTCCAGCTGTGAAAGCCGAGCGAGACGCATGTCGAGGATGGCACGTGCTTGCACCGTAGTGAGTCCGAGCCGTTCCATCAGGGCCTTGAGCGCTGCGTCGGTCGATTGCGCGCTGCGGATGAGCGCAATCACGATGTCCAAGGCGTTCAGCGCCTTGTCCAGGCCTTCCAGCACGTGTAGCCTGCTAGCCGCTTCGTCGAGGTCGAACTGCGTGCGCGCTGTAATGACGCTCTTGCGGTGCTCGATAAACACGTTGAGCGCACGCTTTAGCGGGATTTGGTGTGGACCGCCGTCTATGAGCCCCAGCATATTGATGCCGAACGTGATTTCCAGGTTCGACTTTTGGTAGAGCACCTTGAGCACCTTGGCCGGATCCGCATCGCGCTTCAGCTCGATGGCAATTCTCATGCCAGATCGATCGGATTCGTCACGCATCGCCGCGATGCCGTCGAGCTTTCGTTCGCGTACCAGCTCGGAAATCGACTCGATGAGCTGGGACTTCTTGACCTGGTAGGGTAGCTCGGTGATGGCGATGGCTTGCTTGCCCCTGCCGTCCCCTTCGATGCTAGCCACACCGCGCAGCACTATGCGGCCCTGCCCTGTAGCGTAGGCGCGGTCGATGCCTTCGCGGCCGACGACAATTCCCCCCGTAGGGAAATCCGGACCAGGCAGCACTGAAGTGAGCGCATCTACGGGCATCGCGGGATTGTATGCCAGCGTAACGATCGCTTCGCACAGCTCCCGCAAATTGTGCGGCGGCACATTCGTGGCCATGCCAACGGCGATGCCGTCGGCGCCGTTCAGCAAGAACAGCGGGACCTTCCCGGGAAGCACGAGTGGCTCACGTAGGGAGCCGTCAAAATTGTCGCCAAAGGTGACCGTGTTCTTCTCGAGGTCGGAGAGGACCTCTTCGGCTAGTTCCGTGAGCCGGACTTCGGTGTAGCGCATGGCCGCGGGATTGTCCCCATCGATCGAGCCGAAGTTGCCTTGGCCGTCGACCAGCGGATACCGCATGCTGAAGTCCTGCGCGAGGCGCACGAGCGCATCGTATACGGCAGTGTCACCGTGCGGGTGGTACTTGCCCAGCACATCGCCGACCACGCGGGCACTCTTCTTGTAGGAGCTGTCGTGCTTGAGCCCGAGCTCGTACATGCCGTAGAGCACACGCCGTTGTACTGGTTTCAAGCCATCGCGGGCGTCGGGCAGCGCGCGTGATGTGATCACGCTCATGGCGTAATCGACATATGACTCGCGCATCTTTGCGTCAAGGTCGATATCCAGTACTGTCTGAGCAGGTGCTTCAGCCATAGTCCCTTCCTAATGTTCGTGCGCTCGAGTGGATACGGACCGTAGCGCAGAGGTCACCCCTCCAGGCCGCGGATCCGCCCTTGGTCACACGTGCTAAACGTCCAGATTGCGCGCGGCATGGGCGTGCGTCTCGATGAATTTCTTGCGAGGGGGCACCGCGCTGCCCATCAACATAGTAAAGGTCTCATCCAGGCGCACGAAGTCCTCGGCGTTCACTTTCAGCAGCGTACGCGTGGCAGGGTTCATCGTCGTGGTCCACAGTTGCTCGGGCGTCATCTCGCCCAGGCCTTTGTAGCGCTGGATTTCCACTTTGGCGCGCCCTGCCTTCTTGACCAGTGCGGTGCGCCCGGCCTCGTTGTACACCCAGTGGCTTTCTTTGCCAAAGCTCACTCGGTACAACGGCGGCTGGGCCAGGAAGAGGCGGCCGCTCGTGATGAGCTGGGGCATATGGCGGAAGATCAGGGTAAGCAACAACGTTGCGATGTGCGCGCCATCCACGTCGGCGTCGGTCATGAGGATCAGCCGGCCATAGCGCAGCTTGGTAATGTCGAAGCCATGGCCAATGCCGGTGCCCAGTACGGTGACCAGCGACTTTATGGCATCGCTTTCGAGCATGCGCTCGATGGAGGTCTTCTCCACATTCAGTATCTTGCCGCGCAAAGGCAGGATCGCCTGGAACTTGCGATCTCGCCCCTGCTTGGCAGATCCGCCCGCCGAGTCTCCCTCAACCACGAAAAGCTCGCATCGCTCGGCATTGCGCTCCTGGCAATCGGCCAACTTTCCGGGAAGCGTACTCACGGACAGCGGGTCCTTACGTACCACCAGGTCGCGCGCTTTGCGCGCGGCCTCGCGCGCCCTGGCGCTCAGCCAGCACTTCTCGACTATCTTCCTGATGTCGTTGGGCGATCGCTCGAAGTGGGCATTGAGCCCTTCGGCGAGCGCCGCGTCTACCAGGCTTCGCACCTCGGCATTGCCCAGCTTCGTCTTCGTTTGTCCCTCGAACTCCGGTTCCAGCAACCGGACCGAGATCACGGCGCTCAGGCCCTCGCGAATGTCGTCGCCGGTGAGTCCCGTTTCCTTGAGCACCCCCACCTTCCGCCCGAGATCGTTTAGCACGCGGGTCAGTGCCGAGCGAAACCCCGTCAGGTGTGTTCCGCCCTCGGCGGTATGGATGTTGTTCGCGTACGCCAACACGGTCTCGTTGAAGCTGTCGTTGTACTGCAGAGCAATGTCGATTTGCGTGGTGCCGACGAGCTTGTTGACGCTGATTACGGGGTGCAAGGCGGTGTGATTGGCATTCAGGTGGCGCACGTAGCTCGTCAGGCCGCCGTCAAAATAGAACGAGTACGGGCTTGGAGGCGACACGCGGGCGTCGACAACTTCTGCCGTGAGTCCGGGATTCAAATAGCAGCATTCTCGCAGCCGAGCATGAATGAGTTCCGTCTTCCACTCGATGGTGCCAAAGACTTTTCTCTCAGGCCAGAAGGTTATGCTCGTACCGGTGTCGTCGGCGCGGCCTGCCCGCCGCACATCGTCCATCGGCTTGCCGCACTCATACTCCTGGCGATACGTTGCCCCGTTGCGCCGCACTTCGGCTACCAGGCGAGCTGACAGCGCATTGACCACCGATACGCCGACGCCGTGCAGTCCGCCCGACACCTTGTAGCTGCCGTTGCCGAACTTGCCGCCGGCATGCAGAATCGTGAGCGCGACCTCGAGGCCGCTGCGCCCCGACCGGTGCTTGTCGACGGGAATGCCCCGGCCGTAGTCGTTGACCGTGGCGCTGCCGTCCGGGTTCAGCGACACCGTGACGCGGTTGCCGAACCCCGCCATGAATTCGTCGACGGCGTTGTCGACGACTTCCCACAGCAGGTGGTGCAGCCCTCGGTAGTCGGTGCTGCCGATGTACATGCCGGGCCGGCGGCGCACGGCGTCGAGCCCCTCCAGGATCTGGATCTGATTGGCGTCATAAACCGTGGGTGCGCTCATGCTGCTCGTCTCGCCATACAGTAATTGCCTCAATTGCATTAGAACATATATACTACCATTGTCATTGTCTCACAGGCGATGGCCTCGGTCAAGGACATTATAGTGCGACTCAGAAACATGCATAGCGATATACAGGATGCCGATCCATTAATCAGCAAACGCAACCGTAGGGCGCGCGAACTAGCCGACCGTAGCCGACCCATCGTGCACGGCGCTCTCCCCTACCTAGGCCACCGGCCCAAGCCGAAGGACGAGCGAAGGCGCCAGGCAAGGGTGGTGCGGGATGCGCGCAAGCGGGGCCGCTAGATAGTGCACGAAACCACGGGTACCTGCCGGAGATGGGTGGTTGTGCTCTTCTTCCTACCGCGGACGGCTGTCATCGTGCCATTTCGGCACAAAGCCAGGGGCAGGCATGCTGTTCAGCATGGCCGCCCCTGGCACGCCTGTCGCTGTATCGCACGAACAAGCGTTACTGCAGCGAAAACTGCGGGTACTGGTCGGTTAATCCATAGATGAACGAGAACACACGAACGTACCACCGGATCGTCCCGGCGTATAGGCCCGTGGGGACCTTAGCGCTCTGCCCAGTGAAAAGCACCGGCACCCAGCTTACCATCATGAAAAACAAGGACGCATAGCATAACGCATACAGCACGATGTAGTGCGGCACGATGCAGATCAACTTCGCAAGGATGCCAACTATTGGGATAGCCCAGAGCCTATTTGCGCTTTCGCGTCGCTCAAACGTGACGGAGGGATCTCCGCTGGCAAGCTCGTCATCGAAACTGAACGATGGGTACTTGTCACTAAGTCCGAAGACGAAGCTGCCCACGCGGGCGACCCAGCGTAAGTATCCACCCACCAGCGTGTAGCCAATTGACGGGTAACGACCTGTGAACAGCACAGGGACCCAGAGCACCAATTGCGCTAGCGCGACCACGATGCCAACGATATAGAGCGCGAGAAAGAAAGGAAGCAGCATGATTAGCTTCACGACCATGCCAAGCACCGGCACGGCAAAGAACTTGTTCCGGTATTCGAGGTTGGGAAACTCCACTGATACGGGGTACGCGCCGGCCACGGCCGAAGATTGCCTGACTCCTTCGCCCTCGAGTGTCGTGTTCAAGACAGACCTCCCGCGACTAGTCCAATAGTACACGCCAACACGACGTGCCGCCCTCACTGTAACTACTGCCGCTGCGCAACGCAAGAGGCAATTTGCGCGCGCGCTCACCTTGGGCATGTAGCGAAGCGGCCTGTCGATGCCTTGGCGATCAACACGCTGCTGAGATGCCTACCAGCCCCTTGCTTCGTGCTATGCGAGCGCACAAAGCAAGGGGCTGGCAACACGTCGCTACGTTGCCAGCCCCTCGCAAGCCACTCACTACGATGGCCAAATACTCGCTACGACAGGGAGAACAGCGGGTACTGGTCGGTGAGGCCGAATAGATAGGCGCCGACACGTATGGTCCAGCGAATGTAGCCGCCGACCCAGGTCATCCCCCAGGCTGGATATTCACCGGTTGCCAGAACTGGAATCCACGTCACAAGTTGGAGCACGCCACACACGACACTCAGGATTGCCAGCACAATCAGATGGGGGATGAGCACTATGCCCTTCAGCACAATTCCGACGACGGGGATTGCCCAGAGGCGACTCGGCGAGTCGTTTGTTTGGAAGGCGACCGTTACATCGCCGGAGCCGATCTCATCGTCGAAGCTAAACGAGGGATACTTGTCCTGAAGACCGAACAGGTAGGACCGCACGCGCGCGTTCCAGCGCAGGTAGCCGCCGTACAACGTCCGGCCAATGCCGGGATACGCCCCAGCAAACAGGACCGGAATCCAGGTCAGCAGCATGGCGAGGCCAACGATGTATTGGACTATATCGAGAGCTATCAACAGGGGGATAAGGAATATCGCCCTCACGACAATGCCGAGCACCGGCACGGCAAAGAACTTGTTCCGGAACTCGAGGTTGGGAAACTCCACTGATACGGGATAAGCACCGGCCATGCCCGAAGATTGCCCTACTGCTTCGCCCCCGAATGACGTGTTCAAGACAGACCTCCCGTGACAAATCCAACCGTACACGCTACCACGTCGTGCTGCGACCACTATAAACCCAGACCACGTCTGAAGCAAGCGGCGCCGTTCGGCGCCCGCCAGCTCGCCTGCCGTAAATTGCCGTCTGGTGGTACGCTTCATGCCGACAGGAGGGTACGCCCATGTTTGCCGAGCCACGCCCTGCCCAAATGACGCTGGCGGAGTGGCGCGCATTGGAGCGCGCAAGCGATGTCAAACACGAGAGGGCGATGTTGTTGAGCTCACGAGCCTCGGCGTGAGCGTCCCGCTAGCAGCCCTCTACCGCCGCACCGACGTGCCTGAGACGCCGTTTGAGAATCGGTAGCCTACCCGAACACCGTCCGTACGAAACAGCTGCGGTTGCCAAAGATGCCGCGCTGTATGACTTCGACGATCGACATCTCTGCCGTCGGTGTCTTCGTCGTCAAGCGCTTCTGCACGAATGTCCCCACGGGCGGGGCTAAGAACAGCGAAACCAGCGACGCCAGGATGGCGCGGCTATAGCGGTTGCGACGCGGCGGAATCTCGCCCACCAGCACCGACGATAGTCCTGCCATCATGCCTGCCACCGCCAAATTCGTGCCGCAACGCGGATGTATCGCCATATCCGGCTCGCCGTTGCGGAGCCGCTCCAGTGCTTCTGCCGCACACTCGCGCACGTCATCTAGGTCGGCTTCGCCGTAGATGTAGAAGCCGTTGGCCGTGGATCGCCCGCGCAGCAGGATGCGAGGATTACGCAGGGTTAGGAGCGAGATTGTAGCGTGCTCCAGCGCGTGGTTTTGACGCACCCGGGGCCCGAGGAGCATCTGCTCGATGATATCCCGTGATCTCCCCATTGGCTTCGCCCTCTCATCCGCTCCAAATCCCTCCGGATGCACCCGACTGCTTCCCAGTCCCGGGGGACTTTCTGCTATTCGACTGCATCCGGATGGTGCCCATTCGACCTGTAGTGGAACCGTGCTATGGTGCCTGGAACAATGAGATGGTGTTGCTGCCTGAATCACCCACCAGCACGGCGCCAGCGCTGCTTGCGCTTATGAAAAGCGGTTTGGTGAACTGGCTGGCGGTCGCCGCATTACCCCATTCGTATAGAGGCTTGCCCGAAGCCGAGTACACGAGGACGTTGCCACTGACTGAATCCGGCACGAACACACGGCTCAAGCCATCAACCGCTATCTGTGGCTCATCATAGCCCCCGTTCTGCCAAGCGGCAACCATGAACGCAGACTGGTACTTGCCGCTGGCAGTGAACACCTGCACACGGCCGTTCCAGAAGTCCGCCACGTACACCCGGCCCAGCCGATCGACGGCCACGCTGGACGGTTCGTTGAACTGCCCGGGCTGGGTGCCGGCCTGTCCGATGGAGCGCACAAAGCCGCCCGTGCCCGTGAACACCTGCACGCGTTTGTGGCCGGTGTCGGCCACATACACGTCGCCGTCAGGTCCCACGGCGATACCGCGCGGCCCATAGAAGTCGTCCGGCTTCAGATTGCTCTGGCCTAGGTTCTGCTGGCCCCACGCCCGAATGAACGCACCGGTCGGCGAGAATTCCTGCACGCGTCCATTCCAGGTATCGGTCGCGTAGACGTTGCCGTTCGGCGCAACGGCGATGCCGCCGATGCTCGGCTGCTGCTGGCCGTTGAACTGCCCGTTGCCGAAGCCGGCCGAACCCCAGCTCCGCACGAGGCCGCCGCTCGGTGACAGCTCGACAATCCGGTGCCCCGTTTCGTCGGCAACGAGCGCGTTGCCGTCAGCCGCCGTGGCAACTGGGCCGACACTGGTGACCGACGTTTGCGCGGCAGTAAAGGTATGCACCGGCTGCACCGGCTTAATCGCGTTCAAGAATGGGTTATGTGCTACTGCCTTAGCCATCTGCGTCTTTGCCAAGGCTTGATAGTCGGGCGACAGGTACTGTACGTACTGCTTCTGCACCAGGAACCAGAAGACCACCTGGTTTCCGCAAGAGTCGTTCGCGTCGCAGTTCCAGGCGCCGGGAGTAAACGGACGGCGCGCCGTTTCCCACTGCCAGATGTTCCACCACGTCGTGGGACTTACCAGATCCTCGAGGAAGTACTTCGCGCGTTGCACCCTGGATAGCAGCTGGCCGTTCGAATCGGTTCGTTGGGCATAGGTCTTGTATTCCTCTGGGTTCCACCAGCGCAAGCTTTCACGGAACGCTACGTACCGGCCTGCCAGGTTGTTCTCCATCGCCGCGTAGTTGTTGCTGGGGTCGTCAGCGCCGGTTCCAACGATCAGCACGGGCTGCGTCGGAGCCCCATAATCGGTGGGTTTGGTAGGATAGGCGTCGACCCACCACTTGGACGAGTCTCTCAAATAGAACGCCCAGGGCCACGTGTCCTCACTGTCCACCTGCAGGTGCATCGGCCCATTGATATGGCTCTGAATCAGCTGCATTTCGCTGTAGACCTTGGGCACGTCTGGTGTCGTTTGCACATACATCAAGTACTCAGTGGGGTTTGCGCCATTGACGTACGATAAAGTCAGCGAGTTGTGCAGGGTGATGACGCCGGTGAAGATAGCAGCCACGATCGCTACGTAGCGAACCCACTTTCGTGCGGCCGTTACCGACGCCACGAGACCGATAGCTGCAAGCACCGACAGTGGCACCACCAGGTGCAGCGCATTCCAGGGCATCTTTTCGGACGTCCAGCCGTAGATGGCAAACGAGGCAAGCGTCCACCACAGCACGAGCAGCGTCACGAGGGTACGGCGCTTGAGCAGCACGTACACTGCGCCGATGATGCCGAAGAGCGTGGCTACCCACTCGTACAGCGGGATGATGAACAGGTAGTAGTACCATGGCTGTCCGCCACGCGCCACCGGCTGCTGGGCTTGCCAGTAGAGGAAGCCGCCGGTCAGGCCATCGGTGCTGTAACTGTATGGCTGTGCAGCCTGCCCAGGAATATCTAGGGTCGTGGCTTCCATGTGCGATCCAGGCACGAACGCCCACTGCCACGGGGCGCCAATTGGCCAGTACAGCAGCACGAAGAGCGTCACAATCAATGCAGCGGTGAGCAGCCAGGCCCGACGCGGTGTGTCACGCAATGCTTGCGATACCGGTCCAGTGCCAGGGCTCGTAGCCACGGCGTAGCACATCACTCCCAAGACTATCAGAGCACCTACCACCGACCAGCCAAGCTTCTCGATGAGGATGCCTGGCATGGACACGCTCACGCCGCCGATAGTAGGTCCGGGTATGAATCCCGGGATGTACAGGCGCACGCTGGGTATCTTCCCCCCGGCCACGAATCCGTAGGCGCCGAGCAGCACGCCCGGTACCGGAGCAGCGATCCAATTGCCGCGGAGTAGCTCTATGCCAAGCGCCACCGCGAGGAAGGCGCCAAACATGACGACGTTGAGGTAGATGCCCTCCTTGGCAGCGTAGGCCATGGTCGTGGCCACGCCCAGGAGATACAGCCAACGGTAGTGATACCTGTTGCCGTCCGCCCGGTCGGCGATGTAGCGCAGCAGCGTCACCACCATCAGCAGGGTGAACAGCGCGAACTGCATGTCCTCACGCGCGAAGCGCGAGAAGTAGAGCGTCGTAGGCGACAGGCTGAGTAGCGCCATGAGCGCGAAGGTAGGCCAGCGGCCCAGTTGCTTGCGCAGTAGCCAGGGCACGACCACCAGCGCCGTCCCGGCCGTCACGGACCACAGTCGCGCGGTGAACGGGCTAGAGCCAAAAATCGAGTAGAAGAAGGCTATCATGTGGAACTGCAGCGGCCCGTGCATCATGGGGTCGTAGTAGTACTGGGGGTTGGTCCGACCCATCAGGTACCAGGAATACGTTGCATGCAGGCTCTCGTCGTGGTGCAGCGGTCGATCGCCAAGCCCAATGAGACGCATAACCAGTGATACGACGACGATGCCAATCATGATCATTGTGTCTGTTTGGATATGTGTGCCGGGGAACACTCGAGCCACTGGCCCACGCGGCGTGGGTTCGTCCGGCCAGGTTACGGTTCGAGCGTCCTGTGTGGGCGCCGACACCTCCGTTACGTCGTCGTGCCCCTCCGGCACCGTCGCTGGCCTAGATCCCTGCCCCGGGCGCCGGAACGAACCACTGCTCATGCCAATTGCCTCCCAAGCGATCCACATGTAATGCCCCAACCATACCGAGTGGTATCGCGGCTCGTCAAGAATGACTTATGGTTAATATAGGGGGTAATGTATGTCAATCGTCACTGACGTGCTGTCTGCGCCCGGAAAGTCGGGCCTCGTGGAGGTAATCGTCGATGGCTTGAGCATCGGCGCGATCGCCGAGCACGACGTTGCTCGGCTCGGACTTCGGCGCGGCGGCGCCATCGAGGAGTCGCAGGTTGCGGAGCTGCGCGTCCTGGCAGCGCATGCCGATGCTCTGCGGCGAGCGCAGCGCTTCCTCATGCACCGCCCACGCACCACGCAAGAGGTACGGCGACGCTTGGTGCAGGCAGGCATTGCCGTGGAGGTGATCGATGCCGTCATCGAGACCCTCACGTCGCAGGGTCTCTTGGATGACAAGCAATTCGCGGCTCTGTGGGTGGAGAATCGCACGGCGCTTCGTCCGCGCTCTACCCGCATGCTGCAGCAAGAGTTGCGCCAGAAGGGCATCGACCGCGACACGATAGACGACACGATCGAGACTACGCTCGACGATGACGAAGGCGCCCGCGCGATGGCCGCCGGCCGCGGCAGGCTGCACCGCTTACGCAACGACGACCGTCAGAGCTTTGACCGATCGATGGGCGGCTTTCTCAGCCGCCGTGGCTTCAGTTACGACGTAATCCGAACCGCGCTCGAGCAGTTATGGTCCGAGCATACGGGCGAGATTTGACTTCTTGCAGATCGTGGGGATTGAGCCCAGCCCGCAACACTCTCAAGACTCACTGAGCGGCCGCGTGTTGCCGGGTTGCCGGCGTACGCAGCCGTGGCAGGCTGGGCAACCCAGATTGCGTGGTTCAGTCAAACGATTGCGGCCACTCGCGTGACGAATGAATGACGGCCAGAATTTGCACCGTGCCACTTGCTCCGCCGCGCACTCTGTATGGCAAAATGTAGCGCGTTCGAGGGACAATCAGCTCGCGAGTGCCGTCGACTCGGCCGGGTCGGCCCATTGCCGGCTGATCCAGAAGCAGCGATGCGGCCGCGAAGATCCGCTCGTAGACATGCCTGGCAGCGGTAGGGTTTTCGCGTGCAATGAAGGTGACAAGCTCTGCGAGATCCGATCTAGCCTGTGGCATCCAGCGTAGTCGCACCTACCGGTGCGCTTCCGTTGCGGCGACGGCATTGCCGTGCCGGGCTTGTGCGCCCGCCACAATGCGCTGCATTTCCGCTTCAACCTCATCCTGCTCGAAGCCCAAGCCGGCATCTGCTTCGGTTAAGCCCTGCCGGATCTTGGCTACCTGCCAGCTTTCCTCCGCCAGGTAGCGCCGCACGGCTTCGGCCACATGATGGTTGCGACTGCGTCCCGTCGCGGTGGCGAGATCGTCCAACTGAGTCTTGTACTCGACAGCCATGCGAACCGGTATGTTAGCGGTTTCCATTGCATTACGTCCTCTCACTCTGGCTGTCTACAGTGTAGCCAGATGTAGAGAGGTTGTCTACAATGATGTCGACGCGGTTGCCCGGCTCGTCAGCCCACCGTACAATGCCCGCGGGTGTGAGGATCAGCGCACCCCCGGGCAGGGCAACTCTATTGAGCGATGACACTCGCCTGCTTCCACGTGCACTGCTGTTCCTGCTGGCGGTATGCGCTGCTGCTATCATCTCCGCTTGGGCCGTGCTGTTGACGCGCTCCCTGGCCACTGGCATGGGTCAAGACTTCGGGCCAAACTACGGCGGGGCATGGGCGCTGTGGCACGGACTGAATCCGTATGTGCCGGCGCCCGCGTTTTACGCAGCCCACCTGCATATTCTTGACTACGGCACCGTCGAATCGCCACTGGTGCTGCTACTCACGTCACCATTCGTCTTGTTCCCTCCGCGCGTCGCACTGGATCTGTACCTGGCAGTACAGTATGGGCTCGTCGCCTGCAGCTCTGCGTTCCTCGCCGCTCTCGTACAGCGATCACATCGTGTCGTGCTTGTTGCGCTCGTGGTGGCCAGCCCAGCTACGTTCCTAGTCGCCTACTACGGCCAATCCGACGCCGCAGTGTTTCTCGCGGCGGCGGTTGGGGTATGGGCGCGCTGCAACCGACGCTGGGTCATTCTCGGCGTGTGCGTCGCCGCCACGATCGTCAAACCGCAGCTTGGCCTCTGCGCCGCCGTGCCGCTGCTGTGGGGTGCGCCGCGGTGCACGTGGCACGCGTGTGTAGCCTCAGCCGTGGCGCTGTTCGGCCTCATGGGCGCAGCTATTGGCATCGATGGGATGAGGGCCTACGTGCAGACGCTGCGTGCATTTTCAGCGAGTGCAGGCTACTCGGCGAACCCGGACGGGCTGGACATCACTTCGCTGTACAAGGCTTGGCTGTATCACCCGGTGACCCAATGGCTCACTGCCAGCTTAATCACCGGCATACTGTGCTGTATCTTCGCCTTGCTCGTGCGTTGGCGGGGTGCGCCATCGGACGGGGCAATCACGGCGCTAGGTCTACTGGTAACCCTGGTGCTGCCATACTCGCACCAGTACGACAGCATCGTCATGGTTCCGATGCTCATTCTGGCGGCTCGCAGCCTCAGGTCAGCGGTTCCACGGCTGATCATGGCCGCCGGCGTGGTTATCGCAGCGCTGAGCCCACTGATGGCGATCTCGACCAACCCGGTCGAGTTTCGTCTCTACCCGGTGGGAATCCTGCTGTGCCTCTTGGCGCTGCTTCGCAGCATGCGCTCAGCGACGCCGGCTGACCTCGCCGGCACGCAGGCCCCTGTAAGCGCCTAGCATTCGTAAGGGAGGTGCGGCACGAATGCATGAGAAGCGGCGCGGGGTGCAGGGCTTAATAGGGGGTGCGGACTTGCGCTACTTGTGGCTGGCAGCATGCGATGCGGGTTCGAATTCCACGCGTAAGCAAGGCGACCGATGCGCAGATAGCTACTGGGGCGGACCTGAAAAAAGTGATCACTTATCAGCAATGACGCGTTCCGGGGGAGGCAGATAGGCTACCCTCGACCCCCGCATGGCCACGAACTTCTTCATCAACCATGGCCGTGCGGAGGCGA
>Ga0187876_1001201_pt1 | contig 22820 bp, 14 predicted proteins | sample June2016WEW_17_4_FD_133000 | JGI IMG/M metagenome (GOLD analysis project Ga0187876, IMG submission 133000) | Peatland microbial communities from SPRUCE experiment site at the Marcell Experimental Forest, Minnesota, USA - June2016WEW_17_40 | ecosystem: Environmental > Terrestrial > Soil >...
CGCGCCCAGGCGCGCGACGCCGCCTTCTGCCTCAGCGAGGCTAGCGCCCAGCCGGTGGTGGAGATCTGCAGTCGGCTGGACGGGGTGCCCCTGGCGATCGAGCTGGCGGCGGCGCAGGTGGACCGCCTGCCCCTGGCCGGGCTCGTCGCCGGCCTCGACGACCGCTTCCGCCTGCTCACCGGCGGGCCGCGCCGCGCCCCCAGCCGCCAGCGCACCCTGCGCGCCCCCCTGGACTGGAGCTGGGCGCTGCTCACCCCCACCGAGCAGACCCTCCTCGCGCGCGTCTCGGTCTTCTCCGGGGGGTTCATCGCCTCGGCCGCCGAGAGCGTCTGGCTGGGACCGGTGCCCCACGGGGACATCCTGGGACCGCTGCTGCGCCTGGAGGCAAGGTCCATGCTGCAGCCCGGCGACGGCTGCCATAAGCCCCCGCGCCTCACCATGCTGGAGACGGTGCGCCAGTACGGCGCCGCGCGCCTGGCGGAGCGAGGGGAGACGGCGCAGGTGCGCGACAAGCACCTCGCCTGGTGCATCTGGCTGGCCGAGCAGGCAGAGTCGGCACTGAAAGGACCCGAGCAAGCAGCCTGGCTGGCCCGCCTGGACGTCGAGCACGACAATTTGCGCGCGGCGCTGACCTGGGCGCTAGAGCAGGGTGCCACTGAAGAGGGACTCAGGCTTGCGGGAGCGCTCTGCCCCTTCTGGTACATGCGGGGCTATTTCGGTGAGGGCCAGCGCTGGTTGGAAAGAGCGCTGGCTAGCGGCAAGGGGGCTTCTGTCGCCGCGCGCGCAAAGGCACTGAACGGCACGGGCGCCCTGGCAAATCGTGCAGGCGAACACGGGCGGGCAGCGGCACTTTTCGAGGAGACCCTGTTGCTGAGGCATGAGCTTGGTGACCGGCAGGGCATTGCAGGCTCCCTGAGCAACTTGGGCATGGCCGCATATTGGCAGGCCGACTACAAGCGTGCGGCTGCGCTGTATGAGGACGCTCTAGCGATGTACCGCGAGTTGGAGAACTGGTGGGGTGTCGCCAATAACCTGCTCAACCTGGGAGCGGTGGCGTACTGGCAAGCCGAATATGTGCAGGCGACAGCGCTGTACGACGAGGCGCTGGCACTGAAGCGAAAGCTTGGAGACGCCCGGGGCACCGCGCTCACCCTCAACAACCTGGCGCGCATGCTGTACTGGCAAGGCGATCACATCCGGGCGGAAGCGTTGCACGTGGAGGGCCTTGCACTGATGCGGAAGCTGGGCGATAGGCGCGGTACGGCCGATTCGGTGCTCAACCTGAGCCAGTTGGCGTGCCAGCAAGGCGACCACTGCCGAGCGGCCACGCTGGTGCGGGAGGGCCTACGGCTGATCCGCGAGATCGGCGCCAGGGATGTGATGGGCGAGGCGTTGTGGAGCACTGCCCTGGTCGCGGCAGCGCTTGGTCAGCTGGAGCCGGCCGGCCGGCTCGCCGGCGCAGCTGAGACCCTGCGCGAGCTCCTCGGCACGTCCGTGCCACCGGGCGAGCAAGCCGATCACGAGGCACTTCTACTGGCCATGCGCGTAGCACTTGGCGAGGACCTGTTCGCCGCCGCCTGGGCCGAAGGGCGGGCGCTCTCCGCAGACGAGGCGGTCGACCTAGCACTGGCGCTGGAGTTGCCCACCCAGGCGCCCAGCTCGCCCGCGTAGGGATCCGTCTGCACAGGGCGGGGGCAGCACGATTGATCCCGAGACCAATCGTGCTGCCCCGCCCAGATTGCGGTGTCAGGTATCGTCCGGCTTTATCCGGAACCCGGAGCGGCCCCTACACCGGCCGACGCCGCAGCCGGCGCGCGCTGAGATCGCCCCCGCCTTCCTGCGACTGCACGCCGCCGTTTGGCTCGATTGCCAGATCCCCCTTGTCCAACACGAACCGCATCGCGGCCTGCTGGAGTTGGTTGGCGAGCTCCGCCAACCCTTTCGTGTGTTCGACCATCTCCGAGCTCATCGCACTCTGCTCCTCCGTCGAGGCACTGATCTCTTCGGTGGTAGCAGCGCTCTGCTCGTGCAGCCGGCCGATTTCCTGCATCGCGCCGGCCACCCTGGCTGCGCCCCACTTTAGCTCTTCAGCCGCCTGGGCGGTCTGCGCTGCCACTGTGGAGACGTTCCCCGCCGCGGAGCTGACCGCATCTACGCTGCCCGCCATCTCGCCCATCACCTGTGCGATCGACTGCACCTGCGCATACGTGTCCTGCACCACGTTCAGGATGTTCTGCAGCGCCTGCTGCGCTTGCGCACCCAGCAGCGCGCTGCGTTCCACCTCTGCATTGCCCGTCTTCATGGCGCTGATCACCGCGGCGACCTGCCGCTGAATGCCGTTGATCCGGCTGGTAATCTCTTTGGTCTCATTGCTGGCACGCTCTGCCAGCTTGCGCACCTCTGCCGCCACGACGGTGAAGCCCTTCCCGTGCTCGCCCGCGCGGGCCGCCTCGATCGCTGCATTCAGTGCCAGCAAGTTGGTCTGGGAGGCAATGTCGTCGATCACGGCCACAATCTGGCCCACCTCGCTGCTGCGCTTGCCCAGCTCCTCCACCTGCGCCGCGCCGTTGGAGACGGCCGCGCGCGCCCCGTTGATGCTCTCCAGAGTTTGCCCGATAGCCACGCCGCCGTCCTTGGCTGTGGACGCCGCGTGCGTGGCAGCGCGCGTGAGGCTGTCGGCCTGATTCGCGCTCTGCTGCAGGGCCGTCCGTAGCGAGCCAATAGCGGACTCCGCCTGGCTGATCGCCGCGCTCTGCTGCAGCGTGCCCCCGGCAACGCGCTCCACCACATTTGCCAACATTTGCGTCTGCACCAGCACCTCGTTCGTGCTCCCAGTCTGCTCCGAGGTCGCGGCGGCCACCATATTGGCAGCCTGGGCTACCTCGTGGCTCACGTTACCTACCTGCACGCTGGTTTCTGCCAGCTGCTGTGCGTCGGAAGTCACCCTCCCCGCGGAATCCACGACATGGCTTATGAGCACGCAGAGGGCCCTGCGCGCTATCTCATACGCGCCGGCAGTCTCGCGCAGGTGCTCGATAATTCGGCGCACGGACGCCGCGGTCTGCCCGATCTCGTCAGCCCCCTCGTGGGTGGGTGGCGCCGTGGGCGTCTCCACGCGCATCGTCAGGTTCCCGTCGGCCAGCGCGCGAATGCCGCGTGCCAGGCTCGCCATGTCGCCTCGATCCACGCTATTCACTGCCTCTTGCAATGCCTTCAGTGGCTTGGAAATCGAGCGGGCGATCAGGAAGCCGAGCAGCAGTGCCAGCACCAGCATCACGCTGCCCAGGAGCAAGAGTCGAAGCACCGCCGCGTTGTAGCTGGAGTCCGCGCTCTTGGCATCCGAAGTCACTTTGCCGTTCAGTTGCTGGATCACCTTCTGCATCACCGGTATCAGAGTGGTGTTGACGAATGGCTCCAGGATATAGTTCTCATAGTTGGCAGCGTAGTTGAGGTTGGTGATGAGGCCGTCGTTGCCAGGGATAATGTTTAGGTTCGCCATGTCCCAAGCCGTGACCTTGCGCCGCGCGTTGGGGTTGCTGGAGAGGCCCACTACCAGTTTGTCGTAGCCGAGCCAGGTATTGATCGCGTCCGAAACCTGGCTGCCCCCTCCGGTGTGCTGGATCAGCGAGCGGTACTGGTTATAGGTGCTGAGAGCATCCTGCCCGGCCGACTGCTCGCCAGTCAGGGCGCTGGCGATCTTGACGGGGTCGCCGTATGCCGCCTGCAACTCGAGATAGTCAATGGTGTAGCGCACGCTGGCGTTCGCGTCGCTCTCGATACGTTGCAGTCCCACGAGGGCCGGCATGGACGAGCCCGTGAGGGTCGTCACGGTGGAGTGCAGCGATCCCAAGCCAAGCACGCCCCCGCCGACGTTGGTCGCCGCAAGAATGGCCACGAGTGAGAAACTGCCCACGAGCTTCGGCATGAGCGCAATGTCACGAACCCTGATCATTCCTCGTCCTCCACATCACTTTGGCCTGCCGGCGCGGCGCACGAATCGCTCCTGCCACCTTGTTACACCATCTCAAACCGAACTTGATTGCGCGTCAACCACCAAATCGCCTACACCACCACGCTAAAATCCGCCAACCGTCCGGACCTACAGCTGCGTCCCTGAGTCGACGTCTGTGCCAGCGCACCTGCAAGACCACCATCTGCGTCGCGTGACGACGCAGATGGTGGTCTTGCAGAACCAGCACCGCTGACGCAAATCGGCCCGCTGCAACGGCCGCAGCCACCATACTGTGCCATCCTGCAGCGGCTGGAGGCCCCTTCTCATCCCGTGCCCATGCGCCAGCCCGGTGCCGCGGCTTCAGTGCGAGATCATATCGCGGCTCATGCCCATACAGCTGATTATCGGCCCAATGCTGAGTTACTTTAGCCCCAAAAGGGGCGATCCGTGCCCTATGAGATCGTCATCTGCCCGAGCGTGAGCCAGCCAGAGATAGTCGCATCCTGGGTGCGGTTCGCAAACCGCAGCGGGTTGCCACCCGCCATGGGGTTCGCCACGCGCAGCAACACCTTATACTGCCCGGCTTTGAGACTGGGGTGCGCCAGTGTGCTGCTGAGCTGGGTATCCGGCTGGCCCGGCAAAATGGTATCCAGGTGCCACGTGGTCGTCCAGGTAGCCACCGGCGACTTGCCTTTGCTCACGAGCGCCAGCTCGACCGGCCAGTTGTAGTAGAAAGGCGCGCACCCCGTATTGCGAACCCGCACTGACACTGTGATCGGCGCGCCCGCCTTGACCGCCGGCAGGCTCACCGCCGGGACGGTAAGCTCATAGCCCAAACTGCGCGCTCCGGCCAGCGCCCGTGCTTCGTCGGCGCTGGGCATCTTCTCGGAAAATACGAATTGGTTCAGCAGCCACGAGGCATGGGTGGCGTCCACGCTCGCGCCAAAAGTTTGCGGCGGCTGGGCGCATGAGTACGCGCCCCAGATGCAGTTCTGCAGCTCAGGACGAAGCTCGCCGCCGATGGCTTGGGTCTTCCAGGTGTCGAGGAGGCCGTACGACGATAGCAGATCCATGAAGTTGCCGTTGCCATTCGAGATAGTATCGTAGGCGAACGAATCATCGTGGTACCCGACCGGGTAGATAGTGATCGGGTCGACGGGCTGCCGCACCAGCAGCTTGGTCTTGGGGAAGGCGTTGACGAATGTCTGCAGCACCAGATCGTCGGTGGTAAGCGATGGCGTCCAGTCCTGATGTGGATAAGTTTGCCATTCGCCCCAGAAGCCGATCAACCCGACCTGGATGAAGCCGATACGGGGATCGCCGTCGTAGCGCTTGCCCAGGGCCTTGATGAAACTGACCATCGCGGCGCGCAGCCGGGGATCCTCGTAGTTGGGCGAGGCGCTCGTGGTGTTGCCATAGTCAGTGTAGCCATTCACCTTCAGGCCCTCATTGATCAAGTAATCCGGGATGCCGGAGGGCTTGTCGGGATAGTCCAGGTAGAACCGGAACACCGCCTGGTCGCCGCGAGCGGCGATTTCCTGCAGTTGCTCGTCCAGGGCGGCCCAGACAAACTTGTTCGGGCCGAACATCACCTCGTTCACGCCCATATAGAAGAATTCCATGCTATGGGGGAAGATGCCGCCGCCTGTGCCATAGTCGCCGGCGTACGGCATGAAACCCTTGAGCGGATTGTTCGCGGACGCAGGCGCATAGCTGAGCGTGGTCCACAACGAGTTGCCCGACGCTTGTGGACCGTTGCCGGTGTTTGACGTTTGCGGATTTGCGCGAGCGCCGAATGGCGCCATGATCAACAGCCCTGCGGCGAGAGCCAAACGTGCCACTATCAGCGTGCCCCTCATGCTCGTGCTGCCCTTTCACTTGAACCCGGCGACCAAGATAACAACCAAGGCAGATCATTTGCCTGATGATTGCGCAACACGTGTATACATCCATTCCACGCCCGCGTCAAGGCACAGCACCTGCAGGTCTTAACCACACCGTCTGTCATCGCCCAGGCGCACCGGGCGCGCAGGCTCCGGCAGCAAGGGCAATGTGCGCGAACGCACTGGGAGCGCAGGCATCTCGCCTGCCCTCGTGACGGCGCGTCCGCCCGCCCCGCAACATAGGGACCGATCTCCGTGTCTGTACCGCGCCGTCCCAAAAGTACCATTGCGCCCGTTAGCTCCTAGCCGCTACATTTGAGCGGATTTGAGGCGCGCGCAAAACATGTAGCTTCCGAGCCGCGAGCCAAGACGGACTGGGAGGAAGTCCGACGGCGTCTCAATTCAGGGGGATGGTCATGGCAAGGCCGCGCGCGTTCGCCTCACGTTCCGCGGGCCGTGCGAAGCTATTGCAATGGCCTTCGTTGTGTGCTACGATGCTCGCAACAGCTGTTGCGAGCCCGGAGGCAGGCTAATCCTGCGGCGATTGAGGACCCGCCGCGGTCCGAATGGCCTAGCCGAATGCACGGAAATCGTCTGGGTTTGGCGGAAAGGAGGTAGCTCGCAGAAGGCTGGTGCCGGTGCTCGCTTGGGCCAGTCTGCTGGTGTACCGGTTTGTGTCCATGGTCCGCTGTATTGTCCGCGCGACGCAGAAGTCACTGCCGCGCACGTCATGAAGGTTAGTCTTTCCTGCGATGCCTGAAAGGACAGGTCAAGAGTGAAAACTCCTATGAATCGGCGACAATTCCTGGCCACTACTGCTGTGACCGCGGCCGCTGCCGCCATGGCCAGCAAGCTCGAGGTCGAGCGCGTCGAGGCCGAGAAGGCCTCCGGCAAGACCGTCGTCACGTTGATGTACGCCTCCGGCGACTTCACGCCCGCCAACAAGGCGGAGTTCCAGAAGCTCAATCCGGATATCCAGATTCGCCAGATCGACGTCAACCAGACGACCCTCAACGCCATGATCGCGGCCGGTAGTCCGCCTGACATCATCTCAGCGCACTACTATGACATTCCTAGCTTCGTGCTCCGCAACCAGATCCAGGACATCACGTCCTACCTGCAGAAGAGCTCCGTCATCAAGATGAGCGACCTGGCCCCCATCGCCAACGCTTATCGCTGGGACCCCAAGAAGCTGGCCTACGACACTGGCTCCTACTGGGGTCTCTGCAAGGACTGGTCGCAGGACGGCACCATGTGGTACAACAAGGCGCTGTTATCGGCCGCCGGCCTCTCCGTGCCCGATCTCTCCACCGCGCCCAACTTCAACGATCTCATCAGCCTCGGCGAGAAGCTCACCGTGCGCCAGAGCGGTGCCGTCAAGGTCTTTGGCCTCGATCTGGCATATGACTGGGGCCACGCCGCCCGGCACTTCATGCACCTGATGTCCACCATGGCCAAAGGCTCCTCGTTCTATAGCGCGGACGGCACAACCTGCGACTTCGGCTCCGCCAATGCCACTACCGTACTCCAGGCTGCCGTCAACTGGGGCAAGGCGAACATCGGTCCCGGAGCGATCACTGCCGACTCGAGTGGCTGCAACACCCGGCTGATCAACGGACGCTCCGCCATGATTATGCAGGGCGAATGGATCGTCGGCCCCTTGATGACCGGCAGCACGACCGGCGGGCCTGTCTCGAACATCGCCGACTTCGTTCTCGGCCCCGCCCCGGTGCTGGGTTCCTACCGCGTCAGCGAGACCTACTTCTCCCAGGGCTTCGTAATGTCGGCCGGCTCCAAGGTGAAGGACGCCGCCTGGAAGCTCGTCGAGTACTTCTTCGGCCCGAAGGGCGCAGACGAGCGCGCGAAGATCGGCTGGGGCGAGCCCGGCCTGAAGTCTGCTTTCCAGTACTTCCCCAAGACCGGCGCGGCCGCCGAGTGGTACAACTCCACGCAGACCGAGGCGAAGTACTTTGCCACGATGCCGTACAGCCCGTACGCCAGCTCGGACGATGTGAATTCCGTCATGCTGAACGAGATCGCCAACGTCATTCTGGGCAAGGAAACCCTCGCCCAGGCTCAGGCAAACATGACGTCACAGGTCAACGCGAAGCTGGCAGCCGGCAAGGCTTCCCTCCTCGGATAGACTCTCACTATACTGTTGTGGAAGGGGCGCGGCGCGTGCGCCGCGCCCCTTCGGCACGAGATGTAGTCACACCACGAAACGAAAAAAGGAGTCACGGTCTTGGCTGCTCCAAGCTTACGGCGCGCCTCGTCAGGGTCCTTCAGGCGGCTCGCGCCGCGCAGGCGCTGGAGACGTTATCCGTGGTATACGTTCTACCTTTTCCTCGCCCCCTGGCTGATCGTCGGCTTTCTCACTTTCACACTGGCGCCGATGATCATCAATTTCGTCGTGAGCTTCACGGACTGGGATGGCTTCCCCGGCACGCATGTCCACTGGTGGATCCTCGACAACTACAAGAACGCCTGGAATGATCCCCAGTGGACGAACGGCGTCATCCAGAGTCTCAAGTTCACGCTGGTCACCGTGGTGGCAGGCGTTGCCGGCAGCCTGGGGCTCGCCGTGTTTCTCAACCAGCCCCACCGCGGCGTCAAGTTCTTCCGCGCTATCTACTACCTTCCCTGTGTGGTCTCCATCGTGGTCGCCGGTGCGGCATTCAAGATGATGTTCGCCACGAACGGGCTGGTCAACGACGTGCGCATGCAGTTTGGCGGCGACATCATCCAGTGGCTTTCCGGCGACTATGCTTTCGACGCACTCATCACCATGACGGTATGGCAGCTCGGCGTCGGCATCGTCATCTTTCTCGCGGGCCTGCAGGGCGTCTCGAACGAGGTCCTGGAAGCGGCCTGGGTGGATGGATCGGGCAAGGCGCAGACGTTCTGGCGCATCACCGTACCGTTGCTCAGTCCGGTGATTTTGTTCCAGGTGATCACCGGCATGATCGGATCGCTCCAAGCCTACGTACAGGCCGTCGCGCTCTCGCCGGGGTCGCTCCTCGGCGGGGGAACTGGCCAGGGCGTGGGCATTAACATTCCGTACAGCAACCAGCTGTACATGGTCTACGCATTCCACCAGTTCAATACTGCTGACGCATTTGGCTACGGCGCCGCGATGCTTGAAATTGCGTTTGTGTTCATGTTGGTGCTCACAATCTTTATCTTCCGTTTGAGCGGGCGATTCGTGTACTACGAGAGCGCACAGGGTGGAGCGTAGCATGGCACGAGAATATCAAGCGGGGCGAAGGCCGGCGGCACGACAGACCAGCAGCATCCATTTGCGCGAGGGACGCCGGCTGACTATAGGCACGGTCGGATGGTATGTGACCGCGATCCTGCTGGCGATCGTCTTCTTCACCCCCTTCGTGTGGCTGTTCCTCAACTCCCTGTTCACCAACGCGCAGATGTCAGCATTCGAGCCGGAGTTCTGGCCCACGGACCCGCAGTGGCACTATTTCACCGATGTCCTGACTTGGCCGAATCTGCCCATATCGTTCTGGCAGCTGGCCTGGAACTCTATCCGGCTGGCGCTCGAGTATTCCATTCTGATCACCATCACCTCGGCGATGGTCGGATTCGCCTTCGCGCGGCTGCGTGGGCCCCTCAAGCGCTTCTGGTTCGCCATCCTGGTGGGCACGATGATGATTCCTGGAATCATCTACGTCTACCCCCAGTACATCATGTTCAATCGGATGGGAGTTCTCTATTCCGACTGGCCGTGGGTCATCTGGGGCATTTCCGCCAGCAACTACCTTTCCTTCCTCTACCGCCAGTTCTTCGCGAGCATTCCCGTGGAGCTGGAGGACGCTTCGATTGTCGACGGCTGCGGCTACGTCCGCATGTTCTTCCAGGTCTTCCTGCCGCTGTCTAAGCCGGCCGTGGCCACTGCGGCTATCTTCTCTTTCCAGTACGTCTGGAACGACTACATTAGCCCCTCGGTCTATCTCACGCAGGATCAGTGGACGCTCTCAGTAGCCGTCGGCGGCGGCAGCTTCCTGGACAACCAGCAGACTCCCGTACTCCAGCTAATCTCGGCAGCGGCTATCTACTACATGATTCCCGTGGTGCTGGTGTTCATCGTGTGCCAGCGGTTCTTCCTCTCGGGCTCGCTCAGCGGCAGCCTGAAAGGGTAGCGACATCTGCCAACGTCACGAACTGTGGCATCGTTCAAGATCAGCGAAGAGGCGCGGCGCTTGCCGCGCCTCTTCCATGCACAGGGTGTTGCCGTATCACGGAGCGAGAATAGGAGCGCAGTAGATGGCCAGGATACTCGTCACCGGCGGGGCCGGTTTCATCGGCTCGCACGTCGTCGATCTGTTGATTGGCGCCGGCCACTCGGTTGTGGTCGCCGATTCACTGTGGGAGCACGGCGGCGGACGCATGGAGAACCTCAACCCGGCCGCTGCATTCCATAAGGTCGACGTCCGTTCGCCGGAGTTCGCCGCGCTGATTCGAGCCGAGCAACCCGAGATTATCTCGCACCACGCCGCCCAGCACAGCGTCAAGATCTCCGCCGACTTGCCGGCCTACGACGCGGACGTCAATATCCTGGGCCTCTTGAACCTCCTCGAGGCCGCGCGAGATGCGGGCACGCGCAAGGTCATCTTCGCCTCCTCGGGTGCGACCTTCGGCACACCCACGTCGCTGCCAATACGCGAGGACACCGCGCAGCGCCCGGAATCGCCCTACGGCATCACCAAGATGACCTCGGAGCACTACCTCCGCTTCTGGCACGCTTCCTATGGTCTCGAGTATACCGCCCTCCGTTACGGCAACGTCTATGGCCCGCGGCAAGACCCCAACGGCGAGGCAGGCGTCATCGCCATCTTCGCCAAACGCATCCTGGCGCACGAGCCGGTGCGCATCGACTGGGATGGCGAGCAGACCAAGGATTACGTCTACGTGGGCGATGTGGCCCGTGCCACGCTCCTCTCGCTCGACCAGGGCAACGGCGGCGCCTTCTGCATCGCCAGCGGCAAGCCCACGTCCGTCCACCAGCTCTACCGCGGCCTCTGCGATCAAGCAGGCTTCGATTCCCCGATCGTGCGTGCGCCCAAGCGACCCGGCGATATCCACGATGCCTACTTCGATGTCTCGAAGGCTGCACTCAGCTTGGGCTGGACTCCCAAGACTACGCTGGAAGACGGTCTGCGCCTCACGCTCGATTCTTTCCGCTGAGGAGCGTCTCAATGAGCGAGTGGCAGCGTGACCCTTTGGACCCAACCCTACGCGCTGGGAAGCCGGGCACATGGTACGACCGGTATGTCTATCGGCGCTACGGCTTATGAATGACCAGGCGCTTCCGCTGCAAGTTGAGATCGTTGTAGAGAGACGGCCCAATGCGCCTGGTACTCGGGCGCTCGATCAGGGTCACCGGCAGGATGTACTCCAACTGGCGTGGCTTGCGGCCTTCGATCAAACCCACAAGGAGGTCGACAGCCAGATTGCACATCTCCGTCACCGGCAGGTCAGTCACCGTAATCGAGGGCTGCGCCATCTGAGTCAAAGGCGAATCCACCAGACCAATCAGCGAGATGTCCTCGGGCACGCGCAGGCCGTGCTCCGTCAGCGCACGCAGGATCGTCACCGCTTCCAGATCATTGCCCGCGGCAATCAGCGCCGTTACCTCTGTTCGCCGCAGCAGCAACGGCCGGAGGCTCTCCCGCAGCCCCTCGCTCAGGTTGTAGGTCATGATCTGGCTGCGGCTCAACGGCAGCCCGAGGGCCGCGTGGGCGCGCTTGAAGCCAACCTGGGCGTGGTAGTGGCTTCCCAGCATCGGCACCCCGTTGAGCGTCGGCAGCACCAGGCCAATCTGCCGGTGCCCCAGACCAAAGAGGTACTCCGAGGCAATCTCCGCGGCACCCGCGGCGTCGGCATCTACACGCACGAACTGAGAGGGGTGCTTGGTGCGCCCAAAGGTGACGAAGGGCGCGCCCTCTTTTATCAGCGCCTCCACCCGCGGATCCTCCAGCTGCGTGCCGAGCAGCAAGGCACCATCGACGTGGCGAGAGCGCATCAGCTCCACCACGCCCGCGGCATCCAGGCCCTGCGAAATCTCACAGACCAATGCATAGTTGTGGCTGGAAAGCCGATCGGCAACCCCTGCGATAAAGTCGAACGAGGGTCCCTTGGACAGCGTGCGATTCGGCGCGTCCAGCGGCACTGCCAGGCATACACGCTTGGTATAGCGCGCCGTCAGACTCAGGGCATTGATGTTGGGGTGGTAGTTGAGCTCGCGTACCGCCGCGAGAATGGCCTCGCGCGTCTTCGGCGCCACGGGCCGCTTGCCACTAAGGGCGTGCGACACCGTTGTATGCGTCACTCCCGCCAGGCGTGCCACATCTTTGATAGTCGCCATCTCAGCCTCTCAATAACCGCAGCCAACCGCCCCTATTGCGTGAAGGATACCACACAAGCCAGTACATTGCAAGGATACAAGGCGTGTTCAGCAAGATTTGGCCCAAGCACTCGGTCCGCGCCAATCTCGGGCGCTCACCCCCTTGAAAGGGCGCAACACGTGTTGTATGCTAGAGCCAGAATTCGACACTGAGGAAAGAACCAGAGCATGCAGAACGTGTTGGACCCGATTAGTTTTCCACTCGAAACCGGCCATGTCAAGCTCGACTGTCGGGCAGCTCAGCTGCTCTTTACGAACTCAACCGGCGAATGCTACTACGCATTCAAATTGTCGCCGTTCATCGAATACCTCGACAAATCCGTGGCACAGGGCCCAGTACGCCTCGCCGAAATTCACGGCGGCAGGCACTTCGTGTTTGAGAGCGCGGATGGCGTGACCTCCAAGCGCAGTCACGTGGTGTTCGAGGCCGCACATGTCGACTATTGGGTGGAGGCTGCCCCCATCGAACCCGGGCTGCCCATCGCCTGCATCCACTACGGGCAAGACGGCGCTGGCCCCCAAGCCGCATCCACCCATGCGCTCGAGGAGTTCTTTATCATCTGCCCCGACCGCTACGGCAGCGCGATCCCCAAAGATGAAAAGATTTGCTTCAAGCTCGGCGTGCCTTCGTTCCGCTTCGACAAGGACAATAATTTCCCCCACGAGGGCGGCCGCACGATCATCCCGCCCTACTTTGCCGCCCTGCGCACCCGCGATGAATGGCTCGGCGTCGGCACGCTGGAGATTCCCACCAGTGAGTATGGCCTGAACATGACCTTCCAACAGGGACGGGCTGTTACGGACTTCTACTATGGCGGCAATCTGTCGATCACCGAAACCTTCACCTTCCCGCGTATCACGTTCTTCAGCAAGCTCGACAAGCTGGGAGCCGGGCGGGCCTACATCGACCGGCTCTACGCCGATGGCCTGGCCGTGCACAACTGCGCCTGGGAAGAGTCCTGGGCAGGACCAATCTACTGCTTCTTTTCCGACCAGATGTACGAGTACCAGGTCGATCGCCCCACGGATCGCTTTGGCGGCGAGATGGAAATGACCGATAAGTACTGCAATGAAGAGTTCCTCGATAGGTGCCTCGAGTTTCTCACCGTGAAAGCCATCCCGTACAAGATCGTCATCATCGACTACGGATGGTTCGTCACCAATGGCGAATGGCGCCCAAACACTTCGCGTTTCAAGGACTTCCGCGCCACGATCAAGAAGCTGCAGGCTATGGGCAAGAAGGTCTTACTCTGGTACTCACCGTACTTCACGGCAGAGCAATCCACAAATTACCAAACGAACCCAAGCATTGGTGTGAAGAAGCGCGACGGTTCGCCCATGTTCGTGGTCCGGTTCGGCTCCGAGATCAACTATCAGTCAGACTTCACCAATCCGGCCATGCGCGAGCTCTGCCGCAAGGACTTCGAGTTCATGCTTGGCGCCGATGGTCTGGATGCCGACGGCATTAAGATCGACTGCACACACCAGCCACCCAACATCGACAGCGTGTTCTACGATCCCAACTGGGGAACAGGTGAGATGTTCCACTTTAAGGCTTCGAGCTACATGTATGCCGAAGCCAAGCGCATCAAGCCAAACTGCTGCATCAACACGACCGCGGGCAATCCCTTCTTCAACCGTACCTACGACTTGCATCGCATCCACGACGCCCTGGAATACAATCTCGATGCTTACGAAGAGCGGGCATGGGCAGCGTGGTTCTGCCAGGCGGGGATCAGCGACCTGGACGATTGGCCAAGCTACTCAATCTTCACAGTCCGTGCTAACCTCCGCAAAATCGCCTACGGCGTGCCCTCCCTCTACGCTGCGCGCCGGCGTGGCGGCGAACGCAAGGCGAAAGCGCCGTGGGGCTATTCGATAGAAGTGCGCGACGATGAGCTAGAGTTGCTGGCAAGCATCTTCGAGCTGTACCAGATGGTGCCGATCGACCTCCATCAAGATGTCACCATAGATCCGTTTCGCAAAGTGTTCAACCGCCGCTACACTACCGGCCCTCTGAGCGGCTTTTACGCGGCGACCACGCTCTGTGGAAACCAAGCCGTCGCGGTGTACGACGACAATGCCGCGCGCGTGGTCAGCATCGCCGGCGTCACACTCGCTGTACCACTGCCGCCCAATGTCACGAACATCCGGCTTGCAGTCGCCAGCAGGACCAGCCGGGCGCCGAGGTCGCCCGCGTTTGAGATTGTAGATGGACAGATCGTGTTTGAAGCGACACGCTGCTGCGGCGACGTCAAGTACTACACGATTACCTATTCGGTCTGATGTGAGGTACCCAAATTGATCGATATTGGCACCAGTGGGACCGATTTTGAGGTCGAGACAGCTACATATGAGTTCTTCTTTGATAGCACCGACAGAGTTGGAACGCTGAAGCGACTGCACAGTCACGAGACCTCCGCGATTCTGTCCTTCACCCCGATCGTCAACGGCGCCGCACTCACCGCATCAGCTCCCGCGGAAACGCAGGTGGATGGTGCCACCGCCGCGGTGTCGTGGACTGCCGGCAGCCTGCCGGTCAACCTACGCTTCTGGTTCGCCGACGAGGGTCTCGCGTATTCGTACCACATCCAGGGACAGGAAGCCGTCACGCAGTTCGCCCCAGGCTCGGCACGCGGCGCGTTTTGCCAGATTCACACGTTCGGCCCCGACTTGGAACGCGCCGACATCTCCAAGCACATTTCGATGGCCGTGAGCATCACCTCGCAGCAGGCACGCGCGGATTCATTCTTCACATTGGATCACGGCAACTACGCCATACCACCGTATCTCTTGGCACTGTTTAACCGTAAGGACTTCCTCGCCTTCGGCCTGCTCGACATCCCCAATGCCGCAAAGGCGCTCGACGCCCGTGTGAGTCTTGGCCAGATCGAACTCAGCTTCGACTACGCTGGCCTGCCTCAGCCTGCGGCCTTCACCTCTCCGCGCGTTTGCATCCTCCTGGCCTCTACCAGGACCGAGATTCTCGACAACTACCGGCATCTGGTGCAGCCGGAGCCGCCAAGCCAGTCAGATGTACCAGCATGGTGCCTCGAGCCAATCTATACCACCTGGGGAGACCAGGTGTACCGCAAGCATATCGAGGATGGCCACCTGGTGAGCGAGGCCGGAGCCGAACAGTACCTGTCCTCCAAACTAATCGATTGCGCCTTGCAGAAGCTTACCTCGGAAGGTCTCTCGCCCGGCACCATCGTCGTGGACGAAGGGTGGTCCGGAGCCTTAGGCGACTGGCAGGCAGACGACACGAAGTTCGGCGGCTCTCTCGCCGGCTTCATCGCCGCGAAGCACGCAGTCGGACTACGCGTCGTGCTGTATTTCAATCCCTTCCTCGTCGCTGCCAATTCCGACCTGGCCGCGACGCATCCAGACTACCTGGTCAAGACTGCCGGCGGACAGCCCAAAACGATCACTCGGAGCGGTCGGGCGTACTTTCTGCTTGATTGGACCGTCTCCCCAGCACGATCGCACATGCTGGAGCGCGTGTCAGCGCTCGTGTCAGCAGACGGGTTGCACGCCGACGGCGTGAAGATCGCGGGCGTAAAGTACTTGCCCGAAGCCTCTGACGCCCTCGCGGATCCGGGCTTCGGGTTCGGCGAATGCTACCTGTACACCGTACTCCGCGATATTTATCACGCAATCAAGCGCGTGGATGCCAACGCGCCGGTATACCTCGCGTGTCTCAATCCACTGTTCGCCAGCGTCTTCGACGTCGTCCGGCTCGGCAATGCTTCGGAAGTCAATCACGAGCTGCAGGTCCAGCGCGCTGAGACCGCTTCCTGGCTCCTGCCCGATAAACCAATCGACACCGATGACTGGGCCGCGTACCAGAAGGTCGTAGGCACCCCGACATTCGTCAAGGCGGTGGCCGGTGTGCCCAACATCTTCAGCGCGTTCTTCCGAGGCGATGGACGGCTTCGCGTGCAGGGAGCCCTTGGTGGCGCCCCGGTGAAGATGTCTGCCGAGCTGTACCACATCCTGAGCGCGGCCTGGACCGTCTATGGCTTCGGCAAGGCCGTTCGGCGCGCTGCCCTGCAGATCGACTTCGACCGCGGCGAGTTCTCCACTTGCGCGCGTGCCAGTTCGGGCGTGGTGCGTACCTACCAGGGCGGCAACGTGCTGGCAGTGTACGCTGGCCCCAACGTGTACATCGCGGCGCTCCAAAACAGCACCGTGGTGATTGATCTGCCAAAGGATGTTGCGCCCATCGCCCTCGAGCGGTTCGATCGTCAGGGCAGGTGCGAGACGGTCGCCTTTTCACCATGCCTGGCTAACAAGATTCTGTTTGATGCTCTGTCCTCACGAGATGAAACCCTTTACTACCACCTCAAAGGAGCTCGCTAGTGGCTGTGTCGTTCACCATTAACGTTATTCTGCAGTCGGGCACCCAGGCGTTGTTCAAGGGTATCGTGCCAGGCCGCGCCTACCAGGCCGAGAGCAGCGGCGTGCGACTCTCGGTCGGCGCCGAATTCCCGGCCCCCGTGACCGTCGTGCCGCCCGATCCCGCCAATCCTGTCCAAAGCGTGGAATACAACCTCTACAGCGATATGCGGAATTATCACAAGGTCATTATTCCGGAGAGCGGCCGGTGGTATATCAACATGACGCAGCTGGTGTCCTTCTGGCGTTACAAGAACGATTCTTCGGTCGGCGACGTGAAACTGCCGATCTACGTGTTCACCGGCCAGGACCTGAACATGGCTATGGCGTTCGGCGTCGTCGGTGAAAACTATGAGACATCGTTCAAGACGCTGGAGCCGGAGGTCAACCGGGCCCTCATCGTGTACATGCGCCGGCTATCAGTGCAGATCAAGCGGGGAACGGAGCTCTATCCGATTCCCGCGCGCGTGGCGACCGGCACGGCCGACGGGGCAATCACCGAGTGGCTCTATTTTCGCACCTTCGCGGATGCGCCCGGCCAGCCCTGGCTCGCCACCATCCGCGACTTTTGCGAATGTCAAAAGCAGCTCTTCCACCTGCCGGATGTCGGATCCATTCGCTCAATGGCGCCGCTCTGGTGCAGCTGGACAGATTGGTTCAGCGACGACGTCACCGACGAAGTCATCCTGCGCAGTGTAGCTGAGGGCCTGAAGCTCGGCATCAAGAACTACATTATCGACGACGGCTGGTTCGGACCGGGCCTCGATAACGATTTCAGCGTGCGCCTCAACATCGGTGATTGGCGCCCCGACCCAAAGAAGATTACGGATATGGGCAAGCTCGTTCAGGATGTCAAGAGCCTGGGCGCCACCCCTCTGATCTGGTGTGCCCCGCACGCCGTTGCCGAAGGTGCGGACTGCTTCGCCACGCGCCGGCCATACCTGATCACCGGTAAGGACGGTGAGTTGTTGCTCACGGCCAACAAATTCCACTCACTCTGCTTCATGTGCCCCGAGGCACGTGAAATCATGGCTGATATCTGTGCCTCGTTCATCGAAGAGTGGGATTTTGAGGGCGCAAAGTACGACTTGTTCAACTGCGTGCCAAACATGCGCTGCACCAGCACCGACCATGCCCACGATGCCAGCTCGATGATCGAAGGCCTGGATCTGACGCTCAAACTGATCTGGGAGCGCACGCGCGCACTCAAGGAAGACTATATCGTCGAGCTCAAGCAGAATTACGCCACTCCATTCCTGTCCCGATACGGCACCATGACGCGCGCAGGCGATACTCCGTACAACACCGAAGGCAACTTCCTGCGCACCATCTATGTGCAGGGTTACACTCCCTATTCGATCAATGACTACCAGACCATTACCGACGAGGATTCGCCTGAAGATGCCGCCTGCATTGTGCTCAAGATGATGGCCGCGGGCATTCCCACGTATAGCATAGATTTCGATAGGCTCGGGCAGGAAAACAAGGATGTAATCGCAAACTACAACGGGTGGTACAACGCAAATATCACCCGCTTCATGCAGTATCGCATCCCCCTCGACGGCGAGAACAACCTGTTCAAGCTTCCCGGCGCTTCAGACGACATCTACTTCCTCGTGAACGACGGTGGAAGCCTCGCCATTCAGCGGTCCTCGACGATCCTGAACGGTACCCACAAGTCCGATTTGTTTGTTCAAGTTGATAGCCCGCGCGCGGGCACCGTGACTGCACTGGACTGCCGTGGTGAGCAGGCATACCGCAAGGTCGTCCAGTTCGAAGGCTGGACCCATGTTCCAGTGTGCCCTGGCGGCGTCGTAAGCATAGAGTTCTCCGAGGCGGTGTATCGATGAGCCCCCTGAGCTTCCAAACCAGTCCCGAGGCAATTGCTGTACCCGAGCATGGCGCGGCCACCAGACAGGTCGAGTTGCGCATCCTGCCCGGCGAGTACTGGTGGGGCGGCATCGTGCGTCACGGCGATCGCATGCCGTTTTCCGCCGAAACGGCTATTCGCGAGAAGCTGTTCGATAATCTCGACGGTAACCAGGGCTGCCCGCTGTTGCTCTCGAGCAAGGGGCGCTTCATCTGGAGCGAAGAGCCGTTCTCGTTCGAGTTCAAGGATGGCTGTCTCACGGTGGACACTGCCTGTGGCGTCGTCGCCGTCGAGGAAGGCCATCGCCACCTGAGGGGAGCCTATCACGCCGCAAGCACGCGATTCTTCCCGGCCTCGGGCCGATTGGCACCCGATCTGGCATTCCTGGCTCCCCAGTACAACGGCTGGATCGACATGCATCGTCACCCCACGCAAGAACGCGTCTACAACTACGCGCAAGCGATCCTCGACGCGGGTATGCCACCCGGCGTACTGATGATCGACAACTACTGGTTCAAGCACAACGGTCTGTGGCACTGGGACCGCGATGCTTTCCCCGATGCCAAGAAGATGGTGGCCGATCTGCACGATCTCGGATTCCTCGTCGTGCTCTGGGTGGGCCCCTGGGTGAGTGGCGATACGCGCCTGTTCCGCGCACTGAAAGACAAAGGCTACCTGCTCAAGTGCCAGGACGGGCAGCCGGCTATCCAGGGGTGGTGGGACGGCTACAGCGCCGTGCTCGATCTCTCCAACCCCGACGCTTTCGCCTGGCTTCAGAGCGAGCTCGATCACTTGGTCGACGACTACGGCATCGATGGCTTCAAGTTCGATGGCGGCGACCCCTTCCGCTACCTGACGACGGACAAACCCTTCACCGCCAGAACCCCCGTTGGGCACTGTGAGGACTTCGCACGAGTCGGGCTCAGGTACCCGATCGCAGAGTATCGAGCGTGCTGGAAGCTGGGCGGTCAACATCTCCTGCAGCGCGTGCGAGACAAAGGACATAAGTGGGGTGTCGGTGGACTTGCCGACACTATTCCCACCGCCCTCGCCCAGGGTCTCGTCGGATACGCTTACAACTGTCCCGATATGGTAGGAGGCGGCGAAGAGACCGAGATCGGCACGATCGACCAGGAGCTGTTCATACGCTGGGCACAGGCCGCCACATTCTTCCCTATAGTGCAGTATTCGTTGCTGCCAATGCGCGTGCTCGATGCGGAGCACCTCGCTATGTGTATGGATATCGTGAAGTTGCGTATGCGGCTTGGTCCAGAAATCCTGCGCTTGGCACGGCACGCTGCCGCCACGGGCGAGCCAATCATGCGCCACATGGCATACGTCTTCCCTGACGACAGCATGGAGACCGTGCTCGACCAGTATATGCTCGGCGATACGTATCTTGTGGCCCCCGTGCTCACCAAAGGGTCGGTTAGCCGTACTGTCAGGTTCCCCACCGGCGTGTGGAAGGGCGATGACGGGTCCATCGTGCAAGGCCCGTGCACAGCCACGATCGACACCCCGCTCTGGCGGCTGCCCTGGTATGAACTGACCGACCTCGACGTGCATCGTCGTTGAGCTGGCAAGGGATGAGAATCACCTGGCTAGTTTGAATTACATTGAAGCTCACTGTAGATGGAAGGCGTAATGGCTCTAGACTTTCCGCATCGCCGACTCAATGCGCTCACCCGTGAGTGGGTCCTCGTCTCGCCACACCGAGCAAAGCGGCCCTGGCTCGGCCAGGTAGAGAAGGCGGCGCAGGCGGCGCTGCCGCAGTATGATCCGGCTTGCTACCTCTGCCCGGGCAATCGGCGAGCGGAGGGCGTGGTCAATCCGCCCTACACGGCTACGTTCGCCTTCGAGAACGATTTTTCAGCCCTTCTGCCGCCGGACCAGGCAAATGACTGTGCGGTCGCGGGCGAGCTTCCCTCCACGCTGTTTCAAGCGGAACCCGAGTCCGGTGTGTGTCGCGTGGTCTGCTTCTCGCCCCGCCACGACCTCACGCTGCCGGAGCTGGGGCAGGCGGAGGTAGCCGCGGTCATCCGCACATGGACCGAGCAGACGGCCGACTTGGGTGCAAAGGATTATGTCCAGTACGTGCAGGTGTTTGAGAACAAGGGCGCCGTGATGGGCTGCTCCAATCCGCACCCTCACAGCCAAGTGTGGGCTACAAGCCACATCCCCACCGAGCCACTCAAAGAGGTGCTGTCGCAACGCTCGTACTGTGAAGCCCAGCACTCCTGCTTGCTCTGTGACTACCTCAGTGCAGAGAAAGCGGCTGGCGAGCGCATTGTCGCTGCGAACGAGCACTTCACCGTGGTAGTGCCCTACTGGGCCGTCTGGCCATTCGAGGTGCTGCTGCTCGCGAACCGGCATTTCGGCTCGCTCACCGACCTTCGGCCTCTGGAAGTAGACGCCCTCGCGGACGTCATCCGCCAGATCACCGTCCGCTACGACAACCTGTTCGAGACGTCGTTCCCCTACTCCATGGGCTTCCATCAAACTCCCACGGACGGTGGACAGCACGAAGGATGGCATTTCCATGCACACTACTATCCCCCGCTGCTGCGCTCCGCCACGGTACGTAAGTTCATGGTAGGCTTCGAAATGCTCGCCCAGCCGCAACGCGATCTGACTGCCGAGACGGCCGCTGAGCGCCTGCGCGCCGTGAGCAACGTACACTACCGCCTTGCCGGCGTCGCCGTCTGACCACGAACGCACTAGAGGCAAACGAATGAGAGTGCTGGTGACCGGCGGCTCAGGCTTTCTGGGCTCCCATGTGTCTGACCGCCTGGCAGAGCTGGGCCACGACGTCACAGTCTTTGACCTGGTGACAACCAGGTCGCACAGGTTCATCGCCGGCGATCTCGCCTCGCTCGAGGACCTCACTGGAGCTTGCCGCGGCATCGAAGCAGTCTGCCACCTCGCGGCGGTGGGCGACGTGACCGTCGCTGTGCGAGACCCCAGACTGGCTGCGGAACGCAACGTCTGCGGCACCATCAATGTGATGGAAGCCGGGATTCGGTCCGGCGTCGCCCGCATGATCTACGGCTCGACCTGGGAAGTCTACGGCGAGCCTCGCTACGCCCCGCTGGACGAAGCGCATCCTACGAGCCCTGAACATCCCTACAGCATCACCAAACTGGCCGGCGAACAGGTAGCCCTGTTTTACCAGCGCGTCCACGGCCTGCCGGTAGTATCGCTGCGCCTGGGCACCGCCTTTGGCCGTCGCATGCGCCCAACCTCGGTATTCTGCAGGTTCATCGCCGCGGCCGCGGACGGCCAGCCCATTACCATTGAGGGCAGCGGCCTCCAGACACGCCAGTTTACCCACGCCCGCGATATCGCCAACGCCTTCACATTGGCGCTAACGAGCACCGTTTCGGGCGAAGTGTTCAACATTGTCGCCGCCGAGACAGTCTCGATCAGGCAGCTAGCCGAAGCGGTCGTCGCACGCCTGCCTACGGAAATCGTCTACAAGCCGCCGCGTGCCGCCGACGTTCCCGTCGCAACGGTCAGCTCGGCCAAAGCCGAAAGAGTGCTCGGTTGGATTCCCTCGGTGAGTTTCGCCGCCGGGCTATCCGACATGCTGTCGCAAGATACCTGAGTCGAGGCGCTGTGCGTGCTGCAACGCCACAGCAAGGTCCCGGCAGAGGAGGAGGCGTGCCGGTGGCATCCGAGAGCGAGCCCTTCGCCGCGCTGCTCCAGCGTGCCCGGCAGGCGGCGGGGCTCACCCAGCGCGCCCTGGCTGAGCGTGCCCGCGTCGGCCTCAGCACCGTGCGGGCACTCGAGCAGGGCGTGAGCGCCGCCCCCCAGCCCGAGACCCTGTCCCGCCTCGCCGACGCCCTGGCCTTGCCGCCCGCCGAGCGTAGCGCCCTCATCGCCGCCTTCAGCGCCGTCCGCATGGCGCAGCTCGAGGCCCTCGTGCCCCCACCGTCGCCCCACCTGCCCGTGCCCAAGTCCAGCTTCGTGGGCCGGGAGCACGAGCTCGGCCGCGTCTGCGCGCTGCTGGAGCAGTCCCGGCTGGTCAGCCTCATCGGCGTGGGCGGCGTGGGCAAGTCCCGCCTGGCCCTGGCCGCCGCCGCCAGCCAGCAGGCCCACTTCCCCGACGGCGCCTGGCTGCTCGAGCTCGCCTCCCTGCGCGACGGCAACCTGCTGCCCGGCGCCCTGGCACGGCTGCTGGGCCTGAAGGAGGAGCCCGGTGTCCCCCTCTACAAAACACTGGCCAGTGCCCTGCGCCCCCGGCAGCTGCTGCTGGTGCTGGACAACTGCGAGCACCTGCAGCCCGCCTGCGCCGCCCTGCTC
>Ga0187876_1001206_pt1 | contig 22727 bp, 24 predicted proteins | sample June2016WEW_17_4_FD_133000 | JGI IMG/M metagenome (GOLD analysis project Ga0187876, IMG submission 133000) | Peatland microbial communities from SPRUCE experiment site at the Marcell Experimental Forest, Minnesota, USA - June2016WEW_17_40 | ecosystem: Environmental > Terrestrial > Soil >...
AACCACGCCGTGGAGATCCGCCTCTCCGCCCAGACCTACGCCCTCGCCCCCGGCCAGCCGCTCCTGCTCTCCGCTAGCCTGGAAGCCTACACCGGCGCCCCCGCCGGCTCCATCGCCTTCCTGGAGCTCAACCGCGCCACCGGCCGCACCACCACCCTGGGCACCCGCCCCGTGCAGCTCGGCCTGCACCTCCCCGGCCTGGACACCGCCGGCGCCAGTTTCAGCCTCACCGCCCATGCCCTGGGCGCCCACTTCTACACCGCCGTCTACCACGGCGCCAAGGGCCTGGTGGTGGCCACCACCCCCCTCGTCGTCGACGTGGGCGTCGTGCCCCCCCTCCTGCACATCCACAACCCCCTGACCGAGCACACCGTGCCCAACCACAAGACCGCCTACGCCGAGACCGTCTTCGTCGATGGCTGGCTGCCCCACGCCAGCCTCACCTACACCCTCAGCTACAACGACGGCTCCTCCCAGACCTTCATCGGCACTACCCAGAACCACGGCACCACCGACGCCGCCGGCAACGCCCAGCACACCTTCCAGGTCACCTACCCCTCCCAGCCCGGCGCCGTCGTCAACCAGTACCCCACCCGCGCCTGGATCAGCGTGGTAGCCACCAGCGCCGACGGCAGGATGGCCAAGTCCCAGTGCCTGCGCTTCGCCGTCCTGGCGCCAAGTCCCCAGAGAGCAAAGAGGTGAGTTAGAATACAGTGATGACAGAAGACGTAACGTCACCCCGATCCAGGCTGCGTGCGGCCACGGAGTTCTTGAACGACCGGCTGGGCCATAACTTCACGTTCGCCCCGACCACCGCCTGGCGGATGGACGATAGCGCGGAGAACGAGGTCATGCTGCGGCTCTACCCCGCCGAGACGTGCGTCGAAGGCTTTTGCGCCAGCTGCAACCTCTACCTCATCGTCGACCTGCGCTACAGCCGCGAGCAGCTGCCCTGGGACGTCGTACAACCCTGCGACGACATCAGGACCGACAACAACAAGCACCCCCGCGATGCCACGCGCAACTACGGCAGAGCCCTGGTGTGGGGGGAGCATCACGGATTCACCAAGATGCTCGCCGCCCCAGCCGGCGAGCGGCTGGGGCCGCACGCACCCCGCATGCGCTGGTATGCACCCTCAGGCATTGCCGAGACTGCCCTTCCCACGCCACAATAGCGGGGGAGGCTATCGCGCAATGTATGCACTGGATGAGCACACCGGCCTATGGCCATTGGCACGCTTTCGCCTGCGCGCCGAAGCGGAGATGCAGTCGGCGAGCGAGCGCGGCGAGACGTTCTGCCTGCTCGGACTGGATCTCGACTGGTTCATGATGTTCAACGACACGTTCGGCTTCGCCGCGGGCGACGCGGCCCTGGGCGCGGTGGCCACGATTCTGCGCACCCACGTGTGGGCATTCGACCGCATTCGTTTCCGCGAGCTCATCTGCCGCTACGGCGGCGGCTTCTTTCTCGTGCTGCTGCCCAATACGTCGCTCCAGGCCGCGCAGGACCTCGCCGAGCGGGTCAGGGCGGCAGCGATCGCCTTCGAGCTCGATTACCCGGGCTTCAACACCCCCGTGCGCGCCATGACGTTGTCGCTCGGCCTGGCTAGCTATCCTGCCGACGGCGGGGACTGGGATGCGCTGCTCATGGTCGTGGAGCGAGGCGTGCACCTGGCGAAGCGCCAGGGCCGCGATCGCGTCTGCCACTACGAACCCGACGGAGCATCCGAGGCCCAACCCTGACACCGCGGTGTCGAGACGCTGCTCCCCGCGAAGCGGCAGCAGCAGAGATCCGCGCTACCAGGTCCTCGCAAGACGCAAGGGCCGAACGTCACATCGCTTCGGGCCGAATGACCTCCTTTAACATGCACAACGGGAAGAGTCAAGTGGCCACAAAGGGGGTGTATTATTAGCGCGGTGGTCAAGTATGATGAGGACGTGGCTGGAAGGTCTCAGCCCCAGGGGGATGGGTCCAAGAGACAACGGTCCGTGCAGTTCTTCCGAGGCAGGATTCGGGCATTGTCCTCATACCCGTAGCCGCCCGTCATCTGTGGGGAGTGCGCATTGATATCCATCAACGACGATTTCGACTTCGACCGCGATGGCTGCGATCTGCCGGCTGCCAACAAGGCTGCTGCCGGCGCCATCCGCCATCTTGCCGCACAGCTCGAGCGCGCCGACTATAAGGCCGGCGCATTTCGCGTGGAGAACATGGGTGCCGAGGAGCGTGCCCGGGCGGTCGACCTCGCACTCGTCGCACTCGCCAGCGTCATGTCCGAGGGCGAAGTCAGCGGGCTCGTGCATGCACTGCGGCACGCGGCCACGGCCACGCAGGTAAACCACGTCTGCGAATTCTGCGGCTCACCCACCGAACCGTGGTCGATGCTGCTGGGCGACCCCCGCGATGACGACGAGGCGGGCCCGCTCATTCCGCATTCTTGGGACCAGTACGGCTACACGCTGTGCAAGCACTGCCACCTGGCCATTCACCAGGCACGCTGGCAGGCTGCCGCCCAGATGTAGCATTTTAGGCAATGGCGCGACCGAACGACCGCGCTGCCATACTCACCGCGATCGCCGCGAGCACGGCCATGATCAGCACGCCTTTGGCCACGCTGGCGTCGCCCAGATGGTTGTTGAAGATCGCGCGGGCCGCGTTCACCGCGTAGGCGAGCGGATTGATGTCGGCGACGTCCTGCAGCCAGGTGGGCGCCAGGCTCATCGGCAGGAGCACGCCCGAGAGCAGCAGCAGCGGCAGGGTAGCGGTGAAGAGCAGCGGCGCGAATGAATCCTCGCTGCGCAGCCAGAGCGCGAGGGTGTACGAGACCGACGCCGTGAGCAGGCCGATCAGGGCAATGAGCGCCAGCATGATCAGCAGCCCACCCACCTGGATGTTCAGGCCGAAGGGCAGCGCGGCCAGCACGAGCAGCAGGGATTGGATGAGCAACGTCATGATGTCCCGCAGCGCGCGGCCCAGCAGCAGTGCCAGCCGGCTGACAGGCGTCACGCGCAGGCGTTCGACCACCCCATCACGCAGCTCGGCGATCAGGGCGAAACCGACCCCCGAGGCGCCGAAGAGCCCCAGCTGGATCAAGAGTCCCGGCACGAACACGTTGTAGGCGCCGCCGGGCGGGAAGCCGGGGGTCTTCGCAATCGATTTGAGCAGCGGCGCAAACAGCAGCAGGTAGAGGAGCGGCTGGATCACCCCCACCGCCACCCAGACGGGATTGCCAATGAACAGGCCCAGGTAGCGCTGGAACACCAGCCAGATGTCGCGCAGGAGTTTCATGCTGCTGCCTCCCCGGACTCCCGGAGCGAATGCCCCGTCTGGCGCAGGAACACATCATCCAGACTGGGCCGGGCGAGCGCGATCGTCTCCAGCACCATCCCGGCGCCGTCCAGCAGCCGCAGGATGGCCGGCATCGCCGTCTCGCCGCGGTCGACGTACAGCCGGATGATGCCTTTATCCGCGCCCGCTTCGCGCACGAATGGCTGCTGCCGCAGCAGCGCCAGCGCGGCGTCTTGGTCGCCGCTAATGCCGAGCGTCACCACGTCTCCGGCAATCTGGCGCTTTAGCTCCTCGGCCGTCCCTTCGGCCACGATCCGGCCGTGGTCGATGATCGCCAGGCGATCGCAGAGGGCGTCGGCTTCCTCCAGGTAGTGCGTGGTGAGGAAGATGGTCATGCCGCCTTCGCGCAGGCGCCGTACCTCATCCCACATGCGCGCGCGGCTCTGCGGATCGAGGCCGGTCGTCGGCTCATCCAGGAACAGCAGCTGCGGATGGTGGATGAGACCGAGCCCGATGTCCAGCCGCCGCCGCTGCCCGCCGGAGTAGGTGCCGGTCCGGCGATCGGCGGCCGCTTCGAGCTCTAGGAGGGCCAGAATCTCAGTGGCGCGCTCCCGCGCCGCGACCGCGTTCATGCCGTAGAGGCGCGCCTGGAACTGGAGCTCGGTGCGCCCGGTGACCTGAGGGTCCGTCCCGCCGGCCTGTGCCACGTAGCCGATGCGCTCGCGCACGCCGGCCGGATCCGCACGCAGGTCGCAGCCTGCCACCGTCGCCTCGCCGCCGCTCGGTGGCAGCAGGGTCGCCAGCATGCGCAGCGTCGTCGTCTTGCCCGCGCCGTTTGGGCCGAGGAACCCGAACACCTCACCCTTGGTGACCGCCAGGTCGATGCCGGCAACCGCCTCTACCGCGCCGCGCCGGCTCTTGAAGGTGCGCCGCAGCCCTCTCGTCTCGATCACGGTATCCGCTTTCGGAGCAATCTTCTGGCCTTCAGTCATGTTTCCCTTTCCTCTCTTCGATCAGGCGTGGGTGCCGTTTCCGTCGCTCGCCGACCACTCGGGGTTCAGGTCGGACGCCAGCCGGCCCGTCTGAATATCCTCGACCACCGAGCGCACCCATTCCAGCTCTGCCTGCAGCAGGGTGCGGATGTGCTCGACTTCCAGCAGCACGAGCCTGGGCAAGTGCAGCTCCACCTGCAGCTGGGACTGCACAGCAGCGAGGGTGGCCACGCTGCTCTGCAAGGCCACGATGCGGTGCTGCAACGCCTGCAGCGCCGCAGCGGGAGGCAGCGCGCCGATGAGACTGACCGCCACGTTGAACAGCGGGTACTCCGTCACCGGTGTCGATAGCAGCTCGTCCAGCCACGACGCCAATTCCGCCCGTCCTGCCTCGGTGATCTTGTAGACGGTGCGCTCAGGGTAGTGGCCGTCCCTGCTGGTCTCAGCCGGCTCGACCAGGCGACTGCGCACCAGCCGGTTGACGGCGTCGTAGAAGCTCCGGGTCTTGCCGATAGCGAAATCCTTGTGCCGTTCGCGCATGAGCCGCTGCATCTCGTAGGGATGGCACGGCTGCTCGGCAAGCAGCGCCAACACCGTGAGCGCGATCACGTTGTGTGACTGGCGGGCGCTAGATGAGGCCACGATATCCCACCTCTCACTATTGCAATTCACACTATAGGGAGCCGCACTATTCGGGTCAAGGACCCGGCGCCGGCCCTCATCCCCCAACTTGGGGATAGCCGTGGCGGTTCGTTCGGCTCAAGCTAGCAAGCATGAATGACTGCACCTACGCCACCGACCCACACCAATCGCCCCGCGCCCGCATCGACACCGTCCCCGACTCAATCATGGAGAATACCCTCTTCTTCTCGACGCTCTCGCATGAGCTGCGCACGCCCTTGGCCGCGATCAAGGGCTTCGCCCAAACCCTCTCCGTGCGCTGGGATCAGCTTCCCGAGGAGCGGAAGCGCAAGCACGTGGAACACATCCTGCGCTCCACGGTCCGGCTCGAGCGGTTGGTAGCCGACCTCATGCTGTCGTCCCGGCTAGTCGACGGCGTCTCGCTCATCCTCGGGCCAGTCGACCTCTGCGATCTCGTCGCGCAGGCCGTCGACGAGGCACAGGTGCTGCATCCCAACCGGACCTTCTGTACCGCGCCGTCGGTATGCGACACGGCCGCGCTCCCGAACGTCCGAGCGGATCGCGATCGCGTCGCGCAGGTGCTGGTCAACCTGCTGGATAACGCCGCAAAGTACTCGCCGGCCGGCGAGCCGGTGACGGTGTACTGCTCGCCCCAGCCGTCACGGGTGCGCATCGAGGTGCACGATGGCGGCACCAGCCTCACGTGCGAAGAACAAGCCGTGCTGTTCACCCGCTACGGACGCCTGCGCTCCGCCGAGCATGGAGCTGCGCTGCAGCCCGGCTCCGGCCTGGGCCTGTACATCTGCAAAGGCCTGGTCGAGGCCATGGGCGGCACGATCGGGATTGCCACCTGCCAGGACGGCGCGGGCAATACCTTCTGGTTCAGCTTGCCCAGGGCGTGATCGAGAGCCTGATACTGCGGTATCAGGGCAGCGCACGGGCGACTGCGGTCGCATGGAGAGCTCGCTGCCAGATATAGTACATGCGAACGATCCTGTTTGCGTGTTGGCGGAGAGTGACATGGGGCTGCACCATGTGAATTTCCACACGGCGAGGCATCAGCCCGTATTTGAGTCCGAGCCATATGACACGATGATGCGGATGACGATTAGGGCGATCTTGCGCGAGCGTCGCATTCTCTGTCTTGCCTGGGAGCTGATGCCAACCCACCTGCATGCCATAGTGGCCGACTTTGACGACTTTCCCCGTAGTATGATCCTTCAGTACCTCAAAGGAGACACGTCTCGCGCCTTCTTCCAGACGTACCCTGAACTGCGAATGGATCTGCAGGGCGGGCATTTGTGGTCGCGGGGTTACTGGGCCACGCGCATTATCAGCCATCACCAGTTCGGTGCCACGCTCGAGTACGTACGGAGCAACCGTGAGCGAGCCGAGTTGCCACCTCCCGTTCCGCTGGAGCCGTACGGCACATGAAGACGATGCAGTGGCTACGACAGGCGCTACGCCCTACGCGGCAGCCGGGCGACCCCAAAGTATTCCGTGCCTCCACGGTACCCGAACTCTGCACTGGCACCGCAGTGCCCGGACGCTGCCCTGATACCGCAGTATCAGGCTCTCTGGCACTGGCCCTCCTCATCCTCCTCGTCCCCCTCCTCCTGCTGCACCCCGGCCTCGGCACGGGCATGTCGCCCTATGGCGGCGACATCTTAACCCTCAACTATCCGCTGCTCACGCTGATCAAGCAGCAACTGGCCCATGGCATGCTGCCGCTCTGGAATACCTGGGCAGGTGGTGGCTACCCGCTGGTGCCGTTCAGCGGCCTCCTCGCGTATCCCCTCCTCTGGCCGCTGCACTGGCTGGACGTCCAGGACACCATGACGCTGCTCGATATCGCGCACCTGGCCCTCGCCGGAATCGGCGTGTATCTGCTGGCCGGCATCACGGGCGCGAGCCGCGCGGGCCGTAGCGTAGGGGCGCTGGCTTTCATGCTCTCCGGCTTTGTGATCGGCCACCTCTATGCGGGGCATCTCTTCGAGCTCGGCGTGGTCGCCTGGATGCCCTGGGTCTTCCTGGCCGCGCACAGGCTGATAGAGCGGCCGAGCTTTCGGGCAGCCCTGCTCCTGGGCCTGGCAGGAGGACTGCAGATCCTGGCCAACGGCTTCGGCTTTCTGATCTTCACGGTCTATCCCGTGGCCGCGCTGCTGCTCATCGGATTGGCCGTGGCCCTCGTGCACCACGAGCGCCTCCGCGCCCTGCGGCTGGCGCTGCTCGCGGCGTTGAGCGGGGCAGTGGCCGTGGGGCTGGCCGGCGTCGTGGTGCTGCCCTTTCTGCAATCCCTGGGCTGGAGCGTGCGCGGAGGCACGCTGGACTTCGCGCTCGCCAGCAAGATATCGCTCCTGCCCGCCGCCCTGCTCATGGCGTTCTCGCCCGATGCTGTAGGCACGGGACCGCAGGACACCTACTGGCTCGACCAGTTCAGCCATGGCTTCGGCTACTGGCACGAGTTTGCCCTCTACGTGGGGCTGCTCCCTCTCCTGGCCGCCGTGGCTGCCTGCCTCTACTGCCGCCGCGTGCCCTACGTGCGCACCTATGCCTGGCTCGCCCTGCTGGGGCTGCTGCTGGCGCTCGGCAAGTACACGCCGCTCTACGGCCTCGCCTTCCACCTGCCGGGCATGAGCCTGGTGCGCGTGCCGGCACGCTGGCTCTTGGCCACCACCTTGGGCGTCTCGGTGCTCGCCGCCCCGGGCGTGGATTGGCTGCTGGCGCAACGCGACCTCCGTGCGCTCTGGCTGGCGCTACGGGCGCCTCTCCTGGCAGGAGCGCTGCTGATCGCGGTGTTGGTGGCCGGCCTGGAGGTAGAGTACCTGCAGGCCGGGCACGGCGGCCTGCAGCCTGAGCTGCGCACCACCGTGCTGCCCGCAGGCGGCCGCCTGCTGCTCTTCAGTGGCATCCTGGCGCTGCTGCTGGCCTGCCACGCGCGGCAGCTGCTCCGGCCGAGCGTCACCGCGGCCTTGCTGGTGCTCTTCGTCCTGCTCGACCTGTGGACGGCGGATAGCGGACTGATTTCCTTCGTCGATCCCGCGGCCTACTATCAGCCGAATGCCGCGCTGAGCGCTCTACTGAAGCCCAGTGCCACGACCTACCGCGTGCTCACCGTCAACGATCGGCCGGTGCCCTACCGCCAGGGCATGGTCAGCCAGGACCTCTACGACGCGGAAGACTACGCGCCCGTGACCCCGCTGCCCTACTTCACCCTGCTGCACGCCGCCAATCCGGGCAGCGGCAATGGCGATGCACGCGACCTCACCTCCTGCTACGACCAGCGCTTCGCCACGCTCATGGGCATCAGCGTGGTGACGCTGAATTCACCATCCAGCACCTCCAACCGCTGTCCGCAGGCCCAGGGAACGCCTCAGTTGGTGCTGCAGACCTCGCTGAGCGTCAAACGCTGGACGGTGCAGCAGGGGTTGAGCTGGAACCCGGCATGGATCCAAAGCACTACCTACGTCTACCGCAACACCGCCGCGCTGCCCCGTGCTTTCCTGCTGCCGGCAGGCGCCGCGATACCGGTGGCCTCGGCAACGACGCAGCTGCAGACCGTGCTGCAGCCCACGTTCGACGCCGCGCACCACCTGGTCTACGATCCGGGAGCCAGTCCGGTGCCGCTGGGTCTGGGCGCGCTGCAGGATGCCTGGGCGCGGCTGCTGCGGCCGGCGGCCCGCGCGCTCCCGCCCGATCTCGCGCCAGGCCAGGCGCGCGTGCTCTCCGATACGGGCAATAGCGTGCAGGTCGCGCTCGACGCGGCGGCGCCCTCGTACCTCGTGCTCGACGATACCTACTACCCCGGCTGGGCGGTGTGGCTCGACGGCAAACCCGCCCCGGTGCACCGGGCCGACTACGCCCTGCGCGCGGTGCAGGTGCCGGCCGGCAAGCACCTGCTGACCTTCGTCTACGCGCCGCTATCCTACCTGGTGGGCTTGATCGCCAGCATCGGCACAGCGGTGTTCGTCGTGGCGGCACTAGCCTGGTCGTTCACCAGGAAGCTCTCCTGATACGCGCGTGCCCCTTCGGCATCGCCCGCGCAGAGGAGGGCGGCCGTGCGCAGGCGCACCAACTCCTCGTCTGGGTCGTCGTGCGGCGGCGTCTCCAGAATGACGGGCAATCCCGCCAATCCGGGGTGCGTGAGCCAGGCGGCCAGCCCTACGTAGCCTATATTCCCCTGGCCGAGATGAGCGTGCTGGTCGCGGCGGCTGCCCAGGCCGACGGGGGAATCGTTCACGTGCAGCAAGCGCACCAGCGGCAGGCCGATGGTGCGATCGATCTCGCCCACGGCCTGCTCCACGCCGGCGGCCGTGCCGAGGTCGTAGCCGGCGCCCCAGAGGTGCGCCGTATCGATGCAGACGCCGATGCGCGGGTGCGCGGCATCGCGCACCAGGCTGCCGAGAGCCTCGAGGCTGTTACCCATGGAGTTCCCGGACCCTACGTTGTTCTCCAAGAGCAGGTAGAGCCAGTCCGGCATGCCCTCCAGGGCAGTGTGAGCGGCAGCAATCAGCCGCGCTGCCCCTACCTCATGGCCTGTGCCCTTGTGACTGCCCAGGTGCACGGTGACGAAGGGCGCCCCGAGTTCGACCGCCCGCGCCAGCGAGTCGCGCAGTGCCCACGTCGAGTTGGCGTAGAGCAGGTCATCGGGCGAGGCCAGGTTGATGAGGTAGGGCGTGTGGATGGTCAAGGGCTTCACGCCGGCCTCGGCCCAGCCGCTGCGTGCTGCCGTGGCGACTTCGGGTGTCAAGGGCACGTGTCGCCAGCCCTTGGGATTACCGGGGAAGATCTGTGCCGTGGTGCAGCCGAGCTGCTTGGCCAGCGCGACGGTGCGCAGCATCCCTGGCCCAGTGCCGAGGTGGCGGCCGAGCGGGCGCGTGAGGGGAGGAATCGATGGGATAGCGAGATCGCGCCGGGCTGCAGGCCGGGGGCTCACAGGCGCCCGCCCTTGTCCTCTTCCTCCGGCAGTGCCGTTGGCACCCCGCTGCGGTGGTAGAGGGCGGCCATGGAGATGTGGATGTCGAGACTGGTCAGCTCCACGGCGTCCTCGGGCCCATAGATGCTATACAGCCCCCAGCCCTCTGCCGTGCGCCGGTAGATTTCCACGCGCTGGTACTCGGTATCTACCAGCACGTACTCCTGCAGGCTCGCGCACTGCCGGTAGTAGTCCCACTTCTGGCCCCGGTCGCGATGCTCGGTGGAGGGCGAGAGCACCTCGAAGATGACCTGCGGCTCGCTGACCTCTAGTGTGTCAGGCGATGGTTGATCACGCTCTGTACAGGTGACGACCACGTCCGGGTAGGTGTAGCGGTTGGCGGAGATGCGCGCCGCCATGTCCAGACTGTAGGCGAGGCAGGGTCCATCGCCGAATGCTGCGTTGAGTGCGCTGGTGATATTGTGCGCTATATGCATGTGAGCGCCCGAGCCGCCGGCCATGGCATAGACATAGCCGTCGCTGTACTCGTGCTTCAGGCCGTCGCTCGCCCGTTCTAGCGCCCGCCATTCGTCTACAGTTATGGGCTCAGATCGTCGCTCGGCATGCATGTCATGCCCTTCCTGGCTCAACATCTCCATGTACCATAGCAGAATCTCTGCGTCTGTTGCTGCCCCCTGCTACCCGGTATTAACCCGAGGAGCGGTACAGCCGGGCCCGCACGCGCTCGTGCAGGATCTCGCCGGTGAGGTTCCAGCTCCATGCCGGCTTGATCTGGGGACGTTTGAGCGGGGTAATCACCAGCAGCTCCGGCGCCAGGCGGCTCAGGGCGTAGCATAGCACGGGGAGGCGAGACTCTACGGCCAGGTGTAGAGCGAAGCTACAGGCGATCAGACTGTACTTGTGGCCGGCCAGCGCCCCCCACTCGACGTTCTCGAAGCTGAGCGGCAGCGCCTGGCTGCCGGTGCGTGCCAGGTAGGCGGCGCCGGTGTAGGGGTCGGCGCCCTCCACTGTGGCGCCCAGCTCGCGCAGTGCCAGCGTCACCTCGCCGCTGCCGCACGCCAGGTCGAGCACGGCGCTGAGGTCGGGCTTCCAGGTCTCCACGGCGCGCAGCAGCACCTCGCGCACGATGTGCTCGTGCGGGTTGCGGTAGTCGGCGCCGTGCAGCCGGTAGAATGCCTCAGGCCCCTCGCGCTCGTAGGCGGCGTGCACGGAGTCGTCCCCACGGGCCGTGCCCCGCCCGGTGAGATCATGCTTGGGCATGCGGGCCCGGTCCCAGCCGCGAAAACAGCTCCCGCACGCGCGGATAGAGCGGCAGGAACACCTCGTCGTAGCGGCGCGCGTAGAGCGCCTGGGTCGTGGGATCCGGCTCTTGCCGCGAGGCGATCCGCACCATGGCCCGGGCTGCCGCCCACACGTCCGGATGATACGCGGTACCGGCCGCGGCCAGGCAGGCTGCGCCAAGCGTGCCCGCCTCCACCACCTCAGGCGTGAGCACGGTGATGCCCAGCACATCCGCCTTGATCTGGTTCCAGAGCGCGCTGTGCGCCTGCCCTCCCACGGTGAGCGTGGCGCGGGTCGCTCCACCCTGGGCAATGGTGCTGTCATGCACCTGGCGGATAGCGAAAGCCACACCTTCCAGCACCGCGCGCACTAGATGCGCCCGCGTGTGACCTGCGCGCAGGCCAAAGAAGACGCCGCGCGCTGCCGGATCTACCAGCGGCGCTTCATCGAGCACCGTATACGGCAGGAAGAGGCCGGCAATGTAGGGTAGCAGCACCAGACCATCGGCGCCCGGGGCGACATGCGCCGCGCCTTCGAGCAGCGTGTCGTAGTCGTGGGCACCGAATAGCGAAACCAGCCAGTCGAGGGCGAGGCCGCTCGAGGCAACGGCGGCGCCCAGGTAGCGCCGCCCGGGTGGCTCCGGGTAGGTGCCGGAGGGCGGTGCCCAGGCCCCCGGCACCGGGTCCCAGCAGAGCACGAAACCGCCGGAGGTACCGCCCAGGATCACGGAGTCGCCGCGTTCGACAAGGCCGCAGCCAATGCACGAGGCGATCGCGTCGTTGGTCCCGGCTATGACGGGCACGCCTACGCGCAAGCCCGTGGCTTCGCCCGCCTCGGCGGTCACGCTGCCGACCGGCTGTCCCGGCGCCACGTAGGGCGGGAATTGTTCCCTGGGTAAGTGAGAGGCAGCTAGCTCGTCCTCGGGCCAGACGGCAGAGGTGTGGGGCACGCCGCACAGCCGGGCGGCGATGTAGTCCCAGGCCTGGAAGCACCAGCGCCGGTGGGGGTCCGGATCGAGGTAGCTGAGGCGAAGGGCTTTGGCGACCAGATTCCCGGTGCCCTCCACGGTGTGCCCGACCTGCCGGCTGAGGGCTGCCGCTTCTTCGGCGGCGCGCTTATCCATCCAGGTGAGCGCGGGGCCGCGGGGATGCAGCTTGGCGTCGGTGGTGACCAGGGTAGGGCCTTGGCCGCAGACGGCCAGGGCCGCGATCGCGGCCACGTCCACCTCGGCGCAGGCGCTCCGCAACGCCTTGCACACCGTACGCCACCACAGGGCAGCGTCTTGCGTCACCTCACCGCGCTCGGCCGTCAGCGGCCCGGCATGGGGCAAAATGGCGAGCGCACGCTGCCGGCCGGCGCGGTCGAACATGCCCACCTTCACGCGGGCGGTACCCAGGTCGATTCCGGCGAAGAGGGGATCAGCCACGCTGCATCTCTAGAGATCCATAAGGATACGCAGCCGGTCAGCCACTTCATTCATAGTCTGGAGAGAAAGACTCCCCCAATGGCGCAGGACGCGTGTTTGGGAGACGGTCACGACCTGATCGCACATGATGAAAGACAGTTCCTGCACTCCGCCTTCAGGTGCTCGTACAGGCACGTGGTAGGGAATGCGTCGACTGGTGCGGGTGAGCGGTGCTACGATCAGTAGTCCTGACGGACCGTTGCTAAACGCATCGATACTGAGGATCGCAGCCGGCCGCTGTCCGTCCTGTTCGTGCCCTCGCGCGGGTACAAAGTCGACCAGCCAGATGTCGCCTCGCCTAAATGGGATAGGGGTCATCGCCAATCCCATCACCGAGAGCCTGCTCAAAGAGGGCATGTTCGCGGTCATATTCGCGGGAGGCAACCGGATCGGCTCGCAGGCGGGCGTAGGCATCGTTAGCTTCGCTTACGATAAGGCTGCGTCGGTACGACTCGACGGCCTGTGCCAAGACATCTTGCATTGAGATTCCAAGGCGTTTGGCCAAGTCGTCAACACTCTGCCGCGTCCGCCGATCCACACGCATGGTCAGCGATCCGCTCTGATGTGCGCTATGCGGCGCGAGCATGGTGATCCCTCCGTGGGACTTCTTGATCGTTACCCAAGTATACAAAATTGTGGCGCCCTGTGTACACTCCGAGCGCTGATGGGCAATGCTATCCGCTCTGACAGCTCGCTGCGCCTGGCGCTCCAGCGGCACTGCAGGCTCACACAGCCTGATCCCAAAACCAGATACCATGGCCCCGACGCCGGCTGCGCTGAACCCTGTTGCTAGGTGGAGTCACCTTGCACGGCGCAGTGCAGCTCGGCTAGCTGGAGAATTGCGTCACGCGGCACTCCGAGCACTGAGCCACGTCTCCACTTTGTGGAAAACCTGTAGCCTGCCTGCGGATATACCGCTGGCAAGCGCGGTCTCTTCAGTGGTTAAGTCCCGACGAGGTGGGGAGAGTCTGAGGACAGATCCGCACTGCCGATAGGCCCGCTCGCAGCCGCTCCCACATTATCCCCACCCTGGCCGCGATCTTCCACAGCCAATCCAAAGCCCCAGCAAGACCGGCTACTCTGGCGCAGTGCCGCTTATCCGCATCTCCACGATACTACTACGACTACAACTACATTTATCTACATATCTCATGTAGATATCGTAATAGTACGTAGGTACACAGTGGAGGGTAGCGATTCAGGCAGCGAGTCCGAGAGCGCACGACGACATGCTGCACTGAGTGGCTTGGGCCTTCCTGACCTATCGGGCCGGCGTCTCGCCGAGCCCAAGCTCTGCCGCTATACCTCGCATGGCGCGGATCACGAAGGCTATGTGCTCGTCGAGATCCGCTCCCAGCTCTATCGCGCCTTGCTGAATGGCTTCCCGGCTAACCTGACGAGCGAATGCCTTGTCCTTCATCTTCTTGCGAACAGACGCTGCGTCGACATTGTCAAGAGAACGAGAGGGTCGAACCAGCGTCGCTGCGGTGATGAGTCCGCTGAGCTCGTCGACGGCGTAGAGCGTCTTTTCCATAGGTGTCACACGCGGAATGTCCAGATGGTCGCCGTGCGAGAGGATGCAGTGGACGATCACCTCCGGCACACCGCGCTCGCGCAGGATTGGTGCTCCTGCCTGGGGATGTCCTTCCGCCGAAGGGTGGATCTCCCAGTCAAAATCATGCAGCAGCCCGGCAAGACCCCATGCCTCTACGTCACCATCATAGAAAGGCGCATAGGCGCGCATAGCGGCTTCGACCGCGAGACAGTGCCGTACCAGGGCTTCGTTCTTGACGAACTCGCGCAGTATTGCCAGTGCTTCGTCTCGCGTCATGGTTCCTCGGATCTCGCCATCTCACTGGGCGCTTGCATGCCCATGAGGCGCAAGCACTGGGCCAACGCTAGCTGCGTGGCCTTCACCAGCTTCAGCCGGGCCTGGCTGAGCGCGATTGCCTCGGCATTGAGCACTCTGCAGTCGCGATAGAACGCAGAAAACGCCGTAGCAAGGTCTGTCGCGTAGTACGTGAGATGGTGTGGCTCCAGCTGCTCAACGCATAGGCGTAGCGTGTCTTCCAGCCGCAGTATCTGCTGGATGAGGGACAGCTCAGAGGGGTGCTGGAGCAGCGTCGCGTCCGCGTCGGCGCCGAACGGAATGCCGAAGGTAGGTGCCCTGCGCTCCAAAATGCCGGCGGTGCGGGCATGTGCGTACTGAATATACAGCACAGGGTTCTTCTCGCTGGCTTCCTTGGCCAGATCCAGGTCGAACTCGAAGTGGCTGCTGGTGGTACGGCTGATCATGAAGTAGCGAACCGCATCGGTGCCCACCTCGTCGATCAGCTCGTCGAGCGTCACGTAGTTCGCCGCGCGCTTGGACATCTTGTAGGGCTTGCCGTCGCGCAGCAGCGTGACGAATTGGTTGATCACCAGGTGCAGGCGGCCGGCGTCGTAGCCTAGGGCGCCCACCGCGGCCGTGATGTCGGGGAACTCCGCGATGTGATCGGCGCCAAGTACGTTGATAGCCAGGGCGAAACCGCGTTCGAGCTTGTCGATGTGGTAGGCAATGTCGGGCAAGCGGTAGGTAGGCTCGCCGCTCGAGCGTACCAGCACCCGGTCCTTATCGGCACCGAATTGGGTCGCCTTGAACCACACGGCGCCGTCCGCGTCGTACGCCAGGTCGCGTCGGCGCAACTCCTCGATCACTGTCCAGATATTGATAGTGCGGCCGGTAACGAAGAGCGAGAGCTCATTGAAGTAGCTATCCATGTGCACGCCCAGCTGGTCAAGCGTCTGGCGGATCATGGCAAAGGTGGCGCTGACCGCGGCATCGCGCAGCACCGTCCACTCGGCCGCTACCACCGCATCGATGCCGAGACGGTCGATCAAGTCTTTGGCGATGTCGACGATGTACTCGCCGCCGTAGTAGTTTTCGGCCAGCTCCACGGCCTCGCCCCGCAGCTGGCGGGCACGCGTGCGTACCGATTCCGCCAGATTGCGCATCTGCAGCCCGCCGTCGTTGAAGTAGTACTCGCGCTGTACGGCGTAGCCGCCGGCTGCCAGGATATTGGCGAGCGTGTCGCCGATGACCGCGCCGCGACCGTGTCCCACGGTCAAAGGGCCTGTAGGGTTGGCGGAGACGAACTCTACCTGCGCCGTCTTGCCGCTGCCGATTGCCGGGTTGGCGTATCCGATGCCGACGGCGAGGATATCGTCTACGTGCCGGGCCAGCCAGCGCGGAGTCAAGCGGACATTGATGAACCCGGCGCCGGCGACGTCCACCGAGGCCAGGACCTGTTCAGGGCCGGTGGGCAGCCGGCGCGCGATAGCTTCGGCGATCTGTCGTGGCGTCTTGCGGGCCAGGCGTGCAAGCTGCATGGCTACCGGGGTAGCGAAGTCACCGTATTCTTCGGATTTCGGGCGCTCGATAGGGATCGCCTCGGCAGCGGGTACCTCGAAGGCAGGCAGCTCACCCTGCTGCTGCGCGGTGAGAATTGCCTGGCGTACCAGGGGAGCGAGCTGATCTTGGATTCTCATACAGTCCTTTAGGCTAGCGCTTCCGGATGTGCACACACTACGATGGCCCCAGTGTACCGGGGCACCGGCAATTGCAGGCAACTCCTGTGCTTAGCGTACGATCCAGCTGCCCCAGCCTTACCAGCGTACGGGCCACTCTTGCTCCCAGGCCGAAGCCTCTGGCCCAGGTCCAGGGATGCTGTAGCGCCGTAGGTATTCTTGTTGCACGAACGGCGGCGCGTAGGGCACGTACTGCCGCTGCAGGTCCACGCAGAGGGTGAAGAAGTGGCCAATCACCACATGGGGCACGTTGTAGGCTGGACACGCGCAGCGCAGCTCCCAATCATCGAGAGCGTTGAGGCGATAGTCGATGGTGATCTCCTCCCCGGCTTGGATGGCCCGCCACGCGCGCACTGTGTCGCTGCTGCTGATGGCGTTAGGAGCGCAGGCATGATTGAGGTAACAGCGTGGGGCAGACAAGACCTGGCATGTATCGGCGCTCAACTCGCCAAGATGCTCACACTCCCAGGGTGTGAGCGTTGCGAGTTGGTCTCCATGCACGACGCACCCGCGCTCGAACTGCAGGATCACGGCCCCACGCTCAAATGGACGTAAGGCGAAAACGCCGCGGCCTTTGAGTCCAGCATCCCGCACCTCAACCGCTGCATTCATTACTGGACCCCAACCATGCAATTCATACCCGATTTCTCTAGATAGGAGATAGTACCGGTTTCTCAGGGCAGGTACCAAGCGACCTTGAGCCGCGTTCAGCCTTCAGGCGCAAAACAACCTAGCGCATGGTCCTCCTCTTTGGTTGTCTCCATCGTCTCAGCGGGAGGTACCCACCACCTGTCCGGCACGCAATCCCACGGACGCCAGTCTGGCCGCGTAGTGCAAAGGTCGCCATGAGGAACCCACAGGGCTAACCCACGGAATTGCGGTGGCGACAGGCCGCCGGTAATCCGGATTGCGGAGCCTCGTGGCCGCTACTCCGTGTTACGCTCACGGCTATGGAGATGCTGGCCAATCTGCCGATTATGCCCTTTGCCTCGCCGAGCGCATGGGAGGAATGGCTCGCCGAGCACCATGCCCAGGCGCCGGGGGTATGGCTCAAGCTGGCCAAGAAAGTCTCCGGGACGGCGTCGGTCACCTATGCCGAAGCGCTCGACGTGGCGCTGTGCTACGGATGGATCGACGGCCAGAAGAAGCCGTACGATGCGCTCTTCTGGCTGCAGAGGTTCACGCCACGGCGTCCCAAGAGCGGATGGTCCAAACTCAATACCGAGAAGGTGGCACAGCTCATCGGCGCCGGCAGGATGCAGCCTAGCGGTCTACGGGAAGTGGAAGCGGCCAAGGCCGATGGCCGTTGGGACACCGCGTATGCGTCGCAACGCACCGTGATCGTGCCCGACGATCTCCGCCTAGAGCTGGAAAAGCGACCTGAAGCCCTGGCATTCTTTGCATCGCTCAACAACGTCAACCGCTACGCGATCTGCTATCGGATCGAAACCGCCAAGAAGCCCGAGACGCGCCGGGCACGCCTCGAGACGTTCCTCGCCATGCTCGAGAGTAAGCAGAAGCTCCATCCGTGACTAGGAGCTACCTGAGAAAGCGGCGCGTGAGGGCCGCGGGCACGGCCAGAAATGCGATCACGATGAGGGTATCGGGGACGCTCCAGCCGAGCCCAAGCCAGGGATCAAGGTGTTGCGAGCAGCGCGCAACTGGTCGCAGGCCGATCTCGCGGAACAGCTTGTTGTCTCGCGCCAAACGGTGAATGCCCTGGAGACCGGCAAGTACGACCCCAGCCTGCCCCTGGCATTCAAGCTGGCCCGCCTCTTCGACGCGACCATCGAAGACATCATCACACCCGACGATGCCGATCTCGCCGTCCACGTCCAGTGGCAGCCCCATGGATTTGCGTAGGGGCAATACTTCCTTTCGTTGTGGTACTTCAGGGAAACCTAGTCGTCTGTACCGAGCCGCCCGGGCACGTGGTGACCGCGTCGCGTGGCGTCCACCCCTCGAGCCAGCCTGCAGCGCCACCTCCCCAGGCGAACCGAATCGTCGCCAGGCAAGTTGTCAGGGCAACGCTCGTGGTGGGAGCCGCGATTGCTGTTATAGATCAACGTGTATGGGACCACACCGTGGTTACCTCTGCCGTCACCGGCAGGCTATGCTAGGGACATGTCGTCACCTACCGCTCCGTGGTTCAGCACTGACCGTCTCGACGCCGATACCTACGCGCTCAGCGAGTACGGCCACTGCGAGCAGACCCACCAATATCTGTTCATTGGCGACGACCGGGCAGCTCTGGTCGACAGTGGACTGGGAGTCGCCGATATCCATGCGGTAGTCAGCCGGCTGACGGATCGGCCGATCACGGTCCTTACTACCCATGCGCACTGGGATCACGTCGGTGGGCACTCTAGCTTTGCCGAAATTGCCGTGCACGCCGCCGATGCCGGCTGGCTCGAGCACGGCCTGCCCGTTCCGCTGCCGGTCATCCGCGAGAACTTCCGCAAGGAACACCTGACACGGCAGCTGCCCGAGGGCTTCGACGCCGATAGGTATGTCCCCTTCACCGGCAGACCCTCACGGATCCTCCGTGATGGGGATACGATCGACCTGGGCGGCCGAGTCCTGATGGTACTGCACACCCCTGGCCACTCTCCCGGGCACCTTTGCGTCTACGAACCCAAGCGCGGCTACCTGGTGACTGGCGATCTCCTGTACGAGGGTCGCCTTGACGCCTACTATCCAAGCACCGATCCGCTGCAGTTTGCCCGCTCAATCGCGCGGGTCGCCGCTCTGCCGGGCGTTGTCGCACTGCTGCCCGGGCATCACCGCCTTGATATCCCGACCTCCTACTTGGCAGAGGCAGACAATGCCTTCGAGTCAATAGCGGCACGCGGACAGCTTCGGCATGGCACCGGTGTGCATCGCTTCACACATTTCAGCATTCGGCTGTAGCCCCAGGACTTCTTTCCCATCCACAACGGTTGATTGTGGCGCTGTGGCGAAAGCTACCAGGATATCGCCAACCTGAACAATCCGGACCTGATGGCCGGCCACTGCCAGAACTTCGCACTGCTCATGATGCGGCTGGGATCCGGCACATACGACGGCATTCAAGGCCTCATCGCGCGTGCTCGCGAGCCAGGCTGCCGGCAGTTGCACCTTCAAGATCGGCATTGTCGGACCCGGCTGGACACCGCTGTATCTCTGGATTGACGCCGCAGCCGAACTGCGCGTTCAGTGATACCCGTGCAGCCAGGGACTTGGCAGCGTGTCCCAGCGGATCCGCCATGTCTACGGGCGGGAAGGGCGCCAGGCGCCAGGCGAGCTACTTGGCCGAGAGGTACTGGGCGCTGGCCCAGGCGACGGTGCCATCGTGCAGCCGCACTTCGTCCCAGCTGGGGCGCTGGCCGATAACCAGGACGGTCTCGCCGGAGAAGAGTACGGTCACAATCGACGCGTGTATGTCCGGAAGGGAGCGGATATGCAGCGCAGCTACGGTCACGCGCGCCGTGACGCCCGTTAGCGCGGCACCGCGGGCGACGCTTCTGAGGATGGGGGTCTGGCTCACATATTGATTGGCCACCCAACCCAGGAGGCCGCTCGGTGTAGCCACCTTATCCCAGTGCGGCAGTGCGGCATAGACTGCCAACTCGGAGCCTGGGATCACGTAGCCGATCGGGCTAGTTGACTTGCTGGGTCCGCTACGGACCCACAGGGGGCCCACGGCCACGTACACGTACGTGCTTGCCTTGCCGGACGTGATCGCCGCCGCCTGCGAGGCAGCTTGCGAGGGCACGCTGAGGTTGACCGGCGTGGGTCCCGCTGTCGGGGGAGCTGGAACCAGCTGTATGGAAGCTGCCGCGACCCAGCCATAGACGTTGCTGCTGGTCCGCACGTTGTACCAGCCTTTTTGGCTCTGTACGACATACAGCGTGTTGGCAGGCGTGAGACTAGCAATCGGCGTGTAGTCGTAGCCGGGGCCGCTGAAGAGGTTGACGGAGGCCAGGAGCGGCTGTACCCACGATCCGGCAGCCGCGGGTGGGGTGTTCTCGGTAGCGGATTGCGTGGGGATGGGTACCGCCGTGGTAGTAGGCGCCGGCTCCTGCCCAGGCTGTGGTGCCGTGCCTACGAGGGCGAGCGGGCGGGTAGCGCCCGTGTAGTGCGCCACCCAGTAGGCATCGTCGACCTGATCGACCGTGACACCGACCGAATAGCTATCGGCGCCGATCATCTGGTCGTTGCCGATGTAGATGGCGACATGCGACAGCCCGGCGAACACCGTATTGCTGAAGAAGAGCACGTCTCCGGGCATGAGCTGCGAGCGATCGACGTGTGGCTCGCTGTTCCAGGCCGAGGGAATGTCGAATGGTACGTAGACGCCGTTCTGCTGGAAGACGAAATTCACGAAGCCAATGCAGCTGAAACCGGCGGGCGTGTTGCCAATGTAGGCATAAGGGGAGCCGAGATACTGCTGTGCGGTCTGCACGATCTGGTCGGGTGTGGGCGCGGCCGTCGTCGAAGCGAGCACGGCAGCATGGCTACTGCCGAGATGAGTAAGGCTGGTTGGGATACTGCTTGCCGCGGTGAGAACGCCTACAACAATGAATCCGGCGACCAGTCTCTTCAAAAAGCTACTCCCCTGCCAGTACGAATCGCCCGGTTGGAAGTGTTGCGCTACCAAAGCACGCGACGGCCCGTAGTATACACCGATACCAGACGGATTGCAACTATTTTGCACGTCCCCCAGACATTTGGAGATAATGATGGCTTGGGTGCTGGTCGGCGAGTGCAGGTGCGCAGACGTGGTGCGACGGCGGTCGTCGCGGTAGTGGTGGCGGCCTGTGGCGGGCAGGCTGCGGCGGTGCGCGGTCAGCGCGCGTGCGCGTCGCAGCCTTGCACGGGGTGGGCGCGGCGTTGCCGCGGAGGAGGATCGCGTGGTGCGGTGGCGCGCCCGCTCACGCCGACGCCGGCAGGGGCGTACCAGGGCGTGCCGAGCCAGGCGCGCGGGGCGGGCTGGCGGGGAGGAGGCTCTCGCGTGGGCGGGCACCGAGGAGGCCCAGGACCTCTTCCAGGGCAAAGACCCCGTAGCACTGACCCAGGAAGATGATGGCAGGCGTGGGGCCGAGCTGGGGCGCGGCCTGACGGCGCAGGCGGCGGATAGCCAGGCCGGCGGTCTGAGCGCCGACGCGGGAGCGGTAGACCTGGGCGGTGTTGCAGGCCAGCAGCGTGAGGGTGAGGCGACCGCGCAGCGCGGCCACGTCTCGGCCCCAGTGCTGCGCCTCCAGGCCCCAGCCCTCCTTGAATTCGCGATTGGCGTCGTTCTCGATGTGCCAGCGGGATCGGTAGGCCTGCAGAGCGGCGAAGCCCGTGGCCCAGGGCCGGGTGCTCACCAGGGCCCAGGGCTCCTCCGCCTCCTGGCCAGGGGCGGGCTGCACGGCGATCAGCGTGGCCCACAAGTGCGCCGCCGCCACCCCGTAGCCCTGCGCTGCCTGGAGGAAGCTGTCCCAGCTGGTCAGGTCGTCCGCGGCGGCACAGCGCACCGTGCGCAACTGCTTGTGCCCCTGGACGACCGCGGTGGAGCGGTGCGTGGTCCAGGGCACCTGCCCGCCGGTGGCCAGCCCCAGCAGGTCGGCGTACAGGTTGCGGTCGGCCGGAAGCCGCACTAGCGCGTCGATGCCGTGCTCGTACTTGAGCCAGGCCAGCAGCGGCCCATCGGCGTAGAGGGCGTCCGCCAGCAGCAGCCGGATACAGTCCGGCCCGCCCAGCGCCAGCGCCTGCTCCACCAGCTCCCGCGTCACCGCCGCCTCCTTGCCCTTCTCCGAGGCGTCGCCCTCCAGCAGCCGCCACGCCACGGTGAGCGGGCGCGGCCCCGAGACACAGACCAGGCAGACCAGGCGCAGGTGGTCCCCCAGCCCGCTGCCATCAATGGCGTAGGTGCCGCCGCGCACGTAGCCCCGGTCGTAGAGCACGCCCACCCCCGCCTGCTGGACTTGCAGCCAGGTCCGCTCCGCCACGCGGCGCAGCTCGTCCCGCAGCGTGTCAGGATGGCAGGGCAGCGACGCCGGCTGCCGCCCGTCCGGATGGCGGTGGCGCTCGTTGCTGCCTGCCCGGATCTGCACCGGCGCCCAGCCCAGCTGCAGCAGGATCGCGGGCTCCTTGAACAGCAACTCCGTCGCCCCGCTCAAGCCCGCGCTGGAGACGAACGGCAGCACCGCCAGCGTGTGCAGCAGCAGCCCGTCCGCCAGCCCCGCTCGCTGCCGCGCCACTGCCACCGCGTCTAGCGCGGCGAACACGCCCAGCTCCACGTGCAGCGCCACCAGCTCGTCCAGCGGCCCGCTGCTCATCGTCGTCGCCAGATCCGGCCGCTCCCCTGCGCTGAGCGCTGCGGCCACCGCTTCCTTGTCCTGCCGGTACCAGACGAGGCCCATGCTGCACCTCCTCCGCTGCAGCATGCGCCGATGCCACGGCCGATGGCGCTCGATCGTGGATATCCCTGCCCCCAAGGCGCTGCTAGCCGTGCAGACCACCCTGCCGCCAGGGGCGACCAATGTCTTCTGCCTACCAGCTTGACCACAACCCCTTATCTCCAATTGTCTG
>Ga0187876_1001208_pt1 | contig 22715 bp, 23 predicted proteins | sample June2016WEW_17_4_FD_133000 | JGI IMG/M metagenome (GOLD analysis project Ga0187876, IMG submission 133000) | Peatland microbial communities from SPRUCE experiment site at the Marcell Experimental Forest, Minnesota, USA - June2016WEW_17_40 | ecosystem: Environmental > Terrestrial > Soil >...
ATTGAGCATCGAAGAGATCCTGGATTCCAATGAATATCGAACGAAAACGGCTGAAATCAGCCGCATAGCCGGATCCATGCAATCCATCCCTAGAGCTTGCGACATTATCGAAAAACTAGGCACTCGAAACTAAAATTTCACTTCATGCACTAGGTTGCCGAATTCCGCAGTGAACCCAATATTTCTGCCCTGTATGGGAGATAGACTGTACTGAAGCTCTTCATTCGGCATCAACTCGCTGGTACTTACCCCAGCTAAGGTTGACAACTCAGCTAGATCTTCCCCTTCCAGCCCCAACAATGGGTAGAAGACAGGTAGCTCAGCCCTTGCGACAGTCGCCGCATCTAGGTTTCCAGAAACATCTCCAAGCACCAGTGCCCTGAACCTTTTTTCCTTAGCAAATCTGGTCGCAAGCGACCTAACCAACTGCTTCCACTCACCCGATCTCACATGAGAGTCCTTGGAGCCCTTCTCAAGTAACCCGTCGATTTCTAAAGTGAACGCCTTGTAGTTGGGCCGTGTCGCAAGCCTATCTAGCCTCCAGGCAAGATCCAGCTGTGTTCGGGCCGCTAGCCCATTTACTACGCCTGAAATTGGAATGAACAACTCCACTACACATCCTCGACGCATCATCGCGTAAGCCGCTAGAATCGAGAGTGGCCCAGAATCGAGGACCGCGAGCATTTTCCATTGCGAAGACAGTGGCAACCCTCCGGGCCCCTGGAGCCTTTCGCAATAGACAAAAGCGTCTTCCCCGACCAGGTCAATGTATAACGTTAGATCGGGATCATCTAGATCTACCGTAATGGCCTGCTGCTTCATAGCTTGGAGAACTTCTGCGCCACCATTTACCTCCACATCACGCCGTGAGATACTCCCTGGGGTGGAGCGATGCGCGCGGACTGCGAATGATTGACCAGTTTGTAGGCGCTGCTGAGTTAAGCTTACGATGGTTCCTATAACATCCTCAAGAGACGCGTTCATGAGCAATTGTGCAGGAGCCGCGTATGCGACGCCAAATACACTACTACACGGAATCGCAGGATCCCCCGGTCCCTTTGCACCAAGGACGACCAGCCTCGCCGCCTCTTTCTCGATCCTGAACCCATCAAAACTTGCGCGTGTGAGTGCGAATTTTAAGTCGTCGATTAGCCGTTGCTCCAGTGTCCGCCTAACTGGTGAACTTTTCAAAGTGAACTCTGAAGATGCAACGAGTACGACTCGCTGCGCCGCTTTGGACAAAGGAAACTGCCCTATGGATGGATTAGGGAGCGAGCTACATTAGGATAAATGAAAGAAAAAAGCAGGGTGTGCGACACCCTGGAAGTAGAGTGTTATTCTAGTAGTCTTCTCCGCCTGGCATTCCGCCGGGCATGCCGCCTGGTCCACCGGGCATTCCGCCGGGTGGTCCTCCTCCTTTGCCTCCCTTGGAGGCTATCACATCGTCGATTCTGAGGATCATCGATGCCGCTTCAGTGGCAGACTTTACGACCTGCAGTTTTACTCGAAGTGGTTCTAGGACATTTAGGGTTCGAGTGTCCCTGACCTTTCCAGAGAACACGTCTACGCCGTACCATCGGTTCGCTGGGTCTTCATGCTTGGCTCGTAGTTCGACCATGATGTCGATTGGATCAAGGCCTGCGTTTTCCGCGAGGGCGAGTGGAATGCTCTCCATGGCGTCAGCGAAGGCTTCGATGGCCAGTTGTTCGCGCCCGCCTACCTTGACGGCGTATTCTCTGAGTTGCTTTGCCGTTTCGGCTTCAGGTGCGCCCCCACCAGCCACCATTTTGCCGTCTTCAATGGCGTCACGGACGACGCATAGGGCGTCGTGTAGTGATCTCTCCGCTTCGTCTACTACGTGTTCTGTTCCGCCGCGTATGACGACGGTGACGGCCATCGGGTTTTTGGCGTCGCGCACGTAGGTTAGCTTGTCGTCTCCGATTTTCATTTCTTCGATGACTTTTGCCTCTCCGAGAGATGCTGAGTTTAGGTCTTTGACGCTGGCTACGATCTTCGCTCCAGTCGCTTTGGCGAGTTTCTCCATATCGCCGCTGCTCATGTTCTTGACTGCGGAGATCTTCTTCTTGGATAGGAAGTGCAGGGCTATGTCGTCAATTGATTTCTCGCAGAAGAGGAAGTTGGTCCCGCTCTTGATAACATCGTCAACCATCTCCTGGAGCATTCTCTCCTCTTCATCGAGGAACATTTTCATTTGGTCTGGGCTGTTAATGTTAATTTTTGCATCGAACTCGGTCTTCTCTATTTCGAGCTTGGCGTTGAGCAGTGCAATCTTAGCGTTGTCGATGCGTTTGGGCATCTGCGGGTGAGCGATCTCCTTGTCGACCACTATACCACGGACGAGTTCAGTTTCCTCAAGGCTCTTACCGTGTTTCTTAAGCACCTTAACGAGATCTACGTCGACCTTTGTCTTGCCGTCCCTCGTCTCCTTCACGAGAAGAGCAGCATCGACCGCAATCTTCGCTAGGTAGTTCTTTGAACCTGTAACGCCCTTTGTACTCATGGCGGTCATCGCGATTTTTCTGAGGGTTTCGGCGTCGTTGGGGTCTATTTTTTCGCTTAGGCTTTCGAGAATCTCCCGAGCCTTATCAGCGCCCTTCCTGTAACCCTCCACAATTACTGTCGGGTGAACGTCTTTGTCTAGAAGCTTCTCCGCCTTGTCAAGCAATTCTCCCGTTAGAATTACGGCGGTAGTGGTTCCGTCGCCCACCTCGTTGTCCTGCGTCTTGGCCACTTCGACGAGCATCTTGGCTGCCGGGTGCTGGACGTCTAGTTCCTTCATGATAGTGGCTCCATCGTTTGTGATCACTACGTCGCCGATTGTACTGACAAGCATCTTGTCCATACCCCGCGGGCCGAGCGTAGTTTTGACGGTTTCCGCAACTACCTTCGCCGCAAGTATGTTGTTACGTTGCGCATCTTTGCCGGTAGAACGTTGAGTTCCTTCCTTCAGAATTACAACTGGTATTGACTGTTGGTTAGACATGCCAAATCATCACTTTTGTTACTGCAGGTAAAAAACCGTATATAAAAATTTCGGGAGCGGGTTCTGTTACCTTGTAGGGGCTTGGTTTGGGCTGTTACCTGTCGGGACTTACCCTACGCCTTACCTACTGGGTGCTTTCGTCCACCTTCCAAAAAGGCTGACGAACACAACGCCTTCAAAGGCGAACATCCCTAGTTGGAAAATCCAATCCCCCACCCTAATGCTGTGAAAGCGAGCCATCCAAGCTATGAGATAGAGCCACCATAACATTACTGCAAAGACTATCGCTTTCCCATACATTGAGGTCCCAAGGAAAGGCTTGAGAACTGCAAGTCCGTTGAAAACCCTGACGAACAGTAGCCCCACAAGTGCGCCTACGCAAGCGCCAATCGGAAGGAAAAGGCCAACGGTTAAACCGACGATCAGAATGAGCGGCATGTCTGTTAGCAAACTGAGATAGGATGTTGTAGGATGCGCAAACTCAACTAGCCAGCCAAGGGCCACCAAAAATATGCCGAAAGGCAGACCAGCAACCGCCCCCGCAGCCAGCGCAACGTAATTGCCCTTGCTCATTGGAAGTCAGGTTTACAATGTTTCTTACTTGCATTTTGGATTAGCGTAAGCCACTTGTCTTTACCTTTAACGATTATTCCCGCTTTGTCGGCTGGCGTTTCTCCATTTAGTGCCATGTGTGGTCGCATGTAGTTGTGGAAGATTTGGCAACCCGCTAAAATTGGGCTATCCGATTTCTTTAGTGACCGCATAACTTTCTCCCTATCGCGGGTTTCGCCGTTGAATCGTTCCATTTTGTTATTGTTGTTATCGCTCATTCGCACGTGGCGAATATGCTGAATGGCTAAGGCTTTGTTCTCGCGGTAGAACGCGCTCTCAAATGCTGAACTGAAATTAAGCCCCATCGGTTATCAGAGTAGTAGTTAGTTACAACACTCGGGTACGGGCTCTGTCAAGTCCTTGCTTGTTCGGTCTGGCGGTCAAGAATCGTTTGGTAGCTAATATATCGCGACTAACGTACTTATCACGGTAACGTACGATGCCCAATAAATACAGAGTCACTTGGATATGTGATAACACAGAATTTGCCATGGACTTCATGGATGCCGATAATGTGGAAATCGAACAAATACCAGAACGATTCAAGACCCAAACTGGCAGAGGACACGTTCGGATTGTTCGTGTGGAAAAACTAGGAGAAAAACTCTGAACGCCTACTTGCACGTTGAATTAGTGCAAGTCTACGTTTGACGATAAGAGCTGTCAAAAACCCCTTGGTGACTTGGATGAGTTTCGGATTCTGCGTTTGATTACAGCGTAAGTGGTTTACGCGAATTCAAAATACCCGCCAGAAATGCGGAAGTCCTAATCGTCTTCGCCAAGGTAAGTTGTTCCCAACATTCGCATGATGTCCGAGGAAGCGCTCATGAACGGCTTCGTAACCTCTGGGTTGTAGCTAAGGACTACTAGGACTTTATTGACCCTCAAGAATACGAGAAGCACTTTCATATCTGACAGTCATAGACTCCAAGTTGCCAAGTACTCGTTGGAGCTTTTCGGCTGTTCTGACGATGATGAATCCCATCATTTGTACGAAATTGCGATCATCCTCCTCCGAAGCTGATACGCTCTGAATCCCCTCGCGCATCTTTGAGAGTAGAAGACCATGCTCAACGTCTACGATCCCTACATATCGAATGCTGCCATCTCGCCTGAATGCTTCTTCGGCGAATTTGTCAACATCCAACCTTCAAACCCTCAACCGCTAAACAATTCCCAGATGCAAGCCTCTAATCAAACCTCTGGAAAGTTACCATTGTTGCTTGGCCTACCAAGCCCCAACAGGTAACAGTCAAAAACGTGTCCCAAGTTTTGCACACTTTTTCTGGTACGTCTACGGGTGACGGCTAGGAGCCGTTTAGGGGTTAACCATTGGGTGATGTTTCGGGCAACACTGCTCTTTGGTCATGCAAAGGCATAAATTTGAACAAAATCAAGTAATCACGAACTAACTTTTGCCAAACCTTGAACTGCGACAAGGACCGTTCGATTTTGACGTGAAAACTATCGAAGCGAATGTAGAGGGCGGTAGAAAAGGAAACTTTGCATTGGGTTATGTGAAGCAACCTACAAGCGGATTTGTCGCGAAGTATGTCGGCAGGTCGGATACTGACTTGAAGGAGGAGCTGCTGTTTAGCCTACCAAAGTCAGCAAAAAGGCAGAAGTTCAAATTTGATTATGCTCAAACTGAGAAAGAGGCCTTCGAGAAAGAATGCAAAAACTTTCATGACTTTAGAAAACAGCTAGAGAATGAAATCCATCCAAGACGACCCACAGACAAGAATTATGCTTGCCCAGTTCCTGGATGTACTGAATTGAATTGAAGGCTTTCCTTTACGGTCGCATTCTGAGTCAATGTTCACCGTTTGGCATGGCCCTTCACGGTCATTGCCGCCTTGTATGCCGGAGTCTGTCCGTCGAGTGACATGTGCCGCGCACGTATTTGTAGTAAATCTGGCAGCCCACTAGTGTAGAGATGATAACAAAACACTAGGGGTCGGAGAGGGACCAGTTCTCCGAAGTGCCCGATAATTCGTTGAGAAGCATCAGGTTTTCGGTGGTTCTGGTTCTTTACTCTTGGCCGTAATCGTGTAGGCGTGGCCCGTTATACCCATTCCAAGCCTCTCTATGCCGAGGAGGATCAGCGCAAACGCTAGAAGGTACACGACGAAGAGAATCCCTAGTGCTGGGAATACCAGAACGAGGAATCCGGCGACAAGAGTGACTAACCCTACTACGACGGCTAAAGCTCGCGCCCAACCAGGCATCTTTCGACTTTCAACTTCCATTTCCGACTCACCCCCTCCTAACTAGCTAAGCCTTGAGAACCTACCATGGACTGAATATAACACCTAACGAACCACGAGAAAGAACTCACGTCATACTTGGTATGAAGGCCCTCTTCCAAGAAACCGCATCGAGCCGCACCAATTTGCGTCCACGGACCGTGAGCACACGCCATTACGAGCTTACGGTGAAGTCGCTTATTGGTCACCCTTTCGCGATTAACGCAGAACTGCAGCTCCTTACTGCAGGCCCCCTTGCCTGCGGGACCGGAGAAGTTAGTGACTTGTTTTCCATAGGGGGACTTCGCCCAAAAGGAGGGCGGACGCCGCCTCTTACAGGTCTCGAATTAACCGAGAATAACTTCCATGTCTCTCTGAGTCGGGACGAGCTTCCATACTGAAGTTACAGAATGACCTGGATGTATCGGAAGAATGTCGTGTAATCGCCTGTGACAACGTAGAAAATGGCAATGGCTAGGGGAAGGTATTGGCCGATATTCGAACGTCCCAAAGATAGCACAGTAATGTACCACGTAATTTGTGTAGTACACCCAGCTCATATAAACGTCGACTCCAAGCTCGACATACATCGAAAAGATGAATGGTTAACCCTCGCCTTAACCTCATACCGGTTTTACATGAACGAACGAATGACCGACCGAGTCAATGAACAGCTACCCGCCATTGATGACACTGAGCACCGTCATCGCACTCCGTACAGCCTCATTTGGTGAAATCGAGAAGACTTCGATCATCCCGTTTCCCGCCTCCTTCCGCTGGTGCTTTTGCTTTCCCGCCCTCACTTTCCCGATCTCGCGTTTCAGCGAGAAGCACGAGCGATTCTCCTAGCGGTATGCTCAGCCGTATAGCGAGTTCCTTCGGCGATATGTCCGGGCGATCCTTGAGCATTACTTCCTGGACGTATCGCTTATGGCCCTTGTACATGATGAGAGCGTGTGCGGTATCAACAAGGGCGTTCCATAGCTCTTCTTTCTCGATTGAGTTCTGAATGTTTGACATTCAATTACCCTGTGGACAAATTTCTTACTCGTGTGCGAAATACACGGTTACCTTGTCTGCCTTAATTTCATCGATCCTTCCGAACCCGAACCTTACAAACTGAATTACTGATCCGACAGGTTCCGCGCGAAGCCCTTCCTCAGCAAATCCATTAGTTTGGGTATCGTCCGGCATCACGACCGTTACAGGGAGTTTATGCTCGTCGGGCACCCATTGCAGTATCGGGACGTTCTCGGCTTTCGTGATCGATTCGCCAAGGCATTCTCCCCCAAGCTCTCCATCCGAGAAGCCGACTGGGCGCATGTTGAAGAGCCCCATCAAACGTACGACATTACCGGACACTAGAAGTGCTCGGTCGCTTCCGGCCAGAAGGAGGGTAGACGTGTCATTGAGTGATTGTAACCTCAGAGTTCTACTGCCCATTTCCGAATATTGTGGATGGAGGGGGGCGTGTATATCCTTGCTTTCTTTAACGCCACTTACCTTCGTCCTGATTGGGTCTGGGACGAAGTAGTATCGGTGAGAGGTTCGGTCAATTATCTTTCGGTTCATGGCGTTGACGTTGTCCCAGCTTATGGTCACGTCTACAGGTTTTGGTCCTACGTCCCACATTAGCTGCCTAATCGTCTCCGCCCGATACCCACGCCTTCTAAGCGCTGCAAGTGTCCCGAGTCTTGGATCGTCAACCCCTTCAACTGCTCCCTCATCAAGTGCTCTCATCATCTTCGATTTGCTCAAGTTCATTCCTTCGACTTTCAACCTGCCGAAGTGAACAGCGTCAGGATAATGCCATCCCAAGTGCTGGTACATGAACAGTTGACGGGCCATATTGGTCAAATGTTCCTTTCCCCTAATGACGTGGGTTATTCCAAGCTCATGGTCGTCCACTCCTGACGCCATATTGTACAGTGGCCAGACACTGAACTTCGAACCTACCCGTGGGTGTGGGTTTTTGATTGTGTCAACAATTCGGAATCCTGGCCAGTCCCGAACGGCGGGGTTCGGATCGTTTAGATCAGTTTTCACTCTATAGACTGCTTGGCCTTCACCGTAGCCTCCATTCAACATTTTCTCCCATCTTTCGATTTGTCTCTCGACGCCTAGCTCTCTATGTGGGCATGCTGTCTTGTTGCTTACAAGTTCGCGCCATCGTTCTGGTTGGCATTCGCATACGTAGGCCGCATCCTTCGAAATGAGTGTTCTACCGACCTCGTAGTAGTTTAGAAGTCGATCACTTTGTATGTATTCTTCATCCCAACCGCAGCCTAGCCATCTCAGGTCCTCTCGAATAATGTCGTAGTATTGTAGTTGGGCTTTCTTGAGTCGGGGGTCGGTATCTTCGAATCTAACTATGAACTTGCCGTTGTACATTTGAGCGTAATCGTGGCTGAGGATCGCAGCTCGCGCGTTGCCGATGTGAAGTACAAAGTCTGGATTGGGCGCTAGACGGGTGACTACTCTTGAGTATTTCTCCGCATTTGGGAGTGGGGGGAGCTTTCTTTCTTCTTCCGGTTTCTCTTTCACTAGTTCCTCCGGCCATTCCTGGGAGGCTTCTCGATTCAGCTGTTCCAGCGATATTGAGTTGACTTCCTGAACGATACGCCGAACGGAGCTCATGAGTTCTTTTGCTTTCGGCTTTAGGTCGTTGTTCTCGCCGAGAAGATTTCCCAGCACTGCACCAGGATCCGCCTTTCCATTATGCTTAATCGCGTTCAGAACGGCCGCTTTCCTGATTTTCTCGTCGATCTCGTGAGTGGGCATTTGCTTGCTCTCGTTATGATTTCTACGTCTTACTCGATCACGCCGGTGATCGTCGCAACTTTGCGGGCGGCATCTTGAGTTAGGCCGCTTTCTCCTAAAATCGTGTAACGTTCTGGCCTTATGGTGTGCGCCATGGTTAACGCTTTCAGTATGTACTCTGGCTCAATTTGCAACTCTTTTGCGGTTGTGGGGGCGTCGATTTTATGAAGAAAGTCCTTAATCAGCTGCCAATTTGCTCCATGCAAATATGCGCACATAATGGTGCCGACACCGCACTGTACACCATGCAAAGCTGGTTTCGGGGCAATCATGGTAAGTGAGTGACTAAAGAGATGCTCAGCTCCGCTGCAAGGCCGGCTTGAGCCGGCTATACTCATCGCTACCCCGCAACTGATCAACGCTTCCACTAAGGTTCTCACTCCTGAATCGAACATCGCCCGAATACTGCTGGCGTTCTTAATCACAAGACGAGAACTCATTAGAGCAAGTTCCGCTGCGTAGTCTCCGTAGTATTCGTTCTTTATTCGATGCGCCAGCTTCCAGTCGCGCACAGCGGTGTATTTTGCAACCACGTCCCCACATCCACTCGCGATTAGCGGGTACGGTGACTTCGCGATGATAGCGGTATCTGCGACGATAGCGATTGGAGAATGGGCAACGTAAGAATAGGGCCGATCCATGCCCTTCATCGAAACAAGCGGGCTAGCGATGCCGTCATGTGAGGCGGCGGTTGGTACGCTTAGGAATCGGGTGTCCGCTTTCATACTGCTGAGCTTGGCTACATCGATGTCTTTACCGCCGCCGACACCGACGACCACGTCGGGCTTCATCTCGCGGATTTTGTTCTCTACCTTGGCAACTTCTTCTGTCGTGGAGCTCTTAACAGTCATTGTTTCTGTTTTGAAGCTGCGAAATTTCAGTGACTCGAGGATCGTGTCTCCTGCGATCGATAATACATTCTCGCCCGTAACCATAAGCACTGGTCCATGAAAACCAAGCCTTGTGAGCGTCTCACCGACCAAGGGCGCGACGTTGTTACCAATTAGAACCTCTCGTGGGAGCTGCATGTAATGTGAGTCGCGTGGTACGACGGCGGTCATGGTCACACCAGGAATAGTAGTGATAGAACTGTGATTAGAACGACCATTGGGAAGAGTGTGAGCGCGGTGAATTTCGATATACGGTAGACTACGCCCATTACACGTCTTAGTGATTTATGACCTAGTGTTGTAACCGGAATCTGACCCGAGATCACGCTGACTTCCCCCTCTTCCAAGTTATTGAGTGCCTCACGGCAAACGTTGGTAACTTCCTCAATTATGTGCTCTCTTGAAACGACTTCGCCTATGGGATGATAACCCAAACGTGCGGAAACGACCCCGTTGACCATGTGCGTGTCGGTTGTCATCACTTCTCCATCATCAAACCCTACCCCTTTAACACTCTTCAGAATCTCCTCCCTTAACCCTCTAATCATATTGTTCCCGTCGATCGTTATGTAAGCAAACTGACTTCCGTCAACTTCGATCGCGACAACTGAAATTCCACCTGGCCCGAACCCTTCCTTTAACGTGAAATTCCCCAGAGTTTTATGGGCCACTCCCACTTTGAAGCTTCTTGGCTTCTGTTCCGAGGAGATCTGTAACGAAGCCAACGCAGCCTCCTGAAGAGCCCCTACCTTTTGAGGAGTCATAGTTGCGGGGCCAGTTAGGCAATTGTGAGCGTCTACTAAGGCGAGGCCGCGGAATTTACCGTGCGTCAGCCCAGAGAGGTTGATTGCTAGTTCGGACGGAACATCTTCCATATCTAGTGGCGAAGTAGTCATAGTCACTAGGGCGCATCCATCGAAAACCTGCGATGTCGCCGTCGCTATTTCGTTTGCTGTTCTCTCGACCGGAGTGGCCCCGCTGTAGTACCTCGAGTTTTCGAGATTAGTGAGAACCCATTCTATGATCCTTTCGTTCTGCTCCTGCGACACGAGGTTCTGTTCATGTCCAGACACGCCATGAGGAACTAATGCGACAGCATGAAAGGTCCTTTGAATTATAGCTCCGAACAAATACGGCAGAACGCTACTACCGACATTGAGAAAAGGGCCAGGATGCAGGGTTGATACCAGAATGATACCCTTGATGTTCTCGCTTCCTTTTGCCCGAAAAGCAAACGCCGCTGCATCTACCTCGGTTTCCACACCAAGTTCGTAGAGATACGATTCAATTTCATCATTCTGCCCTTCCAGCCAATCAAGCAGGAAAGCGCGAAACATACGAATCGGTGAGAACCCGATGGCCTTGCGGCCGCTCAGTTCAATCATACAAATCAAGGCGAAAGCGAATGCTACGCCAACAGTTGAGGCAAGCAGCAGGCCGGTAAGCATGCGCCCTGCCGGAAGACCGAACGCAAGGATCACCGACAGCGCCATTAAGCATGGCTCGACGAGCGCGAACACCAATCTCCTAACGAAGCTGGTCTTCGACATGGAAAAGACCGCCAGAGCCCTCGGAGGAATAACAGCAAACAACCCTAGGATGACCGCGAAATCGGGAAAGATGAATCTCGAATCTAGGACCGAGATAACTGCGCCGACAAGAAATAGTATCACCATCGTGATTGTCGTGAACAATGAGAGGGCAAGACAGCGCCTGAAGTAGAATAATGGATCTTTCTTCATTATCGTGAAATAGAGGATGAGGTCCGAAACGGACGCAGGTATAGTTAGCGCGACTAATCCCCATACGATACCGAACAGAAATGAAGCCGGAGTACCCTTCGTAATTAGGAAAGATAACCCGGTTCCTACTGTCGTGAACAGAACGGAACTTAGAACGATCGTCTTCGTCGAAGGAAACGCTACACGCCTAATCATGTTGTAGTAAGGTGTCGTACCACTGATGCGTTTGGAGAAGGAATGTGCCAAGCGGCTAACCTCGCCAACTGTCACTGTATGGCTCGGATTATCTCGCGCAGTTTCCTCACAGACGCTTTTTCCGCAATCGTACCCGTAACAATTACATCGACGCCTGCTTTCACGAGTTTTACGGCTTGCGATGGAGATCTAATGCCTCCGCCCGCTATGATATGCATACGGCAGGTCTCTCGCACGGCTGAAACCATTTCAGGGGAGACCATTTGTTTCGCGCCTGAGCCGGCTTCAAGGTACACGAATCTCATCCCTAGATATTCAGCGGCCAGAGCGTAGATCGCTGCCAGCTCGGGCTTGTCGTAGGGGATGGGGTTCGCATTACCCACAAAACCTGCTGCTCCGGCATTTTCTCCAATAATCAAGTACGCCAGCGGAATCGGTTCGATACGGTACCGCTTCACCAGTGGAGCGCCAAGCGCTTGGGCTCCTGTGAGATAGTATGGATTTATCGAATTCAATAGCGACATGAAAAAGACGGCATCGGCATTCCGGCTCAACCCCGCAACATCGTTCGGAAAAAGGATGACCTTGAGACCTGATGTCTTAATCGCTTTGACAATTGCATCAATTTCATAGACTGAGGTTGATGTGGAACCTCCGACCATGGCCGCGGCTGTACCGGCCATCTTAACCTCGGTTGCAAGTTTCTTAGCTGCAAACGGGGTTAGTTTTTCTGGGTCGAAGAGGGTTAAGTGAGCGACTCCTTTGTCTTTGATCACAGTCAGTAAATGATTCTCTACGGTCCCGATCTTGATTTCGGACAAGGGATCAGTCACGCACCATCTTGGAGGGTTGCGAGAGATTGATTCTTGCTCAAACTGAGCGTGATACTATTAAAATGGTGGGTTAGAGAGTTGGGTGACGCATTGCGAAGCAGGCTCGAAAGAGTTGCAGTCTAACGCGAATTATTCCATGGTTCAGAAAATCGTTGGACTTCTAACCATGATGCGCTTGCCTAATTGCGTGATGATAGGCTTCGCTGTCATAGTGGGTGAAATCATATCTTCTGTAATTGTGCCCAGCAGGGCGGCCTTCTATGGTTTCATGGCTGGATTCTTCCTTTTAGCCGCGTCAATGGTAGTCAACGACTATTTTGACCGCGAGATCGATTTGATCAACGAGCCGAAACGACCTCTACCCTCAGGCGTCGTTAGCAGGACGGAAGCGCTCTCTTTTGCTGCAATCTTAGGATCCCTCGGGCTTCTGTCAGCGTCAAAGACGGGTATTCCAACCCTCTTGATCGCGCTGCTAAGCCTGGTGATTATGATTTCTTATAACGCGAGGGTGAAGAAGACGGGTCTTCTTGGCAACGTATTGGTGAGCACAAACGTTGCGATACCATTCGTGTATGGTGGATTCGCTGTCGCTAGCCTGAATTGGTCTCTCGCTATATTCGCTTTGCTGGCCTTCCTCTCAAGCGTAGGACGGGAAATTGTGAAAGGCATCGTTGATGTTCCAGGCGATAAGTCGAGAGGGGTTAGATCAATTGCCGTCACAAAAGGAAACGCGATTGCTGGGAAGTATGGGGCGACTCTCTTCCTCGCCGCTGTTGCTCTGAGCGCTCTACCGTTATTATTCGGTTTGGTTACATACTACTACATACCCTTGGTCGTAATTTGCGACATTGGCTTTGTGTTAACCGCATACTCCATTTTGATAAATCCTAGCCCCGGCAATGCAAAGCGTAGCAAAAAGTACGTCCTCTTATGGATGACTTTCGGCCTGCTCGCTTTCGTGCTTGGGTCTTTGTGACGAATGTGCCTTGGGATGGCAGCCAAACAGTCGTTCACAAGACTTTTATGATATCAAACCGTAAGCCCACTTGGAAGGGTACATTTTGAGAGTAAATGATACCAGGATGCGCGGGCTTGAATCTCGCGGCAAACGAAAACTTTCGAAAGAATCGTTAACTGCCTTTCCCAAAGAAATTGTGGGAACATTTGCTCACCTACCCAAGGTCTTCAAGAAGGTCGATATCGACCGCCTAATGGGAGACAAGATCTCAAGGAGCATGAAGTGGCGTTATATTCGCCGGATGGAGCGCCTCGGAATCGTAAAGCATGCAACCAAGAAGTACTACAGAAAGATGTACGATACCATTTCGGAGTGGATGGAGAAGGATGCGATTCCGAAGATTCGTAGCATGGAAACGCTGGTAGAAGTTGAGACGCCACCATCTCCAACTAACGCTTAGTGAACTCCTCCAGTAACTCCTTTGCACGATCCACTCTAACTTTTCTTTCAGCCACCATACGCGCCGAAACTTTCTCGATCAGATCGCCCTTTGCGCCGACGCTTATTGCTACGTTGCGCGCATGCAGGCTCATGTGGCCGCGTTGGATACCCTCGGCCGCCAGAGCACGCAGGGCACCTAGATTTTGGGCCAAGCCAACCGAGGCAATCACCTCTGCCAAGTCCCTTGCAGTCTTTATACCAAGAATTTTCACTGCGATTTTCGCAATTGGATTCGATGCGGTCGCTCCGCCAACGATCCCCACAGCCATCGGCATCTCTAAAGTTCCTACTAGGTCGCCGTTAGCGTCTTTTTCCCATGATGTGAGAGAAGTGTAGTGGCCGGACCTGGCAGCGTATGCGTGGGCACCGGCCTCGATCGCTCGGGTATCATTGCCCGTCGCTAGGACAACAGCTGTGACGCCGTTCATGATACCTTTGTTGTGGGTTGCGCATCGGTAAGGGTCTGCGGCAGCAAAGGCATATGCGTTCACGATTCCGTCAACAACTTCTTCTCCACCAAGCGCGTCCTTAGGAAAGGTTGCTTTGGCGCGGGCCAGTCGCTTCACGGCTAGGTTGGATATAATCCGCAGATAGACGCGTCCGCCCGAAATCTTCTCAATGAGCGGGGCAACTGCTTCGGTCATCGTATTGACGGCGTTTGCTCCCATCGCATCGCGGCAGTCGACCAACAATTCAGCTATGACCATCTTTCCTTGGAAAGTGTCAATGATCCGAACTTCTAGGTCTCGAGCTCCACCGCCTAGAGATACAAGGACGGGGTCTTGCGCGTTGGCATGTTTCAAGAGTTCCATTTTTTGTGCTAGAATCTCAAATCTGGCCCTGTGTGCGTCTTGAACTCCAACAACCTGAATCTGACCAATCATGATCGGGTCGGTCGTTGTGGCTTGGAAACCCCCTTTAGGCCGGGTCATCTTAGCCGCGTTACTAGCGGCCGCGATAACAGACGGCTCTTCGATGGCCATTGGAACAATAACCTCTCTGCCATTGATGAGAAAGTTCATTGCGACGCCCATAGGGACCGGCATTACGCCGATGACGTTTTCAACCATACGATCGGCAACCTCAAACCCTAAGGCACCGGGTTTCTGGAGCATAGCCGCCTCTTCCTCGTTAAGTCCAGCGAAATCCTTCACTGCTTTTACCCGGTCAGCAACGGGGAGCTTATAGAATCCAGAAATTTCAGAGCTCTTAGCCATCGGTAATCACCAAGCAGAAGCACCTACTTCCCTTTAGAACTTGGGATTGAAGATGTCACGGATATCTCGCAGTTGTACGGGGCACCATTACATACTGCTAACTCCACGCACTCGTGTGACAGACCAAATCCCAAGGTGCCGGTATGGCTCAACAAATGCACCAGTAACGGTAACACAACCCGCGATAACAAAAATAATTATTCGAGCATCACAGGTTAAGTAAACTCGGTCAGCAGATGATCGTAATCAAACTCGGAGGGGCTGCCATCACTGATAAAACAAGGCTCTTCGTCATCAAGCGAAAAGCAATCGCGTCGACGGCAAGAGTTCTTGCAAATCACAGGGACTACCTGCTCGTCCATGGAGCAGGGTCGTTCGGTCATATCCTAGTCAACAGATACAATCTCATAAGCCCGATTAGGTCACGTCAGCAGTTAATCGGATATGCCAAAACTAAAGCCTCTCTTCTCAAGCTAGAAAACGAGGCAGTTTCGATCTTAGCGGAAGAGCGCATCCCTGTTGCTCCAGTCGCTGCATCAAGCTGTCTGATGGCTGACCGAGGAAGAATCGTTTCACAGAATTTTGAAATAATATCGAGCATGCTTAAACTTGGTCTCGTTCCGTGTATTGGAGGCGATATAGTTCAAGACATTTCGCTTGGCGCAAGTGTAGTCTCTGGAGACCAGATCGCAGTTAACTTGGCCATGGCCTTTCACGCTCACACCATAATTTTCGGAACTGATGTCGATGGATTGTTTACGGCAGATCCGAAACTCGATCATAAAGCAAGGCTGATCTCAACCCTCGACATCGAGGGGCTTCAGGAGTGGGCGGAGAAGGCTGGGCCGGCAAATGTGCCTGACGCTTCTGGAGGAATGAGAGGGAAGCTTACTGAAATCTTGCCGGCCGTGAGAGCCGGCATCAAGGTCATTCTAATAAACCTCAACAATCCCCAAAGACTGCAAAGAGCTATGTCCGGAAAGCCCGTCAAGGGAACCACAATATTCAGGCAATCCGCGGAAGCCGAGAATACACACCTATGACTAATTTTCTTCTGATAATGCTGGAAAGAAACTTTCTTCGGTTTCATCGTTGGAGAACAGGCCCACTACTTAAAACCGGTCGAGTCTAATTTTCTTCGCGGTTCGTGGTTCATAGTTGAAAGTTGTTCTTGCGGTCACTGGTGCGTCAGGAGTTGTTTATGGCGTAAGCCTCGCAACAGAATTAGCTAAAGCTGGAACTGAGTTAACAGTTATCGTGTCGGACGCCGCGAAACAGGTTCTAGCAGCTGAGACACAGGACGGGTTGAAACGCTTGAAGCGCCAAGGTAGGCTGCTAACGGAACATGACATCGACGCTGATATCGCCTCAGGTTCGACGAAGACCGATGCGGTCGTCGTCTGCCCTTGCTCCATGAAGACCGTTGCCGCCATCGCTAACGGGTATGCGTACAACTTGATTTGCCGGACTGCGGATGTGGCGATTAAGGAACAGCGTCGGTTGGTTCTTGTTGTGCGGGAGATGCCGCTCAGCGCGATTCATTTGGAGAATATGCTAAAGCTTGCAAGGTTGGGCGCAGTGATTCTACCAGCCAGCCCCGGTTTCTACCATGAACCCAAAACGGTGAACGATATGGTGGACCATGTAGTAGGGAAAGTGTTAGATGTGCTGGGCGTCGAGTCGGAGCTCTACAAGAGATGGACCAGTTGAGCTTCAGAAAATGGGTTGAAAAGCTCAGGGCCAACGGGAAACTTATCGAAGCCAAGAAAACCCTCTCAAGCCACCTCGAAGCCGCAGCATTCATCAAGGCACTAGAACCGAAACCAACCCTACTCCACTTAGAGGAGTGTGAGATTCCTGTTGCCGCGAACATCTGCGCATCCCGCAGCCTCATAGCCGAATACCTGAACATTCAACCCGGCCAAATTGTTGCAAAGCTACTCGCAGCCATTGAACATCCAACTAAGTCGCAACGGACCGACAACTCCCCGTGTTTCGAAATTTCTGAAAAGCAGGTGGACTTGAACCGTTTACCGCTTCTCTTACACGCGGAGAAGGATGGGGGCAAATACATTAGCTCAGCAGTTGTAATCGCAAGCCACCCCGAAATCGGCCAGAACGTCAGTTTCCACCGCCTGATGCAGATTAGCAAAGACGAATTGGCGATAAGGATCATTCCGCGGCACCTTCATACTCTTCTAGAGAAGAACCAAGGTGACCTCCCTATTGCAATCTGCGTTGGAAACGCCCCGAACGTTCTCTTGGCAGGCGCCTGCTCCGTTGAATTGGGGAGAGATGAACTTGAAATCGCAAATAGCCTCGAACCGTTACAGGTCGCCAAGTGCGCTGACGCTAACTGTTACGTCCCAGCGGAAACTGAATTCGTGCTCGCTGGGAGGATTACTGGTGCGATGCATGAGGAAGGCCCCTTCATCGACCTAACCGAAACCTACGACCTAGTTCGCTCACAACACGTCGTGAAAATAGACCACATATACCACCGTGAGCGGCCAATTTACCACGCACTGGTCCCCGGCGGCCTAGAACATAAGATACTGATGGGAACACCACGCGAACCCACAATCTACCGGGAGGTTTCCAAAGTATGCGACTGCGCCGATGTGTTCATCACGCCCGGAGGTGCATCATGGCTCCATGCCATTGTGAAGATACGGAAGAGGCACGAGGATGATGGGCGGAAGGCAATTGAGGCAGCCTTCAGAGGCCACACGTCCCTGAAGCACGTGCTGAGCGTTGATGAAGACATCGACCCCACCGACCCAATGGACGTAGAATGGGCCTTTGCAACACGTTTCCAAGGAGACCGCGGACTCGTAATCAAGGCCGGAGAAACAGGATCCTCACTAGACCCCTCAGCGGACCCAGAAACCAGGAAGACAACAAAGGTTGGTTTCGATGCAACGAAACCGCTCGAAGTGAAGGGCAAGAATTTCGAAAAAGCCAAGTTATACCAATTAAAACTTTCGGTAAACGACTACCTTTAGGCCAACTTAGGCACTTTAGGCGATCCGCACAGCCGTGATTGACTGTCAATTACGCCACAATTGACATCCAAGTGCAATTATGGAATTCGTAATCCTTAGCCCATCGCTTTTTGGTAGGTCTGCATTGACATTGAATTAGCCGATCTTAGAGGACGCCCAATTCTTGAAACTCAATTTACTGAGATTGCTTTGGCTTTTTCCTCCTCAGTTTGATTGGCGCCGCAGTCAGGGCAGAATTTTAATTTCGTAACCAGTTCCTATACACGCCGTTTTGAACGGCTAGGTTGGCAATTGGGGTGACCACGCCGCAGAGAATATTGCAAACGAAGTCCTAGCGTTGAAGGATCGAGAGGTGGTCAGTGAAACCATATTGAATGATATTGCCAAGTTCTCTACTCAGGTAACAAAGATCTCTGAGCAGAGCTTCAAGGCATTTCTCGCTGGCGAGATCAAACTCGCCAATGAAGCAGTGGAAATGGTTGAAACCGCGGAGAACGATGAGCAAAGGTTAACCACGAAGATCTTGACGCACGTAAAGGATGCGACTGTCGCCACGAGCCTTCGAATCATAATCCGGAACCTAAGTCAAATCGCCAAATACTGCAGAACCATCGGCGAGGTCACCGTCAACCGCATCATGGAGAAGCCCTCAGAAATATGCGAATACATCCCAGCACAGTAACCATGTTCAATTTTAAGCACGTGAATTAGCCAAACAAGACTTGCACCTCAGCTGTGGAGCGACGAAAGTTGAAGGAGAGAACTCTTGTACATCTTCCCGGAACCTAGGAATAGCTTGACAACGTGGGACAGACTCTCTTCTCCGAGGGATCGAGCATCCCGCCCTAGAGACAAACTTGGCCTTAGACTCTCTGCAGGATTTTCTCGCCAATGTGATAGACGATCTCAACAGGACAGTGTAGAGCCTGTTCCATCGTGGTCTTCCAGTCCGCGTTTAAGCCGATCAATGCGTATATGCCAGCGACTTCAGCTTTGGCTTTTTGAATGATCCTAGCCAGGGCCATCTGAGTTTCGCCTCTGTCGACAACGTCGTCCACGATCAGAACGCAATCGCCTCTCTTGAGAGCGTCTCTGGGAACGTAGAGGCTGATAACCATCGCACTCTTATCTGGAACATAGACCTCCTCAATGAACTCTCGAACACCTACCTCCCTGGTTTTCTTTGCTATAACGAGCTTCACGCCCAGCCTATCCGCGAGGAGAACGGCTAATGGAATTCCGTCCACTGCGGGTGAAAGTATTTTCGTAATCCGTGCCCCTGCGAATCTGTTCACCGCATGTTGAACCGCACGTTCGAGGAGGAGCGTATCAGATATTAGCCTCGTGTTGTCGAAGTATCCTGAATCATCGAAGCGCATTCTCAACCGGATTTCCGCTTCAAGTGGCATTATCTTCTGCAAGGTTTTGTTGATGTCGAGCGCTCGATCCATTGCTGGCAACACATGGCCTTTAACGTACCTGCTCAGAACGGTCTCTGGCAACCCGATGATCCGGGAAATTTCTCTGTAGGTATAATAATTCTTAGCGAGATTAAGCAGCTCAATAGTCATCAACTTATACTTCAAATCAGATATACGAGAATCTCCGTCCAAGACAATGCCTCCTTCATTAGAGCCGCGAACTAGTCACTCCTTAGTTATGCGTCTTCTAGCAAGAATCACAGCAAAGCTGAAGTGAAAACGGTGCAAAGGATATGTTATAACTCGAGGGCACCGCTATGCGGTCAAATAGCTGCGGTCTGTAATCAAGTTGGTTCATGCGGGCATTGAGAACTATCTACGTCCGCTAAGTAGTATCTGCCGCATTTTGGACATTTAACCTGCCGTAATGTTTCCGTGTTGTGTCAGATGAGATATGGAAGTCCGAGTACTTTTCGCTTGTGCAGAATAAGCAGCCCTTTCTCCGTATGCACAATGAAGCCCCCCCCACTTCACGAACCGAAACGTTGCGCGATACGCCGCGAAACCTCTCCAGGATGAACATGTCACCTGACTAGCGACCATCTAGCTGGTTCAGCCAGTATGCGGTATTCACAGTTGAATCTGTAATTAACCTCAAAACGGGGCATATGATGTTCTGTCGAGTTGAATTAGGCTTGGAAGCGTGGCGGAAAGAGATGAACTGGATCTTTGTTCACGCGTGGGACGGCTAAATTGACACGGTTGAGGGATGAATCGTTATCTGTATGTATTGTCATCTATCAAAATAGTAAAGGAAGATACAATTGAAAAGTTTCGTAGTCGAATACGTTCGTGAGAGAGGGAATGGCGATGCATCAGAGGTCCTAGATGACTATATGCAGTACCTTAACTTCCGCGGATATGTAATGCGCCGCAACAACCGCAGCAAGGCTCAAACGGAACAAGTAGCTCATATCCAGAAGCCACTTACGATTCATCTCGTAGACCCACCACTCTCAAACCAACCATAACCTCCCTCTTTCGAGGCTACCCTGAGGAGATAACTGCCCGGCAGCTTTGCCCAGATCTTTGCCTTCAAAGTCAAGAAGGAAGACAAGGGTTGATACGGACTTGGGTAAACTATTCATAGTGATCCCAGACGAGCTTGAGCGCCGACTGCGATTGGAGGTTGTGAAGAGACTCGGTGGCAAGAAGGGCGATCTTAGCGCCGCCATCGAAGAATCTCTCAAAGACTGGCTGAATAAGAAGCCTTGAGATCGAACCCAATAGTCTTCGAGCGATCTACTAGTTATGAATGCGATGATTTTTTCCTTCAGGATAAATGGTCTTCGGCCGTCGTAAATTGAACCGTCGTCGTCCGTCGTCAGAAAAGTGTGTGTGCGCGTACCACTAGACCCAACACATGAAAACAGAACCGAACAGAACTAAACTTCACACGTGACAACAAAAAGGATCGTTATGTGAAGTTCCTGCAGCGAAGCTTATTCCGATTCAAAATCAAAGATAGATTCCTGAATGAGGTTTACCCCGAAAGGGGATTTTTGCTACGTCTAATACGAATTTTCAGTATGGTTCTGGGTGGTCTGTGTGGATGGAGAAAAGTCTCTTGGGGGCAATCTTGGTCGGTCGTTACTCTGCACTATGATGTGCGAATCGATATTTCGACGAGCCTTTCATCCAATAGAATTTGACCAAGACTTGGGCAGTGATCTACGGTTTTAGTGTGTGAGGCTAGTGGTGCGGGCAGAGGAAACTAAACTTTGGGACAATTCTTCTTGTGTAAAGGGAAGATTTCTGAACTGTTCGTTTCGAAACCACACTTATCGCACACAAATCGTTGTCCTTCCTTCTCGAACCTAGACATCATAACTAAACAACACCGAACTTCGACGAGTCCTTACGTAGCCAGTCCTTGACAGCATCCTCTACCGCGCCGCTGAGGTTTCCTTTCTTGCCTCCGAGCCTGATTACGATTGCCAATCGGAGCCGGCGCTCAACGTCATCCGAGAGCACTATGTAGATTCTTCCCAAAGAATATCTCACCACACTATATAGGTGCAAAGCACGATATAAAGTTATATATCTAACTTTATACATATCTATGTCTATTCCACGTCTATTAAGAGCACCCTGCATCGTGGACGCCAATAGAGATAGTTGATTGCTATTGCGAATGTTGCGGGAACAACGATTGCAAAAACCATTACGGGAACAACATTCCAAGTCCCTACGAACTTCTGCGGCATTCCAGTTATCGACGCTGCTTTTCCTCTTCTTCTTCCAAAGACCGAGTTTTCTTTCGTCTTCGGTGGCCTTTGCGTCTGTAGACTTTGGCTTGTCTTTGTGCACTCATAGGCCACACCTCCACTAATTCGGCGGGCACTCGTTATTCAACTTAAGCGATCATGACCGTAACCTAACAGCATTTGAAGTAGCTATTAGATCTGACCTATTCCTCCATGATCTGATTCACTCCTTGTTCCTGAACAGTATGGGTGAGATAGGTATGAAAAATCGTGTGCTGGCACTCATCAGGAACAAACCGGGTGCCTCCGACATGGACGTGATAGAGAAAAGAGATGTCCCTCCGGGAACGTTCTACAAGTACAAGAAAATTCTCCGACAGAAGGGCCTGATCTGACGTGACTTCTGAAATCAAAACTGTTAATAGGCGTGTAATACCCGAACTGAGACACATCTTCTATGCCCATTCAAAACCACGACCTCGTCTTGAGCCAATACATCGTAATGTGGATATCAGCGTTGTTCGCTAATACATAACGATGAGAGATATGCCAGAAAGCTCTGGAAAATCTGAAAGCCCCGAGATGATGGATGAAAGCTCTCGGAAGGTTCTCGAAGTTCTGAAAAGGGCGGCGCCTAGAGATCTAAGTATACATGAGATCGCTGAACTAGTCAAGATGCACCACAACACTGCCTCCAAGTACGTGTACGCCCTAGAGAGGGAGGGCAAGGTCGCTATGACTAGACAGATAGGAAACGCTAAACTCTACAGCATCAAATAACAGACAACAGATTCAACAAAACAGTGCAACCCAGGCTCTTCGAACAGGGATATGCTATACTCGAGGGTACCGCACCCGCGAATGTGGCACTCATCGTCTAAGAAACATAGGCAGTTCCTAGAGGCAGGTTTCGGTGGAAGAGCTTCGCGGGGGCTCTAACTTACCTACTTCAACTTCCTCGTACCCGCAAAGGAAATGCTTGGTCCCTTGGTTACTTTTTCTTC
>Ga0187876_1001209_pt1 | contig 22704 bp, 19 predicted proteins | sample June2016WEW_17_4_FD_133000 | JGI IMG/M metagenome (GOLD analysis project Ga0187876, IMG submission 133000) | Peatland microbial communities from SPRUCE experiment site at the Marcell Experimental Forest, Minnesota, USA - June2016WEW_17_40 | ecosystem: Environmental > Terrestrial > Soil >...
CTGCGCGGAGGGGCCGGGGAGCAATCGCTTCAGCGTATCGGCCATTTCCGCCGGCTTGAAGCCATAAGGCCCAGGGTAGCTCTTATAGGCTACGTTACCTTCCCGGTCGAGGACGTAAATGCGGTCGGGCCAGGCGGTGTAGGCGATTTCGGTGGAGTTCGCCAGGTCGTCGACCAAGGGCGGGATTTTGAGCGTCAACTTGGTCAGGCAGGTTTCCGCCAGCGAGCAGCGCTCCTCGAGAGTCTTGGGGCTGCCCACGCTGATCTTCTCTTTGAGATTATCGTCGTCCTGCCAAGCGTCCACGGGATGGGCTTCCATGATGTAGACTACAAAGAAGGCGGCCTTGTTCTGGTACTGGTCGTAGAGCTTGTTGAGCGCGGGAACCTCCCGGCGAAAGGGCGGTCAAGTGTAACTGCCGAAGATCAGCACCACGGGTTTGTGCCCGCGGAAGGACGACAGTCGAACCCGCGTTTTCCGGTCAACGGTAGGAAGACTGAATTCCGGCGCCTGATCGCCCACCTGCAGATGTCCGGCCCGGGCAAGAAACCAAAGCGGCTTCAAGGGGATGATCATAAACAGCGGCCTCGGCACTTTCGACATCACTTGACCAAAGAGTACCGGTTGCCGCATGACCCCCAGCAACGCTGCCAGCATCAGCACGTAGACCAGAACGACGTACCCTGCCACGGTTTTGAGTGTTTCCACGTTTGGACCCCGCGGAAGAGAGTGGGCAGACGGCAGCAGGCAGTTGGAACCGCCCGGTGACTGAATGCTTACCGTCTTAATCGACATCTCCTACACTACACCAAATCCAACGCGGCAAGCAATTCCTCCACGTTGGTCTCGTCCACCACCAAACTCAGGCTTGCGGCGCGCAGGTCCTCGAGCCCATCGAAGGCTTGGAAGAGTCTCATCTTGGCGAGGGCATATTGCTCGCTCGGGTCGAGTTCCCTGGCATGGGCCGCACGGCAGGCAGCAATCGCCCTCTCTGCGACGAAAACGCGCAATTCAAAAGGGGGCCGCTGGTCCGCGCTGACCACAAAGACGTAATCACTCCCTGGGCCGAGTCCGGCGGGCCGCACCAAGCTGCGGCGCGACTCGAAAAAGTAGCGATAGGCGATCCCGGTTTCAGCCGCGTAGGTCTTATAACGTCGAGCCATATAAGTTCAGTGACGAGTGACAAGTGACGAGTGGCGAGCGGGAGTCTAAATGCGGCTCCGTGCTGGATTCACATCTTCGGCAGTGCCGCTTCTCACTCGCCACTGCTTTTCTGACTCCTGCTCGTCACTCGTCACTTGTCACTCGTCACTGTCGTTACCGCCAGCTTGTCCAGCGGTCCGGAGAAGTCGAGCTCGGGGGGCGAAAACCCCGGGTCGACATCATCGGAGCGATTCAGCCAGCGGCGTCGAACCTGGGCGAAGTCGGCTGACACGCGCAGGTTGACCGGCCCATCGAAGGGGCGGCTGGCGGTCAGGCTGATTCGGGCGCCGGAACATTCCAGGTCGGTTCGCTTCAACAGTACGGCGCGATCGCGAATCTGGAGATCCAGGGTCACGGAATGAAAGGTTACCGGGCCGCGAACGGGCTCCAAGGCGCCCTGACCGGAGAGGCGCGCAAACGCGTCCAAAGGGTCGAACCCGCCCAACGAGAGAGATTTGGCAATAATCGCCACCTGTCCCTCGAGATTCTGGCTCATCTCTGCCCGGCTCAGTCCCGCCGTGTCGAAATGCCCGTGGATGCTCATTGACCCACGCGCGCCGCGCAAGGCGGGAGGCAGATGCGGCGCCAGCGATTGCACCGCAACGCCGGACAAGGAAACATCCGCAGCCAAGCGGGCCGGCCTGCCCGAAAGGTCCAGCCGCCCATTAAGGCGACCTTGCCCGCCTCCCGATTGAAACGTCGCATGGGAGAATCGAATTACTCGACCTAAAACCTCCGCATCGGTCTGGAACTTGTCCACACCCAGGTTCCGGTAGGTAAGCCTGGACGCAGAGAAACGGCCTCGAGCATTCAAGGACGAAAACAGATTCGAGGCCGCCTCCCGCTGCAGAGCAAAGGAAGCAAGGCCGGGAAAGCGCTGGACGAGCGGACCAGGGTTGCGGTGCGGAAGGGCCACAAACCACGAGGCTCCCTGCCCGAGGTCGAGCCTCTCGGTATGAAGGTCGAAGAACCAAGGGTCGCGGCGGTCGCCGTGGTGTTCCAATCGCCCGGAAAAGACGCTGGTGCCCAGCACGGCCAGCAGATGCTCAACGATGATTTCCGTGCCGTTGACCTGGAGACTGGCGCCAGGAACGTTGATCGGCTCAGTAAAACCGGGAATCACCAAGCGGGCAGCGCGAAGCTCGGCCCGTCCCTTCAGAGCCGGTCGAGCCGGCGCACTCAGCGAACCGGCAAAACGAAACGACGCAGTCCCGTCGCCGAGAGCGTTCCACCCCTGGAGTGTGCGCATTCCGAGTGCGCGGCCGAAGTCGAGGACATTTCGAAGCGGCGCGGCTTTGCAGGAAAAGGTGAACTCGTAGGGATAGGTCCTCGAGCTGAGATCGAGTGACCCTTCAGCTTCCAGGACCACGCGCGAGGCCAGAGTGATCCGTGCCGGTGCAAGCTGCGCCCTGTCGTTATCGATTTGAATCGAGAGGTCGGAGACCGGGAAGGTTGCGCTGCGTGTGCTGAACACCACATTCCGTGCGCCCACGTTTCCGCTGAAGCGGAGTTCGTTCCACGGTCCCTGAACGGCCAAGCTCCCATCCACTCGCCCTCTCAATCCGAAACCCCCTGGCATTGTCCAGAACCGCCCCGCCACGGCCATCAGATCCTCGAGCCGAGAACGCTCGAGTGCCAGGGCCAAATCCAACTCCGGCGATTTGGGGAAGTAATCAATGGTGCCGGAAAGGCGGAGATGGGAATCCGCGAAGGAGGCGTCAGTGCTCGCGAGAGTTACCCGGCCAAGATCCCGGTCAAGTTGGCCGCGGAGGGTGATCGTCCAGGGCATGGAATCGGGAGGCGGGATCCGCTCCCACTGGTGCAGCTCGGTGAGCCTGCCCCGACCTTCGAAATTGAACTTTCGAATTGACCCGGAAACGTGCAGTTCGGCGTCCACGACGCCGTACATTCCGGTGTCGCGGCCGGTCACCAGGGGCGCCCAATCGTAAACCAGCGCCTCGCGCGCCCGAACCACGATATTCAGCGGTCCCTGCAAATCGCCGGCGGGAGTCCAGTCGCCGGTAAGTTCGACTGCGCCCGGCGTGGGCAGAGCCAGGTCGGTGCGTACCGGGTAGCCTGACAGACGGAATCGCAAATGACTGTGGGTCGAATCGAAGCTCAACTGACCGCTCAACTCGGTAATGGCAAGCGGCTTCTTGTTTTCGCCCAGCTTAAAGTCAACGCGACCTTCTTCCACTTCCCAATCCGGCGAAACACCCGGGGCGCTCGGGCGCGCCCCTCCGTTCTCCAAGTTTGCGGCAGCCAGGGGGTTGCGGGGAACTCCGGCGGTGAGGCCGGCGCCGGTTGAAGCGAGCAAAAGACGCCCGATGTTCCAGCCCCCACCGGCCTTACGCACCAGGTTGAAAATGGGATGTTGAAGTCGAAAGTGGGCGAAATTCAGCCGCGCGCCCAACAAGGTCTGCCAACGGACATCGCATTCGATGCGATCCACGCGGACGAACGGCTCGGACCCAAAATCCGGGTCCTCGTCAATGACGGCATTTTCGATCACGAAGCCCGGCCGCGGAAGCACTTGCAGCGACACTCGACCAAAGCTGACTCGCCGGTGAAGGGTCCGCTCCAGGCTCGCCTGAAGGCCGCGTCGGTAGCGGCCAGCACTGATATAGGAGGGAATGAACCATGCTGCGATCCCGCTCAAGAGAAGAGCCAGCGAAGCAATTCGAGCGCGTCGGTGGACCCGAGGGCTCATCAGCACACCATCTGCCAGGCGATTCGAACACCTGCGTTGACCGGAAAGCTCATCAACGCACCATCTTCAAAGTGCGTCGCCAACGCGTCCTGATGGGGAAGTGAATGATCAAGCTAAAACTCTGAGAGAGCCAGTCACTCAAGGAAGTGTGCATGTACTCGTCTCGAGGAGTCTCGTACGACCAGTAGATCAGCAGAGGACGGCCCGAAATCAGTTCCTGCGGAACGAACCCCCAGAAACGGCTGTCCCAACTCTGCTCGCGGTTGTCTCCCATCGCAAAGTAATGGCCCGGCGGAACGACCAGTTCACCCTCCTTGTTGACATGGTTCGGCAGATCGGCAGTCCAGAGCGCGGTCGAGCCCTGGAGGTACTCCGAGTCAGGAGGCGGGAAATCGTCACCCGAGCGCTCCATATCCGGCCAGGCGTGGTAGACGAAGGGCTCCGTGAGGGGCTGCCCGTTTACGAAGACTTGCCGATGGAAAATGCGAATTCGATCACCGGGCAGGCCGATGACACGCTTCACGAAGTGCTCGCCGGGCTCCGATTGCTCTTCCGCCGGTCCGGGGAATTTGAAGACCAGAACGTCGCCGTGGCGGACATCTCGATAAGGCAGAAAGCGAGCCAGCGTGTAGCCATGGTAGGCGAAGGCAAACTTGTTCACCAGCAGGTGGTCGCCGATCAACAGGGTGTTTTCCATTGAGCCGGTGGGGATTTTGAAGGCCTGAACGACGAAGGTGGTTCCAAAGATCGCCAGGATGACCGTAACGATCAAGGACTCGAAGGTGTCCCGCAGCGAAGATTTCTTATAAACCTCAGCCATTTCCTACCGTCTTCTCGCGCAAGCGTTCGAGCACCGCGCGCGCCGCTTCCTGCTCGGCGGCCTTTTTGCTGGTGCCGCGGCCGCGCGCCACCACCGTGTCACTTGCCGACACTTCAACAGTGAAGGTCTTTTGATGTTCGGGCCCTGTCTCCTCCACCACCTGGTACTCTGCCGGAGATTTGCGCATTGCCTGAAGATACTCCTGCAGCGCCGACTTATAGTCGACCGAAAACAGTTCTTCTCCCGAGGCGGACAAATCCGCGGGAAGAATAAAACCGGCCACGAACCGGTTGGCGGCCTCGAGTCCCCCGTCCCGAAAGAGTGCGGCTACAAGGGCCTCCAAAGCATTCACGAAGAGCGCAGACTTGTTGCGCCCCCCGGTCTTCTCTTCTCCGCGTCCCAGACGCAGATAGGTTCCGAGTTCCAGACGCGCCCCGACCCTCCCGAGATGCGTCGCTGCCACCAAGCGAGCCCTGGCTCGCGTGAGTTGCCCTTCCTCCCACTCAGGAAAGGCATTCACCAAGGCCACACTCACCAGGAAATTCAGCACCGCATCGCCCAGAAACTCGAGCTGTTCGTTGTCTCGACAACTGCCAGGAGCTTCCCGGGCATAGGAAGAGTGGGTCAGCGCCTCCAGAAGAAGTTGGGGGTTCTGGAAGCGATAGCCGATTAAGTCTTCCAAGAGATGAACCGGATTCTCAATCATGCCTGCAAGCCGCTACACCATCGAGAGGGAAAGCTGCCGCAATCTCGCCAGGATTCTGGCGCGGCCAATCAATGGGCGGCTTTCAGCTTCTTGAGCTCCACAACCTGCTGGTCGGCATAGGTCTTGATCAGCGTCCCTTGCCCAAGCTCGCCGGCTCTCGTAAACGCCTGAATGGCATCGTCAATTTTGCCATCCAGCTTGTAAGTCTCGCCCAGGCGATAGTAATCCCGCGGATCCGGGTGGGCCGTTTTGGATACGGCAGCGTTGAATTCCTCTTCCGCCTTCCCCAACTCAGTCTTGTCCATACCCGACAAACTTTGGCTTGCCATTTCCAGATGGAACATACCGAGAGGGCCGTGAACCTGACTGCCGATCTCCCCCAGACGCTTCTGATAATCCTCGTCCGACTCCGTGGCTAGCTTGGGGAGCTTCCCAATAAGTTCCAGCGCGTGGTTGGCTCGGGTCTGGGTGTCCTGAAGGATCTTCTCTTGCTCTGCCTTGTGGTTGTTCAGGTATTGCGGTTGGGGCATGATCCCAATGCTTAATATCAGGCTCATCAGGTTATCGCCATTCAACTTCAGACTTTTGTCCGTGTAGTCGACGACCTTGTCAACATCACCCTTCAGCTGATAGGCATTCGCCTCGAAGGAATAGACATAAGTAAGGACGGGGCTATCGGCGTACTTCTTAGCAAAGTCATCACACTCGGCGATTGCCTTATCCGGGTCCAACTCGGTCTTAATGGCGTTATAGGCCGCGCCTTGCTCTTTAGGAATATTCTGCGCCCCGCCCCCCGATCCCATTTCCAGTTTCGCATTCTGCGCGCGCGCCTTTGGACCCGCTTCCTTCACCGCCTGGATCACCTCATCGGCGGCTTTGGCCTTGCGCAGCCTTTTCTCGATCTCCGGGGTCATATCAAAATCTACGCCGCGGTCTTTCACTTCCTTGATCACGGTTGCCGCCGGGGAGCTCTTAATCTCCTTCGTCACTTCCTTCTCAGTCAGCGGTACAGGCCCCTGAGGATTCTTCACCTTCTGGTTGGTAGTCACCTGGCCAGCCACCTGCGGGGTTTGATTGCCTTGTTGCGTCTGATCCTGGGCGGTGGGCTGTTGCGTTTGACCCGCAGGGCTCGGCGCCGGAGCCCCCTTCTGCGCGAACAGACCGCCGGCAATACCTAGTACCGCCAATACCGTAATGATTGCTTTGATTCTCATGATGCCTCTCGACTTTCTGAATTAACCTCGCTTCGTGCCATATCGCTTTCAATGCGTTGAGATTACAAGAACGGCGTACTGAAGTCAATCCACGCCGTCCTGTCACAGCCTCGCTATGCGACTCGTAGGGCCCCGACCTGTCGGGGCGCGTGCCGATCTGAAGGTCAGCGCTACGTCCGGAGTAGAACACTGCTCGACGCCAGCGTGGCTACTGCTTGGAACCGAACTGCTGCGCCTCACCGGCCTGCACGGCCCGCAGCGCCATAGGATAGGCGGCAGCGGTCAAAGACGCGGCCCGGTATTGAGCCAGGGCATCGTCACGCTTCCCCCGCAAGTCATCCAGCCGTCCGAGGTAGATGTGCGACCAGGTCACCAGGCGAAGGTCGCGTGCCGTTTCCAGGGTCTTGTGAAAGTACTCCTCGGCGAGATCAGGCTTACGCATGTTGCTCGCCACGATAGCCAACCCAAAGAGCCCCCGCTCGCTTTTGGGATTCTTCTCGATCACCGCCTGGTAAGCGAGCTTTGCATCGCCGTACTTACCCTGGAAAAACAGGTTGTCGGCGTCGTCGAGCTTCAGTTCTTCCTCGGTCTTTGCAGGGGGTGTGGGGTTCTTTGGCCGAACGGCAGGAGGGGCGAACGTCACTTTAGCCAGCCTTCGCTCCTCTTGCAAAGGGTCGATCTTTCCGATCATGGGCTGGTAATACACTTTCATCGACGCATCTTGCTTCTCAAAATCCAGGAGCGATTCGTAAAAATAGCGGATCAGTATCAATCCTGAGGCCGTCATCTCCGCCAGCTTTTTCTCGGCTTCGGCCGCCGGCAGCTTGTCCAGGCGCAACTCGGCAGCCCGAATCAAACATTCGGTGACTAGGAGGGGGTAGTCCGCCTTGAAGGAAGAATCGAGAGCCGGCACTTTAAAGGCAATGCCCCGCAGCCGGTTCTTTGCATTGATATCATCGGCGTATTGGGCGGCGAGCGGATCCAGCAGAAAGTGCAGGTATTGGTGCCGGATTTCGCTAATCTCCGGCTGCTGCAAGGCGGTTATTACCAGGTAGTAATCCATCCCGTAAATGCGCGCTTGCGCCAGACCCGGAGCCCCCAGCAGGTCCAGGTCGATGCGGTAGGTCCTCCCCAAGTACCCGCCGACCGGAAAGCGGAAATACGTGTCCGTCATCAGAATGGCTTGACGTACCAACTGAGAATAGCGGGCTTGTGCATCGCGATAACGCGGCTGCATGCTGGTCCACAGATCGTGAAGCTTGGCCTGCACGTACAGGGTCTTAAGAATCGGAAGCAGTCCGGAGACCGCCTTGGCGTCCGGAGGCAGATCCGCTTGTGGAACCGTCAGTTTGAAATCAGGAGGCGGACCCAACAGAAGAGCCAGCGAAATGTACTGACCCAGGTCAGCCCCGGGGTCACCCTCGACGCGATGCTCGGAGAAGAAACCCGCAAGGCGTTTTGCGGCCGGCGCTCCCGTCTGGTCCAGATAACTCCTCACCGCTTGGCGAGCGTCATCTGCGGTCGCGAGGCCCAATCCGGTGTCATATCCGCCCGCGTTCAGCGCCGCCATGACGCAGAACACCTGCTCGCTCGGTTCCAGAACGACTCTGCCCTCCTGCTGCTGGGCGCGCGCCGGCGGCCCGGCCAGAAGGAACGCGAGTATCAAGGCGGGCATACTAACCGCGCTTGAAGCTGGGAAGGAGAACAGGTGGGACTGAAGGCGAGTCCGCTGCCTGAGTGGCAGGAGCAGTGCTTGCCCGGAACGGCCGCAAGGGGCGCCTTTAAAGAGTCGGGGACAGAGCAAGATGGTAGGGAAAGCCTCCAAGATAAATGCAACCCAAAGGATTAGCCTCGGACAGTGATCCTGCGGAGGGACAAGACAAATTGTCCATCCGTGGGCCGGCCATACCACGTCGCGGGCTGGAAATTGCTGAAATAGATCACCCGGTCCAGTTGCCGCAACAGCTCCGGTGAAGTGGCGCCCGACAACACTCGATACCGCATCGGCCGGCCTCCTGCGTCCACCGGCACCACCACGATCACCGGCGCGTCGGGAGTGTTGAAGTCAATCGGCGCCAACTCGCGAACCGAGGGGGGCGTGGGAGAGCCCAGGGGTACATCCGGAGTTTTGCTGACCGGCACGGCCAATGAACCCATAATCAGGCAGAAGCAAACCACCGCCGCCAGCACGCCGCCCGAGGCCGGCAAGAGCACCGGCTGGAGGACATTATCCAGCCACACCCTAAGCCAGGCGAACCACTTTCGATGCGTCGCCCTCGACACCTCGACACGCATTCGCAAAGCCAGCTCAGGAGGCACTTGCAGGCGCCGCATGCCGCGCAGGTCCGCGTGCATGGTCTCCCATGCTTCGAGCTCCTGCCGGCAGGACCCGCAGTAGCTCAGATGAAAGCGAATCGACTTCATCGCCTGAGGATCACAAGAACCATCCAGGTAATCCGAGTAGTGATTCCGAATTTCAACGCATCCTTCAAACATCGGCTTTACCCAAACAACCCATCAGTTTCCGTCGGAGCAGTTCCCGGCCCCGCATCAATCGGGATTTCACCGTTCCCTCCGCCATCCCCGTCACGTGCGCAATTTCGTCGTAAGCTAACCCTTCAATTTCACGCAAAACCACTACGGTGCGATACGGCTGAGCCAGGCTGGCGAGGGCGCGCCGCAAAATCTGCTGGCGTTCCGCCTGCTCAAGCAGGCGATAGGGAGTGTCCTGACTGGCCTTGACTTCGGCCGCCGATATCGCTCCTTCGGCGCCCGTGTCGTCAATGGATAGGGGCTCGTGCCAGTGCCGCCGCATCCAGCCCCGCCGGTGATTCGAAGCCTCATGAATCGCGATTCGGTAAATCCAGGTCTTCAGACTGCTGTCACCATGAAACTGCCGTATCCCTTTGAAGACCTTGATGAACACGTCCTGGAGAACGTCCGGCGCCTCGCCGGGATTGTCGAGAATGCGTGAGATCAGGTTGAAAACCGGGTTCTGGTAGACTCCCAGCAGGTAAGCGAAGGCCTCTTCGGAACCCGCTTGCAGCTCCGCGACCAAAGGCGCTTCTTCCGCGGCTGCGGGTATCCCCCGATCAAGCGCTATACCGACGGTCCGCGCGGTGTCCATCACGCCCATACGATAGCACTCCCCGGCTCCGACTTCAATACCGCGCTTGCCTTCTTCAACACTATTGACACCGGCAACTGAGAATTTGTTCCCGAAAACCTGTCGAAAGGTTTAGGTGACAACGGTAGGGGCGAGGCGGCGCCTCGCCCCTACGGGTAGCACCCTCCGGGTGATACTGGATCGTGAGGCCCCATCCCATGTAGCCGGCTCCTTGCCATCTGGCCGGTCGCTCCTTGCCGCTCGGAACCCTTGACTTCGTTTGCGCAAATCGTGCTGTTTTTGCTCATCTCAGGCTCTAATTTGTGCTAATTTGCGCGCAAAACGCGCATCATTTACACCACTCAAAAAAGTGATGTGCTTTGTTTTCAGCCAGTTCTTGGCTTTGTTCCCGCTATTTTGTATTCTCTCGCGGTCCCTCGCGTTTCCCCCAGCAGAGCAATTCCGATCCCTGCCACATCTCCCAAGATCGAGTTCCCCGCCCCGACGTGGGCGATATCAAAAAGCTCAAATTTTGGGTCTATTTCACGCATTTGAGCACGCAATTGGGGTTCGTTTTGAGTTCGTTTTCAAAGTGCATCGTTTGTTTTCAATGACATACTGGCTTCGATCGTATCATTTTTTGTTTCTTGGGGACCCATGTTTTCCCAAATACCGGGACTATTGCGCTTTTCCTCGCGGTGCGAAGCCTGCTCACGACAATATGTCCACAAAATGACCACACTTATAGGCTACCATACGTCCGTGAGGTTGTCAAGCGAAAAATGCAAAATGCTGCGATTCAATCGGGATGTGTTCTCGACGGCAAGTGACAGCGGCTCCTGCGCTGAAGTGACGTTACGACATTATTCGAAGCCGGACGGCGCGCCTTCGAGAATGCGCCTACTTAGCCAGAGCCACCGTCTTGGGATCGACCGTGACCTCCTTCAAGCGAGCCACTACTTCCGGCGTACCGCCTTCCTGATAACGCCCTCCCAGGTATTTCGCGAAGAACTTTTCCGTGGCCATGAGGGAAGCCATGTTGTTGACCGGACGAGCGAAGCCATGCCCCTCGTCGGGAATGAGCAGGTATTCCACTGGGAAGCCGCGATCGCGCAGGGCAATGACAATCTGTTCCGATTCGGCGTGGTTAACCCGAGGATCGTTGGCACCCTGCGCGATCATCAGCGGCGTCTTGATTTTGGCGGCCGAGGTCAGGGGCGAACGCTCGACCAAGAGAGCCTTGCCTTCCGGGGTGGTAGGATTGCCCATGCGCCGGTAGAACATCTGGCGTCCGGCCTCCCAGTAAGGCGGGATCGAATTCAGCAGCGTGATCAGGTTCGAAGGGCCAAACAGGTCCACCGCGGCTGAATAAACGTCGGGTGTGAAGGCCACGCCGGCCAGTGTCGCGTAACCGCCATAAGAGCCGCCGAAGATGCCCACGCGCTTGGGGTCGGCAATTCCCTCGTCTATCAGGTACTTTGCGCCCCAGGTTACGTCATCCTGCATCTTGCGTCCCCATTCGTTGTTGCCGGCATCGAGGAATTTCTTACCGTATCCGGCCGAGCCGCGGAAGTTCATGTTTAAAACGGCATAGCCCCGGTTGGCGAAGAACTGCGCATACGGGTAGTAACCCCACGCGTCCCGAGCCCACGGACCGCCATGCGGGAAGATGATGGCAGGCAGGTTTTTAGCCGGGATCCCTTTGGGCAGGGTGAGATAGGCGGCGATTTTCAACCCGTCAGAAGACTGGTAGCTAACGAGCTTCATCTCCGCCAGGGACTCGCGGGGAAGGTGTTCGCGCACCTTGTATTGAAGCGTAAGGTTGTGGTTTGTGCGGTCGAATAGGTAGGTTTCGCCTGGTTCGGTGTCACTGCTTGCTACGATTAGCCATAAGTGTTCATCGTTGGTGGCCGAGATGCGGCGCACGTCCTTGTCCGCGAACCTGTCTCCGAGCCATTGGAAATCAGCCTCATCGTGCTTGTCCCGGAAATAGCGGCGTACACGGTCGTCTTCATAATTGGTGTTCGTCAGTTCATCGGTGGCTTCCGAGAAAACCGCTGTGTCAAAATCAACCCTCTTCAACGGATCGGATTCGACAAGCTCCGTCTTTGCTGTTTCCGGATCGAATAGCTCCAGCGCGGTCAAGTCCAGGTCAGCGCCTTTGTTGGTCACCAGGTAAGCGCGTTTGCCATCCTTCTCGAAACGGATGATGTCGCACTGCTCAAATACATTGCAGGAGTAAATTTTAGTGAATTTGTCGGCATCCACGCGAAGGATTTCCGTATCGCCATTTTCAGCGGCACGACTGGCCAGGCGCAGGTTCCCCTGCAGGTCAAAACTCCAATCTGCGATACGCTCCGTGTTTTTGCGCAACAGGGTCTTCTCGCCCGTGGACAGTTTCAATTTGTAGAGGTCATGCCAGGCCTTCTCGCGATCGTTCAGGCCGATGTAGACCACGTCGGGATCGCTTTTGGGAAGGCTATAAATCATTATGCGCACGCCTTTTAATCCTGTCAGGTCGCGGGAGGGCGGGGCCTCAGCACCGGACACGGGCTTGGCTGTAGGGTCAACGGCATAAATGTTGAAGTTCTCGTCGCCGTCGTTGTCCTTGACGTAAAGAATGTATTTGCTGTTGCGCGTCCAGAAATAGCCAGGGATCGGTCGTTTGGTTTCCGTGGTCAGCAGTCTCGCCGCGCTGAACGGCTCATCCACGCCCTTTACGTAGATGTTGCGCGTATCGTGCCATGGCTTCTGGAACGCCAGGTATTTTCCATCCGGCGAAAGTTCGGCGTTCACAATTTCCGGATTGCCGAAGATCAGCTCGCGGTCAATCAGCGGCGGCAAGCCGGTAACGGCTCTATTGCCAATGGTCTGCGCTCGCAGGGACGTTGCCGACAAAGCGAGGCACAAGACGATCTCGAGCAGCTTTTTCATAGCAAGGATCCTTTCTGCCTGGGGAGTGAAGATGATTGAACTCGACCCAAAATAACTTCCTTAAGATTGTAAGCGTAAAGGTTTAGTTTCAAAAGATACAGTCAACAGCTCCAATAACGGGGTGTGGAAGAGAAGAGTCCACGGTCAGCGGGTAGCCCGCCCGCTTGGTTATTCGTAGCGCAGCGCGATGAGCGGATCGATGCGGGTAGCCCGGCGCGCCGGGATATAGATCGCCACCCACGCCACCGCCGCCAGTGTGACCACCACGGCGCAGAATGCGATGGGGTCGCTGGCCTTGACGCCGAACAGCAGGCTTGAGAGCAGCCGCGTGAGGCCGAACGCCGCCGCCAGCCCCACCGCCAGTCCGATGCCCGCCAGCAACAGACCGCGACGGAGCACCATTCGAAGAATGTCGTTGCCCGTGGCGCCCAGCGCCACGCGGATGCCGATCTCCTGCGTCCGTTGTTCCACCGCATAGGACATCAATCCGTATATTCCGAGAGCCGCCAGCAGCAAAGCCGTGCCCGCGAAAATCGTCAGCAGCAGCATATTGAAATTCGTGCGCGCGGTGGATTCGGAGATCACCTGTTCCATCGTGCGGAATCTGGAAACCGGCAATTGATCGGCCACAGCCAGAAACTCGTGCTGAATCGCGCTGGCGAGCGCCGCGGGTTCCATGGACGCGCGCACCACCCAGCTCAGCGGGATCACTTTGTTCGCCAGTTGCGTGAGCCCGTCAGTGATCTGGCTCGCCGGCACATACATGACAGCTTGATCGGAGCCGGTCAACCCGTTTTCGCGCACGTTGCCCACGATGCCGACGATTTCACGCGCGGGCTCCTCGAATTCGGGACCTAGGCCTTTGCCGATCGTCATGCTGTGGCCGATCGGATTTTCCTCTGGCCAGTATCTCTTGGCGAACGCCTGGTTGACGATCACTACGCGCGGGGAGTTTCCCGTGTCGTGCTCGCTGAAGGCGCGTCCCCGCAGGAGCGGAATCCTGAACGCCGCAAAGTAGTGGGCCGATACCGAACGCCATTGCTCGTCGCCGTTATACACACCGCCCTTTGCGGGCGGCTTGCCGGCGATGTTGAAGGGCAGGTCGATGCCACCCTCGATTGGCAGCATAACGGCGGTCGCGACGGATTGCACTCCAGGCAAGCTCTCCAAGCGCGGCGTCATTTGCCGGATTAGGTTGTCGACCTTGGCGGTAGTGCCGTACCGGCCTCCGGAAAGCGATGTCTGCAATGTCAGGACGTTGTGCGGATCGAAGCCCGGATTCACCGCGTGCAGGCTGGCGAACGTGCGGATCATCAGCGCCGCGCCCGCCAGCAGGATCACCGCCAGCGCGATCTCGCTCACCACCAGGAAGCCGCGCGCCCGGTTCTGATGGTGGCCCGTTCCCGAGCGGCCGCTGCTGTCTTTGAGCGCGGAATTCACGTCCAGCCGGGATACGTGCACAGCCGGAAAGAGTCCGAACAGGATGCCGGTGGCGATGGATACGGCCAGCGTGAAGCCCAGCACGCGCCAATCCAGCGCTGATACCGCGGTCGAGGATTGCAGGCTGTCGCTGATATGCGGCAGATTGCCCGGGGCGATGGCTATCAGCGCACGCACACCCCACGCGCCAATCAGAAAGCCAAGAACACCGCCGGCCAAGGCCAAGACAACGCTCTCGGTCAGGAGTTGCCGGACGATGCGCAGGCGGTTCGCCCCGATGGCCGTGCGGATGGCTATTTCCCTCTGCCGGGTGGTCGCGCGCGCAAGTTGCAGGTTGGCCACATTCGCGCAGGCGATCAGGAGCACGAATCCCACTGCGCCCAGCAGGATCATCAAAGGCAATTTCACGTCGCCTACTTGCGCTTCCTGCAGCGGCGCCACCGCCACGCTCTCGGTTTTGTCCATCCACAGGGGGTTGGCCCGGCGGAACCGCTCGCCGACCACCTTCATCTGGGCCCTCGCGGCTTGCAGAGTAACGCCCGGCTTCAAGCGTCCTGCCACCGCCAGATAGTGGCCCTGATCCGCGCTGTTCGGATCGGCCTCCAAGGGAATGAAGATATCCGCCGGCGGATCAGCCTTGAAAGTGGCCGGTAGGACTCCCACCACTGTGGTGGGCTCGCCGCCGATCTGGATGGGCGTGCCCACCAATCGCAGATCGCCGCCCAGGCGCCCGCGGAAGAGTTGATAACTGATTACCGCGACTTTAGGCCCGTTGGGGATGTCCTCATCGGCGGTGAAGGTCCGGCCGAGCACCGGAGAGACTCCGAAGACCCGGAAGAATTCCGATGAAACATGGATTCCCTTCACCTGCTCGGGGTGGTCGCTGCCACCGATGTTCATTCCCGGGCCAGAGAAGTCGTAAGCGGCCATGGCCTCGAAGACGTCGTTCTTCTTCCAAGCATTGAACTTCGGGATGGAAGTCGAGTTGCCAATGCCCTGGAAATCGGGATAACCGCGAACGACCGCCATGATCCGGTCGGCGTCCGGATACCGCAGCGGCTTCAGCAGAACTACATTGATCACCGAAAAGATGGCGGTGTTGGCGCCAATACCCAGCGCCAGCGCCGCGACGGCGATAGCGGTGAAACCGGGACTCCTGTGCAAGACGCGAAAGGCGTGTCGCAAGTCGGCGAGCAGGTTCTCCATGCCTGGATGATGCGCCAGGTTGCCGAATAGTTCCATCATTCTTCCCGGACGATACCGCGACGTTCGACACATCGCCGCGTACAAAAGGTGCGAAGGTCCATGTCGAGTATCTCGGATGCTGAGACCAGCTTGGTGCGCGTGCGCCGGGCGCCCCGCTGTTCGATGGCGAGACCTGCGGGTGAGGCCTTCACGGTTGTTCTGCGCCGGCAAACAGAGTGTTCGGGTGGCGCCTCAGACCGAAGCTAAGGGTCTGAACGGCCTGTTTTATGGATAACCAGGTGCGCCGCCATGCCGCTTTGTACATGGCGTTAGGCAGTGCGGTAATTTTCTATCAACTGATTCTCTGGAAAGATGTGGAAGGTAACTGGAATACTACTTTAACGGCTCCGCGTGCTCGCGGACGTAGGTGTCTACGCGAGGGTCCCGGTCCGCGCCGGCGGCGCCCGGCGGGATGTAGTGGAACGCTTCGGCGTATTCGACCCCGTATTGCTTGCCCAGTTCGCGGCTGCTCGTCATGACGAATTCCCGAATGTAGTTTCGATCGGCGGTGGCGTCGTCGTCACCCAAAAGAGGCAAGCGCTGATTGCGCTTGGCCAATTCCGCCCTCAAGCGAGAGCCGAGGTGTCCGCCTGGACCTTTGGCCAGGTTCGCCCGATTGACTTCCACCTTCTTCTCAATCTGCTTGCTGATATCCACGACACGGGTGATCTCCGGGCGCCGCGCGAAATAGTACTTGTCCTGAACTTCTTTCGGCTCGAGGCCGGCCGCGAACTGCTCCGGGTAGTCATGTGCCCGCCCGGCCATCCAACACGCCGCTTCCACCGCCTTGGCCAGCGTGTAGTGATCAGGATTCTCTTCATCGTGAGCCCAGGGATCCCAGCACACCACCGTGTCCGCCTTGACCAGGCGGATGATCAAGATGAGGCGGCAGATCAGTTCGTTGAGTGAAACATCGGCCATGCGGTGGTTGCTGTAGTTGAGGTCGAAGTGGCGCCGGCAACCCAAGATCTCCGCGATCCGAGCGGTATCGCGCTCGTTGCCGAGTACGTTCTCGCCGATCGTTCCCACCGTGCCCAGCCCCGGTGAGTCGCCCATATCGTCGTTGGTGGCACGGACCAGGTAGCCGGCGTAACCCTCTTCGATGAGTTTGGCCACCGTGCCCGAGGCCTCGAGCGCGATGTCATCGGAATGAGCTTGGAGCGCCAGCAGCACTTTGCCTTGGTGAGGTTGACCGGCGAGAGGGCGTTCGAGAAAGACTCCGCCTGCCGTCACCGGCTGCGGCGCGAGCCCAGGCAGGCTTGACAGGGTCCCGGCAGCCACAAAACCGCTTAGGAGATTGCGCCGTAACATGAGTGCAATTATACTCCGATTCGTAGCCTCCCGACCCGCCGGGGCAGGATGAGGTCCTGATGCTGGAGCAGAAGGCTGGATTTAGGCACGATTTGCCCCGCAGCCTCGGGGTGTTGGACGCCACCGCCATCATCATCGGTATTGTCATTGGATCGGGCATCTTTGTGCTGCCCAATCTCATCGCCCGGAACCTGCCGTCCGGCTTCGCTATCCTTTCCGCCTGGGTGGTTGCCGGAGCGCTCTCCTTTTTTGGGGCGCTGGCGTATGCCGAGCTCGGTGCGATGATGCCTGCCACCGGCGGTCAATACGTGTACCTGCGTGAAGCCTACGGGCCGATGTGGGCATTCGTCTCCGGCTGGACATTCATGCTGGCGGTCCTGTCGGGCGGAAGCGCCTGGCTGGCGGTCACGTTTTCAATCTATGTCCGGTATTTCATCCCCCTGACGCCCGCTGAGAGCAAGGTGTTATCACTGGCCCTGATCGCGGCCCTCTCAGCGGTCAATTACGTGGGCGTCAGAGAAGGGGCCTGGGTGCAGCGCACTTTCACTTATCTCAAGATTGGGGCGCTGCTGGTCTTGATCGGGGCCGCCTTCTTAAGCCCGCACACCGCACCCGCTTCGTCTCCGTCCGGCGCCGGTTCCGTCTCTTTGGCGCATTTCGGTGTGGCGATGGCGGCATGCCTGATGGCGTACAACGGCTGGGCCTATGTAAGCTTCGTGGCCGGCGAAGTAAGGGATCCCCAACGAAACCTGCTGCGTTCACTGGCGATCGGCATGGGAATCGTGGCGGCGTTGTACGTGCTTGTCAATGTGGGCTACCTGAAAGTGCTGTCGGCCCCACAGATCGCGATGACCGAACGCGTCGGCGCAGACATGGCGATCGCAACCATGGGCTCGATCGGTGGAAGGTTCGTATCCGCCGCCGTGCTGCTTTCGATCGTGGGCGCAGTGAACGGCTGCGTGCTGACCGCCGCTCGCCTGCCCTTCGCCCAGGCGCGTGACGGGCTGTTCTTCGCCCGCTTCGGTGAGGTCCACCCGCGCTTCCAGACGCCCGCCTCCGGAATTCTGTGGGGCGGAATCTGGACGGGCATCCTCATCCTCACGGGCTCGTACGAAACGCTCTATTCGTACTCGATCGTCGCGGCGTGGATCTTCTACACCATGAGCGTAGGAGCAGTGTTCCTGCTGCGCCGAAAGCTTCCAAATGCGAACCGGCCTTACCGGATGTGGGGCTATCCCGCCACTCCCCTGCTTTTTGTGGCAGTGTCCGTCTGGTTCGTGGTGAATGCCTTCGTAACCCAGCCCGGGCCTTCTTTGGCGGCCTGCGCCATCGTCGCCACCGGCGTGCTGGCTTATTGCATATGGCGCAGAGTGGAATCCGGCTTGGCCGCCGGTAAACCGAAATAAGAAACTCCACCCAGGTTGCGTCGCCGAGACCTCCGTTTTTGCGTTCACATTTATTCACACGTAGAAGGTCGTTCATGCCGGTGCTGTGAGGCGCTGCATGAGTATGAAGGCCAAATCGATCACTTTCCTGGTTGTCTTAACTTACGTTGATAAATTGGTTAGAAGCCATGCAGATTTAACTTGACAACACAGGTTAATTAACCTATATTGGTTAAGGAGATGAGCCATCATATCCTCACCTTCCAGGTCACTTGAACTAAGTCAGGTAATCTGCAATCGCACCTCTTAGCCCAAATCTAAGGAGGTCCCCATGGTTGCTCGAAGTCTTTCCTTACATCTGAGGCCAAATTGTGTCGAGGAATTCACGCGCATCATTGAGAACGAAGTCATTCCGATGATACGCGGGCTGAAAGGCTTCCAGGACAAGATCGTTTTGGTTGCTGCAGGTGGACTGGAAGCGATTGGCCTCAGCTTCTGGGATGAGAAAGAAGATGCAGAAGCCTACGGTCGCGGAAAGTTTCGGCAAGTGGTGAAGGCCCTGGCGAACGTCGTTGAGGGTACTCCTCGCGTTGAAACCCGCGAGGTCTCAAACTCGACCTTCCACAAGATTCCAGTGCACGTGGCGGCCTAAAGGCGGCAGCGTTTTGATCCGGCCCGGGTGGCCAACGCCTTCCTTGTCCGGCAAAGAGGGGTTTAGGTAAAAGAAGAAACGAGGTGTCCAATGCTTGTGACAATCATGAAGTGGGTTTTCATGCTGGTGTTGCTCCTGGTGCTTCTGTGGCCCACGCCCGCGGGCCATTACTTGTGGCTAGGACTCGCGGTTTGTGTGCCGGCCATTTGGGTCCTCCAGGACCGCCGAAGTAAGTACCTTCGAAAGGCCGCCTACGTGCCAGTTTCCCCGAAGGTGAAATACGAGAATTAATCCAGACCCATAGTTCGAACTAAATTCGTGGGTGATAAGGAGAGTCAAAATGAATTTAAGACCTCTACATGATCGGATCCTGATCAAGCGAATTGAAGAGAAGGAGACTGTGAAGGGTGGAATCATCATTCCCGACACGGCCAAAGAGAAACCCCAAGAAGGTGAAGTAGTCGCCGTGGGGCACGGCAAGAAGACCGATGACGGAAAGCTGATCGCCCTGGATGTGAAAGCGGGCGACCGCATCCTGTTCGGCAAATATTCCGGCGCTGAAATCAAGCTCGACGGCCAGGAGTATCTGATCCTGCGCGAAGAAGAAGTCCTCGGCATCATTGAAGGCAAGGCGGCCGTCGCGAGCGGGAAGAAGTAGGTTGGTTGTCAGCAACCCGCGACGGAGTTGATTGGCGGAGAGCGTCCCGCCGATAGTTCTCGCAGCGGAGCGCCGACAGAGAAAGACATCGACAAAGTCCAGGAGGAATTGAAAATGGCAAATGCAAAGCAAATTGTACACGGCGAAGAGAGCCGCCACGCGATTCTGCGCGGCGTGAATCAACTTGCGGACGTCGTGAAGATCACGTTGGGTCCCCGAGGTCGCAACGTGGTTCTAGACAAGAAATTCGGCACCCCGACGATCACCAAGGATGGGGTAACGGTGGCGAAGGAAATCAGCCTGCCGGACCCGCTCGAGAACATGGGCGCGCAGATGGTGCGGGAGGTTGCTTCCAAGACTTCCGACGTAGCGGGCGACGGCACCACCACCGCGACCGTGCTGGCCCAGGCAATTTTCCGCGAGGGCGCGAAGACCGTGGCCGCGGGCGCTAACCCGATGGACGTGAAGCGCGGAATCGAAAGCGCGGTTCGCGCGATTTGCGGCTACGATGAGACGAGCAAGGACGGTAACAAAAAGCACATCAAGGGCGAGCTCGACAGAATCTCGAAGCCGGTGGAGGGCTCGATGATCGCGCAAGTGGGCGCGGTGTCCGCCAACAACGACCCCACCATCGGCAACATCATTGCCGAGGCCATGAAAAAGGTCGGCAAGGACGGCGTCATTACGGTCGAGGAATCCAAGACCATGGAGACGACACTCGAAGTGGTCGAGGGAATGCGGTTCGATCGCGGATATCTCTCCCCTTACTTCGTCACCGACGCTGAGCGAATGGAGTGCGTGCTGGAGAACGCACTAATCTTGATCCACGAGAAGAAGATCAGCTCCATGAAGGACCTCCTGCCCCTGCTCGAGCAGACGGCCAAGTCCGGCCAGCCGCTGCTCATTATTGCGGAGGAAGTGGAAGGCGAGGCCCTGGCGACCCTGGTGGTCAACAAGTTGCGCGGAACGCTGTTGGCTGCGGCGGTAAAGGCGCCGGGCTTCGGCGATCGCCGCAAGGCCATGCTGGAAGACATCGCCATCCTGACGGACGGCAAGGCCATTTCCGAGGACCTCGGTATCAAGCTCGAGAATGTGAAGCTGGGGGACCTCGGCCGCGCCAAGAAGATCACCATCGATAAGGACAACACCACCATCATCGAGGGCGCTGGAAAGACTTCTGAGATCGAGGGCCGCGTCAAGCAGCTTCGTACACAGGTCGAGGAGACCACGTCCGACTATGATCGCGAAAAGCTGCAGGAGCGCCTGGCAAAGCTGGTCGGCGGCGTCGCTCAGATTAAAGTGGGTGCGGCGACCGAGACCGAGATGAAAGAAAAGAAGGCTCGCGTCGAGGACGCGATGCACGCTACCAGGGCGGCGGTGGAGGAAGGCATCGTGCCCGGCGGCGGAGTGGCGCTGGTGCGCTGCATCCCCGCCCTCCACAAGCTGAAGGCCGAGGGCGACGCGCAGATTGGCATCAACATCGTTACCCGCGCGCTGGAAGAGCCTCTGCGCATGATCGTCGCCAACGCCGGTCATGAAGGCGCGGTGGTGGTGGAGAAAGTGAAGTCAAACAACAACCAGAACTATGGCTTCAATGCGGAGACTGAGAGCTTCGGCGACCTGGTTGCGGAAGGCGTCATCGACCCTACCATGGTCACACGCGCTGCACTGCAGAACGCCGCCTCCATTGCTTCTTTGCTTCTCACCACCGAAGCGCTGATCAGCGAGTACCCCGACAAGGAAGCGAGTGCTTCGGCAGGGTCTCCGGGGGGCATGGGCGGAGGGATGTACTAGGAGGCGGCCGGCCGTGATGCCGTAAGCGCAGCGTTCTTGAGCGCAATAATGAAGGAAGAGGTAAAGCTGATGGCAGAAAAAATCAACGCCGGTACCGTCCTGATCAAGGAAGGCACGCTTTTGCCGGAAGGCGTGCAGTTGGAAAGCGACCCGTATTTGAAGGGCTGGAGGCTGGTCAAAGGTCCGGGCAGCTCTGGAATTGACCTGAAACTCCGCGAGGCGGGATGGACCTTTTTCTACATGGCGGGTGAGGTTGATGCGATGGCCTTCGGTTCGAAGTCTGAGAAAACGACCCAAAGGGCAGTCCAGAAGGTCATTGCCAAGATCAAATCGGACACGTTCAATTGCGTGGAAATTTCCCAAGTAGTCGCGAAGGGCTTCCTGGGGCTGCCCTTCGTGACCGTCGCTGCCCATCCGCGACATATTCAGGAAAGCATGTTTCTGTTCCACGAACGCCTTGCGGAATGGGATCGAGCCGGGTTGGCCGCCATCTGAAAGCGAGGCGCAGAGTTCGCAAAGTATCAAGTCCCCTGAAGGAGGACCCCCATGAGCAACATGCGTAGACTGGCAGTTTCAGTTTTGGGGACCGTGCTGTTGGCGGCCCCCTTGATCGGCTCGCAAAATATGAACGTGCCTGAGGCAAAAGTAATCGTTACGAAGCCGCTGGCGATCCAAGAACTGGGGTTGCAGCCCCGCCGCGGTTTCGGCGGTTTGCTGCAACTGGTCCCTGTTTCAGCGGCTGCGCTGGGCGTACCGGATCTTTCCCGTTACCGGGGCTTTCAGTTTGGAGAGAGACTGCCGGCAGTTGCAAAACAGGCGGGCCTGGACGTGTCTCAGGCGAAGGTGATCCATGAACGCCCTGCTCTCATTCAAGAACTAGAATGGCCGATCTGGCTTGCGAGCAGTTCTTCTTCACCGCAGGACCCGGTCAGGACTATCCTGTTCAGTTTTTACAACGGGGAGCTTTTTCGAGTCCTGGTCAGTTACGATCGGGATGAAACCAAAGGGCTGACCACAGAGGACCTGACCGAAGCGATTTCGGCCCAGTATGGAACCGCCACCAAGCCCGCTAACATCGAGATCGTCTTCTCTTCGACGCAAGTCTACAACGATAGCGAAGCCATCATCGCGAGTTGGGCGGACTCACAGTATTCGTTTAACCTCTATCGTTCCAGTTACCAACCGACTTTTGGAATGATTGCTTTCTCGAAAGGACTGGATGCGCTGGCCCGCACAGCGACTGCGGAAGCTATCCGGTTGGATGCCGTCGAGGCTCCGCAGCAGGAGATTCAGCGTCAAAACCAGGAGGACGAGAAGAACCGTGAATCGCTCGAACGAGCCCGGCAAGTAAACAAAAGCAAGTTCCGTCTTTAGCGTGCAGTGATGGCTCGAAGGATCAGCGCTGCGCACCTATCTCCCGGAGCCGAAGACCCTGGCGCCTGGCTTCCAATCGAAGGGAGTTCCCAATGAGGGAAGAAATCTCGGCGGTCCTGTTGCACCAAGCCGCGGAATCACAGCGTCTGCTGAAG
>Ga0187876_1001211_pt1 | contig 22664 bp, 21 predicted proteins | sample June2016WEW_17_4_FD_133000 | JGI IMG/M metagenome (GOLD analysis project Ga0187876, IMG submission 133000) | Peatland microbial communities from SPRUCE experiment site at the Marcell Experimental Forest, Minnesota, USA - June2016WEW_17_40 | ecosystem: Environmental > Terrestrial > Soil >...
CCCGTCTCCGAGATCGAACGAGAACTGGATCGCTACCGAGAATTCTGCATTACCAACCAAGCCGCGCTCATGGCCGACGTTGACGGCGAGAGCTCTAACCTCACGATTTACGCCCCAGAACGCGTCAGTCTCCCGGATCTCACGCAGGCAGCCCTGTACGTTCACCAGTACGTTCTGCAAGATCCTCTGCTGCCTCTGACTGGGAAACGATCGGAATCCGCGAAAGTCCTTGCGAGTGGGACGCTTTTTGAATCGGGAACCGTTGGGAACCTAAATCTCGGGAACCTCAGCACGATATTGCGGACCATGAAGGCGCTTACGCCGATGATAGCGGCTGACTTTGTAAAGCTCGTACCCAGTAGCCTCGCCCTCGAAGATCCTGAGGAAATCCCTATATACGCCTCAGATAACTATTTCGAGGATGTCTTACCTGCCGAGATTCTGCGGCTCTTCAAAGAAGCGGCCCGTGTTTCCACCGTGATTCCGCAGGGAAAAGGGCGCATGCTCTTGGAAAAACTCAGGCCGAGTCGAAGTATCGATATTCGTTTCAGAGGGGATTTGGAAGACCGCGGCTACGCATATGTGCTTCGTAAAATCGAAGAAGCTACTCGGAAGGATGGCGCTACAAATGAGTTCACTATGCGGCTTACGCTGCCCGATACTCCGCCCGATCTTCCACAATTCCGCGTTTGGGTCCAACAGTCCATAAACCAGTCAGCGCGGCGACTCTTCCGAGACGTGTGCGGCGCTGCGGAATTGGCAGCCACCCTCAAAATAGCGTATAGCACGCGGTCTCAATTGCGGTTCAATGCTCTCCGAAAAGCCATAAATCCCGACAAATCCGCTCCAGTGCGAACTGCGAACGTGTTCCTCAACCTTGACCTCCCATTTATCAAGGACATCGATGTCGAACGGTTAATGCAAATTCGTAGAGACGAAGGGGAGGCCTTTCATAATTTCCGTTTCGCCCTCAATCACAAACTCTCTACCCTGCGGGAGGTCTCCGATCCGCTGATAGCGAAGAAGGAAGCCGCAGAAGCCCTTCGGGAGCTCACGGAAGTGCAACTGCATGACGTTGGCCTAAAGATACGAAGCGTGCGCGAAAAGCTGGGATATTCCGCACTCGGGAGCCTCGTCTGTCTGGCAGCCGCAGTTCAGAATCAAGGTTTCAGCCTTCTGTCGGCGGCGGCAGCCGCTGTGCCGATAGGATCTGCGGCTCTGGATTATCGAAAGGAAGTGAAACGCCATCCCGCTTTTTTCTTGTGGAAAGTTCTTTCGAACAAGGCACGTCACGAAACCAGATAGGGAGAGTGGGCCAGCATTCAAATGCGCGCAAGGCGGGAACATGTGACAGCGGTGGCGTCATAGTCTCGGGCCGCATCGGACGAACGGCGCATATGTTTCTACGTCAGTGTGCGATCTTGGCGCGCTGATTCCGATTGCCTCATAAACGCCGTTCCGACCGCTATTCACATGGCCGGATAAGTCGTCAAACCGCTCTCGTGCCGATGGCGGTGGAAACGGCGCTTCCAGAGCTAGCTTCTGCCGGAGCTTCCAAACGCCGCTAACCAAAACCGCCGCACATCAAGCAGCTGGCTTCAGCAGAGGTCCAACCGCCAGGTGTTCGTCAATCAGCGGCCAGTGGATGCCATAACCGGAAGGCGATAATAGCGCTCGACCTCGCTCTGTCGGGGATGCGCGGGCAAGCCGCTCGGAACACTTTTCCCATGGGATTGACACCGACTCGCTTTCCAGGATGAGAACCAGCGCGTCGGGCGTAATCTCGATTGCCTTTGCCAACACCGGCTGCGTCTTACTCTGCACGATCTCCTCCGAAATGCTCTCGCCATGCAGCCGCCATCGATCGAAATGCTCAAAGGCGACCTAACGCACCCCGCGCCGCAAGCGCGGTCTCACCAACTGTTACCTTAAATTTGCAGGCGCCGCTCTGCTGCTCAACGCCTGCGCCGCATCCCGCGTCCCCATATCGATCCAGCGCTCAACATTCTCGCGCTTCCAGAAAACCGCATCGTTGGCGTCGCCGAGCATCCCGGAAGGCGAAATGACGGTGAGGTCGAGGTCCGCGGAATAGCGGCGCACCGGTTTGAACGCATGGGCGATATTGATTCCCAGATGCAGCCACCATTTGCCGACATTCGGCAGCGAATCGATCGCAATAATCCGCGTAGCGCCCATTTCGAGAGCCGCCCAGATCGGAAGTTTCTCGAACAGGCCACCATCCAGATAGCGTTTTCCGCCGATCCGGACCGCGGGTAGAAACAACGGGATCGAGCAGGTCGCCTGCAAGTGGTCCGGCGTGATATCCGGAAATTGCACCAGGCGCGCATGGAGTCCCTGGAGTTGCACCATCACCAGGCCGAACGGCATGCGAGGCCGGTATTGCTTCCACAGCTGTTCCGCTGTTGCGCGCAGCGGCGCGGGGTCGAACCATCCATTCCGCCACCCATGGTTCGGAAACAATGTGAGCGCCTCGCCGGCCGAAGGGTCCAGCCATCGTTCGATGAGATGATCGGGTGTGCATCCGCTCGCGATCGGCAACCCGTTCAACGCCCCTACCGAAGCCCCTACTACAATGTCCGGGGGCGCAAGTTCCGCGATCGCCCGCCAGGCTCCGGCCTGATATGCTCCGAACATCCCCCCCGCGGACAAAACCAGCGCCGTCTTATGCTCCACCATCTCTTTCGACTATGTTAGAGGATGTGGAGTTTCGCACTTCTCGCTACGCCCCGGAAATCGCGCGCATTCTCGAGCTCGAAGGCGGAGGCCAACGACTGATGCCGCTGGTACGAGCCAGTTCCTTTGCGTCGGAAGCACGCGAAGCGGTGAAGCAGCTTCCCGCCCCGGAAGCGGTGCGGGCCGGGTTGTATCTTTACCTCTCCTGTTGGGACGAGGCGCATTCCGCCGCGGACGCCGTTGAAAATCCGGATGGCTATTTCTGGCACGCCATCGTGCACCGTCAGGAGCCGGACCCAGGCAATTCGGCCTACTGGTTCCGGAGAGCGGGGGCTCACCCGATCTTCCCGAAACTGGGAGCGGAAGCGGCCGATCGCGGCTATTGCGCGGGACTCACCTGGGACCCGTTTGCCTTTATCCAGTTTTGCGAATCGGCCCGAAAGCGGTCCGGATCAAAAGAGGAGCAGTTAGCAAGGGAAGTTCAGCTTTTGGAATGGCAGCTTCTCTTCGATCACTGCGCGCGGAGTTCCGCCTGTTGAAGAAAACGCTTCTCGTCCTCGTGCTGATAGCCGTAGCGGTGCCGGCCGTTTTATTCTTCAGAAGCCGCTCCGCCGTCCCCACGGTTCTGTTCACGAAGACCACGCGCCAAACTCTTTCGAACGTGCTCTCCACGAATGGCAAAGTAGAGCCGGCCGACTATATCGATGTGCGCGTGGAGTCGCCGGGCCTGGTCAAACAGGTTCTCGTGCGTAACGGCGATTCGGTCCCTAAAGACCAGGTCCTGGCGCAGCTGAGCGAGCCTGGCCTGCAGCAGGAACTGGAAGGCGCCATCGCGCGGGAAGCGCAGGCGCGCGCCGATCTGCAAACGCTCCAGGGCGGCGGAAGAAGTTCCGATGCCGCGGAAATCGACGGCAGTTTGAGCAAACTGAAGTCCGATCGCGATGCCGCGCAGCATAACCTCGAAGCGTTGGAGCGTCTTCTCGCCAAACAAGCCGCGACCCAGTTCGAAGTGGAGCAGGCGAAGCAAAGCGTGCGCAGCCTCGATGTGCAGATGGAATCGCTGCAACAGCGGCGCGCGGCCCTCGTGGGCAAAGGGGATCTCGGCAGCGCCCAGGCGCGCGTGCGTGAAGCGGAAGCCAACGTACAACTCGCCCGGAGCCGTCTGGAAGCGGACATCATCCGGTCCCCTATGGCGGGAACGATCTACGATTTACCCGCCCGCGCCGGGTCTTTTCTCAACGCCGGGGATCCTGTGGCGAGCATTGGCAGGTTGAACCCCGTGCGCGTGCGCGTCTATGTGGATGAGCCGGAACTGGGGCGCGTCATGGCAGCCGAGAAGGTCCGGATTACGTGGGATGCGCTGCCTGGCAAGGAATGGTTGGGTATGGTCGAAAAACGCCCTACCGAGGTCATTACGCTGGGTACCCGGCAAGTCGGGGAAGTGCTGTGTACGGTCGATAATCCGGTGCGCGAACTGGTGCCCGGTACCAACGTAAATGCGTTCATCCTCACCCAAGTGGTGGAAAACGCTCTGACGATTCCGAAGGCGGCAGTGCGGCGCGACGGCGGCATCGGCGTTTTTGTCCTGCAGAAGGACAACACCGTCAAGTGGCAGGCAATCAAGACAGGCGCTTCCGACGCACTTCATGTCGAGGTGCTGACGGGGCTGCAGGATGGCGACGCCATTGACGGAACCGCGGACCAGAATTTGAAAAACGGCCAAAAAGTCAACCCAACCTTTTGACACTCACGGTTAAAGAAATCGTCCGCGAAATGCGCGCATTGGCAAAGCCAGCCAATCTCGAAGGCATGGCGCGTTTCGGTATTGACACTTCCGCGGCCTTCGGTTTGACCGTCCCGCAGATCCGCGCTATTGCCCGGCGCGCAGGCAAGAGCCAACCTCTTGCCGAACAACTCTGGGCGACCGGTATCCGTCGTTCCAACTCCCAAAAGACGCTCGCATCCTCGCCAGCCTGGTCGGCGATCCTCAAACGATTTCGCGCTCGACCATGGATGGCTGGACCCGCGACTTCAACTCGTGGGATGTCTGCGAACGCCTGCTGCTGCAACCTCTTCGATCGCACCCCCCACGCCTGGGCAAAGATCGCGAAGTGGGCCGGAAACAGGCGCGAATATGTGCGCCGCGCCGCTTTCTCGACACTGGCGGGAATCGCGGCACACGACAAAACCGCCGAAGACCGGCTCTTTCTTGACGCTCTTGCGCTGATCGAAAACTACGCCTTCGACGATCGCAACTTCGTCCGCAAAGCTGTCAACTGGGCACTGCGGAACATCGGCAAGCGCAACACCCGTCTCCTCCCCGCCGCCGTCGCCTGCGCCGAACGAATCCGCGCTCAGGGTTCCAGGCCCGCCCGCTGGATCGCCGCCGACGCCTTGCGCGAATTTCGCCTGAAGCTCCGAATGTTAAAATTCGGCTACCAGTCTCTCAAACCATGCAAAACTTCATTGCGCGACCGCTTGCGGAAGTCGATCCCGCCATCGCCGAACTCATACTCGAAGAAACGCGCCGCCAGAACGGCCAGATCGAACTGATTGCGAGCGAAAACTTTACCTCCGAAGCGGTGCTTGAAGCCACCGGCAGCATCTTCACCAACAAGTACGCCGAGGGCTATCCCGGCAAGCGCTATTACGGCGGCTGCGAGTATGCCGATGAAGTGGAGAACCTCGCCCGCGACCGTGCTAAAAAGCTCTTCAACGCCGAGTACGTCAACGTGCAGCCGCACTCCGGATCGCAGGCCAACCAGGCCGCTTTCGCCGCCGTCCTGCAGCCCGGCGACACCATCATGGGCCTTGATCTCGCCCATGGCGGACACCTCACCCACGGCCACAAACTCAACTTTTCCGGCAAGACTTACCACATCGCCGCTTATCAGGTCAGCAGGGAAACCGAGCAGATCGATTTCGATCAGATGGCGAAAATCGCCGCTGAGAGCAAGCCGAAAATGATCATCGCCGGCGGCAGCGCCTACCCGCGAAAACTGGATTTTGCGCGTTTCCGCGAGGTTGCCGATTCGGTCGGCGCCCTGCTGCTCGTCGACATGGCGCATATTTCGGGCCTCATCGCCGCGGGTCTTCATGCAAACCCCTGCGAGTACGCCGATATCGTCACCTCTACCACCCACAAGACTCTCCGCGGGCCTCGCAGCGGCCTCATCCTCGCGAAGGAAAAATACGGCGCCGCGATCGACAGAAACGTTTTCCCCGGCACGCAAGGCGGCCCACTCATGCACGTGATCGCAGCCAAGGCGGTATGCTTCCTCGAAGCGATGCAGCCGGAATTTGTCGCCTACTCGAGACAAGTGCTGGCCAACGCCCGGGCGCTGGCGACAGGGTTGCAGGAAGCGGGCTTCCGCATCATCTCCGGCGGTACCGATACCCACGTGATGCTGGTCGATGTCTTTTCCAAAGGCGTCCGGGGCAGGGAAGCGGAGCAATCGCTTGACCGCGCCCGCATCACGGTGAACAAGAACGCCATCCCGTTCGACGTCAATCCGCCTCTGAATCCCGGCGGCATCCGGCTTGGCAGCCCCGCCGCCACCACGCGCGGCTTCGGCGAAAATGAGATGCGCGAAGTCGCGGCTCTGATCGCGGAGGTTCTGAACGACGTCCATTCCGAGTCTGTGATCAGCGGCGTCCGCAGCCGCGTCGAAGCGCTTACGACTCGGTTCCCGCTCTATTCCTGGAAATTGCAGGCAGTCTCCGCCGCCTGAAAATCAAGTCCGGTGAAAGTAGCAATCGACACACGCCGCATTCGCGACTTCGGTGTCGGCACCTATATCCGGAACCTGCTCCAGGCTCTCGCCGCCGGGGGCTCGGACCACCGTTACGCTCTCATTTGTTCGCCCGAGGACCGTTCCCTGTTTGCGGATCTCCCCTCCAACTTCGAAACCGTTCTCTACGACCGCCGCGATTCGGCGCGCATGGATCATTTCGAACTGCCGCGCCTCATTCGCAAACTACGGGCGGACGTGACGCACATTCCGTTCCATCGAGTGCCCCTGTTACTGGAAAAACCCTACGCAGTCACGATTCACGATCTCAGCAGCCTTTTCTTCGACGACGCTTCGGGGCTTCTTCACGCCGCCCGGGGATTTCGCCTTCGCCGCGGCCTCAATCGCGCCGGCGGCATCATTGCGGTCTCCGGCGCGACTCGCCGGGACGTAATGAGCCTGGTCCCTGACGCGGCGGACCGCATTCGCCTCATCTACAACGCGCCCGATCCCTCGTTTCTGCGGGATGCCGACGGTCACGACGGAGATGCGCGCGAACGCCACAGAATCCTCGAGCGTTATCAGATTCGATACCCGTTTCTGCTCTACGCCGGCTCCATCCGCCCGCAAAAGAACATTCCCAGGCTCATCGAAGCGTTCGCCGTCGCCCGCAGCGGATTCGAGAATCATGCCGCGTACCGCGACCTGCGCCTCATCATTATCGGGGACGAGATTTCACGTCATCCCGACGTGCGGCGCGCTGTGATCCACAGCCGCGTGGAGCATTGCGTGCGCTTTCTCGGCTTCATTCCTCTCGAGACGCTGCGCATTTTCCACGAACTCGCCACGGCCTTCGTTTTCCCGTCGCTTTATGAAGGCTTCGGCATGCCTCCGCTCGAAGCCATGGCTTCCGGAACGCCTGTAATCGCATCCGCGGTGAGTTCGTTGCCTGAGGTGGTCGGAGGAGCTGCGATGCTGGTGAATCCCGAAAACGTATTCGATATTGCGCGCGGCATTTCCGAGGTTTTGCTCAATGACGACCTTCGCGAGGAGTTGATCGTGAAGGGCCGCGTACAGGCCGCGCGTTTCAGCTGGGCCCGCACGGCTGACGAAGTGCTGAAGCTCTACGAAGAACTCGCTAATGCCGGAACTCGCCGGAACTGACGTTGCCGAACCACAGCGGGAATGAGCGGAGTTGCCGAGGCTCGCCGCTGGTATCCAGCATGGCGCGAACCGAGTAATGGGCCGCCAGCATTTCGGGCAGCGAACGGCTTTTGGCATTGTTATCGAGATACACAAGCTTGTTCAGCGTCAGCAGAATTTCGTATTTCTGCCCGCGTGCAAGGTGGGCGACGAGCGGATCGATTTTTCCCGTGGGTCCGGTCGGTCCATTGAGATCGAACAGCGAATATTCCTTCCCCGCAGGCGACGTGATTCGGAATACGACGTTATAAATGGGGCCTTTCGCCGTCATTTCGCCGACCGGTAACTGAACGTCGGGCTTGGCCGTGTTCTCAAATACCAGCCGTAATGTCGGCTGCGGAGTGGTGGGTCCCAAACCGATTCCGAGCCGCACTCCACCGTTAACTTCGCCCCAAACAAGTGGATCTTCCGCCTGGCTCGACGAAACAAGTATCAGAGCAAGAACAAGAGCTTTCATACACACTGTCCACCCGCGGCGAGGAAATCCCGGATTGTCCGTTCGCCTTCAGTATCGGATAAATGGGCGGTCGCACGAGTCACCAGCGACACCTTGCGCCCGGCCTTCAACAGCCCCATAATGGCGCACTTGACGCAGTATTCGGTGAATACGCCGTAGACGAAGCACTCGTCGATCCCGAGCTTATCGAGAAGCGGAAGCACCTCAGGGTTGCTGAACAGATCGAGATCGTCTTTCTCGATGATGATCTGTTTTGTGGAATCGGCCAGCAGTGTTGCCGCCGGTTTCCGCTGGCCCACCGTACCGATGACGCAATGGGGCGGCCAGACCCTGAATTCCTGCGAATCCTCGGGATGCGCGCACATGGTCGAAACGACCGGAATCCCGTGCGCTTCCGCGTAATGATTCAGCTCCGCCACGGCCGGGATGACGCGCTCGGCCCCCGCTCCGTAAAGCGCGCCCGCCGGGAAGACGAAGTCGATCTGCGTATCGATATCGAAGTAGGCCTTCATGCGCGTATCAGTTTTTGAAGGGCCAGGGAATGCTCGGTGCGGCGAACTCCCGAAGGCCACTGCGCCAGAGCTCTGCATGCGCGCTCCCGAATCTGCCCCACGTTGGGCGACGGGCTCACCAGGTTTCCGCCGATGATCACGGGTTTGAGCATCGCCTCAGCGCCTCCCGCACATTCATTATGTAACCCGAGCAAGTCGCATTCCGGATACCGGAACAACTGCTTCGCGCCGGGGAGGCTATGCTTGCCGGGGCTGCTCTTGGCCGTATACCGGACCTCGCCGGCGTGGTTGATCTCGACCAGCTTGTAAATTGCGCCCATCGAAGGCGCATCACCCGAAGTCGCGAGTTCGGTGCCGACGCCGAACGCGTCGACAGGCGCTCCGGCTGCCAGGATATCCGTAATCTTCGATTCATCCAGATCGCCGCTCGCCATGATTTTTGCATCCTGCAAACCGGCGTCATCCAAAATGCGCCGGACTTCGTGCGACAACCCGAGCAACTCACCGCTATCGATGCGAACGCCCCACAACGGTTTACCGAGCCGGGCGGCTATGCGGGCGCCTTCGATCGAATCGTAGGTGTCGATCAACTGGACGGTCGTCTCGCCCAGCAACTGCTGGAGTTTCGTGAATGCCTCCGCCTCAGACGCGAACGACATGATCCAGGAATGCGCGGCGGTTCCCATCACCGGGATTCCGTACCGGTAACCGGCGAGCGCGTTGCTGGTGCCGGCGCAGCCGCCGATGTAAGCCGCTCTCGCGCCCAGTACACCCGCTTCCGGAGTATGAGCGCGGCGCGTGCCGAATTCGATGACGTCCCGGCCCTGCGCTGCATGAACAGTACGCGCCGCCTTGGTGGCGATCAGGGTTTCGAAGGTGATCGCCGAAAGCAGATAAGTTTCCGGGATCTGCGCCTCGATCAGCGGCGCGCGGATGTTCAGGACCGGCTGGCCTTCGTAAAGCACCGTGCCCTCGGGAACCGCGAAAACATCTCCGGTGAAACGAAAATCTGCGAGATAATCCCAGAAGCCTTCGGTGACGTGCCTGAAGTTTTCGAGACCGCGCAGATACGCGATCTCATCCGCGTCGAAACTCAGGTTCAGCAGATACTCGACCGCTCGATCGAGCCCGGCGGCTAGAACGAATTCGCGATCCCGCGGCAAGCGCCGGAGGCTGAACTCGAAGGTCCCGATGTCGTCCCGCTTGCCGGCGCCGAAGTAGCCGGCGGCCATGGTCAACTCATACAGATCGGTGAGAAGACCGTTCAAGCTACGTCTTCTTCGCAGGCTTGGGCGCCTGATAAGGCTTGATACCGGCGATCGCCTTCCGCAAATCGTCGAAGGACTTCGCGTCCACCACGTAAACGGTCGGTTCGCCGTCACGTTGCGCGTCGTAACTGTCGCCATCCTTGTTAAACGTGACCTTCTCGGACCGGTGGCTGTCGCCGGAAATCACGCCGATGGTAAGGGCCTGCGTGCCCGCCATCTTGTCGGAGAATTTCGTCGAGGTCAGATCGCGCAGCTTATCGACAACGCCCTGCACGCTGGCCGCATCGTATTGATTCGAGCCCGATATCCACTTGTCGCTCGACTTCAGGTAAGCCGTGCCGTTGACCTCAAGTCTCGAAACCTCGTTAAACCCGAAATCGAACAACTTCTTGTTCCGGTAATCTTCAATGCCCTTGCCGAAGGCGTCGCCGAGATCCGAGCCGGCGAGCTTGAAGATGCCGGTAACGGCCGAACTCTTCGCGTAATAGTTGTCCTTGTCCTTGCGTACCTCAATCGTCTGGGTGCCTGAGTTGTCGGTGGTAGAGGCGGTCCCTATCTTCTCGGCTTTCGCAAACTGCTCGGGCGCATCCGTGGAGGAGATATCCATATTTGCGCCTTTCAGCTTACGAATCAGATCGTCCACCAGCAGCGTGTCGGCACGCATCGGCTTCGGCTTTGTGATCTGCCAGTCGCCCTGCGCGTTCTTGCCGAACTCGACGGCAGGGCCTTTGCCCGTCACAGTTACGGAAGTCAGTTTGTCCTGATTAAAGGTGAGCAGCCGCTTATCCCGAAGATCGACCGGCACTTTATCGAAAAAGCTCTTCGTGAAAATGGGAATGGTGTAAACCTTTGGATCGCCCTCCAGCTTGACGTAGGTGCCGGTATTAGCCGGGGTGTCGCTGCCGATCAGGAGCTTTTGCGGCTTCCCACCCTTGAGCGTGAAGTCTACTTCCACTGCCGGGTTCGTCAACCCGAAATCCCTCAGATTTCCAGGGTGCTCATCAATAAGCCGATCGGCATTCAGTGTGGCGAGAGTGCTGGTGATCATGTTCACCGCGTCCTGGTCGGCATGCATGGGAGTGGGCTTGGCAATCTCCCACGAGTCGGCCAGTTTCGCGAGCTCAATCGGTTCGGAACCTGCCTTTACGATCCGAATGGTGTCGATTTGTTTGGCATCGACGGAGATCAGTTTCGGGCCCGCCGGGGGGTTCGATTTCGCATCCGTGGTGGGATGCTTATTCGACCACCAGATCAATCCTCCCAGAACGGCCAGAATGCCGATTGCAGTAAAGAGTCCGCCGGCTTTCATGCTATCTGCGCTTCCACCAGACTGAAACACCGGAGAAGATCACGATCATTGGCAGCAGGATCACGCTGGTCATGAAAAGCACCCGCATGGTAGCGCCGGTTACGTTCAATCGCCGGTCTTCCGGTTGCTTTGGCCGGATCGAGATGAGATCTTCATCGGACGTCAGCCAGTTCATCATGTTAAGAATGAGATCGCGGTTGCCGATCGGCGCAGCCATGATGCTGTTGGCGATCCAGCTCGAGCTGCCAACCACGACAATACGCGACTGATTCTGCCCGGTTCCCATGGTTGAGACGGCGCACAGGACGAAGGGACCTTTCTTCGCGTTCGTGAGATCCGATTCCTTGATCGGCAGCTTCGGATTGGTCAACGAATAACTGTCAGCCGTACTGGAGAAAAGCTTCTCAGCCGGAGACTTCACGGTAAGACTTTGGGAGAGCGGGTAAACAGTGGCGTTATCCTGCATCACCCGCACAATCGGATGCTGCTCATAAGACCCGACCACCGGCGAAATCTGCCCAAACACGCGGCTGGCCGAACTCAAGTCGAGAATTACATCGCCATTGGGCGTGACACCCCACTCGGACACGAGCGCCGCGAGCTTCGGAGTGTCGCCCATATTTTGCTCCGGGGCCTTCAGAACGGCGTCGAAATTGAAGATCGCACGCCCGCCGCTCTGCACGTACATCTTCAAGGCATCGAGCGCCGGTTGCAGGTAATCGTGCTTCGGTCCGCCGACCACGACCAGGTTGCACGTCTTCGGAATCTCGGGTTTCTCGATCAGCGAAATAGTATCGGTCTTGTAATTATTCTTCTCAAGGGCATCTTTGAGGGTTGAGTAACCATCGCGGCCGGTATCGGAAAGCTCATGCTCACCGGACCCGGTTACAAAACAGGCCATTCTCGCGCCGCTCTTCGAAACCCTGACCAAAGCGCCCGTGAGTTCCTCCTCGGTGAGGCCTTTGGCGGTCTCTTTTTTCACGCCGTTATCGACGATGACGTCGCCCATGGCGCGTGCGCCTTCCACTCGCGCGACGTCCGGTTTCTTGTCGGGATCCACGTACTGGACTTTGATCTTCGACGAGAGGTTCTGGTAGCGATCCAGCATGTCGCGGGCGCGGTCGTAATTGTCGCTCTTGTCGAACAAGAAAATCGTCACGTTATTTTTGAGATTGCCCGTGACTTTCTTCGTCTCATCGGACAGGGTGAACTGCTTGTTCGCGGTGACATCGACGGTTTTGTTGTGATGGTCGGCGAGCCAGTTGGCCGCGATGATGACGGCCAGGATCACGATGAGATACAGCGCCACAAATGCGCCGTATTTCGTCTGACGAGCTTGAATAGTCGAATCAGGCATCTAAGCTCTCCACCTTAAGGAATCGAGCGACCGGGCGGTCAGAAAGAGTCCCAGGAAAATTGCGGAAATGTAGAAGACCAGATCCTTGGTGTCGATGATGCCCTTCGAGAAAGGCTCGAAGTGAGTCAGGATCGAGCAATAGGCTACTGCGGCGGCCCATGGCGCATCGTTATACGAACTCACCCAACTCAAAATCCAGAGCAGCAGGCAGATGGAAAACGTGGCCGCGCCGGCGATGATCTGATTTTTCGTCAGAGTGGAAATGAAGGTTCCGATTGCCAGCACCGTGCCGCCCTGCAGGATCAGGCCAAGGTAGCCGGTCAGGATGGGACGCCAGTCGGGACGGCCCCATGCGAACAGCAGCGCAACGTTGAGGGCCGAAACGCCGAGGATGCACAGGTACATGGTCATCGCTCCCAGCCATTTGCCAAGGATGATTTCCCAATCGTTGATGGGCGAGGTCATCAGCAGTTCGATGGTGCCGGTGCGTTTTTCTTCGGCGAAGAGACGCATCGAAATCAGCGGGATCAGGAAAAGACCGACCACGCTGGCGTTGCCCATCAGTGGGGCGATCACGTAATCGTTGATGCTCATGGGCTGCTGGCCGCCACCCATCTGCGCGCGCAAGCCGGCGACGACGAAGTACGCAGTAGCGCTATAGAAGAAGAAACCGAAGATAAGGCCGAAGAGGGCCATCAGCAGATAGGCGATCGGCGAAGTGAAATACGTTCGCATCTCCTTGCCGCAAATTGTGAGGATGTTTCTCATTGGATTACCGGGTTCCCTTCCTTGATGTTTTCTGCCTTGATTTCAACTTCTTCGGGCGAGGCTTTGATTTCTTCGGACTTTGTCAGTTCGAGGAAGATTTCCTCGAGCGATTCTCCGACGGCGCGGAGTTCGATCAGATTCCATCCCGCCTGGACAACGGCTCGCGCCAGCTCCGGACGCACCGAGTAATTCTCAAGACCGTTCACCTCGAAAGCCGCGATGCCGTCACGGCTGTCTTTGGACATTACGCGCGCCACGCCGGCTACCTGTTCCAGACGCTGCTTGACGGCGAGGGGAGCGGCCCCCTCGACCCCGATCAGCACCGATTCGGATGCGCGTCGCCGGTTGTGCAGGTTGGCCACGGAATCGGACACGACGATCTCGCCGTTGTTGATGATGATCACTTTGCTGCAGGATTGTTCGACTTCGGACAGAATGTGGGTGCTCAGAATGATGGTGTGGTCGCCGGAAAGGCTGGCGATCAGCTGGCGCGCTTCCCGCTGCTGTTCGGGATCGAGGCCCGAGGTGGGCTCGTCCAGTATCAGTACCGGCGGATTGTGGATAATCGCCTGTGCGATGCCGACGCGCTGCCGGTAGCCTTTCGAGAGCTTGCCGATGATGGTGTTTTTGACGCTGGCGATGGCCGTGCGATCGCACACCTCGGCGACCCGCTTCGGAATCTCACCGGCGGGAACGCCTTTCAGCTTCGAGACGAAAGTCAGGTAAGTTGAGACCTCCATCTCGGGATAAAGCGGAGGCGTTTCGGGCAGGTAGCCGATGCGTTTCTTGACCTCGAACGGCTGTTCGAGGACATCGAAACCGGCCACGCTCGCCTTTCCCTCCGTGGGGGGGAGAAAGCAGGTGAGGACTCGCATCGTCGTCGTCTTCCCGGCGCCGTTCTTGCCGAGGAATCCGACGATCTCGCCCTTACCTACTTCGAAGGAAATGTTCTTGACCGCGACATGGCGTGCGTATCGCTTGGTCAGGCCTTCGACTTTGATCATATAGTTTGTTTGACGGACAGCGCATAGAGAGTGTTACGCGGCGCAAGTCCCGTTGCGACACTATGATACCAGGATTTTGGTGGATTGTGTGATCGGGTTCTTTTGACCGGTCAGGCGGCTTGTTTGAGGGGGGATTCGCGGTAATCGGCGAGGTTGTAGCCGAAGGGTTGGGCGTTTTCGGCGTCAGCGCGGCGGTACTGGCGGCGGGCTTCGGCTTCGATTTCGGCGGTCGAAAAAACGAACTGGGTGCCTGACTCGGATCGATGTTGGTCGGTGCCCAGGTCGTAGGATTGGCCTTTTATTTTGTGCAGGTTACGCAACAAGACAGCGGCGTCGAGGGCGGCTTGCCTGGCGGCGATGCGTTTGGTTTGGAGTTCCTGGGGCTGGCGGAGGGACTCTTTGAGGGTCCTCTGAAGACGCTGTTCGTAGAGGCTCAGGTTGACGAAGGATTTCGAGTTTTCGCGGAATACGCGGGCGGCGGTCAGGGCGGCGTGGACCTGGGGATGATCGGTTTCGATCTCGCCGGCGCCTTCGAAGTGACCGAGCGAGAGCATGCTGTCTTCGAAGGAACGCGCCCGGTTGAGACGCCATTGGGTGTCGCAGAAGGTTTGGGCGTATTGGCGTTCAAGCGCGGTTTCAGGCGCGAGGTCGGCGATGAGTTCGGCGCAGAAAGCGTTGTAGGCGTTCATGTCTTCGGATGGAAGGACGACTACGCGACCGGTGAGACCGTGATGCAGGGCGTTGACGCAGGATCGCGCTTTGCCTTCCGGGGTGCGGGGTCCGGTGGATTTTGACTTTTGGGTGGATTGCGATGGGGACATGCGAATGGCGTTCTCCTGCTACGTCTTTAGCAGACGAAAAGAGGGCTGGATGCCCTCAAACCCGTAAACGTCTGAACCTATTCGGGAAAAGATCGGCTTGGTGCAGTCACTGGGCAGTTGTAAGCCGACTTTCTGTGACTTAGGGATCCGTGGAATAGCCGTTTTCGCGTCGAGGTGACGCGACGTCTACTCGGGAAGGTAGTCGGAGGTGGGGCGGGGTCCTGACCTCTATCCGAGCATCTCGAATGCAAGCTCGTTGGCTTCCTTTCCTCCGGCGGTTTCCATGACAAAGTCACGAATGTGCCTTCGCGTGGCGGCAAAATGAATAGCAGCGTCAATCTTGAAGTCGGCGACCACATTCTCCAAAGCAGCACCGAGCTGCGCTATGCGCCCATGAACCGGGTTGTTCGGGTCGAACAGCGGCATAGGCAGTTCCCAGACGTGCTTATGGATGTCGCGCTCGTCTTTGCCGTATGACATGAGGGGCCTGGTCAATTCCGTCGTGGCGGGCGCGTTAAGCAGGGCGCAGATGTAGTCGGCCTCACCTTCTGAGGCAGCTGAGGCCCAATACAGGCCGTTGATGACGACCGCTCTCCGGTTGCGGAGCTTGGCGCAACAGATGTGCATGCCGGATTTGTTATACACAACCCGAAGCGGCGGGATCGGCAACTGCTTGGAGAGCCCTGACTGAAAATCAGCTCGTTCCCTCAGGGAGAGTCTTTCGCTCGATCGGTTCTCTTCCCATACCTGCGAAGCCTGCCCCCACCACTGCTGGAGTCCCGGATACAGGTCAATCGATTCCTGATCGAACAATGTCGTGTTGTCGCACGGGATCACAGCAAGCAGGGGTTTTCCAATGCTGAACGGAAACACGTTCTCGCCTGCAAAAAGGGGGCGGACGAACTGGCTCTCAACTACTCCTGACAAGGCCGGCAGATCTTTCCAGGGTTTCTTTTCGTAGACGCTCCGCTGCGATTGCACCGCCATCCTGCCTTGGGAAAGGCCAAGCGGAGAGGAGTCCTTTTCGCTCACGACAAAGGCCAGGAGGGGGACAAGGGTTGCACCTTGCGTGAACCGCGGGGCGTAAGGCGATTTCGTCAGTTGGGAGACGTGCCGCACCTTTCCGTTCACCCTCTTTAGCCAGCCTGCGGCGGAGCTCCATGGTGCGTTCAGTGCTTCCAGCCTTCCAGTCCAGATTTCAACCTGATCCGGCATTCCGCGCCACGCGAAAGCCCCATCGAGCCGATCATTCTGGCCGGCGTCATCGACCCTCGCGCCAAAGACGACACTTGCCGCCCTTGGGAAAAAATGGGGTCGGATTCGACGCAGGTCCCATGAGGGGCCGAACGCGAGGCTGAGGACGCCCAGCTCATCTTGATACCTCCCGGTTCGGAACCCGGCATAGTGCTCACGATCAATCGCTGCATTCGGAAGAACACGGGCAAACCTGCCACCCTTTCTCAGATAAAGCTCGCATACCCTAACCACGAAAAGTGCCGAGAGGTCCTGGTGAGGGGCAAGCTGCGCTCCGGCCCAGAGGCCCCGGCGTTCACTCATGGAGCGGAAAGTATCCTGCATCTCCGGGGTCATGTGCCGGTACGCAAGCCAGGGTGGATTCCCGATGAGCATATCGACCTGATTTCCGGGCCTTGAAAGCCATAGAGGCCTTGCGAGGTTGCGCACGTAGTAGCCCCATATGTGATCCCGGCCTTCATCATGCAGGCGGCACATCGTTTTGAACGTCAAATCGATAAGACCGTATGGTGTTGCGGTGGAATGGCGAGCCTAGAAAACAGAGCCTTCAAGGATGGAACGGCGGAATGGGGCTTTCGCTTGGCGGAGCGGTCAGCGAGTTCATTGACAAGTTGATCAAATTTCGCGGCGTCATCGAGAAGCGCATCAGGAAAGGCGAGTTCTGAACCAAAGAGATCGCGCTGGTCAGCGGTATGTATCACCAGATTCCCGGCAGACCAAAGGTCCAGGTTCTGCTCACGCCACTGAATGGAGTCGCCGAGGTAAACCGGTATCTGGATGTCTCCCCGGTTCGGATTGGTGAGCTTCGCCCTGCCGATAGCGAGCAGATAGGTCACGCGTGCAAGCGTCACCGCGACAGGATGCAGATCCATGCCGACGACGTGGCGGGTAACGCCAGCCAGCAACTTTTCGACGGACTGCTGCTCGGCTTCGGCGGCGCGGATATACCTCCGGACCGCGTGAAACAGGAATGTGCCGGAACCGCAGGCCGGGTCCAGGACTCGGGTTTTCAGCGGCTCCTTGATGGTCTCTGACACGACCGCCTCGGCAAGCCAGTCGGGCGTGTAATATTCCCCAAGCCGTTTGCGGGTTTCCTTCCCGATAAAGTTTTCATACAGGATCTTCAGAACGTCCTGAGCCACGTCGCTCCAGACGAACCGCATCAGCCGCTTGGCGAGCGTTCGAATGAACGCCTCGCCGCCGTCGATCTCTATCACCCAGGCGAAAAAGTCGGACTCTACAACTCCGTAGACTCCGGCCTCGGCGAACTTGTCACCGGATAGCAACGTTTGAGGAGAAAGCGATTGGACGTGAAGGCCGAGGACTGCATGGGCAATGATTTCTGAAGTGTTAACGAGAAGCGTGTGGTCAACGAACAGCTCATCGTCATCCGTGAACTGTGTCCCGAGCGCGGATAGAAGAAGCTGCGTCCACAGCTTTCGCTTAACCTGCACGGTCGGGTTTTCGCGGTTCCGCTCATAGAGTGTCTTCAGCGTCGCCCGATCAAGTTTGTAGGCGCTGCTTCCGGCACCCAGCCGTTGCTCAATGTTCTGGGCAGTGGGTGCGATGTCGCGCGTGGTGGCAAGCACGCCTTCGAGCCACACAACGAGACGGTCCGCGTCCGCAGGCGTATTCTCCAGGCTCAGTTCGGAAACCAGCCGCAGCCGGCCATCTACAAGGTCGTAGCAATTCCATTCCTTGCCATCGGTCAGGAGCCCCACGTAACGCAGGCCGGTTTGGTTCATGCGGGATTCAACATAGCCGGAGAGCTGATCTTCCGCCTCATGTTTCACACGCTCACGCCGGAGGTCGCGTTTCACCTCGATCACCGTTGAGCCGGCCTCAACATCAATGCGCCTGCGATCTCCGACGGGTGTTTCAAGAGAGACATCCTCTAGATCACCAGGCTCAAGCTCAAAAGGTGCCGATAAAATGAACTGGCGCACATCCGCTTGGATCTCCGCTTCGGTGCGCCGGGGGTTCCGTTGGACCAGCCTGTGGAATATCTCTAGCAACTCGCCAGTTTAGTAGATTGCGGCAGATTTCGTCTCAGGCGCGGGACACGAGATTCAATAGTAGCGACGTTCAGTCCGGGGCCGTTTTCCGGGCGAAGGGAAAAGGCAGCGAGCTTTGTTCTTTGAAGGCGCGCCGATCAGTTCCGATAAGCGCCCTTTGCTTCGCCAGTCAATTAGTCTGGTTTGTCGAGAAAATTCCGGGAGTAATGCAGAGGCGTCGCTGCCCCCTGCATTTCGGTCTTCGGCCCGTTGCGCAGTTGACAGAGACCGGCAAAATCTTTACCTTTGAGGCATGGAAGTACGCCTCTCGCCGGAACGCCAGGCACAACTGAACGACTATGCCCGGCGGCACGGGCAGGACCCCGCCACCGCGCTCGATGACGTTTTGGCCGACGCACTCGAATGGGAACAGCAGGACTACCAGGAAGCGGTCGAAGGCATCCGGCGGGGATACGCGGATTTCAAGGCAGGACGCACCCGGTCTGCTGAGGAGGCCTTCGAGGAACTACGCGAGAAGCATGGCCTTCCGCGTTAAACATACCGCACAGGCAGACCACGATTTAGACATCATCCTTGAATGGTTGCTGGAGCAGCAGGCCGGCGCGACCGGCCTGCGGTGGTTCCAAAGACTGAAGAAGGCAATAACTTCGCTTTCCGAGCTTCCCGAACGCTGCCCACTCGCGCCGGAGAATGCGGAATTTCCTTTCGAAGTACGCCAGCTTCTCTATGGTCGAAAGCCGCATCAGTACCGGGTGCTGTTTACCATCGAAGCCGATATGGTGGTCATACTTCATATTCGCCACGGTCGCCGCAGGCATCTCGGCGAGCCGCATTAGAAGCTCCGTTACCGAGGGTGCTTGCTTTACCTGGGGGCCGGTTTTGTGGCAGGGTCCCAATGCTCGGCGATCTTGCCGTTTTCGATCCGGAACATGTCGAACCAGGTCGAAGTGTACTTCTGTCCCTTGTTTACTGGATCGTCGTATTCGCGTACGAACGAAAGTGTGACATAGTCGCCTTCGGCCTGAATCGCCACCAGGCCGGCAAGCGTATCGGGGATAGGCTTGGGTCCACCAAGCTTCACGAAGAATTCCTTGAAGCCCTTGATGCCGGTGTCGGCGTTCGGGTTGTGCTGGATGTAGTCGTCCTTCATGTACTTCTCCGCCTGATCGAGACGGAGCCCGCCCAGGACGATGCGGTAGAAATCATAGGCGAGTTTTTTGTTCACAGCGAGCTTCGGGTCGCGGCTTTTCAGCATAGCCGCCTGGTCTTTCGCCGGGACCACGGGCAGCGCGGCGAATAGCGGAGAGGCGATCACCGCCAACGCGAGGATGTGAGTGAATCGAGTCATTGAATTGATTCTACGCGCGAATGTCCGGGTGTGTTAATGGCCCGAATGAGAATATGTTTGTCCAGGCGATGCCACTTACGACCTTCCAGGGAACCGGCGGCAAAGGGCGACCGCCGGCGCTACCAAGACTCCACGAACACGCAAAACGGGTCGCGTCCGCGCCGCCGCTGCAAAAAGCTCCTTGATTTGTAGTGGCGGCGACAGCGCCCTTTGCGCTTCGCTCGACCGTGGCGAAGGCATTCCGCACGAAGAGATACTGCGGGAGTCCGGTTTCGATGCTGATGAAAACGCCGTCTTCCAGTTTGAACGCGACTGACGCGGCGCCGCAGGCATCGATACAGTAGAAAGTTGACAGGTTCGCCGCTCACACTCCCGATTCTCGCGACCATCGTGGCCATCACGTCCGGGGCGCTGGCCGTGGCGTTGCTGGGCCATGCGAAGCACACGCGGGTCCTGATCCCGCTCAGCGGCGGTTTGCTGATCGGGGTTGCGGCGTTCGGCCTGGTGCCGGAATTGGTGGTCGATATCGGATGGGCGCGCGGTTTGCTGCTGGTGGCCTTCGGATACGCGGTCTTGAAATCGCTCGACCGGTTTGCGTTTCCGGTCTGTCCCTCGTGCGCGCACGATCATAGCCACGAGACCTGCGATGAACCGCTGCACGGTTTTGCGGCGCCGCTGCTGATCGCGACGGCCATCCACGCGTTCGTCGATGGCTGGGGACTGGTGGCGGTACAAACCGGAACGCGCACGCCCGGGGAGGGAACGGCTTTCGCCGCGGCGTTGATCCTGCATAAAATACCGGAAGGGCTCGCGCTGGGCGCCATGCTGCGAGCGTCGGTGGATCGCGCCGCGACGGCGTTCGCGTTGTGCGCGGCGGTGGAACTGGCCACCATGGCCGGCGGGGCCACGGGACTCTGGTTGACGCCCGCCGCGTGGGTAAATTATCCGCTGGCGATTGCGGGCGGGACGTTCCTGTTCCTGGGAGTTCACGCGGTCGATGGCGCCTGGAAACGCCGGGGCGCGTGGCCTGCATTCATTCCTGCACTGGCTGGCGCAGCCGGGGCGGCGATTCTGCAGCAGGGACTGCGGATCGCGGCCCGATAGGCACATTGATGACTCCGGATCCTGATTCGCCGTATTTGACCGACGCGTCGGGTTATCGCGGCTCGGCCGAACGCGTGTTCGTGCCCGAATCGGAGACTGAAGTTGCGGAGATCCTGCGCGAAGCTACGGCGGCGCGAACGCCGGTGACGATTGTGGGAGCGGGTACGGGGCTCACGGGCGGACGCGTTCCACATACGGGTTGGGTGCTTTCGCTTGAACGACTGCGCCGGATCGAGATCCATCCCGGGTATGCGATCTGCGGGGCGGGCGTGTTGCTGCGGGACCTGCAGGCCGCGGCGGGTGCGCGCCAGTTTTATGCGCCGGATCCGACGGAGAATGGTGCGTCGGTGGGCGGGTCCATCGCGACGAATGCCAGTGGTTCACGGAGTTTTCTTTATGGCGCTACGCGTCGGCACGTGCGCGCGCTGCGGGTGGTTCTGGCCGATGGGAGAACGCTTGAGCTGAGGCGCGGGGAGAAGGCGCCGTTCGAGATTCCGGTTCTGCCCGCGCCGCATACGACGAAGAATACAGCGGGCTATTATTTGCGGGCGGACACCGATTATATGGACCTTTTTATCGGGTCCGAGGGGACGCTGGGCGTTGTCATGGAGGCTGAGTTGGCGCTGCTGCCTACGCCGAAGTCGCTGTTTACGGGGGTTTTATTTTTTGAATCGGACGAGCGTGCACTCGAGGGCGTGGAGGCGTGGCGTCCGGTGCCCGGGTTACGCATGCTCGAATATCTCGATGTGGCGTCGCTGGAGTTGCTGCGGGCGCGTTTTCCGGAGATCCCGGCTGAGGCGCGCGCTTGTCTGCTTATCGAAAGCGATAAGGAAGAATGGCCGGAGGACTTCATGGGTATGGAAGCTTCATGGTTTGCCACCAGCGCTTCCGATCGCGAGCGTTTCCGCCGTTTCCGCCATGCGCTACCGGAGGCCGTGAACGATTTGATCCGGAGGCGCGGCCTGACGAAGATGGGTTCCGATTTTGCAGTGCCGATCGCGCGCAATCGGGACATGCTGCGGATTTACCGCGAGACGCTCGATCGGGAATTTCCGGGGCAGTATCTGATTTTCGGGCATATCGGCGATGCGCACCTGCATGTGAATGTGCTTCCTGCAAACGATGTGGAATGGCAGCGGGCCAGTGGGCTGATGACGGAATTCGCTTGCAAGGCCGTGGAATTGGGCGGGACCGTGTCCGCGGAGCATGGTCTGGGGAAACGTAAGCGCCATCTTCTGGAGATTCAGTACACGAACGCGGAAATTGAAAAGATGAAGGATGTGAAGAGGCTGCTGGACCCGAATTGGCTGCTCGGGCCTGGCACGTTGTTTGGGGATTAGTCAGCGACGTATTTCCACGAGCAGGACCCAGGAGCTCACGACACCCGACACAAAGGAAAACACGAAACCCGGCACGAGCCAATACAGTGCGCCGGGCGCTCCCATCAAGAGAGCGATTCCCGCCACACAGAAGGGAACGGTCGCAAGCTGGCTCAGCATGGTCCTTAGCACAATCCACCAGCGAGGATGATCGGCTTTCAGCATCAGATAGCGAATTTGCGTAGTAATCGGGGCAACCCAGAAGAACACGCCGATAACAAGGAACTCAACTGCAAGGATCCGCTCAGGCTGACCTGGAACCAACGCTACCGTAGATATGAGAAATACTTCAAGAAGTTGCAGAACCGATTCAGCTGCACGTCCCGGCAGACCAGGATACGCCAAAACTCTGTCCAGATTGATTGAGACGGCGACAAACACCAAACCTATGAGCGTGGCGGCGGCCCCAGCCTCCAGCGCCAGCAAAGTATTCCAGTCAG
>Ga0187876_1001214_pt1 | contig 22608 bp, 28 predicted proteins | sample June2016WEW_17_4_FD_133000 | JGI IMG/M metagenome (GOLD analysis project Ga0187876, IMG submission 133000) | Peatland microbial communities from SPRUCE experiment site at the Marcell Experimental Forest, Minnesota, USA - June2016WEW_17_40 | ecosystem: Environmental > Terrestrial > Soil >...
GCCGGCATGGTGATTTCGGTCGAAACTACCCTGACGCATCCGCGCCGCGGCTTCATCAAGCTCGAGGACACCGTCGCGGTGACGGCGGCAGGCTTCGAGGTCTATGGCGATCGTGCCCGCGGCTGGAACCGCGCCGGTGGCGCCAGCTGATCTTGTCCGCGCGCCCTCCGGCGTGGCGCACGACTTCAACGATCTCCTGACCGCGCAAGGATGCACTTAACGGCTTCTGGCCCGAATCTTGATTGTCACGGACGTAGGCATATGAAACTTCCTTCGCGATCTTTGCCTTCCTCAGCAAGATTTCGAGCCGGGCGCCCGATTATTTCAAAATTCCCCATGATCGGGTGATCAAGGTGGGCTTTCGTATTGAAATTTGACGACAGCGGGTATGACCGCAGATCGCCCGGCTTGACAATGCGCCGGGAAATCGGCTCGACATAACTGCCCCAATAAAGCGGCCTGCGTGACCCGATGCCGGACTTCTACGATGCCCTGGAGACGCGCGCGCCGGAAGCGCGTGAGCGCGAGCAATTCTCGAAGCTGCCGGGTCTGATCGCGCGCGCGATGAGCGCGCCGGGCTGGGCCGAGCAGCTTGCCGGCATCGACCCGAAGTCGGTGACGTCGCGCGCGGCGCTGGCCGGCCTGCCGGTGCTGCGCAAGTCAGACCTCAAGGAGCGGCAGCGAGAGAAGCCGCCGTTCGGCGGCTACGCCGTTACCGCGCCGGGCCAGCTCAAGCGCCTGTTGATGTCACCCGGCCCGATCTTCGAGCCCGAGGGTCACGGCAAGGATTGGTGGAATTCGGCGCGTGCGCTGTTTGCCGCCGGGTTTCGCCTGGGCGATATCGTGCACAACGCTTTCGCTTATCACCTGACGCCTGGCGGATTCATTCTCGAGTCGGGGGCGCACGCGCTGGGCTGCACCGTGATCCCGGGTGGCGTCGGCAACACCGAGCAACAGGTAGAGGCGATCGCCCATCTCAAGCCGGCCGGATACACCGGCACGCCGGATTTTCTCAAAATCCTGCTCGATGCGGCTGAGAAAACCGGCAAGGACGTGTCCTCAATCAAGCGCGGCTTGGTTTCGGGCGCAGCGCTGCCGTCGTCGTTACGCGCGCACCTCGCCGACCGCGGGGTGGCCGTCCTGCAAAGCTACGCCACCGCCGAACTCGGCGTTATCGCCTACGAAACGGCGGCGCTCGAAGGCATGGTCGCCAACGAGACCGTCATCGTCGAGATCGTGCGACCGGGCACCGGCGATCCGGTGACCGAGGGCGAAGTGGGAGAGGTGGTCGTCACCTCGTTCAACGCCGATTATCCGATGATCCGTCTCGCCACCGGCGACCTCTCGGCGGTTCTTGCCGGCCGTTCGCCCTGCGGTCGCACCAACATGCGGATCAAAGGCTGGATGGGGCGCGCCGACCAGACTACCAAGGTCAAGGGCATGTTCGTGCATCCGGGCCAGATCGCCGAAATCGCCAAGCGTCATCCCGAGATCGGACGGGTTCGTCTTTCGGTCACGCGCGAAGCCGAGCAGGACGTGATGACGCTGGCGGCAGAATGCGCCGCGCGCCCAAGCGGGCTCGAAGACGCGGTGGCGGCGAGCCTGCAGTCTGTGACCAAGCTCAAAGGCCGCGTCACGCTGGTTGCGCCCGGAACGCTGCCGAACGACGGCAAGATTATTGCGGATGAGCGGAGCATTGGGTAGAGGCGCGATTTGGCGCCCGAGCACAAGCCACGCGATTGACCCGATTGTCAGGACCTACGTCTAAGCCACGAACATTTTGGCAAACCTATCGCGGCTGACGCATATTGCACTTCTGGTACAGTCTGCATCGATAGCACGGGGCAATGATCATTAGCGGCAGCCGCACAGTCGTTAGTGTGCCTGGACTCGACGCGCAGGGGGTGTCCGTTGGATGGTATCGCCAACGTGATCGCTATAGTGAAATTCTTTATCCTTTTGTGGCGAGTTGACGATGCTTCCATAATTCAGAATGGGCAGCGGTTTTCCAATCAAATAGCCCTGAATTTGTTCGCAGCCTTCATAACTCAGGATGCGGCGTTGTGCTTCGGTTTCGACGCCCTCCGCCAGCACTGGTAGTTTGAGGCTCCGCGTCAAGTTGATGACAGCACGGACAATTGCGGCATTGTTATTGTTGGTTTCTAAGTCCGACACAAAAGACCGATCGACCTTAATTTTGTCGAAGGGAAATGATTGAAGATATGACAGGGACGAATATCCCGTCCCGAAATCATCCATCGCGATTTTAACCCCTAGAGTCTTCAAACGCCGCAAGATCGCTTGAGCGCGGCCAAAATCATCGATAAGCACGCTTTCGGTAATTTCGAGTTCAAGTCGGGATGGTGACAGGCTGGTCTCGAGCAAGACAGCGTGCACAAGCGCAGGCAGATCGCCGTGGTGAAACTGCGCTGGAGATAAATTCACCGCAAGCAGGCTCTTGGACTTCCACGATGCTGCTTCCGTGCATGCCGTGCGCAGTATCCACTCGCCGAGCGGGATTATCAGACCGCCTTCCTCAGCAAGCGGAATGAAAACCGAAGGTAGAATCAAGCCGCGTGTCGGATGGTGCCAGCGGACAAGAGCTTCAAAACCGATAACAGTCCCATCAATCAGGGCTTCGGGTTGATAGACAAGTTGGAACTCGCCGTTTTCAAGGGCCGATCTGAGGTCATGTTGAAGCTCGCGATGCGCGCGCAACTGGCGATCCATTTCAGGTTCAAAGAACCGATAGGAGCCGGGACCTTCTGCCTTGGCGCGATAGAGTGCTGCGTCGGCATTGCAAATGAGCTTCTCGGCGTCGGTGGCGTCATTTGGGTAGATCGCCACCCCTATGCTGGCATTCGCCGTGAGTTTTTGCCCATCAATCTGGATGGAATCGCCGAGACTCGTAACGATCCGTTCGACCAAACGGGCAGTCGCGTCAAGAAGTTGAGTCCCCGTTACGATAATTGTGAACTCGTCACCGCCGATGCGCGCCAGAAAGGCGCCGCCGATTGCCGCTTTTAATCGCTTTGCCACCTGGCAAAGAAACGCGTCGCTGATCGAATGGCCAAATAAATCATTCACATATTTAAACCGATCAAGGTCCAAACACACCAGCCCAAACTGCTCACCTGACCCCCTCGCTCGCTCCAGCGTCGTTGCAAAACATTCGTTGAATGCTGCGCGGTTTGGCAGACCGGTGAGAACATCATGATGCGCAAGGTGTGCGATCCTTGCTTCATATTGCTTGCGTTCGGTAATTTCCTGATGAGTAGCGACCCAACCGCCATCGGCTATAGGCTGGTTCACCACCTCAATGATGCGACCATCCGGCAGGTTAACGGTGACGTTGATCTTCTCTCTATTGCGCGCTGCAGTCTTTATCTTAAACTCATATTCCGTCGGATTGCCCGTAAAAACACCGCGCTGCCTGCGATGCTCAAGCATCTCGAGCAGTGTGCAACCAGGCTTAATCACATCAGCGGATAGGTTATACATCCGAATGTAGCGTTCATTACATATAACGAGCCGCCCCTCGCCGTCGAACATGCATAGACCTTGAGACATATTGTCTAGCGCGACATCGATTTGGTCATTTGCGCGCTGTAGCGCCCGCGTTTTATCGGCCAGATTTACCTCACGTTCAGCGAGCGCGTCTTCGGACATAAGAACGCGATGGAATTGTTTGCTCAACATTTTGAGAAGGAACGCCGCGCATATCAATGCAAGCACGGTGCCGACGCCGATTAATGTTGCCCGGCGATACCAATGCGCCAGTGCAGCAGCTTGCGATACGGCTATATCGACGACTAATGGATAGTCATGTAACGGGTGTACGGCAACCAAGCGTGCCTGACCGTCAAAAAATCCAGGCGACCAATAGTGTCCGCCACCCGCCGCAACCAATTTGTACCACGGCGATCCCGCTGGTATTTTCTGATTGCTGCGGTCTACTGCGGCCGGGTAGCGTATTAATATCGTGCCGTCGGAGTGCAGCAGCGCAAATGATTGATCGTGCAAAGGTGTGATTGAATTATAGATGTTCTGGAAATACGAGCTGCTCAATCCGACTAAAACCACGCCGCGAAATTCGTTATGTGCGCTATCGATGCGTTTGCTCACAAAGATTGTTCTCGCGCCTGTAACGCGGTTTGTCAGAAGGTCACTGATGTAAAGTCTGTCGTCATTTTCGTGCTTAAAGTGCTGGAAGTAGTCGCGATCGACTACGTCCATCCTTGGCTCGGACCAATGCTGCGTTGTGTTTGCGATGTGGCCGTCCCTGTCGATGACGGCAATAAAGTCGGCCTGCGACAAGCGACCTAGACGTTCTCTTAGGAACTCATATAAATCAGGGCTTCGGATGTGCTGATCAAATTCTTCTTCCGGTGACAGAGCTTGTTTTTCCGCTTGTTCACGAACATCGGTTAGAACGATATCGACCGATTGAATTGATCGAGCGAGTTGCTCACTGAGTACCGTAGCAATGTTGCCGATGTTGGCATTAACCTCCTGAATTGCGTCTGCACGAAGCCCCCAAATTGTGAGACCGATCGCTAAAACAGATGACGCGATGAGCCCAAAAGCCACGTGGCTGAGCATTCGGAAGTTATGGCGGCGGATATTGGTCGGCATGCCGATTTATCGGGCGGTTGCTTTTGTGTGAAGCATAGGCGCATTCGATTAGCTGGCATTTAAGCGAGCCTGCAATCGCTGGGTTGTATGAATCAGTGCTTAATCTACGTCTCGGATTTGCGATGAATTGCAATTACTTTAAGGCGAACGTCGTCGCGCTTATTGAAAGGAGGGCGCCCGCCAATGGCAATAGGCGGGCTCCGAGAGCCTTATGCTGCTCACCACTGGGCGCAGCGATTCGCATCAAGGCACTTGACGGTCAGGAGCTGATGAATGCGCTGATCGTAACGATCCGCGATGCAATCCACGTCCTTGCCGCATGACGCGAGAGCATGACGCCACGAGTGTTGCTCGGCATCAAGCACCTGCTGTTGCCTTGCAGACAGGGGTTTGCGCAAATGCATGACCAAATAGGTCATTTGCCGGTCGCGAGATGACAATCGAGGGGTCTGACAAATCACGACTTCATTCGCCGACTTTGCGTCGGCACAGTTGGAGCTCTGCGCCTCTGCGCCAGAGGCGCAAAACAGCAGCAACCCCAGAAAACCGACCGTCAATGGAATGCGTGATAACGCCATGGTCTTATCGATACAGCAGTGCGACCTGCAGTTACAATGCAGATCGCGCGTGAGGGTTCCTGGACGCGCGTGAATGGATGGTGGCTTGATAAAGCCGTCGCGCCGAGGAAAGAACATTTCGGCGAACGCATCGGCCGGAACTGGCATGTTCGTCAAATCAGTGTCGGCGCAGCAGAGATCATCTTATTTTTCTGATCGCATTGACAGGCGATGCGAGCGGTGCCGATATGGAAATATTCGATCACCACGTGATCGGATCGCGGGATTTGATGGAGCAGCTTGCGCCGCGTCAACATGCTAAAGCGCCACGAAGCGCCTTCGTGGGCTCCTAACGGTGGAGATTTGCTCATGGCGTTTCGTTCTCGGATGTCGGCCCTTCGCTCCGGATCCCCCGCTTCTTGTCGCCAGAACTCAGCAGTGACGGGCGCGTGTCGCATGCGCTGATCTAACTGCATTTTCGAGTTTTTCAGCACATCAGGACGTCGGTTGCGGCCGACAAGGGGATCGTCATGTTCGACACATACGTCATCGAAATCGATTCGGATGCCGCCGGGCTAGTCGTGCGTGATCGCGGAGGTTTCCGTTTCTTTTCCGCCGATGCGTCGTTTGCCAGCCTGGACGGTCGTCTTTTTCGCGATCCGCGGGCAGCCGAACAGGCCGCGATCCGCCATCGCGACACCAGCGATCGGAATGCACCATTGATCGGGCCGCGAAAGTGGCACCGGTTGCGATGAATAGATCGCCGGCAAAATGAAATGAACTCACTTGTCTGATCGTAGGTCACCCATCGGTATTGCGCCCATTTGAGGAGAGAACTGACATGTCTGACGCCGCCCGCAAACTCGCCGTCGTGGAGACCACGCCGGCGCACAAACCCGGTCGTGGCCGGATCTATGAATCGATCACCGACACCATCGGCGATACCCCGCTTGTGCGGCTCAACCGGCTGCCGCAGTCGAAGGGGGTGAAGGCGAACATTCTCGTCAAGCTGGAGTTCTTCAACCCGATCTCCAGCGTCAAGGACCGTATCGGCGTGTCGATGATCGACGCGCTGGAGGCGAACGGTACCATCAAGCCGGATACCGTGCTGATCGAGCCGACGTCGGGTAATACCGGGATCGCGCTTGCCTTTGTCGCCGCCGCGCGCGGCTATCGCTTGATCTTGGTGATGCCGGAATCGATGTCGGTCGAACGCCGAAAAATGCTCGCTTTGCTCGGCGCCGAATTGGTACTGACCGAGGCTGCCAAAGGCATGAAGGGCGCGGTCGCCAAGGCCGACGAACTCGCAAAGGAAACACCGAACGCCGTCATCCCGCAGCAGTTCCGTAATCCGGCGAACCCCGAGATCCACCGCAAGACCACCGCCGAAGAAATCTGGAACGACACCAAGGGCAACGTTGACGTCATCGTTTCCGGCGTCGGAACCGGCGGCACCATTACGGGCGTCGGCCAGGTCCTGAAGCCACGCAAGCCCTCGCTTAAAATTGTCGCTGTCGAGCCCGCGGACAGCCCGGTGCTTTCCGGCGGACAGCCCGGTCCACACAAGATTCAGGGCATCGGCGCCGGATTCGTACCGGAAATCCTCGACCGCTCGGTAATTGATGAGGTCGTCACCGTCGGCAACCAGACAGCGTTCGAAATCGCTCGCGCGCTCGCGCGCCTTGAGGGCATCCCGGTCGGGATTTCATCAGGTGCCGCCGTCGCGGCGGCTCTCGAAATCGGCGCGCGTTCCGAATTTGCGGGCAAAAATATCGTTGTCGTAATCCCGTCCTTCGCCGAGCGCTATCTCTCGACTGCGTTGTTCGAAGGGCTCTGAACGGCGCGGTCGTAATCCTCCGTTTGTATCCGCATCAGCTGCCGCGGAATTTTGCTTTGCGCTTGCCGTGGAAGGCTTCGACGCCTTCGCGAAAATCGTCCGATTGCCGCAAGCGGCTGTAGCAATGGCCCTCAAGCTCGATGGCAATGGAGAGCGTCGCGTCTTCGGTATCGTTCAAAAGCTTCTTGGCGGTCCGCTGGGCGATTGGCGCGCTCGCGTTCGGCATCGATCTCGACCCGAAAACCGTCAAGCCGCGCCAGCCGCGGATCGGCGAAAGTCATAGCAGTGCTCATAGCGTATCCTTTAATGGTTACTGGTCGCGACGTCAGGCTCGGGCTGATATTCGCCGGTCACGAGCCCCGGGCCGGTGTGGGGTAACTGGCGGTGCTCGGGGGGCGGGGGTCGGTGTGTGTGGTGTGGGCAGGTGGTAGTGGCGCGGAGGCCCGAGGGTCGGGGCAGATGGCAACAGGTTGTGGGTTCCGGTTGATATTGGCCCAACAGACCCCGCCCCGGCGCCCGTGGGCCCCGGCTTGCGCCTTGAACTTGAGAAGGTTTTGGCTCCCCGGGCCGGATTCGAACCAGCGACCAACCGGTTAACAGCCGGTTGCTCTACCGCTGAGCTACCGGGGAACGATGACGCCCGCTCACGCGCGAACGCGGTTGCCTATAACAAAGCCGCGCCGGCTTTGAAAGCATGAGGCTCCAATAAATCCTGTGACGCAAATCCTGTTACGCCCGCCTTCGCTAACGCTACGGCGCGGCAGCCTTCGTATCAGGGGCTTGCCGGGCCGAAGCTGCGGAGCAGCGAAGGCTGGAGGCCACGCCCGGAATTGAACCGGGGTAAACGGTTTTGCAGACGGCCCGATGGCACTGACGCAAGCCCTTGATACTGACGAATCTTTCCCAGATCGCCAAAATAAGCCCCGGAAAATCGCGGTTATATGTTGACGTAAGCGGAACGCTGTGACAGCTTAACGGCGCGTCGCGGCACGTCGCGACACTGACGAATATCTGACTTGGCCGACCGCGAGGAGGGCTCATGGGTAAGCAGACAGAGAAACCGGATAGGCTCACGCATGAGTTTGTCCGTGACCTCCTGGCTCCCGAGACTGGAGCGGCGACCTATTGGGACAACGACCCGAAGGTGACCGGCTTTGGCTTGCGCGTCTATGCCGGCGGCTCGAAGTCCTTTTTCCTCAATTACCGGATCGACGGCCGCGAGCGCCGTTACACGATCGGCGCTTTCCCGCGGTGGTCCGTCACGGCTGCCCGAGAGCGCGCCAAGGAATTGCGGGTGCAGATCGACCGCGGCCACAACCCCGCCGGCCAGAAGCGCGAGCGTCGGGAGGCGCCCACCGTTCAAGACCTGATCGACCGTTACATCCGGGATCATTTGCCCACGAAGGCGGCGAGCCGATCGAAGGATGAAAAAGCGATGCTGACCGAGATCGGCAAATATCTCGGCAAGCACACCAAGGTCGCGGATGTTCACGGCGGCGACATTCTCGACATGCACCGCAAGATCACCGAGTCGGGGCGCCCCGTTCGCGCTAATCGTATCCTTGCCGTCTGTTCCAAGATGCTCTCCCTCTCACTCGTTCCGATGCCCGGCGAGAATACGCCTTGGCGAAACGCGGTGCAGGGCAACCCGTGCAAGGGCGTCAAGCGCAATCACGAAGAGGGCAGGGAACGGTTTTTCAGCCAAGCGGAGCTTGCGTCGATCACTGATGCCCTGGCGGAATATCCGGGCGTCGCGGCCGATTGCGCGCGGCTGATCATGTTGACCGGGTGCCGGCCGGCAGAGGCATTGAAGGCCAGTTGGGAAGAGTTCGACGAGGAGCCCGGCTACTGGATCAAGCCGAGCGCTCATACCAAGCAGCGCAAGGTGCACCGGCTGCCGTTGAACCCGCCGGCAATCGAATTGATCGATCGGCTGCGCAAAAAGCGCAAAGGCAATTGGGTTTTCCCAGGCGATAAGCCGGGCGAACATTTGGCGGCGCTGTGGCACATCTGGCATTTCGTTAGGAAAAAGACCGGGCTCGGCAAGGGCGCCAGGCTCTATGATCTGCGGCACACGTTCGCATCGGTCGGCGCCGGCGGGGGCCTTGGCCTGCCGATCATTGGCCGACTGCTCGGTCACACACAATCGCGGACGACTCAGCGATACGCGCACTTTGCCGACGACCCGCTCCGCGAGGCCGCCGAGAAGATCGGCAGCGTCATCACCGGAGCGGGCAAGCCGGGCGCCGAAGTCGTCTCCATGCAGAAGGCGGTGACGAAATGACGGGCAAGCCGATCGCCGATGCAGTCGAAGAAGTTGCAAAGCACCTGGGCATCAGTATCGGAGCCGCCAAGGTCAAGCTGATCGAGGCGTGCCACGCCGGCCTGATCCGCGCCTACTGGCGGGGGCACGTCTCCAAGAGTTCGCCGCTGATCCCGAGGCACGAGTGGGTTGGCGCCGACATCGACGTAAGGCGCCAGCTCGTGATCCTTGCCAGCGGCGAGCGCATGGTGTTTGTCGACGTCGACCCGGAGGATTTCCGAGCGTGGCTAAATCCAATTACCGCCGACGGATCAAAAAAGAAAACGGACGGTGGCTATAAATCTAAGCTCGCTCGTAAGGCGGCTGCAGCAATTTGGGGCGCGGCACGGCCGCCGGCCGACCTACCGCCGCAGCAAGTTTTCAAGCAGGTCGCCGACAAAGTCGGAGAACTCAACCCGGGCGTGTCGATCGCTAAGTCGCATGTACTTCGCGCACTCGGGCTGAAGCGCTGAAAGCCGGTGCGTTCGGGCCATCTTGAGCCATTTGAGCCATGGCCCCGATGGAGCGTGCGCCCTGACGGCAAATCGCGGAACAATTCGTCATCTCGAATTACAGGGATGACGACAATGCCTAAACTCCCCGGCTTCAAAACTGAATCTGAAAAAGCGGACGAACTCGGCGTCACTCCGCGCGCTCTCCGCAGTTGGAGAGCGCAGAGGAAGGGCCCGCCTTGGGCGAAGATCGGCCGCTTAATCGTCTATCCGAATGACGGCTTCGAAGCGTGGCTGCGCGCCCAAGTGCAGCAGCCTGTCCGGTCGCAGAAGCGCGCCGCTTAAAACGAAAACGCCCCGGTTTGGCCGGGGCGAATTCATTTGGGCGGTGTGCTGAGAGCGCTGGCAGCAAGGCTCATAACCAAACGCTGCCATCGGGCCGAACCCGAACCGTCCACCACTAAACCAGGGGCATCAGCATCGCAGCCATGCTCCTACGACATGAAGGGCCGTCGCGTCAAGGCGACGATCAGGAACATGGCCATGAACGTCGTACCCCTGCCGCGCCCGGCCGCAGCCCGCAAGCCGAATACTGAAAAGCACCGCGTCACCAAGCGGCTCGAGTTTTTTGCTATACGCTGTTTCGAGCTCGCCGATCGCGTCGCCGCTGGCAACATTCCTTTCATCGAGGCCGTCGATCTCGCGTATAGCGCTGCCGTCTGGGCCGACCTGCCGGCCGCGATCGAGGCGTCCGGCCTGATCGATTACAACAAGTCCGGCGTGCCGACCGGCGACGACGTCATCCAGCACACGATCTCCGTCGCCTTCGCCCACGCGAGGGCGCCGCAATGAGCGCTCGCCGCAGGTTGCCCAACCGTCGCGGCAGCGTGACGTTTGCGCTCGAGGCCGGCGGATTACGCTTCACGTGTACGGCAAGCTGGTTCGATGACGGCTCGCTCGGCGAAGTCTTCCTTCAGAACCATAAAGCGGATTCGACCGCCGGCATCATGGCGAGCGACAGCGCGATCGCCGCATCGCTGGCGTTGCAATACGGCTGCCCGCCAGAGGTGCTGCAAAAAGCGTTGAGCCGTGACGCTCGCGGCGACCCAACCGGGCCGCTCGGCATCGTTTTAGACACGCTCTACCGCAAGCAGCCGCCTGCGGCCGGAGCGCCCGCGCCGGCGCCTTCGCCGCCACCACCTGGCGCGCCAGGCGCCGCTGCTGCGGAACCGGTGTCGTGATTGCGCTGCGTCCCTATCAGCATGACGTTCTAGGCGATGTCGGTCAGGTCATCGCCGCCGGCAAGCGTCGGATCATCGTGGTTGCGCCGACCGGTGCCGGCAAGACCGTCATCGGCGCCGAGATCATCAATACCGCGGTATCCTCCGGCCAGCGTGTGCTTGTGGTCGCCCACACGCGCGAGATCATCCGACAAACATCTCGGAAGCTGTTCGACAACGGCATCGACCACGGGATCATTGCCGCCGGTCTGGTAGCGCATCCGGGCGAGCCGGTGCAGGTCGCGTCGGTGCAAACCCTCTCGGCCCGGGCGCTACGCGGCAACAGGATGCAGCTGCCGCCGGCCGACCTTCTCATCGTCGACGAGTGCCATCATTCCCCGGCGCGGACCTACCGCAAGATCATCGACGCCTATCCGCAGGCCGTGCTGATCGGCTTGACGGCCACGCCATGCCGCGGCGACGGCCGCGGGCTCGGCGGAATCTTCGACGCGATCGTGGAGTGCCCGCAGGTCGCCGAGCTCATCGCCCAAAAATTTTTGGTCAAGACGCGGGTCTATGCGCCGACCGACCCGGATCTCAGCGGCATCGCGACGCGCACCGGCGACTATGTCGAGGAACAACTCGCCGAACGCATGGACCGCGCCAATCTGGTCGGCGATATCATCGCCCACTGGCATAAGCACGGCGAGCGCCGCAAAACCGTTTGCTTCGCCGTCAACGTCGCTCACTCGATCCACCTCCGCGACGAATTTATCAAATCCGGTGTGCGCGCCGCCCACCTCGACGGCTCGATACCAAAGCCCGACCGCGATGCAGTCCTGGGACAACTGGCATCCGGCGAGCTCGAGCTGATCACCAACTGCATGGTCTTGACCGAGGGCTGGGACATGCCCGAGGTATCGTGCTGCATCCTGGCGCGGCCGACGCGCAAGATGGGTCTCTATCGGCAGATGGTCGGCCGCGTGCTGCGCCCGGCGCCCGGTAAAGTCAACGCCATCGTGCTCGATCATAGCGGCGCCGTGTTCCGGCATGGCTTTGTCGAGGATCGCGTCGACTGGACGCTCAATCCCGACAAGCGATCGGAAAGCCCAACCCATGCCGCCCGGCTGCATTCCGGCTATTCGTCACGCCTGCTCGAGTGCACCAAATGCGGCTCGATCCGCATCGCCGGGAATCCGTGTAGCCATTGCGGATTTCTCCCGCAGCAGGCGCCGCGCGCCGTGGTGTTCAAGGATGGCGACCTGGCCCTGGTAGATCGCCAGCGCCGCGCCGCCGAATCCATATCTGACCCGGGCGAGCGCATCCGCTGGCACGCGATGTTGACGCACATCGCCAACAAGCGCGGCTACAAGTCCGGCTGGATCGCCCACAAGTTCAAAGAGAAGTTCGGCACCTGGCCGGCAGTGCACAGTGTCATGCCGATCGCGCCGTCGGCAGAGGTTTTGTCCTGGGTCCGATCGCGGATCATCGCCTACGCGAAAGCCAAGGGCAAGGTCGCGTGACGCCCGATGGCCTCGGTCGCCGCCAAACACGCCGAGATCGATCTGCGGTACAAATCGGCCGCCAGAGCTGCCCGCGACGGCAGGCCGGCAGAACGGCGCTTCAGCTTCGCCGGGCGCCGCGTCAACGAGTTAGACCGGATCTTCGACTATTTTTACGGCCCGATATTGCCGGACGACGACGCCGGCGCCGACGACGTCTTCCTGATGGCGCATCACCTCGCCCGCGCCCATCGCGACATCCGGGCGTGGATCGAGTCGCGCGCGCCTTGGATGCGACGCGACCAGGTTGACGAGCTCATCGATCGCGTCATCGCCTTCCCGCTCCGATTCCGCGCCGATACGCTCGGCCGGCGCCTGGGCCTCACCGAGGCCGTGCGCAGGCGCCTGGGCATCCGTACGATCGGCAGTGTCGATATGACCACGGCCGAGCGGCAGCGAGCGAGAAAACTAGCCGCCCGCGAGCGTCAGCGCGCCCGACGCCGAGCTCGAGGAGCAAAGCCCCGCGCTGCATACCTGGAAGCGAACAGCATCAAGCGTGCGAAGCCGTGGGAAGAACTCGGCATCAGCCGCGCCAGCTGGTACCGGCGCCGTGGCATAAGTCCGCGGCTAGCACTGGGCGCCGCGCAGCTCGCTTCAAATCCGCCAATTCCGGCCCAGCGTGATCTCTCCGGCGACGCTCTGCCGGGGCGCAGTCGAATCGATACTTAGCGCCTAAAACCAGGACTTTCTGAGCGTCGTCGCACAAAAAATCCATTAAACTGGCGCAAAAGTGCGAGGTGACCGGGCACTTAGCGCGCAAAAGTTGGTGTTTCTGAACAGCACCGCTCAAAAACTGCAGCAAATAGGCGCGAAAATGCGCCCAGCCGTCCCGCAAGCCGCCCCAGCCGCGCCGCGACCCTACCGCCGGTTTAACCCGGCGCCGCACCGCACGCGCCCACCGCCGAAAGCATCCGTGAGACAACTCCGTGCGCAATATAGAGCCTTCTTCTATGCTGTGTACGGACTTGTCTCACTGTGCCAAGCCGCACGTCACCAGGGCTTTCCGAGCAGGTGCAAATCGCGCCGCCGAGCACCGACCACTCCATCGTGCCAAGCCGAATAAATCGCGATGCGCCCGTCACGGAAATATCCGGATGCGGCCGAAACGGGTATTTCTCGGGCGATCGGGATCGGAAAATCTCAGCCGATCGGCTCGAAACCCCTTGATGTCGGCCGGCCTCGGAGCTGCGCTTTACTACCTATTCGCGAAAAATGACGAAGCACTCGCCGACGCCTTCTTCGACGCGATCATTTCAGGCGCGACGGTTTCACGCTGTCGCGGAACATGCGAACGGCCTGTTAGCGCGGTGTTGGCGTTGAGGGTTGTGCTCCGCACAGCGGCACCATGTTGCTGCGCCCGGAGTTGCGTCACGGTTTCCTAAACCGCTTACCCATGCGCCGCCATGCGCCGAAAATAGCGAAAAGTGGCGCATTTCCGCGAAAGTGCTGCATCACGTCAGTGATCCGTCAGCGCCCGGCGCCAGTTTCGGCCCGGGGAGGCTTTATGCGCACGGAGGAGGAACCCTCTCAGCAGAGATTCAATATCGGCGCACGCGCGCGGCCGGCGCGATCACCAGGGAGAGCCCCCGGCATGGGGTGCGATCGCCGGAAACCCGATTCCGGAGGGTGGCAGGGAAAATTCCGAGCTCGCCGCCGCGCCTCCTTCTCGCACACGACATTGACCATCCAATCATGCGGGTGCCAAATTTTGGGCTGGTCGGACCATTGCTGGACGGGCCAGGCGTGACTCGGCGCGGGCCGTGGATTCGTTTTTTGCTGTGGCGAGCGGGGGAAGGAGACCGGCGAGGGCGCACGACGCACCAGCGGGCATCTGCGGGCGAATGGAGGGCTGTGTCGATTTTTCCGCCTGAAACGTAGGAGGCTTTATCGAGCGACGCTGACGGCTTTGGCGCGCTTCGACAAGAGCATGGCTTGCGTGCGGCGGTTGATTGCGTGCTGATTCATGGGCAGAAACGGAGCCGATACCCTCCCGCGCTTCCTGCCGCGGCGCTCGCCGTCTTCGCGCGAAACGCGCATACTCGCCGCGTCGGCAATCTGCTCGAGCTCGGCGCCGATCGGCGCGTCGTAGGCTGACGCCGTGCCGTTTCCGTTCTGCTGCCCAGTTCCGTTCGCGCCGCGTCGGCCTTTGCTGGATGCTGGCGGCTGTTTATTTGCTTCGACGGCGGCCTTGCGCTCGGCGATGCGCGCGGTCTTTGCGGCCTGTTCTGCGGCGACGGCGGCGCGCGCGGCGCTGACGATTTTCAGGATTTCGACCCAGCTGCAGGTCAGTGCGAGGTGCCTCAGCGCGCGGTGAATAGTGCGCCTGCCCGACCGCGCGGCGAGATTATTTGGCCTCGCCTGTCGTGCCTGGCGCGGGCGCGCGACTGCCAGCGTTGCCGCCGTTGCGGCCGGATCGATTTCCAATACCATCCGCAATCCCAGCCGTTTCGAGACTTTGAAAACGGAGTGCCAGCCGAGAGTTTTCGTCCGCGAGCCGCCGGCGCACTTCGCGAAATATCCTGTCGCGATTGAAGCGAGGTCGTCCAATTCGTTGCAGGAGAGGTTCAGTTCTTTCCGGCGCTCGTCCAGCGCCTCGATCAGGAGCCCGTAGTCGGAGATCGATGCGTAAATTTCGGCTTCGCTCATTCCGATTCCCGAGGGAGGCCCGGGCGACATAGTGCGTCTGCCCTGATTTGCTGCAACTCGACAAGCGCCTTTTTCGATCTTCCCCAGGTACTGAAGTGGTGCGTTGCGAACCATCATCGCGGCGCGATATACCGCCCCGACAGATTCGATTTAGCGAGGCTTTCGATGGAAAAGCGCGAACAGATTTCGGTCCCGCTCGATCCGGCTCTTCGGCGAGAGATCGAGCGCGTCGCGGCCGCCGAGGAGCGGAGCGTTGCCGGGCAAATAAGGCGGTGGATTGCGGACGGCCTACGCGCGACTGAGCAGCGGTCGGAGGCGGCATGACCAACGACACGATCAACCGTGAAGGGGCTCACCAATGAAACTGCTCGTCGCTCTCGAGGCCGTCGATTGGGACGATCGCGTGGTCGGGCACGCGGAGAATTACCGCCGGAACAAATTCGCGGCCGCGCTGCGGCTGATCGCAGATCGCGTGCAGACCGGCGGCACAGAGGGCGAGATTGATGCGGGAGAGCTGCAGGGCAGCTACCGCCTCGAATTGCCGTCGAGCGAACCAGCCGCCGACGCGGCGTGAAGGAGGATAGACCATGACTCTGCGAGCACCCGACTTTGGCATCATTCCGGTCTTTGCCGACAAGACCGGCGCCGTTCTCCGCGGCTCTGCACTTTCCGTCGATGAGGACGGCAATCTGAGCGGCGCCGTCCAGACGACGACGGTCAATTTTGGGGCCTTTCCCGGCTCTCCCTCGGCGCAGGTGGTGGTTCCGGCGCCTGAATACGGGGCAGCAGACGCCGTTCTTGATGTTTGGATTGCGCCAATCGCGACGTCCGATCACAGCGCAGACGAGCATTCGGCCGACCCGCCGCTGGTCAACGCGCAGATCATCAACGGCAACATCGTCATCAACGCTTATGCGAGCGGACGCGACAAGCCAATCCCGGCCGGAACGCCATTCGGCAACGCCGCCGGCAGCCAGCAACCGATCGGCCAACAACAGCCAATGCCTTACGGTAAGTGGACCGTGGCTTGGGCTTTTGCCTAGGAGGAACCATGATCGACTTAAACCCGGCCATCGATACGCCAAGCGGCGACCGCCTCGGCGAGCTGCTCGATCTCGCCAAGCTGCTCGGCGATCCAGTCGCAGCAAGTAAGCGGATTGCCGATTTGCAGGCCGCGGCTGAGACGGCGCGCGCGGCGATCGAGGAAGCGAAGCAGGCGCAGACCGCGGCGCAAGCCGATCGCGAAAAGGCGAACGCCGACATCGCCGAGCAAAAAACTGCGGCCGCGAAGAAACTCAAAGCCGACCGCGATGAGTTCGAGGCCGAGATCGGCAAGGCCAGGCGCAACGTGGCGGCGTGCACGCTCGATCTCGAACGACGTGAGACTTACCTCGAGTCGCGCAGCAAAGATGTCGAGACAATGCACGCGGACCTTTCGCGGCGCCTCGAAGCGATCAAACGGGCCGCCAGCGCAGCTTCGAGTTGAGAGAGCACCAATTCACACCGCGCGCCTCACGCGCTGGCGCGCTGACTTAACCGGAGAAAAAAATGGCAACTCCCGAACTGGTAATCACCGCCACGTTGTCCAGCGCGCCCGTCAATCGCGCTGCCGAGCTTCAGGCCCTTGCATCGCTGTGCGAGATGGCGGTGCAACAGGCTCGCAGCACTGGCGGTAACAGCGCCCAAAGCGGAACCGTGCATCCCGCCTTCCAAGATGGCAGCTCGGCCTCGTGGACCTACACGCCGAACGCTGCCGACTGATTAGCTAATCCGTATTAGCAAATCAGATGTTCCAGAATACGGGAATGAACGGAGCAACAAAATGACCGATCAAGGCGCGGGCGCAGGATCAGGCGCACAAGGATCCCAGAGCGGCGGCTCCCATGCGGCGCAAGGCAATCCCGTTTCGAGGCCGGCGAACCCGCCGCCCGAATATCACCAATCCGGCATTCCTGAAAACCCGCGCACGCGCGGCCATAGCCCCGCACTCGACGCACGCGGCCGCCCGCAGCAACAGGACGCGGGGACTGGCGGTCAACAGAGCGACGCGCAGCGTGGCCAGCAGGACGCCGGCGGCACGCCGCCAACGATCAAAATCGGCGACGTTGAATATTCGCACGACCAGGTGAACGACGCCCTGCGTTTCAAGGCCGAGCAGGACATTCGCAAGAGCGGACTGCCGGCGACGGCGGACGGTTATAAGATCGAGCTCCCGGCCGGCTTCCAAGCGCCGGAAGGCGTCAAGTTTGAATTCGATCAGAACAGCGCGGAGCTCCAGAATTTCCGAAAGCTCGCTCATGCGCGCGGCTTGGATCAAACAACGTTCTCAGAAGCGCTCGGCATTTACGCGGCCAACAGGATCGGCGAACAGCAGACGCTCTCGGTCGCGCGCAACGCCGAAATGACGAAGCTGGGTTCCGCGGCCGGCCAGCGCATCGCCGCGGTCGAGACGTGGCTGAAAAGCCAAGTTGGCGCCAAGGCCAACCTCATCGTCGCGCAGCTCAAAAACTTTCCGGTCGCCGGCATGGTGGAGATGTTTGAGCAGCTCGCACGCAATGCTTCGAACCAAGGCGGTGCCGACTACAGCCAAAGCGGCCGCCAGCAAGAGGAACCCTCCGGGAAAATCCCCGGCTACGACAAAATGAGTTTTGCTGAAAAGCGCGCCGCGCAAGACGCGCTGGCCGCTCGGCAGCAAGGGCGCGGCCGGTGAGCTACCGCTGTTGCTTGTGCGACGTCGCCGGCGAGATCCGCGAAGGCCGAATTCGCACTGGGCACGCCGTGCCTCTTTGTGCGGCTCACTTCGCAGTGATCCATTGGCGCTTACGTCAACCGGCGCCGCAGCAAATAACCGTGCTACCGGCGTTCTACGAACAACACGCCATGCGCGCCGCGCTCGTCGGCGCGGGCCATTAAGGGAAGCGCCTAATGCCCGAGCTCCTCCCGCAACCGCCGCCGCTGGTCACGACGCAAGCTCCGACGCTGGACGGACGCCTCCCGGTTCACGCTGGCGACCCGCCAGAAGTTTTTATCGAAGAGGCCAATTTGCTCGCTTTCTACAGCGAGCTCATCGCCCGCGACGTACGCAAGATCAATGCGCAGTGCAGCACCGATGCGGAGCTGCATGTTGCTGCAGCAGCATACATCGCGGAGATCGGTTCTAACATTCCAGATCCGATCATCCACGCTGCAGTTCGCCGGCTTGCCGTACTCAAATTTCGAACCATCCAGCGAGCCACGGTATGAGGACGCAATCATGGGCGGAATAACGGGCGCCGCAGCAACAGCAGGCGGCGCGTCGATAGCCTCGGCAGGCCTCGGCATTGTCTCGAGCGTCATGGGCGGTGAAGCAACGAACGCCGCCGATCAATATCAGGCCGGCATACTCAGCGAAAAAGCGCAACTCGGGCAGACGCAGGCGGTCGAAGTCAACGCCAATTCAGTGATGCGGCTCAATGCGTCGCTCGGCAACATCGACGCGGTGCGCGCGGCGAGCGGCGATAGTCCGACCTCACCGACGGCGGCCGCACTGCGCAGCGTGACGACATCAAACGCCGACCAAAACAAGGCCATCCAGATCGGCAACATTCTCTCGCAAAGCGAAATGGACGTTGCCGGCGCAAACTATCTCAAGTCGGCCGGCTCGTTCGCGTTGTCGCAAAGCATCCTCAGCGGCGTGACGGGCGCAGCCGGCACGGTTGGCAAGACTAATCCAGCAAACCTCAGTGCATTCGCCGGGCTGTTTACGCCGGGCGCCGCTCCGCCGGTGCCAGTGTGATGCCCAGTCAAGAGTTGACGCCAGCATTGCCCGAGCGGAAGCGCCCGCCCAAGCGCGTCCGAGAGGCAATCGATCACTATGTGACCGGGCGGGCCCGATCGATCACGGCGGCCGCAAAGAAGGTCGGCCTAAGCCGAGAGTATTTGTCCCGCTCGCTCAGTCAGCCGCATGTGTCGGCCTTCCTTCGCGACAAGGCCGCCCGCCAGGTTGCGATGGGAGCTGGCCGGGCAGCGGCGCGCTTAAATCAGCTCTTGGACAGCAAAAGCGAGCACGTCAGCCTTGAAGCGACCAAGTTCTCTCTTGGTGTTGCCGGTATCAAGCCCGCGCCCGACGCCCAACTGTCTGTGAATATCGAGCAAAAAGCCGGCTACGTAATTATTCTTGGCAAACCGGGAGAACCGGACACCCGGATTGTCGGCGGCGTGCCAGCGTCCGCGCTGCCTGCGCCGGACTCGGTCGGATGACGCGGCCCCGATTCAGTGCTTGACCCGTGATGACGACAAAACCATATCGATCTCTTGTTTCATCCGGTTCAATACGTCGTTTGATGCTTCAAGCGAAACCCATCCGATTTGCGATGTACGCCCGCATAGAGTTGTGGCGTCATGCAGGTGCGCTGTGGCAACCTGTTCAATTGTGAGACGCGGCAGCGCAGCTCCACTGGTAAGTTCCCCTCTCGTCGCAGCCGAATAAACGTGTTCCACTAAGATGCGCTGCAGGGCCGATTGGACCGTAGCAACCATCGTCGCTGGTATGACTGCTGTGGTATCTTGGCCTCGCGCGTCCCTTATTTGGAGAACGAGGCTACCGTCGGACCTAGCCGTGGGATCAACGCCTGTGACGCTTGCTGGTGACATCATGCTGTGAGCCTCGAATCATCGTATTCGGTTTGGTCCGCGGAAACTTTCACGTTGAGGGCCTTTGACAACCGCGCCGGGCCGGTGCAGCATCTCAGGCGCCCCGACGCGTCGCTACCAACGACGCGCCGGGACTTGCCACAACGCACCGGATAAGGGCGCGTCATGACCGAATCGACAATAGCAAAAAAACTGAGCGGCATTCCGCCTCGCCGGTGCTTTCACCCACCGAAAAGGAGAATGCCATCATGTCAAATCTATCTCGCCGGACACTCGTAACCGGCGCGGCCGCATTGCCGGCGCTCGCGGTTCCGGCCATCGCATCGGAGCCGATCGGCGACCATCCCGACGCGGAGCTGTTGCGGCTTGGCGCGCAGCTCGAGCGCGTCGAGGCCGAATGGCTGGCGCGATGCGCCGTCGACAGGAAACGCCGCGCCGCACATGAGGCCGCGTGCATTGCAGCCGGCCTCCCGAAAATCCCTTTCGACGGGGAGCACGTCGATGAGTACACGGCTTATGAAAAGAAGCGCGCCCGCGTGCCCTATGAGGGCAAGCAGGCCGAAGCGGCAGAGACCGACGAGCACGGCTCCAACGTCGTTTGGGTCGACATTCACGATCGGATGTTTGACCTGATCGACAAAATTATGGAGCAGAGGTCGCAGACGGTCGCTGGCCTTGCGGTGCAGGCGCGAGCGATCGTCATGGACAATGCGGAATGGTGGGACGCGGGCGCAGAAGGGACCGCGCCCGAGCAAGACAGGGCGCGCCTGTTCCTGGAGTCGCTGTGCTCGTTCCTGCGCATTTGCCCTGCACCGATATCCAACAAGCCCGCTTAGTGGACCAGCGGCCGGGCGGCGCGGAGGTTCAGTCATGAAGCGCACGCGGCACTTCCGAGCGTGATCCTACCAGCGCGGGGCCTGGCGGCAATGCTTCGCCCCGCACATGGATACAAAACTGGATGGAGGTTTTCAATGAAACGGGAAGAGCTTGCGCAGGTGCTTAATGACCTAACCGGGGCAATCGGTCGAGATAGACGGAGACACCTTGGGCATGTTGTTTCCGCCCGGCGAAGCCGGAATAATTGACGACGAAACGCGGCCGGCCGCCAATAAATTCGCATCAGATCACGGGTACCGCGAGACGTTTGCGCTGGCCGCTCCGCCGCACCGTCTCAACCTTTGGTGAACGTCATCGGCTTTGGCTTCTCGCGCTTCTCAATCTTCTCGAGCATCTCGTCATAGACCTTCAGATAATCCTCGGAACTTGCGCCGACCTTGTTGCACATGCCCATCGCAAAAATTGCCGCAACGATCTTATTAGTGTCAGTCATGATCCTCCCTCCCGGTTATACAGCCTGTCTTGCCGCCCGCGGCCTCGCCCATGCGTTCTGTGCTGGCGCAGGATAGGCCGAGCGCCTGCCCGGTGCTGATCGTCCAAGGCGGCGGAAAGCGGCGGGGCGTCATCGGAGCAAGCTTAGCCGTCGAGTATCTCGTCTATTTTTTCTTGAACAGAATGCCCAAGAGCTCTGTCAGCTTCTCGCCACTCAGCCACCACAGAAACGATGCCGTTCCGACAGCGCCCCCGTACTCCCATATCCTCACGCGCTTCTTTTCCACGGCCTCCAGGAGCCCTGTTTTCAATTGATAGGCGATCTGTCCGGCCAACCCGTTGAACATCGGCTCTTGGTCGGGCTGCGAAATGGCAAGGCTCAGATTTTGTGTAAGCCTCTCCAACCCCTCCGCGAGCCACGCGAGAAAATCGATTAGGTCCCGAGTTTCAGGATCGTTCGAGCCAGCCTCTTTAAGTTCGGACAACTGAGCCTGCGTTGCGTCGAACAATGAGTGAGCGATATCTCGATTTCCGATCGGGTTGGCGCGGAGATTATCCGTGATGGTCCTAATTATGAGCTGCGGTTCGGATCGTGCGCGGCGAATGTCGGCGTCCGCAGTTGAGCGGCCCGCGCCTTCGAGCCGGGCTTCCGCGGTCGTCCCATCGGGGCCGATCTCAAGGCTTACCGGGGTCGGCGCCGTTCGCGCGCTCGGTTCGGGCGAGACAGGTACACTTTGAGGCGGCAGCGCCCCATCGACATCAGCGATCTTTGGGGGCCCTTGAAACACGTCTGACACCGATTGAACGTCTTGGACGATCGGTCCCCCCGCCGTCGCCGGGTAGTTTCGTTTTTTCGGCTGCGGAAACTGTCGGCGCTTTGCGATACGCTTTTTTGCCATCATCGGCCCTCGAAGCGGTATGAGCCCAGGCGGCAACGTCTGCGAACGGAACGGCCGGAATCGCTACCGCAATTGCTACCCAACTTCCTAGCACAGGTCGGGAAAGGCCGGGACGGGCGCAGCGTGAAATTAGGCGGCCCCGGCTCGACGCAACGGCCGGCCGTCCCGAGCGCGGGAAGCCGGATGGTCGCGCCCGCGACGCCTTAAGCCGCCGCTAACCATCATCCCGTACCGTCCGGCTGGGACGGTGGGGAGGGTTGTGTTTAGTTGGCGTACCCGCACTGACCCGGGCCCCAGTCGCTGCACTGCACCACTGACACCACAAGCGGCTGGGGCTCTTGCTGTAGCTGCCACTTATCCACGACGGCCCGTGGCGATATCAGGTTAGACGGGCCGCAATAGCTGATGCCGCTCCGAGGATAACCGAGATTGCAGTCCAAAACGCTGCTTTGGTGTTGAGCGACGCGGACACCTGCATTGCCGTCAAAATTGCTGATGTCCAACTCATTTGACTAAGGGTCGGGTCCGCTGATTCTA
>Ga0187876_1001219_pt1 | contig 22577 bp, 19 predicted proteins | sample June2016WEW_17_4_FD_133000 | JGI IMG/M metagenome (GOLD analysis project Ga0187876, IMG submission 133000) | Peatland microbial communities from SPRUCE experiment site at the Marcell Experimental Forest, Minnesota, USA - June2016WEW_17_40 | ecosystem: Environmental > Terrestrial > Soil >...
CGATCTGCTTGAGGCGTTCGCCGTCGCGGGCGTTCAGTAGGATGCTGACTGTCTGGGCCATGGCTCCAGACTCGCACGCCTCCACGACTTTGTGAATCCTATGTCTGGCTCAATGCACTAGAGCTAGCGTCTGCCTACGCTGAGACCGTAGTCGAATTTTGGAATGATCAGTGGGCCGATTTTACGGAAGCGGTGGCAGTGTTGCGAATTATCGACAGCACGAATTGGCCTCCGCTCCAGAACTCTAACCTCCACACGAGGCTGAAGGGAGCAATCCTGGACGAGTTAGGCAACGGTGCTGGAAGCAGCGATATAGAAGCGGTTGTTAAATACGCAGGCGGCCAGGTGCCCACTTGGGACGAAGAGGACCAGACGAAGCTTAATGAAAGCTTCGAATATTATCTCGAAAACAGATACAGCGAAGAACTCGGCGACTGCTCCGAGGTCAGCGAGCTAGAGAACATGGCCAGCGCACTAGCGATGATCGGCGCTATGTGCGGTTACGACACCTCGGAGTATGTGAGAGAGATCGAGGAACGATTGTCGGAGCTAACGCGTCCCGATGAAGACGACGACCGACCAGCACAGCGGTGGGAGGGAGAGCCGAGCGCGCCGATGTCGGAGCGAATGGTAGAAATCGAAGTCGGCCGCTTGTTCGATGGGTTGCGATAGTCGTCCTCACCGGCTGCCCGATATCGGTAATGACGCAGCCGCGAGCGACGCAGGGCGTAGGCTGCCGGTTGAATGCCGAAGGGGTAACAAAAAGACGGGTCATGGCGCGAAGCAGAAATCCCCACCCCTCCCCCTCCCCCCCAAACCCACCCCCCACCTAGATCGCGGCTAAAACTCCCGCTATGGTCCCGGCCATGTCAGCTCCTCGCCCTGTTCAATCCGGTGATCACGTCTTTCTCGTTGACGGATCGTCCTTCATTTTCCGCGCTTACTTCCAGTCGATCCGGCAGGATGCGAAGTACAATTATCGCTCCGACGGGTTGCCGACGGGGGCGGTGCGGTTGTTCTGCACCAAACTGTTTCAATTCATCAACGAGGGCGCGGCGGGGATCAGGCCGACGCATCTCGCGATCATTTTCGACAAGTCGGAAAATTCGTTCCGCAAGGCGATCTATCCCCCCTACAAGGCCAACCGTTCGGAGCCGCCGGAGGATTTGATCCCGCAATTTCCGCTGATGCGGGATAGCGTCCGCGCCTTCGGCCTGTTGCCCGTCGAGCAGGACGTCTACGAGGCGGACGATCTGATCGCGACCTATGCCGCGCAAGCCCGCGCGCGTGGCGCCGATGTCCTCATCATTTCGGCCGATAAGGATTTGATGCAGCTGATCGGGCCGGGTGTCGCCATGTACGATCCCGCCTCCGGCGAGCGCGCGGAGCGGCGCATCGGCGAGGCCGAGGTGTTGGATTATTTCGGCGTCCCGCCCGACCATGTCGTCGATGTCCAGGCTTTGGCCGGCGATTCCACGGACAATGTGCCGGGCGCGCGCGGCATCGGCCTGAAAACCGCCGCCCAGCTGATCCAGGACTATGGCGATCTCGACACGCTGCTCGCCCGCGCGAGCGAGATCAAACAGCCCAAGCGCCGGGAGGTGCTGACCGATCCCGAGAGCGTGGCGCTGATCAAGCTCTCGAAACAGCTCGTTCATCTCGTGCGCGACGTCAAGCTCGAGACGCCGCTCGACGATCTCGGCCTGGTGCCGCCGGAGGGCAAGCAACTCACCGCGTTCTTCAAGGCGATGGAATTTTCGACGTTGAGCCGGCGGGCGGCGGAAAAGTTCGGGGTCGAGCTGGTCGAGATCGAGCCCGATCCGGCTTTCGTGGGGCCGGCGGGGTGGCGCGGGCGCAATGGCGACGTGATCGCCGCGCCGGAAACCCCGGAAGCCAAGCCGTTCGAGGGTCCGGCCAAGAACGCGCGCTACGGTACGGAAGCGCCCAAGGCCACCATTGCGACGGGGCCGGGCGAATATGCCGCGGCCTGCGCGGCGGCGGCGATGGGCGCGCCGTTCGACCGCGCGGCCTATCGCACGATCAAAACGTTCGAGGCGCTCGATGCGGTGATCGCGGCCGCGCGCGAGGCCGGGCATGTCGCGGTGGATACCGAGACTTCCTCGCTCGATCCGCTCACCACGACGCTGGTGGGGATTTCCCTCTGCGCGGTGCCGAACGAGTCCTTTTACATCCCGCTTCAGCATCTGGGCGAAGGCGGCGGCGATCTCTTCGGCGGCGCGGAAATCGTGCCGGGGCAGCTGCCGCTGGCCGAGGTTCTGGCGCGGCTCAAGCCGCTGCTCGAAGACCCCAGCGTGCTCAAGATCGCGCATAATATGAAATTCGATTGGCATGTGCTGCGCCAGCACGGGATCGCGACCGCGCCGGTCGAGGATACGCTGCTTCTCTCTTACGTGCTCGATGCCGGGCGCACCGATCACGGCATGAACGTGCTGAGCGAAAAGCACCTTGGCCATAAGCCGATCGCCTTTGGCGAGGTGGCCGGGACCGGGCGTAGTTTCATCGGTTTCGCCCGCGTCGCCATCGACAAGGCGACGGAATATTCGGCCGAGGATACCGATGTCACGCTGCGCCTGTGGAACGTGCTGAAGCCGCGCCTGCCGGCCGAGCATATGACCACGGTCTACGAGACGCTGGAGCGCCCGATGACGGTGGTGCTGGCCAAGATGGAACGGCGCGGCATCATGATCGACCGGCAGATACTCGCCCGGCTCTCCGGCGAATTCGCCCAGGACATGGGCCGGCTCGAGGCGCATATCCACGAGATGGCGGGCGAGCGGTTCAACCTCGGCTCGCCCAAGCAGCTCGGCGATATTCTGTTCGGCAAAATGGGTCTGACGGGCGCGAAAAAGACCGCGACGGGGGCGTGGTCGACCTCGGCCGGCGTGCTCGACGAATTGGCCGAACAGGGCAATCCGTTCGCGGGCCAGGTGCTGGAATGGCGGCAGCTCTCGAAGCTCAAATCGACCTATAGCGACGCGCTGCCGAATTTCGTGAACCCGCAAACCGGCCGGGTTCACACATCTTACGCGCTGGCGGCGACGACGACGGGGCGGTTATCGTCCTCCGAGCCGAATTTGCAGAATATCCCGGTGCGCAACGAGGCGGGGCGCAAGATCCGCAAGGCCTTCATCGCCGCGCCGGGGCATAAGCTGGTTTCGGCGGATTATTCCCAGATCGAGCTGCGCCTGCTCGCCCATATCGCCGATATTCCGCAGCTCAAGAGCGCATTCGCGCAAGGCCACGACATTCACGCGATGACGGCGTCGGAAATGTTCGGCGTGCCGATGGACGCGATGACGCCCGACGTGCGCCGCCGTGCCAAGGCGATCAATTTCGGCATTATCTACGGCATTTCGGCCTTTGGCCTGGCCAATCAGCTCGGCATTCCGCGTGAGGAAGCCGGCGCCTATATCAAGCGCTATTTCGAGCGTTTTCCCGGCATTCGCGCCTATATGGATGCGACGAAGGCAGCCTGCCGCGCGCAGGGCTATGTCGAGACCCTGTTCGGGCGGCGCTGCCACTATCCCCGGATCGCGGCCTCGAACCCATCCGAACGCGCCTTCAACGAGCGCGCGGCGATCAATGCGCCGATCCAGGGCACGGCGGCCGATATCATCCGCCGCGCGATGATCCGCATGGACGAGGCCTTGGAGCAGGCCGGTTTGGGCGCGCGGATGCTGCTGCAAGTGCATGACGAATTGGTGTTCGAGGCCGAGGACGGCGAGGTCGAGGCCACGATCGCGGTCGCCCGCCGCGTGATGGCCGACGCCGCCCACCCCGCCGTCCAGCTCAGCGTGCCCTTGCAAGTGGATGCCAAGGCTGCGGCGAATTGGGACGAGGCGCATTGAGGGGCGGCGGGCAAGGCGCGTGGAGGGCTCAACAACCGCACGTGAGATAAATCATCGGATCGAGCACGTGACGGCCCATGAGATCGGCGAGATGGTCCACGTCCCTGATCACGCCCATGATGGGGCCGTTTTCCGGACCCGAGGTCCATAATAGAATACTGCACGTCCGGTCCGCCAATTCGAACATCCGGGCCATGAACACCGGGCCGCCGAAATGCGCGAACATCAGGCTCCCGGTCACCTCCCGGTCGAGCCCGAAAACTTCACCTCCCCTGCCTTCATTGGGATAGCTGATGAAGTAACGGAGCTGGGATCGATTGCATCGCGGGTCAGAATTTCGATGACGAGGCCGTGGTCGAAATGCTTGTTACCATCCGCTTCCAAGGTCTGCATGAAAACATCTTGGCCCATCGCCCCCGCCCCCGAGTTCCCGATTTGTTCGAGAGGGAAATTGCGGCGTGCGGGGAGGAAAGTCAAGAACAAAACGAGAACATTAGGTTTTTCTCGAACCCGCTTCGAGTCCGCGCGGCTCCCGCGAAGGCGGAACCGGCCTGGTCCTTCGCGGCAAGGGCCTGCCGCCGCTCCTCCGCATGAGGGCTAATCATTTGATTCTATGAAGAATTACGATCTATTTGCGTGCTCAGGCCGCGACCGTCATCCCGGTCAGCTGGCCTTCTTGCACCACGCGCTCGAACTTCTCTTCGTTGAATTTCACGCGATATTGAAGCTGCGTGCCGAGCGGCGGCAATTGCTTGACGATGGTGCAGGGAAGCGTGCCGTTGAGGCCGTGGAGCAGCTCGCACATGACGACATCGCCGGTTTCGTAGAGATGGATAGTATCGGCCATACGTGTCGTCCTTGTCCTCAAACTCGCGAGATAGGGACGATGGGCGCCGGCCGCAAGGGATCCGGTGTCAGAATGTTAAGAAAGCGTAAAGATTTGACGAGCGAGACCGTCGTTCTCTCAAACTTCGGTGTCGCGGTGCACGTCGTGGGTGACGATGCCCGTGCCTTCCGGGGGCATTTCCAGGAAGCTCCGGTTGTTCAGCGTACGCTTGGTATCCTCGTAGCCACTCTTCCAATGCTCGCGCATAGAGGTGCCGGAGAATTCGTAATCCTTGGCGTCGCCCTCGTAGCGCTTTTGCTGATAGATCATTTGCAGGATGGTGATTTCCGGCAGTCTGGCGAGATCGTCGCGCAACTTGCGATCTTCGTTGGAGAGATCGGCGTCGGGCATGCGCTTTAGAAGTTCGTAGGTCTGCTTCTTCCAGCCGAGCAGTCTTTTGTAGACATCGGTCGTCATCCGGGTCCGGGACGAATATTGAATATCTTTTTGGCGGCTCGCGACATCGGCGATGGAGCGCGGAAGCGCGCCGCGCGAGCTGAACAGATCGACCTGGAACACCAAGGTGTTCTTGTTGTCTTCCTGATCGAGGAGATGTTGGAGCGGCGTGTTGGACACGATGCCGCCGTCCCAAAAATAATCCGTGCCGATCTGCACCGCGGGAAAGGCCGGCGGCAAGGCTCCGCTCGCCATCACATGTTCCGCCGCGATCGTCGAATTCTTGGAGTCGAAATAGACGAAATTGCCCGACCGGACATTTACCGCGCCGACCGAAAAACGCATGGCGCCGTCATTCAGCCGCTCGAAATCGACCAGCTCGCACAAGGTGTCGCGCAAGGGCGAGGTGTCGTAATAGCTGACCGCATCCCTGGCGCCGGGAAAGCTGAGCATGGGGCTCGTGCGGCGCGGCTCGAAAAAGCCGGGTTGGCCCATCATCACGGTCGTGAACGCCGAGAACGAATTTCGCATCTCGCGGAAAATGTCGCCGTCCGGCGTTTGGAGCGCGATTTTACGGTCGGTGATCCGTTCCCAAAAGGTCTTCAACCGCTCGACGCGCCGTTCCGGCGGATTGCCGGCGATGATCGCGGAATTGATCGCGCCGATCGAAACGCCGGAGACCCAATCCGGCTCGATCCCGGCTTCGTTCAAGGCTTGATAGACGCCCGCTTGATAAGCGCCGAGCGCGCCACCGCCTTGCAGTACCAGGGCCACCCGGTCGCAGCGCTCGGGACGCCAGGATTGCCGGGCGCCATAAGGGGTTTTTGGGAGGCATGAGCGGTGCATTCATCCGGATACCCTTTATGTCCGAGGCGCCGGACGGCGCGCTTAGTCCGGGTCTGGCCTTAAATCGAGATTGGCCGTTTTTTCATGACGCGCCTATGACGCAAAGCGACCGCGCCGCGACAAATATGCTAAGCTATTCCGGGGTCACGCTTAAAAAGGTTCGATACCAAATCGGCATGGCCAGCCGGCCCCGCCGCATGAAGGATAAGAAGCCTGCCGCGACGCCGGTAAAACGTTTGAGTGACATCTAAACTTCATCGCGGGGTCAAACAGTTGTTTCACAAGGGTGAAAAACCATCCCAGCGCAATCCAGGAGATGAGCCATGATTAAAGGTAAGACAGCGGTCGTCACGGGTTCGACCAGCGGGATTGGCCTCGCCATCGCGCGCGCCTATGCCAAGGCCGGCGCGAATGTCGTCATCAACGGGTTCGGCGATGCCGCCGCCATTGAAACGGAGCGCAGCGGGATCGAGGCGGAGTTTGGCGTCAAAGCACATTATTCCAGTGCCGACATGTCCAAGGGCGCCGAAGTCACCGGCATGATTAAAGAGGCCGAGAAAACCTTCGGCTCGGTCGATTTGCTCGTCAATAACGCCGGCATTCAGTTCGTCTCGCCGGTCGAGGATTTCCCGCCGGAGAAGTGGGAAGCGATCATCGCGATCAACCTGTCTTCCGCGTTCTACGCCATCCACGCGGCTCTGCCCGGCATGAAGGCGCGCAAATGGGGCCGGATCATCAATACGGCGTCGGCCCATGCCTTGGTCGCCTCGCCGTTCAAGTCGGCCTATGTCGCGGCCAAGCATGGCATCGCGGGCCTGACCAAGACGGTGGCTTTGGAAGCCGCGACCTTCGGGATCACCGTCAACGCGATCTGCCCTGGCTATGTCTGGACGCCGCTCGTCGAGAAGCAGATTCCCGACACGATGGCCGCGCGCGGCCTGACCAAGGAACAGGTCATCAACGACGTGCTGCTGCATGCCCAGCCGACCAAGCAATTCGTCACCGTCGACGAAGTCGCCGCCTATGCGATGTTTTTGAGCGGCGACGACGCGCGCAACATCACCGGCGCGATTCTCACCATCGATGGCGGATGGACGGCCGCTTGATCTTTTAACTCGGAAGGGGCCAGCCATGAAAAGCGAAGATATCCTCAAGCTGTGTTCGACGCCCATCGCCAGCCCGAGCTTTCCGGCTGGCCCCTACCGCTTCGTGGACCGGGAATTCCTGGCCATCACCTACGAGACCGACCCGGACGTCTTGCGCCAGCATTTGCCGGAGCCGTTGGAGATGCAGGACAATCCCCGCGTGATCTACGAATGGATCAAAATGCCGGACTCCTCGGGTTTCGGCGATTATACCGAATCCGGCGTCGTCATCCCCTGCCGTTTCAAGGGCGAGGACGTCTCCTTCGTCAGCCAGATGTATCTCGACGACGAAGCGCCGATCGCGGCGGGACGGGAAATTTGGGGTTTTCCGAAAAAATACGCCCATCCCCAGTTGGAATTGGTGAAGGATACGCTGACCGGAACGCTCGTCTATGCCGGCCAACTCGTCGCCATGGGGACGATGGCTTACAAGCACGTGGGCCAGGCCGGCGATGTCGCCTCGACCCATCGGGCGCTGGAAAAGACGCAGATCAATCTGAAGATCATTCCCGGCGCCGATGGCCAGCCCGGAATTTGCCAGCTCGTGGCCTTGAACCTGACCAATGTTACCGTGAAGGGCTCATGGAGCGGTCCGGCCCGGCTGCATCTCGTGCCGCATGTGGGCGCGCCCGTCGCCGACCTGCCCGTGCGCAAAATCATCGGCGCGAGCCATTTCATCGCCGATCTCACCCTGCCCTACGGCCGCGTCGTCCACGATTACATGGCCGAGGCCCGTGCGGAGCTGAAGCAAGCGGCGGAATAGCGGGCGGGCGCCAAGTGCCATGAAGGGCCAGGATGCCGTTCCGGGGCGCCATGGGCGCGCCCCGGAACGGCATCGCTGGGATCAGGTGGCGCCCTGGATCAATTCACCGTCTTGGGGCCGCCACGGGACACGCCGACCTTGGCGGGGCGCAGAACGCGGTCGCCGATCGAAAAGCCTTGCTCCACGACTTGCAACACCGTGCCGGGGGGCACGGATTCGTCGGGGATTTCGAACAAGGCTTCCTGAAAGTTCGGGTCGAACTTCTTGCCGAGCGGATCGATCTTTTTCACGCCGAACCGGGTCAGGCGCGAGATGAAGTCGCGTTCCGTCAGCTCGATCCCATCGACGAAGGTTTTTAGCGCGGGATCGGCCTGTTCGCGGAGGCTGGCGGGGACGGCCTCCACGGCGCGGCGGAGATTGTCGGCGAAGGTCAGCATATCGCGGGCGAAAGAGGCGACGCCGTAAATCTTGGCGTCGGACACCTCGCGCTCGGTCCGGCGGCGGAGATTTTCCATATCCGCCAGGGTCCGCAGAAGCTTATCCTTGAGTTCGGTGTTTTCGGCCTGGAGAGACTCCAAAACCTTGAATGGATCGGGCTGCGCAGCCGCTTGCTCTTCGGCGCCAGAGGCGGCTTCGGCTTGCGTGCGGGAATATTCGGATTTGGGATCGTTCATGAGACCATACGATAAGATGAAGCTGCGCCGCACATATCGGTTTTCGCGCGGGAAAGATCAAGCTCTGCTGCGTCGCGGCAGAGGTCATTTTGCAGGCGCGGGCTTTTGCCGGACCCGAATGCCAGCCCAATCCCCCCTACAACTTCGACAACTCCGCCACCTCCCCCGGCACCGCGAACGCCGGCAGCAAGGCCTCGCGGATTTTGTCGCGTTGCGCGGCGTCGGTGATCTTGTTGCCGTCGAGATCTGTGACGTAGAACACGTCGGCGGCCTTTTCGCCGAAGGTCGCGATATGGGCGGAATAGATGTTCAGATCGAGCTGTGAGAGGATCGAGGTCAGGTCGTACAACAGGCCGCGCCGGTCGAGGCCCGCCACTTCGATCACGGTCAGGCGGACCGACAGCGAGTTGTCGACGGTGACTTCCGGCGTGACGTCGAAAGTTCCGGCCGCGACGGCGTCGCCTCGATCGCGCGCGGCGACTAGGTCCGAGAGGCGGATTTCGCCAGAGAGCGCGCGTTCGATCGCCATGCCGATCCGGCTCGCGCGGCGCAACTCGTCCTCGTCGCGCTCCAAGACGCGGGTGACGCAGATCATGTCGAGCGCCAGGCCATCCGTCGTGGTGAAGACCTGGGCATCGACAATATCGGCGCCGGCCGCCGCGCAGGCGCCCGCGATGGTCGACAGCAAGCGGGGATGGTCGGGCGCGATCACGGTGAGTTCGGTAATGCCGCGCGAGGCATCGGTGACGACATCGACGGCCGGTCCCGGCGATTCCACTTCCGACATATTGAGAAGATGGGCGTGGCGGATTTTATGGGCGAGATCGACCTTGAGCCAATAGGGCGATTGATGGCGCCCGGCGTAGGCGTCGAAATCATGCGCGGTCCAGTTCGGCAGGGATTTTCGCAGTTCTTCCCGCGCCTCGGCCACCCGGCGCTCGCGCACCAGGGTCGACTGGTCGCCGCAAATGCGGTTTTCCGTCTCCCAATAGAGCGTGCGCAGCAGTTCCGCCTTCCAACCGTTCCACACGCCGGGACCGACGGCGCGGATGTCGCAGATGGTCAGGACGAACAGCATGTTGAGCCGGTCGAGCGTGCCCACCAACGCGGAGAACGTGTCGATGGTCCGGGGATCGGCGAGATCGCGCCGCTGCGCCGTATCCGACATGACGAGATGCTGTTCGATCAGCCAGACGACGTTTTCGGTCTGTTCGTGGTCGAGGCCGAGCCGGGGGCAGAGTTTTCGCGCGACGGCCATGCCGGCGATGGAATGATCCTCGATCCGGCCCTTGGCGATATCGTGCAGGAATAGCGCGACATAGAGGACACGGCGGTCGATCAGGGTCGGGATGATCTCTTGCGCCAGCTTATGCTCGACCGCCGAGCGCTCGCTCTCGATATCGGCGAGGATGCCCACGGCGCGGATCAAATGCTCGTCCACGGTATAGCTGTGATACATGTTGAACTGCATCAACGCGACGATCCGGCCGAAATCGGGGATGAAACGGCCGAGAACGCCTGCCTGGTTCATCAAGCGCAGCACGATTTCGGGGGAATTGCGCGAGGTCAGGATCGAGAGAAACAGCCGGTTGGCCTCGGGGTCGTTGCGCATCTCGGCATTGACCTTGGCGAGGCTCAAGGTGACCAGCCGCATGGCGTCGGGATGAATGGCCAGGCCGCTCTCGTCCGCTATGGCGAAAAGCCGGATGATATTGGTGGGATCGCGCGCGAACGTCGCGGGATCGGCGACCGTGATCCGCGAATTTTCGACCGCGAAATCCTTGTTGGCGATCACCGTCTTGCGGCGCCAGAGGCGGCCGAAGAACCGGTCCAGAACCGGGCTCGGTTTCGCCTGCCGCTCCTCGAGCGCGGCGCAGACGATCGCGGTGAGATCGCCGACTTCCTTCGCGATGAGGAAGTAATGTTTCATGAAGCGCTCGACCCCATAGAGGCCGGCGCGGGTGACATAGCCGAGCCGCGCGGAAATGATGCGCTGCTGATCGAAGGTCAAGCGCTCCTCGGCCCGGCCGGTCACGAAATGGAGATGACACCGTACGCGCCACAAGAACTCCTCGCAGCGGCAAAACAGCAGGTATTCCTTGCGCGAAAACAGCCCGGCTTCGACCAGTTCCGAGGCCTCGCGCACGCGGTAGACATATTTGGCGATCCAAAACAGCGTATTGAGATCGCGCAGGCCGCCCTTGCCGTCCTTGACGTTGGGCTCGACGAGATAACGCGAGCGCCCGGCCTTGACGATCCGCGCATCGCGTTCCGCCAGTTTCGCCGCGACGAATTCCGGCGCCGTCGTCGCGACGACCTCATGTTCGAAGCGGGTGCGCATGTTTTCGAAAAGCGATTCGTCGCCGAGGATCAGCCGGGCTTCCAGCAGCGCGGTGCGGATCGTCATGTCCTCGCGCGCATAATGCACGCATTCCTCGATCGAGCGCGTGGAATGCCCGACCTTTTGCTTCAAGTCCCAGAGATTATAGAGAATGGCCTCGACGACCTTGTTGCCCCACGCCGAATTCTTGGCCGGCAACAGAAACAGAAGATCGATATCGGAGCCCGGCGCGAGCGTGCCGCGGCCATAGCCGCCGACGGCCGCGACCACCAGCCGGGTGGCCTCGCCCGCGGGAGCGGGATGCACGTAGCGCGTGACATAGGCGAAAATCGAGCGGATCAGCGCATCTTGCACGAGGGAGAGGTGGCGGGCGCAACGCATGCCTTCGCCGGTTTCCTCGAAAGATTCGCGCACGAGCCCGCGGGCCTCGTCGAGCGCTTCGCGGAACACATTGACCACATCGAAATGGGCAACCGGCGCGCCCTGCTTCGCGGCGGCGGCATGCAACGCGGCAAGCTGTTTAGCGGCGAGCGCATGATCGAAGATCGGATCGGACTTCAGCGCCCGGCGAGGCTGGCGCCGGCGCCTTTGGGTCGCAACGCGTTCGAGAATGGCGACCACCCGTAAGCTCTCCTTCAAGTCGATTGGCAGTAAGGGACACCGCAAAGGTAAAACAAACCTCTTATTTCTAGGACTTTAGCGCGATATGGCGAAGACTTCGTAACGCGCCGCGATGCAATTTTCGTGCCTTGGGACGAGGTTAACGGATTGATTCCACGCCTAAAATCCTACCTCAGCGCCGCATGCTTGGCCTCGATCGCATCCCAGAAGGCGGCCGCGAGATCGGGGCCGCCGGTGTTTTTGATGGCCCGGATTCCCGTCGGCGAGGTCACGTTGATTTCGGTGAGATAGCCGTCGATCACATCGATGCCGACCAGCAAAAGGCCGCGCCGTTTCAATTCCGGCCCGATGGTGGCGCAGATTTCCTGCTCGCGCGGGGTGAAGTCTGTCGCGTTGGCGGCGCCCCCGCGCACCATGTTGGAGCGGATGTCGTCGGGGGCAGGCACCCGGTTGACCGCGCCCAGCGCGACGCCATCGACCAGGATGATGCGTTTGTCGCCATGGACCACGTTGGGCAGAAACGCCTGCACCACCCAGGGCTCGCGGAACAGGGTCACGAACAAATCGTACAGCGAGCCGAAATTTTGATCCTTGGGTTCGACCTTGAAAACCGAGGCGCCGCCGTGACCATAGAGCGGCTTCATCACGATGGCGCCATGCTCGCGCCGGAACGCCTCGATCAAGGCCTTGTCGCGGGTGATCAGGGTCGGCGGCATGAGTTCGGGATAGTCCAGCACGAAGAGCTTTTCGGGCGCGTTGCGCACGCTGACGGGATTGTTGACCACCAGGACATGGGGCGGCAAGCGCTCCAAAATATGCGTCGTGGTGATATAGGCGAGATCGAAGGGCGGATCCTGGCGCAACAGCACCACATCCATCGTGGCGAGTTCGGTGGTTTCGGCGGGGCCGAGATCGACATGATTACCCGGCTCGTCGCGCACCAAGGCGGGCGCGACATGGGCCACGGCGGAGCCGGCGCGTAGGCTCAAGCTGTCCGGACGGTAATAATGCAGGGCGTGACCGCGGGCCGCGGCCTCCAGCATCAAGGCGAAGGTCGTGTCCCCGGCGATCTTGATATGTTCGATCGGGTCCATTTGCACGGCGACGCGCAGGGTCATGCCCACTCCTTCCCATCTCGAGCGCGTTCCGCTTTGGTGGACTCACCAAAGCGATAAGAACTCGCTCTCTTTTTAAGAAGTTAGAGCATGTCCTCGATCGAAAAAGTCCGCAACTTTTTCGGGACGTGCTCTAGCCTCGGTGATTGACGCACGATCCCGGTTTAATCACGAATGGCGGTGGATATGCCACGCCAAAATCACAGCGGCGCTTTTGGCTCCTGTTCCCTTTATTCATTGCGGAAATAGAGGCATCGTTAACTCGCTATGAAGGCAAGGGCCGTATCCTCGAACATGGGAAAACGGGAATCGCTCTCATGGGCATCGTAACGCTGGGCCGGGGCCTCATAGTCCGGCAGATGATTTTGACGGGTCTGATTCTCGCCTTCGGTATCTTCGCTTACAGTTTGTTGGCCGAGTTGATCCGGCTTGGCGAGGCAGGTGCGGATGCGGCGGCTCTCATGGCGGTGGCGAGGCGATCCGCGTCCTTGCTTTTGACGCTGACGGGCGTTGGCGTCACCTTTCTTCTCGTGTTCGCTTTGCCCGTCACTTATTTCACCGTGACCAAGCCCGTCCGCGACATTGCCGATACGGTCGAGCGTCTGACAGCCGGCGATCTGGGCGGGGTCGTCCTCGGCGACCGGCGCCGCGATGAAATCGGCACGATTGCGCGCGGGCTCATCGCGCTCCGCGAGGCCGCGCGCGCGGCGCCGGGCGTTTTGGAGAGCGAAAAGGCCAGCACCCGGGAGGCCCAGGCGCGGTTCTTGGCGGGCAAAATCGAAGCGTTTTCGGAAGATCTCACCGCCAGCGTGCGGCGCTTGTCCGCCATGGCCAACCGGATGACGGAGGCCTCCAAGGGCATGATCGTGGCGGCGCAAAATGCCAACGAGGGGTCGGATCAAGCCAAGACGGTCTCCGCCAATGCGGCGGTCGATGTATCCTCCGTCGCCACCGCCTCCGAGCAGCTTCTGGTTTCGATCGAGGAAATCACGCAACAGGTGGCGCAGTCCACGGTCGCCGTCAAAAATTCCGTCGAACGCACCGTCGAGACCAATGCCGGGATGAACCGCCTCGCGGCCGCCGCGCAAAAGGTCGGCGACGTCGTCAGCCTGATCTCGCGTATTGCCGCGCAAACCAATCTGCTCGCTCTCAACGCGACCATCGAAGCCGCGCGGGCCGGGGAAGCCGGGCGCGGCTTTGCCGTGGTGGCGCAGGAGGTCAAGACGCTGGCGACCCAGACCGCCAAGGCGACGCAGGACATCACCGGACAGATCGCCGAAATCCAGGAAGCGACGGTCACGTCGGTACACGCCATCGAGAAAATCCAGGGCAAGATTTCCGAGGTCGAGCATATTTCCAACCTCATCGCCGCCGCCGTGCAGGAGCAAGGCGCCGCGACCGAGGCCATCGCCCGCAACGTCCGCTCCGCCGCCTCGGGCAGCGCCGCCATTTCCGGCCATGTCGAAAAAGTCGCCCGCTCCGTCGGCGAAACCAGCGCCAACGCCAGTTCCGTCGCCGACCTCGCGCGGGAATTGGACGAAATCGCCAAGGTGATGACCGACAAGGTGACGGCCTTCACCCACGGCCTGCGGGCGGCTTAGCCCCCCTCACACCTTCCGGATCAGCCTTGCCCGGATCGTCCCCTCGATCTGTCGCAGCTCGTCGAGCACGCTGTCGCAGTTCCCGGAGGCTTCGGTTTCCACCACGACATAGCCGAGGGCGCCGGCGGTTTGCAGATATTGGCCGGCGATGTTGAGGCCCCGGTTGGAGAACACGCTGTTCAGCCGACCGAGCATGCCGGGCACGTTGCGGTGGATATGGATGTAGCGGGTCGCTTCCGCGCGCGGCGGGAGTTGGACCTGCGGGAAGTTCACCGCGCCCACGCTCGCGCCGGAATCGCTATAGGCGATCAGCTTGGCCGCGACTTCCTCGCCGATCCGCTCTTGCGCCTCGACGGTCGAGCCGCCGATATGCGGCGTGAGAATGACATTCGGCAGGCCTTGCAGCGGGGAGCGGAACCGCTCGTCCGGGCTTTTCGGCTCGACGGGAAAGACGTCGACGGCGGCGCCAAACAAATGCTCGCGGCGCAATGCGTCCGCCAGCGCGTCGAGATCGACGACGGTGCCCCGGCTGTTGTTGATCAAATAGGAGCCCGGACGCATGGCGGCGAGTTCGCTCGCGCCGATCAAGCCGGCGGTGTCGGGGGTTTCCGGCACATGGATGCTGACGATGTCGCTGTTGGCGAGCAGTTCGCCGAGCGACGCGACCGGCTCGGTATTGCCGTGGCGCAGCCGGTCCGCCACATCGAAATAGATGACCCGCATGCCCATGGCTTCGCCCATGGTGCTGAGCTGGCTGCCGATATTGCCATAGCCGACGATGCCGAGCGTCTTGCCGCGCATCTCGTAGCTGCGTTCGGCGGTCTTGTCCCAGAGCCCGGCATGCGCGCCTTCGCTGCGGCTCGGAATGCGCCGCAGCAGCATGACGATCTCGCCGATGACCAATTCCGCCACGCTCCGCGTGTTGGAGAACGGCGCGTTGAAGACCGGAATGCCGCGCGCGCTGGCCGCCTCCAGATCGACCTGGTTGGTGCCGACGCTGAAACAGCCGGCGACCATCAAACGGTTCGCGGCCGCGAAAACCGGCACCGTCAATTGGGTCCGGGAGCGAATTCCCAAGATATGCACCCCCTCGAGGGCGCTCGCGAGGGCCGCGCCTTCGAGCGCCTTGGGCAAGCGGCGGATTTGGGAATAGCCGGCGTTTTCGAATAGCCGGGCAGCCCGTTCGCTGATCCCCTCGAGCAAGAGGACGCGAATCTTGTCCTTGCTGAGCGAATGGCCTGGCGAATGGGAGCCGGTTGCGCCGGCCGTGGAGGCGGAAAGATCGTTCATCTCGATACTCGTGGCCACGATGGAAGAGCTGGTAGCCCCCTGTTTACCGCAGCGCAACATTCGATAGGCCTAAAGGCCTTGGATCCCGCCCAAGGACGATCAATTATTTTTATAAAGCGATAGAATTTATCACTCGATTCCAGATCCCGCGCCGGCACGTAAAGCGCATTCCGCGGGGACGGACCCGCCTGGATACGAGAAAATCTTTTTATTATAGGGTGTTAGCGCGCTTCCACGATTGCGGAGGACGGCAATTTCGCGGAGATGCCTTAAGCTAGCTTCCGCTCCGGCTCGATATGCTTTCGAAGCTTCGGGGCTTCGCGGCTGGCGTCGATCTCGAATCGATCGACCAGCCCGGCGAGCATATCCATATCGGCCGCCAAGGAATTGCTCGCCGCCTGGGATTGCTCCGCCATGGCGGCATTTTCGTGCGTCACCTTGTCCATGTCTTCGACAGCCGCGTTGATGCCGGCGAGGCTTTTCGCCTGGTCCCGCGCGGACGCCGCGATTCTGGTCACGAGTTCGTTGATCTCGACGATCCGGCTGCGCATTCGGTCGAGAGACTTGCCGCTTTCGGCCACCTGGGTCACGCCCATGCCGACTTGCGAGGCCGACGAATCGATCAGCGCTCGAATATCTTTCGCGGCTTTGGCGGAGCGCTGCGACAGGCTGCGGACTTCGTTCGCGACGACGGCGAAACCCCTGCCGGCCTCGCCGGCCCGCGCGGCTTCGATGGTCGCGTTGAGCGCCAGCAGATTGGTCTGGGCCGTGATATTGTCGATGACGCCGACGACCTGTGAAATTTGCCCGGCGGATTTTTCGATATGGCCCATGGTGGAAACCGCGCCTTCCATCACCTGGTTTCCTTGCGCGGCATCCTCCATCGCATTGGCGACGATTTGATGCGCGAGATCCGCGGCTTGCGCGGTTCCTTCGACGGTGGCGGCGATCTGGGCAATCGTCACCGATGTTTCCTCCAGCGCGATCGCCTGGCGCTCCGTACGCAAGGCCAGATCCCCAGAGGCGGCCGCGATCTCCGCCGAGCCGGCGCGGACCGAGAGGGTATTGCTGGCAATGACGTCGATCGTGTCGTGCAACTGCTTGATTGCACGGTTGAAATTCGCGCGTATGGCTTCATGCTCGGCGGCATAGGGCTCCGCGACATGGGTGGTCAGATCGCCTTGCGACAAGCGCGAAAGGGCGGAACCCAGGGAATCCACGACGACCCGGTTGGCTTCCATGACGCGATGGTCCATCTCGGCCTTTTGGCGCCGCTCCTCGTCGAGGGTCCGGCGTTGCTTGTCGTTGGACGACAAAAGTTCCGCGATGGTCCGCCGGATAAAAAAGGCGGTGGTCAAAAAGGCAACGAGGAGCGGCAAGAAAATCGAGCCGAGATGGAGGGTGCTGTCGATGAGCATCGCCTTGACATCGTCGACGTAAACGCCGGACCCGATGATCCATTGCCATTCCTTGATCCCGATCAGATAGGACACTTTTGGCAAGGGCCGGGTTTCACCCGGTTTGACCGCGAAATAATTGGAAAAGCCCGGCTGTCCCGATTTCCCGATTTCGACGAACTCCTGAACATAGAGTTTGCCCGAACTATCCCTGACGTTCAGCCGGTTTGTCCGGACCTCCTTGGGCCTCGGGAGAACCAAGGCAAAGCCATCGAAAGTATAGACGAAGACATAGCTGGCATCGCCGGCGTGCATGCTTTCGAGCGCTTCGATGGCTTGCTTTCGCGCCTCGCCGTCGCTCAACGCTCCGCTTCGCGCTTTCTCGACGAAACTGCGCACAACGGAGGCCGCCGCCTCGGTCATATGCCGAGATTCGTCTTGCTTGGCTTCGAACGCCAAATCGTAGGTCCGTTTGATCGCGAGACCCAAGACCGCGAACGTTAGGGCGAGGCTCAAAAGCGAAAGTAGGGTAAACTGATGCGTGATCGAAAATCTCTTTTGAAACCGGCGCATGAGTAAATTTCCAGCGATCATGCGAGTAGAAATAAAAGAAAAGCTTTAAAGAACAATTTATTGCGGTTTTCAAGCAGGGGTAGAAGAATCAAGAAGAGGCCGCGATCCGCGACTCCGGCGGCGGGAAAAATCTATGCTCGCGCCGCGCTTGCCAGCTCCGTCTCCAAAAAGTCCTTCACCCCCGCGGCTTCGATGCCCTTGGCCACGAAAACGGCGCCAATGCCTTTCGCCAGAATGAAGGTCAGGCTGCCGCGTTCGACCTTCTTGTCCTGGCGCATCGCATCGAGGATCGCCTCGGCGGTGCCGTCGAATCCGGGAATGTCTTGGATGCGGGTGGGCAGGCCCGCGGCCTTTAGATGCGCCTCGGCCCTGGCCGCGTCTTCCGCCGCGCAAAGGCCGAGACGGTGCGAAAACCGGAAGGCGCAGGCCATGCCGATGGCGACGCCTTCGCCATGCACGAGCCGTGTCCCGTCGTAATGCATCAAGCGCTCGAAGGCATGGCCGAACGTGTGGCCGAGGTTGAGCAGCGCCCGCTCGCCATGTTCGTGCTCGTCGCGCGTCACGACGCCCGCCTTGGCGGTGCAGCTGCGCGCCACGGCTTCGGCCCGGGCCGGACCGCCCTCGAAAATCTCCGCGCGATGCGCCTCCAGCCATTCGAAGAAAGGGGCATCGCCGAGCAGGCCATATTTGACGACTTCCGCATAGCCCGCCGCGAATTCGCGGGCGCTGAGCGTTTTCAAAACGTCCGTATCGGCGAGGACGAGCGAGGGCTGATGGAAGGCGCCGACGAGGTTTTTGCCGTATTTCGAATTGATCCCGGTCTTGCCGCCGACCGAACTGTCGACTTGCGCCAGGAGAGTGGTGGGAATTTGCACGAAGCGCATGCCGCGCCGCACGCTCGCCGCCGCGAAGCCCGCGAGATCGCCGATGACGCCGCCGCCAAGGGCGACGACGAGATCGCCGCGCTCGAACCGGCCCTCGATGATTCCGTCGCAGACGGATTCGAAAAAGGCATAGGATTTCGAGCCCTCGCCCGGCGGCACGAGAATGGTTTTGCTGCGAAGGCCAGCCGTCCGGAAACTTGCTTCGAGCGTCTCGAGGTGCAAGCCCGCGACCGTGGTGTCCGAGACGATGGCGCAGGCCGCCGAAGGCGCAAGCCGCGCGATGGCCTCGCCGGCTTGGCGCAGGAGGCCGGGGCCGATGAAAATATCATAGGCGCGGCCGGGTAATTCCACCGGCACCCGATGCGCCGCTTGCGCGATCAAGGCGGGGCGGTGTTCGATCGTCATTTCGGTCTCGTGTTTTGCGGGCAGGCGGGGAAGCTCGGGCGAAAAGCGCAGTTTGAACTCGAGGGCGGCAATAATATCCTCGACGACGGCTTCATGCGGCCCATCGCGCGAGACGACGGTAATATCGGCCCGCTCGTAGATGGGATAGCGGGATTGCAGCAGCGCGCGCAACGTGCCTTCGGGATCGGGCCCGCGCAACAGCGGCCGGTGCGAGCGGCGCTTGACCCGCCGCCACAGCACATCGAGATCGGCTTTCAACCAGACCGCAATGCCCCCGGCCACGATTTTCGCGCGCGTGGCATCGTTGATGTAAGCCCCGCCGCCGGTTGCGATCACGCGCGGGCCACTCTCCAGCAGCCGCGCCATCACCCGGCGCTCGCCGTCGCGGAAATAGGCCTCGCCGTGGCGTGCGAAAATGTCCGCGATCGTCATGCCCGCCGCCGCTTCGATCTCGTGATCGGCATCGACGAATTCGAGCCCGAGCCGGCGCGCGAGGCAGCGGCCCGTCGACGTCTTGCCGCTGCCCATCAGCCCGACGAGCACGATCGGCCGCCGGCCGAGGGCCTGCACAAGGGACGATATCCGGCGCTCGTGGAGGCGTTCGTCCCCGCCCCCGTCCGTCAAAGCCACGCTTCTGGTCATTGTCGATGCAATATCATAGGCCACGGCGATTGAAATCACTGTTTATCGGCAGGCACGCAAACCTTGGACCGGATCCAGACTTTACTACGCTGGCCCCACGCCCTTGACACGTGAAAAACCGGGAGCCAGGGTTATCCAAAAGGCTGAAGGGTTTATCGAAATGGGATTTTCCGGGGTTCCCGCGCGCCTTTTTTCCGATCGGGCCGGCCGGGACCAAGGGTGCCCGTAATCTCCCCCGGCTTCACCGGCCTGCCGCCCCATGGGCGCGGGCAGCGCATCGGTCTCTTCGGCGGCAGTTTCAACCCGCCCCACGCCGGCCATCGCGCCGCGAGTCTTCTGGCTTTGCGCCGGCTTGGGCTCGATAAGGTCTGGTGGCTCGTCAGCCCCGGCAATCCGCTCAAGGATAACGAGGCGCTTCCCGCCGTCGCCGACCGCATGGCCGCGGCCCAGGCCGTGGCCGCGCATCCCCGCATCGCGGTAACGGGCTTCGAGGCGGCGCTGGGTTCGCCGTTCACCTGCGACACGGTGGCTTATCTGAGGGCGCGCTGCCCCGGCGTTCATTTCGTCTGGCTGATGGGAGCGGATTCGCTGGCCGGTTTCCATCTCTGGAAGGATTGGCGCACCATTGCCGCGACCTTTCCGATGGCCGTGATCGACCGGCCGGGATCGACGCACCGCGCCGTCCAGACCCGCGCGGCGGGGGCTTTGCGCCCCTACCGGATCGACGAAAGCGACGGGTTTTTGCTCGCAACGGCCCGCCCGCCGGCCTTCGTGTTTTTACACGGCAAGCGCTCGCCGCTGTCCTCGACCCAGCTGAGAGCGGAGCGCTGAACCGCCGCGCAATCGTCGTGATTCCGCTCGTGAGCGGTTTTCGCCCTAGTGTGAGAGCTTCAAATACTGGAGGCTACGCGCGAAAGCGCAAGCTAACCCATTGATTGCTTGGCTGACCCTCGCTCCCGGAATTTCACCTGTCCAAGTCGCGCAAAAGGATGGACGGCCCGAAGGGCCACCAGCTCCGCTGGTTTCATCCTTGACAGGCGAAAGTCCGGGAGCACCCTCGCCACCAAGCCATCAATGGATTGGTCCGCAGCTTCGCCGCGAGGCCTCCGCCGGTTTCGAGAGAAGTTTCGCGCTAAGATTGGATCGTGCCGCCAAATCCATGCAGCACGGTCGCGACATGCTCGACTTGCGGCGGGCTTTCGAAAAAGGCGCCGACGCAGGAGCGCCATTCCTGGAATTGCGGCGAGCCACGGAAATCCACCGTATGCGCCTCGACGCTCTCCCAGCGCACGAAGAGGAAATAGCGGTTCGGCGTCTCGTGCGAGCGCTGCAGCTCGAGCCCGTGGCATCCCTTCGAGGTCTGGAACGCCGAAACAGCCTTGGCCACCCCCGCCTCGAATTCGGCCTCGAGGCCAGGTTTGACGGAAATGGTGACGATTTCGAGAATCATGGGGTGGGCTCCAAGGCGTGGGGCGCGAGGGTTTCAGGGGCGAGGGACCGCCCGTCGATACACGAGGGAACGCCAGGCTGCTAGATCGAGGGCAAAAGCGCCGGGAAAAGAGCGCGCAAGGCGCTTGCGCCCGCGCCGCGCATGACTATAGTGCGCGCTCTCGACGATCGGGCCGCAAGGTCCAAGGCCCTTGACCAAGGCCCCAAGGTCGGATGCGACGGCATGGCAAGCCCCTTCTGGCGGCCCCTTTCGGGGCCGGTTCCCGGCAGGCGGCGAACCTTACATGTCGCGACGGAGGGGTGGCCGAGTGGTTGAAGGCGCACGCCTGGAAAGTGTGTATACGGGAAACCGTATCGCGGGTTCGAATCCCGCTCCCTCCGCCAAATTAAATATCCGAACAAAATCAATAGCTTAAAAATAGGCTTCCCCGCGTTGTACAGGGCTTTGTACATGCGGACAGGATATCTTACACGCGACGGCGGTGCCTTCGTCTTCCAAATTCGCGTCCCGCGTGCGCTCGATAAAGATTCGTCTCTTGCGCCGATCCGAGTCAGGCTAGGCAATGTCCCGCCAAGATTCGCCCGGCGGGTCGCCGACATCCTCACCGGCTCGGCGAGGATGGCCTTTCAACGGATGCAACTCGAAATGACCCCGGATCCCCTCCCCCACCGCGTCGACCGTCTCACACAAAATTTCCATGCGACTATGCAGCTCTTGCGCGGCATGGATGCCGTCAGTGGGACACCGCTTCCCGCCGACCTTCAGCCGGTTATGATCGAGGCGTCATTCGACGCCTTGGTGGAGATTGGCCGCGCCCAGGACGCAGGTACTGGCCCCTTCGCGCGGCAGAGCATCGACTTTGCGGCGCCTTTTCTCGCGGCGCTCCGAAGCGAGGCTGTTGCCCGGTCGATGGTCCGCGAGCCTGCGCCCCTCGCTTTCGAACGGGAAATACCGCCTCCAGAACCGGCGGCACCCTCGCCCGTCCCGGAATCCACCAGGGAATTGCAGGGGCTTCGCGAAGACGTTGCATCCCTCGCCGCAATGATGAAAAGCCTCACGGCAGACGGTACGGGAAACGCGCGTTTCAAAGGCGAATTGTTCAGCGCGGCGGCGGATACCTACATCACCACTCTTCGCGACGCTCACGGTGACGAAAGCGAGGAAGCCGCCTATTACGCAAATAGAAAGCTGATTTTTATTGCATTATGCGGAGATCGGCCTGTGGATAGCTACACCTTAGACGACCTCCAATTTTTCGTAAATGAGATCGCCTGGTTGCCGCCTAACGCGACAAAAACGAGTGGGCTCGGCATTGCCGATGCCAAGGTTTTTATCAGCACCAATCGAGAGTTAAAAGGACAAGGGTTAGCTCAAAAAACTATTAAAAACAGCTACTTAAGCCGGGTCAAGACCATTCTCCGAACCGGGTGTGCACGGGCCCACGTTTCCTTCGTTGCAGGCGAAGGGCGCATTATCATGCCTAAGCGCGCCGCACCACCAAAGCGTCGGCCTCCTGCTGACCGGGATTCTGTCGGCAAAATTGTCCAGGCAGGCATTGCTGTCAATCAGCGTTGAATAGTTTCCAGGTAACAGCGTCCAAAAGTTTCCAGTTAGTCAGCCGAGTTTCGGCTGTTTTTTGCGCTGTTTGAATCGGAAGGAATCGTTTCCGGTTTCCAGGA
>Ga0187876_1001225_pt1 | contig 22527 bp, 22 predicted proteins | sample June2016WEW_17_4_FD_133000 | JGI IMG/M metagenome (GOLD analysis project Ga0187876, IMG submission 133000) | Peatland microbial communities from SPRUCE experiment site at the Marcell Experimental Forest, Minnesota, USA - June2016WEW_17_40 | ecosystem: Environmental > Terrestrial > Soil >...
GCGATCATGAGCTTGGTCATTCGATTCCTCCAGAGGGAATGATCTCACGAAAGCTGAGGTGATACGCGGTCACCCGGCAATCACGTTACGCGCGAACGATAAGGTTCGATATCGGTAGCTTGCCGCGGTCAGAGCGGGCCACCGGGAACCAACCCGAAACGAGTTCGAGCTGCCCACGCCGGATCGGTAAACCCTTGGCGACTTGCCGTTACTTATCAGTGCCCGATGAGCGCATTGGCGATTTAGCATTAAGCAACATTCATTGCGGGCGACTCGGCCTCGCTGATCCACCCCGGCCGTAACGTCGCCATCTCCCACTTGCCCTGCTTTGAAAGGAACCAAAGCCGATCACGTTCGTCCATTAAGAATGGCAACACTGTGGCGTGACTTCTGCTTTGGCTTCCGGCTTCTCCTCAAGAACAAAGGCTTCACCTTTATCGCCATCCTGGCGCTGGCGCTGGGTATCGGGCCCAACACCGCCATCTTCAGCGTGATCTATGCAACGCTGCTCGCGCCGATGCCGTATCCGAACCCCGAACAACTGGTGATGGTGTGGTCGAAAATCCAGGGCCATCGCAACGGCATCGCCGCCGGCGACTACCTGGACTGGGTTCGCGAGAACAAGTCGTTCCAGGGGCTGTGGGCCTGGACGGGCTTCGATGCCAACCTGGCCGGTGCCCAAGAGCCGGAACAGGTCAATGGTACGCAGGCGGTACCGGGCTGGCTGAACATCGGCGTGAAGCCTATCCTCGGGCGCGACTTCCTGCCCGAAGAAGGCCAGCCGGGCAGGGATCATGTCGTCATACTCCGGAACAAGCTGTGGGTCCGGCGTTTCGGCGGCAGGCGCGATATTATCGGCAGCCGCATCCACATCAATGGCGAATTGTACACGGTCGTCGGAGTGCTGCCGCCGGGGCAGTGATTATCCGCACCAAAAATGACAGCGTAATCGGGACACTTATCGCAACTACATTGCCGTTAGGTTTGGTGTCGGGATTACTCTCCACTGATCTATCCGTTTGGCCAAAGCCTCGCGGAAACAATAATTGGCATGATACTTGCTCTCTCCAATACCGAACGGAATTCGAAAGCGGGGAACGAGTATGAAGAAGCACTTAGCCTTCGTTATTTCACCGGTATCAAGACGGGCGCCTGGTTTAGCGTGATCGAACCGATTTATGCCTGAGAAGAGAACCATTCAACGCGCTCGCAAGGATGCGCGTGCGGGAAAGGCGCCTAGCACCCAGGCCGGTGAGTTCGTGCGCGAAGAACTGCATCATGTACAGGAGGGCAAGCACGGGGCGCGCAACACCAAACAAGCGATTGCGATCGGCCTCTCGAAGGCCCGGCGGGCCGGTGTGAAGCTCGGGCCCAATCCGAGCGGAAAGACGACAAAGGCAACCAGGCGGAAACCCGCGGCGAAGCGGTCACGCGCGATCAGCGGCGCGCTTAAGCGCGAAGGCCGGTCGGCGGCGTCCACCCAGTCGCTTTCCCGGCAGGCCCGGGGCAGCGCGCGAGCCCGCGGCCGCCAGAGTCTGCGAAACGCTGCGGCCAAGGCAGTTCGCACGAAGGGCGCGGCAGGACTGAAGCGCGCGGCGCAGAAGGCGGCTCACACTCGCCGGTCCGCCCCCTGATGCGTCCCATGACGATCGCAGAGAAGCAGGTTGTGGGAGCAGGTTGGCTGGAGACGGAAGGAGTGCAGCATGGCCACTGAAAACCAGCGGGCGTTCTCATTTCTGCGGACGAATCACCGGCCCCGTAAGCCGCGGAGCACGGGACTCACCGAGATTCGCGGACCGTACTACACGCCGATGGGCAGGCGATATCTCGAAGACGTCTTCGAAACCATGGGAGCCTATATCGACTCGCTGAAGTTTGCCGGCGGGTCATTCAGCCTGATGCCTAGATCGGCTGTAAAGGAGATCATCGACCTTTGCCATCGGAATGAGGTTAAAGTCTCCACCGGGGGATTCATCGAGCATGTAATCGGGCAGGGCGCACCGGCCGTGGAGAGGTACATCCAGGAATGTAAGGATCTCGGGTTCGATATCGTCGAGATTTCCTGCGGCTTCATCACGATTCCCATGGAAGACTGGCTCCGCCTGGTGGAGAAGGTGGCGAAGGCCGGACTGAAGCCGAAGCCTGAGGTCGGCATTCAGTTTGGCGCGGGCGGCGCCACGTCGGCTGGCGAGTTGGAAGCCGAAGGCACTCGCGATCCGTCATGGGCGATCCATCAAATGAAGAGCCTGCTGGATGCCGGCGCCGGGCTGATCATGGTCGAATCTGAAGGCATTACCGAAAACGTCAAGAGCTGGCGCAGCGATGTTGCCGCCAAGTTCGTGACCGCGATTGGCCTGGAGCACCTGATGTTCGAAGCAGCCGATTCGGAAGTGTTCGCCTGGTACATCAAGAACTACGGCCCGGCCGTCAATCTTTTCGTCGACCACAGCCAGATCGTTCAACTCGAATGTCTCCGCTCCGGGATCTGGGGGACCAAGAGCACGTGGGGACGCATTCTGACTTATTACGAATCGACGTAACTATGCCACAGTCAACTCATAAGCGCAGTTCCGCAACCCGCTGGTCGCAACGCGTAACCGAGACAAGCAACGCGCTCGACCTGGAGCATCGAGTGTTCACCGACTCCGATCCGAGGCGGATCGCACGGTCGCTCAAGCGGTCCTCGGAGTCGAGCCGCAGACGCAAGGCCGCGCCCTTTCAGTCAGCCATGTCCATGCTGAATTTCTACATCAACCGCGCCGGGAGCACTCTGTCCGGGAAGCAAAAACTCGTGCTGACACGCGCCAAGGGTGAGCTGCGGCGGCTGTTTGGCAGGGCTTAGTGATGAATTCCATCATGCGTCATCGGGTGCTGTCGGTTGGCTCCAAGGAAGACCTCGACGGGGCCGAGATCCAGCGACGTGGATGTGCGCTCCTGAAAGTGTAGCTGTGGTGCAGCCATGAACAAAGAGGAGGACCGAAATCCGATGGCGATTCCAAAATCCTTTCTCGATGCACTTCCGTCCTCGCTGCGATCTTCCAACGTCGCGCGCTGCTTGCCTCGCACTTCTACACAGTGCGAGACGACTAGACGGGTCTTCAGTTCACCGGCATCCAGACCCGGTAGCGCGAATCCGGCTGCCACGTATTGCCGGCCGAGGCGTAATCGCACAGGCGCACCTGGCTGGCTCCGGCGCTGAATGCCATCGTGATTCCCGATGGCGGTGCAACTGCTTCGAGCGGTATGAAGCCGTCGTCGCCACCGAAGCCCACCACCGGCTCGCCGATCGCTTCCTGCCCCAACCTGACGTCTCTGGCCAGGACCACCGGTCCGCGCGCTACCGCGGCATACGGCCGCGATCCATCCGACGCGCGGAGACTTCTACCGCGCAGATCCAGTTGCAGGCGCACGCGATCGCCCGCCTTCCAGCGCCTTTCCACCCTGGCATACGTGCCGGGATGGACATCGTCGATCCTCGAGCCATTCACGCTGAGTGAAGTCCGCGCGCTCCATGCCGGTATTCGCAAGCGCACCGGGAAAGATTCCGCCCGCGCCGGGCGGAACACCAGCTCGACCACCCCGGAGATCGGATAGCCCGTTCTGGCCTCGATCCGCAGCGCAGCGCCCGAAGCTAGTCGCAAATCCCAGGCCCCTTCCGAATAGAGGTTGAACGCCGGCCCTTCCGCCCCCATCATCACCGCAACCTGCGGCAGCAGCATGACGCCGCGCGGCCCGTTCGCCTCGCAGCAGTTCAGCTCCATGCCGCACTGCTTCTCGCCGAATTCGCGCACGCCTTCGAGCGCGCTGTACTTGGCGAAACCCGATCCGTCCGGCGTCATCGCCCCCAGCAGCGCATTGTACGCGGCGGTCTCGATCGCGTCCGCGTAGCGCGGATCGCCGGTCAGCCGCAGCAAGTGGGCGCAGAGATGCATCCAGGTCACCGTCACGCAGGTTTCCATGGGATTCTTCGCAGGCTGTGTTTGGCGCGCTCTGCCGCCGTACCAGCACTCTTCCGACGAGCCCGAGCCGGCCACATTGATCTCGCTGTCGAAAATGCTCGCCCAGGTCCGCAACGCCGCATCCCGGTAGGCCGCCCGTCCGGTTTCGCGGTATAACTCCAGCAGGCCTGCGTAACACGACATCATCTCGTACGCCTTCTCGCCGTTCTCCCATGAGAACCACTTCTTCGGGCGCGGAAATCGCTCCCCCACCGGAACCGTGGTGAACGCCTTTTCGATCAACTGCGGCCCCTCCGCCGAGGACCACCGGGAAACGATCCACTCGGCGAAGCGCAGGTACCTCTCGTCGCCGGTGCGGCGGGAAAGCAGCACCACCGGCTCGAGCACGCTGCTGGCGGCCATCCCGCGGTAGAGCCCGCAGCGCACGATATCGGCCCCGGCCGGACCCACTTCAGTCATCAGGTGCCCGGCCAGCCGGCGGCCACCGTCGAGCGCCGCCTGGTCCCCAGCCATATCGGACCACGCCAGCAAACCGAGCAGCGTGTATTTGCGGCCCCAGATGTCCCAGGCTTTCAGGTGACTGCCGGCGGCGTAGTTCCCGATGTATCCATCCGCGGTCTGGGTGGCCAGAAGCGCCTCAATGGAATCGCGCAGCCGCGCGCGCTCCTCGGCATCGCGCGTGTATTGGCACGCAGCGGCAGCCGACAGAAACCATTTACCCCAGAACTCGGTTTGCCAGCAAGCCGTCTCCGTGCGCTGGCGAAATGGCGCCACCAGCTTGTCCCAGTTCTGCGCGAAGATCCGGTTGCGAACGCACAGGTCGACTTTGCGGCCTACGTACCCGCCCAGGTGAACGTTTTCCAGCGCGGCCGGCGCCAGCACGTCACCGACGCGTTGCCTGGGCTGGCTATCGGAAGACCGCGGCTCCCGCCTGGCGCACGACGTGCCGGCCATGCCCGGGAGCAATGCGAGAATCTGACGGCGGGTCAATTGCCTTCAATCACAATGTAACACCGGCGCACGCAGGCTTCCGCAGAATGCGGGAAGTTCGCCCAGGGCGACGCGCCAAGATTAAGCAGGCTTCATCAACCCTGGGTCGATACTAGTACGCTACCCGTGAGCCAGCCTTGACAAGGGTCGAGGCCTCCGATACTATCGCAGGGTCGGAAGTGTTCGATCGGCGGGATGCGTGAAAGGAAGCGGTAAAGCGGCGTTCCGGTGCACCAGCAGATTTTCCGGCTCATCCATCCTTTGGGAACCACCTCCGATGAAACTGTCAGGGCACGAAATGCACTAGAATTAGAAGCTTTGGTGCGTTAGAAGATATGGAAGACAGCAAAGTCGTCCGGCGGGCGATTCCCGGCTCATCGCTGTGCAGCCGGCGGCTCTTGCGCTCGCGCCTGACGCGACAAGCGCCACGTGCAGAGGAGGGACTTAACAATGCCAGGCATTGATTCGAACACCACGCGCTCCGCTTGGACGCGCGCGGCGGTGTACCCGGTGGTGCTCCTGCTCGTATGTGTGGGCGCGGTCTCCGCCCAGGATCAGGGGGCGGCCGCTATCCAAAAGAAGTTGGAAGGCCAGTATCAGCTTACCAAGACGACTGCCGACAAGTCGGATATTGTCACCTCCGGTTCGGTGGTGGTCCTTCAGAAAGACAATGTGCTGATGCTCGAGGCCACCAGCACCAACCCGTGCAGGAATACCTACAGGGAGGGCAAGGTCACGCAAAACGCAGCCTGCAGGACCAACGAAAAGCTGAAAAAGTTCTCCCGGTGGACCAGCCACATCCCCGGCGCAGGCAGCGTCCCGGATTCCCCGACGAGCAGAACCTTCGTGGCAGGTGAAAAATTCTGGGTGACCAAGATCGAAGTCAAGGACACCGGCAAGGATCCGGGGATCATCCTCGACTTTTTCACCGATGCCATCAACGATACGCGTTATGGGACGTCGCTGCTGATTCCGTTCGGAGCGGTCACGCCGTCGCCGGAGGAAGCCCTAAAGGCCGTCGCCGAGGTCATCACGGTCGCACCTTCCGATGACAAGAACGCCGATGACAAGGGCGGCGACAAGCCGGCCCAGGGCGGCCAGCAGGACTCGCAGGCTCCAAGCCAGCCCGCCGCAGCCCCTGCTGCGCCGGCGCCCGCAGAGGCCCCGCCCCCGCCTATCGAAGCTCCGCCGCCCCCGCCGCCCGACCCAGTATCCGTCTCGGAAGGACAAACCATAGATCAGGTTGTGGCGGCCTTGGGCCAGCCAGTGAAAAAGGCTAAGGTCGGAACCAAAGATATCTACTATTACAAGGATTTGAAAGTTACCTTCGTCAACGGAAAAGTGACGGACGTACAGTAGCCCGCTCGGGGCTAGCTCGTGAGAGCCGACTGAGGAGATCTTCAATGAATATGCATGGAGTTCGCACCCTGTTTTCTGCCAGATGCCTGACCGCGTCTTTGGCGCTGCTGTTTTTCGCCTATCCGGCGCTTTGCGCCGATAAACCCAAGCCAGCGGCCAAGGCTCCCTCCAAGCCTGCTGCCGCGGCTAAACCGGCGGGCGCATCCCACAGCGCCGGTGCGGCTGCCTCGCACGGCCCTACCACTTCGTCGCACGGCGCCACCACTTCGTCGCACGGCGCCACCACCACGTCGCACGGCGCCACCACCGGTCACAACGCTACCGGCGCCTCCCACGGCGCTGGTGCCGCTGGCGGATCCCACTTCGGAACCCATCCGGCCGCCGGTCATACGAACATGGCGGGCCACGGTGGACCCGGCGGCGGACATGGCGGTCCGGCCCCGAGAGGTCAGCACGTCATGCAAACCAGAAACGGCGCCGTTACCAGGCGCGCGGATGGAAGGGTCGCCGGGTTCCATGACAACAGGCGCGGTATGGACGTCCACCACGGCCTCAACGGAAGCCGGCACGTAATGGTCGAGCGCCGCGATCATTCCCGCGTCTATGTCGGACGTGGCGGCCGCGGCTATGTGCAGCGGCCCTATATGTATCATGGCCACGAATATGCCCGCCGCTCCTACTATCGCGACGGCCACTACTATAATCACTACTACGGACGCTACTATTATCACGGCATGTACATGAATCCGTACTTCCCGAGCTACTATTACGGAGCGGCTTTCTATGGATGGGCCTACAATCCATGGGTGAATCCGATTGCGTATGGCTGGGGCTGGGCCGGTAATCCGTGGTACGGATACTACGGCGCCTATTTTACGCCTTATCCGGTTTACGCCAGCCCGTCGCTCTGGCTGACGGACTACCTCATCGCGCAGTCGCTACAAGCGGCCTATGTGGCCAACGCTGCGGCCATGGCTAACCCGGCCCCGCTAACTCCCGACGTGAAGCAACTCATCGCCGACGAGGTAAAGCAACAGGTTGCCCTCGAAAACCACGAGGCCGCCAACCCGAATGCTGAGCCGGACGCCGCCTCCAGCAGCATTCAGCGCATGCTCACCGATGGCAGGCTGCACGTCTTCGTGGCGGGCCAGGACCTCGACGTGACCGACGCCGCAGGCAACGAGTGCGCCCTCAGCGAAGGTGATGCGATCCAACTCAGCGGCCCGGTCGCGCCGGATGCAGAAGCCGCGAACCTCGCGGTGTTGGCCAGCAAAGGCGGCAATGAATGCCCGAGGGGCGATGTCGTTTCCGTGGCGCTTCAGGATCTGCAGGACATGCAGAACCATATGCGCGAGACCATCGATGCAGGCCTGCAGGAACTGCAGAAGAAGCAGGGGCAAGGCGGATTGCCGGCAGCCCCGGCTGCCGCCAAGGCTGCTCCGGTAGAGAGCCAGATGGCCGCCATTGCGCCTCCGCCTCCGCCGGATAGCGAAGTCTCCGCCGAGATCAATCAGCAATCGCAAGCAGCCGACCAGGCGGAGCAAGATGCAGCCGCTGACGCAGGTTCCGGTCCCGGGCCCAATGCTGCCGCTGCGCCAGCCGCCGCACCGGCCGCTCAGCCGGTTAACATCGATGTCGGCCAGACCATAGATCAAGTCACTGCGGCGCTGGGAGCCCCCCTGAAGATGGTGAACCTGGGCGCCAAGCAAATCTATGTCTACAAGGACATGAAGATAACTTTTAAGGACGGAAAAGTCATCGACATCCAGTAAACTGCCGGAACCGCGCCGTAAATCCGGCGCGGTTACTTAGGCTTCGCACTTATCCGGAACGCTGGTAAAACTGGTGACCGGCAGATGATCCATGATCCACGGACGCTCTGTTGGGACCAATAACATCTCGGCGAGCGGCCCCGATAACGGTGGAAGGTTGGGAAAACTTCACCTTCACCTGGAACTCGGGCTCCAGCACCAGCGCTACCCTGGCGCTCTTTGATCTCAACACCGACACACCCTGGAACGATTTCGCCCTGGACGACGTCAGCTTCGCCGCCCGCCCATCCCGCTAGAACGGCAAGGACGGCTTCGCGGGCAGGCGAATCGGGTTTACGGCGGGATACGCCGACTCGAACGCCCACGCCGGGACAGCGGCGGTCAGATCTACGCTGGCCAACTACGCGGACGCGTGGCTGGCCGACGGCATCCGCGAGGCGTCCACCCGATTGAAATCAAGCAAGTTGTTCGGCGGCTACCGCGCCCTCCCCAACAGCCCGGCAGCGAACAGGCGGTCATCCACCCGGCCAAGACGCCGCACTGCGCGCGGCCCCACCAGCGGCGTATGGTGGATCGTCGTCAGGTACTCCGGAATCGCCCACACGTCTTCTTCGGCAGTCATCCAATGAACGGAATCGAACCGGCTCAGGTTGACCGGCCGCGAGTAACTGCGCAGCGTCTTCTCGCGCCGCAGGTTGTAGTAGTGCTCGAAGTAGGACATCGCCAGCTCGCGCAAGCCCCGGTACACCGGCTCGCGGTAGCGGAGCCCGGAGAAATTCGACTTGGCGATCGCGCCCCAGCCGCTGTGCTGGCGGAAAATGGCCAGCACGTGGTCGTCGTCCCGCACCGCTTCCAGGTCCAGCAGCAGCGGCCGGTAGCCGAGCGCGCGCAGCGCCGCCGCGCCGAACAGCGCCCCTTCCATGCAGTGCGCCCTGCGCTCGCGCAGCACGCGCCGCGGCGAAAGGCAGGTAGGCCCGTCCGGTTCCTTGTTGTACGCCACCTCGTAGTCCAGAAAGCGTTGAATCTTCTCCGGCGTATTGAGGCGGCGGAAGACGGCGCGCTCGGCGGCAAGAAACGAATTACGCGGCATTGCGCTTAGAGTAACGCGCTGGGGCACGCTTTAGCTGGCCCTTCGCTTTTTTGTTGACAGCCGCAAAGAGTGAAGTGTACTATTACACTAGACACTTGGACCATGGAGCTGCGTATCAACTTTTCGAGCGGTGTCCCCATCTACGTGCAGTTGATGGAGCAGATCAAGCACGCCGTCGAGATCGGCGCCGTGCGCGCCGGCGAACAGTTGCCGGCCATTCGCAAAGTCGCCGAAGATCTGGCGATGAATCCGAACACCGTGGTGCGGGCGTACCGCGAGCTGGAGCGCGACGGAATCCTCGAGCTGCGCCACGGCTCGGGTGCCTACGTGTCCGCCACACGCACGACGGCCGCCAAGACGGCGGCGATCGAGCGGGCAGGCGGCATTCTCGCCGAAGCTCTGGAAGAGGTAGCCGCGTTGGGCCTCACCGAAGCTGAAACGCGCCGCGTATTTGAAAGCGAGTTCGCGCAAGGGCGCGAGCGTGGAAGAACCACAAGGAGGCGAAGTTGAACGATCTGGTGATTCGAACCCGCGGGCTGCGCAAGAGCTACGATGGCTCGCCCGCCCTGCGGGGCATTGATCTGGCCGTTCCGCGCGGCTCCATCTGCGGCTTCCTGGGCCGCAACGGCGCCGGCAAAACCACCACTCTCAAGCTGCTGCTCAATCTGCTGCGGCCGGACGCGGGCGAGATCTTCCTCTTCGGCGATCCGGTCGATTCCGAAACCGCGGCCGTGGCGGCCCGCCGTCGCATCGGCTTCGTCACCGAAGAGAAACAACTGTACCCGTTCATGACGGTGGGCCAGACCATCCGCTTCACGCGGCCGTTCTTCCCCGGCTGGCGCAGGGACCTGGAAGCCAGGTACCTCAAGATCTTCCATCTCCCCGAGAGCAAGCCTGTTCCCAAGCTGTCCAAGGGCATGCGCGCGCAGCTCATGCTCCTCCTCGCGCTGGCGCGCGGCGCCGAGCTGCTCATCCTCGACGAGCCGACCGATGGCCTCGACCCGGCTGTCACCGAAGAGGTGCTGCAAGCCCTGGCGGGCCTCGCCGCGACCGAGGGGACGAGCGTCTTCTTCTCCTCCCACCACCTCGCCGAGGTCGAACAGATCGCCGACCGCGTCTGCCTGATCGACCGCGGCCAGATCGTCATCGATGGCGCGCTCGACGATCTGAAGACCGACTGCCGCCGGATTCTGCTGGTGTTTTCCGGCGATGCGCCCGCCGCGGTGGCCGCGCTCGCGGGTGTCGATCACGTGCGCACCCGCGGCCGCACGGCTTCGCTGCTGGCCCACGGCGATACCGACGCCACTCTCGATCGCGCGCGCGAGCTGCAGCCGGAATCCGTCGAAGTCCATCCGGTGACGTTGAAAGAATTGTTTTTGGATCACGTAAAGGAGGCATAATGCTCTGGTGGAAAGCTTGGATGGAGACGCGCTGGCGTCTCGCTTTTTTGGTTGCGTGTTTCGCCCTGTTGTGGGCTGAGGGGCTGCTGTTCGGCGTACCCCTGGTCAGGCTGCGAGCGGCTTTCATCCTTCAGTACGCCGCCATATGGGGCATCGCGGCCACCATGCTGGCGGGCGCCGGTCTCAACAGCCAGACCACGTGGGGAACCTCCACTGGCTATCACGGCTCTATGCTGTTCACTCTCTCGCTCCCCGTAGCCCGGCGAAAACTGTTCGCGGTGCGCGCCGGGGCCGGCGCGGTGGAGACGTGCGCCTTGATCGTCATCACCGGAGTGCCGTTGGTGCGCTTTGCCGGCCTCGGTTGGTCCGCGGCCTCTCTCTATGTGGCTGGCGCATGTGTCTGTTCGATGACGGCCTACGCCATCTCCGCGCTGCTCGCCTGCGTGACCGGCGAAATGTGGCAGCTCTACGGCTCCTGGGGCGCGCTGGGTGCTTTGGGCCTGTCGATGCGCTACGCGCCGCTGGCAAGATTCAATCCGCTGCGCGGGTTCTTCCTCTCCGCCTACACTGCCGCCGCTCACTTCCCCTGGCTCGATGCCTGGATCGGCTCCGCCCTGCTCGCCGCCCTCTGCTGCTTCACCGCGGTGCGGATCCTGGATCGCAAAGAGTACTGATCAACAATGTGGGGCAGGCGCTTTCGCCTGCCCATCGAGTTTCTACATTTCCGAGGGCGCGGGGATATGATCAGCCCGAGGTTCCACGGTGGGACTTCGGATTTAGCTGTGTATCAGGGCACGGCTTCAGCCGTGCCGCAGAATCGTAGTAAGGAGTCGGGCTTTAGCCCCCGGCGAATGGCCAAACCTTCCACCGCGGATTCTCCGAACGGCGGGTCAAGAACCGGCATAGCTTCCTGGAGCACCAGGAGTACATCGCAGCGAACCCGGTGAAAGCAGGAATCGTCGACGCACCCGAGGAGTTTCGATATGACGTTACCTGCCTGGCAATGAAAAAGCGGCAGGGGCTAAAGCCCCATGATGGCTGCATTCTGCGGCACGGCTGAAGCCGTGCCCTGATACAGGACAGCGCGATTGGGTGGGCACAGCGAGTCGCCGCCGACGCTCGAAAATGTAGAAACTCATGGGGCAGGCACTTTCGCCTGCCAAACCTTCACATTGCCACCGCCTCTATACGCCCGTCCGGGTGGTACCTTATTCTCCATGATTCGCACTCTCTGTATCGCGCTGCTCGCAACTGCCCTCTTCGCACAAGCGCCCACCCAGCCGAAGCCGGAGTTACTCTGGCCCGATGGCGCTCCCGGCGCGCTCGGCACCGCCGATGCCGACAAGCCATCCATCACCCCCTACCTAGTGCCCGAAGGCCACGGCACCGGCACCGCCATCGTCGTCTGTCCCGGCGGCGGCTATGTGCATCTGGCGCTGGATCACGAGGGCGCCCAGGTGGCGCGCTGGCTCAACTCTATCGGTGTCGCCGCTTTTGTGCTCCAGTATCGCCTCGGCCCGCGCTATCACCATCCCATCGAATTGGGCGACGCGCAGCGCGCCATCCGCACCGTGCGCTCCCGGGCCGCCCAATACCGCGTGCTGCCCGACCGCATTGGCATCATGGGCTTTTCCGCCGGCGGCCACCTGGCGTCCACCGCCGCCACTCATTTCGACTCGGGCAACCCCGGCGCCGCCGACGTCATCGACCGCGTTTCCAGCCGCCTCGATTTCGCCGTGCTCGCCTACCCGGTGATTACTCTCACCGATCCGTACGCGCACCGCGGCTCACGCGACAATCTGCTGGGCCCGGACCCCGACCCCAAGCTGGTCGAGAGCCTCTCGAACGAGTTGCAGGTCACCGCCGACACGCCGCCTACCTTCCTCTTCCACACCAGCAATGATCCCGTCGTGCCGGTGGAGAACAGCGTGCTCTTTTATATGGCGCTGCACAAAGCCGGCGTCCCGGCCGAGATGCACATCTACGCCCAGGGCCCCCACGGCGTCGGCCTCGCCCCCACCGATGAAGCCCTCTCCACCTGGCCCGCCCGCCTGGCCGATTGGCTGCGCGTGAGGGGGTTGTTGAATGGCGGGACGAGATAGCGACGCCCCTCGCGCCTCGCTTAGCGCTAGCTCTTTCGGAATGGATGGCTGGATTGGCTCAACGGTGTCGAACGATAGGAGTAAATTCCTTGGTTGCCTTGACCTGTTCCGTCCAACGGCCGACGTTGTTGGCCCCGATCGCCCATTGCGCCATCACAATCTGGCCGAAGCGATCTGGGAGATAACGGAACACGCGCGCGCCCAGCTTTAGGCCTTCGAGCCGGTAGGCCAGGACAGTGTTCTCGTTACTTATGGCAACCAGAAGGTTGCCTGAGGGCGAAGCGAAGGCATCTGCCAGATTAGGGATTTCGGCTGCGAGCTCATTCCATGTCTTCGGGAGCCGATCGTAGCCGGTGAGAGCCGGTGGCAGTGCAAGCGGTATCTTCAGCTCGAGTCCATAGCCGCAGAGCCGGTGCGTGTCAGCCCAACCTTCTGCCGCCCAGGCTCCTTGGGCGCGCACGATAGTCCAATTCGACAGGTCCTCGCTGGGGGGGCATTCGAAGCCGGCTTCCTTGTGCGCTTCGTCATAAGCCGAACCGACCGCCCGCCGGAATGCGTCGACGCCGGCTTGGCCAAGCATCGCGGAGATGGCGATCCTCTCCCCGTCCAGGCTCTCTATTGACGTGACGTGCATTTGGTCTTCAAAGTCTGGATGAACACCGCACTCGTAGTTGGTACGCGTCTCATACCAGACATGGGAAGGCGTTACGAAATGGATCTCCCGGCTTATGTCCGTGCATATGAAAGCGGACACAGGCGGCTGAACCAGCTGCTGCTGGGAACTGAGAACCACCAACGGTTTTCTGTCTGCTGGTGCGGCCCACAGGTGTTCTTCTGCCTCTGTGTATTTCCCGAACACCGGCGAGACATTCTGTGTATCTTCTAGCAGCGTGGTGTAACTACCGATCCGCCAGAAACCCATGCCCCGCGGGACCAACAGGTCGGGAGCGCTGAGAATGCGCACGGTGCCGCCCTCGTCGTAGACCCACAGTGTCTGATACCGAGCATCATGGTCAAAGGAAATGCCGAGTAACAAACCCGACGGAGAGGCCACCGTCGCCCCCGCCTTCATCAAGAGTGCGAAGAGCGCGAGCGTGGCTACGGCCTGGAACATCCGCAAACCGAAGTGGGCAAGGCCGGGTCGTCTGCAGTGCATTCATTGCCAGCTTAAACCCCTGCACTGCTCTCAGCAAACCTCACGACCCGCGGGCGCCGTGCTGGGGTCTCGGCGGTGCGCAACCAAAGCTGCCACTACCCACCAAGCCAGCAATCCCTCTACCCCGCCAGCCTCAACAACAACTCCGCGTTCAGCGCTCCTGCTGCCGTGTCTTCGTGCTTGAACATCACGTATAAGTCGCGCCCGCTCGCGAGTAACTCCTTACACCGTGCGGCCATCGCAGCTACATCGGCCTCCGTGTAATCCGGCTTGCGCAACCGGTAGTAAACGAAGTCGGCCGTGATTACTTCCGGCACCTCCAGCTTCTCCGATTCGGCCACGCATAGCGACACATTGTGGCGCCGCAGCTCGCCATACACTTCCTCCACCAGCCACGATGGGTGCCGGAACTCGAACGCATAGCGCAGATCGGTGGGCAACGACTGCAAGTAAGCGGTCAGCAGCGTGTCGTCGCGCTTCATCTGCGGCGGCAATTGAAACAGGATCGGTCCCAGCCGCCGCGCCGAACGCAGCGGGTCGATCGCCTTGAGAAAGATCTCCGTCGCCTGGCCCGCGTTCTTCAGCCGCAGGATATGCGTGATCCGCATGTTCGCCTTCACCGCGAAGACGAACCCCGCCGGCGTCGCTTCCACCCACGCCGCCAGCGTCGTAGCCGCTGGCAAACGCCGAAACGTGTAGTTGATTTCTACCGCGCGCAGCCGCGTCGCGTAGTGTTTCAGAAATTGGTTGGCCGGCAGCTTGGCCGGATAGAAATCCGGCTTCCATGCCGCATACGCAAATCCGGACGTCCCGGCATATAGATTCGCCATGGCTTATCATTATCTTCTAGCCGGGCCCCGAAATGTTTGGCCCGGAGTCCGCGCCGGTTTCGAACGGCATGTTGCATACCCCGGAGACCCACGACGATCTCGCCGAAGCGCTCAGCCGCGCCGCCCGCCACCTGCGCACCATTTGCCTCCAAGGGAACAGCAGCAAGCGCCTGATGGCTGGCCCAGTGGCCTGCGCCGATGAAACCATCACCACCGCCGCCCTCCGCCGCGTGCTCGAGTACGAACCGCGCGACCTCACCATCAGCGTGGAAGCCGGCCTCCCCTGGCGCGATCTCACTGCCCTCCTCCGCCAGAACCGCCAGATGGCGCCGCTCGATCCGCCGTTCGCCGCGCAAGCCACCGTCGGCGGCGTGGTCGCTTCCAACTCGAGCGGCCCGCGCCGCCGCCTTTACGGCACCGCGCGCGACATGGTCATCGGCATGCGCTTCGTCACCCCCGCCCGCAAAATCGTCCAGTCCGGCGGCATGGTGGTCAAGAATGTGGCCGGCCTCGATATGGCCAAGCTCATGATCGGCTCCTTCGGCACGCTCGCCGCCATCGTGGTGGTCAATTTCAAACTTCAGCCCATGCCCGAAGTCGAGCGCACCATTCTGCTATCCTTCGCCGATGGCAAAGCCGCTTTCGAGGCCCGCGCCCGTCTGCTCACAGGCGTGCTCCAGCCCGCCGCCATCGACCTGTTCAATCCGCCCGCCGCTATTCACGGCAGCCCCGCCTGGATTCTCGCCGTGCGCGCCGCCGGCAACCAGGCCTCCGTCGACCGTTATCAGCGCGAACTGGCCGCGTTCGGCGAATCGCAAGCGCTCGAAGGCGCGCCCCACGAAGAGTTCTGGCGCCGGGTGGAAGATTTCACGCCGCGCTTTCTCGCCGCCCACCCCGATGGCGCCGTGGTGCGCGTCTCCTCAACGCTGATGGATCTGGAAAAGTGTATGGCGCCGCTCGCCGTCCCGGCCGTGGCGCGCGCCGGATCGGGCGTTTGCTATTTATATTTCGATGAGACCGGCGCCGCCGCCCGATATCTTGCGGACGCGGCCGGACTAAGCTTGAAAGCAGTCATCGAGTTCGCGCCCGAAGCCCGCAAATCCCAGCTCGAATTGTGGCCCGCTCCCGGGGCCGATTTCGAAATCATGCGGCGGCTCAAAGCTCTGTTTGATCCGTCCAATGTATTAAACCGTGGCCGACTCTACCATCGCCTTTAAACCCCGCGCCGCCGGGCCCAGCCAATTCGACCTCGATAAGTGCGTCCACTGCGGCCTCTGCCTGAACGCCTGTCCCACTTACCGCGAGCTGGGTCTCGAGATGGATTCGCCGCGCGGCCGCGTCTACCAAATGGTGCAGGTCTCCGAGGGCGCGCCCCTCACTCCGGCTTACCTTGAACACATCGGCCTCTGCCTGGCCTGCCGCGGCTGCGAATCCGCCTGCCCTTCCGGCGTCCCTTATGGCCGCATGGTGGAGCATGCCCGCGCCGAAATCGAAGCGCGCATTCCGCGCGGCCGCCTCGCTCGCTGGCTCCGTGCGTTTCTGTTCGGCCACCTCATTCAATCGCGTGCCCTGCTCACCATCGCCGGCACCCTGCTCTACTTATATGAAGTCAGCGGCCTGAAAACGCTGGCGCGCAGCCTGGGCCTGATGAAGATGCTGGGACGCCTTGGCAACGTGGCGCAGCTCGCTCCTTCGGCCGACCCTCCGTTCTTTTTCTCCCAGATCGGCAAAACATTTCCCGCCGAAGGCGTGCGCCGCCATCGCGTCGCCTTCCTCTCCGGCTGCGTCGCCAACATCTCCTTCGCACGCCTCCATGAGGCCAGCCTGCGCGTGCTCCAACACAACGGTTGCGAAGTCGTCGTGCCCGCCGGGCAAGGCTGTTGCGGCGCGCTGCATCTCCATTCCGGCCTCCCCGGCGAAGCCCGCGCGCTGGCCCGCCGCAACATCGAAGCCCTTCGCGGCGCCACCTTCGATGCCATCGTCAGCAACTCCGCCGGCTGCGGCGCCATGCTCAAGGGATACGGCGAGCTGCTCGCCGGCGATCCCGCCTACGCCACTTCCGCGCAAAAGTTCGCGGCCCAGGTCCGCGACATCACCGAGTTCCTCGCCTCCATCGAACTGAACCGGCAAATGGGCACGGTGAATGAAGTGGTGACCTATCAGGACGCGTGCCATCTCGCCCACGCCCAGCGCATCCGCAGCGCGCCCCGCAAGCTGCTGGCCGCCATCCCCGGTCTCGTCCTTGAGGAAATGCCCGGCGCTGACATCTGCTGCGGCAGTGCCGGCTCCTATAACATCGTGCAGAACGAAATGTCGTTGCAGATTCTGGCGCATAAGATGGAGGCCATCAACGGCACGCGAGCCGACATCATCGCCACCGCTAATCCCGGCTGCGAACTGCAGCTCGAAGCCGGCGTCCGACTCCACGGCAAAGGCCAGCACGTCATGCACGTCGTCGAACTCCTCGATCTCGCCTACCGCAATTACGCACCCCCGCCGCAACCGTAGGGGCCGGGCATGCCCGGCCCGGCGTTGGGCAGCGCCCTGCGCATCACCGCGATCAGCCGCTCCGCTCAATAGCCGAGCGCGGCGCGGTTGGCCTGCCACCAGGTCTTCCAGAAGTCCAAATAGTATGCCGGCCGCGCTTTGATGGCGGCTTCGCTGAATACGGAATATGCGATCGTATCATCCGTTCGGTAGGGCCATGGACCCGCGGCTGGTTCGTGGGAGCCGATGGGCACATTGTTGGCGAAGCTCGACAACCCGCCTACGGCCGCCGCCTGTAGCGCGGTGTTGTCGTCGGCCAGCAGTCCCGCCAGGTACGGCAGGGTTTGTTGCGTGTGCATTCGGGCGAGCGCCCCCGCCGCGGCGATCCTAAGATCCATGCCGGCGGTCGCATCCGACGCGGTCGCGCCAAGCGCTTGGATCGCCTGTGCCGATGTGTTCACGTAAGTGGACCTGATGTCTCTCACTAACGAACTCCACCCCGGAACTGCGGAGAGCGTTGCGTATTTCGCCCTCACCGTCCCGATGAGCGCCGGGTCGCCGGTGAGGACCGAGCCGCGCAGGCCCAGCGACACCAGTTCCGGATTCTGGCTCGATAAGAAACGAGTGAACGCCGCGGCCAACACCGGCGACTGGGTCTCGCGGTAATCGTCGATCGGATCGGAATACACGTGCCCAGTCGTTTCCATACGGACGACCATCTCCGCGGCCACCTTGTCGAACGGGGTCGCGTTAGCCGGCACCGTCGCCGCAACCGCGGTGGTTAGGCTTTCCTCAGCGCTCGCCGGAGTGTGAAAGTACGTGCCCGCCCATTGTATTGGACCTCCCATTACGGGCATCAGCGAAAACGTACCACCCGATGCAAGCTGTAAAAAGAACACGCCGTGCCCCGACACGATGAGGGGCTTGGTGTTGGGCGGGAACATCGTGCCCCCTCCCACCGGCTGGCTCCAGGTTAGGGAGACGATCCTGCCCGGTGCGATTGTTCCCTTCAGCACCCGCTCCACCGTGATGATGGCATTAAAGACCCCGGCCGTCCCGACCGCCTGGACGGACCCGACCACGATGGCGTCCGCTGCGACGCTCAACTGCGGAAGCGAACCAAACCCGCCCGGCCCGGCGGTCACCGGCATAACGACAAGCAACAGCGCAACGCCTGCGATGAACATGCAGCGTTTCGTAGACAATCTGGTCATTTGGTCTCCTCCCGATCTTCCTCGAATCCCCACCCTACGGATTCGGCGTGATGATGTTCGTATGCCAGCCCGAGTCGGTGTACTTTTGCAGAGCGTCCGACTGAACCCTGGCGCCACTACCGATAACCCAGTTTCCGACGAACCAGTTTTGCTGCGCCTGCAGAACCAACGTGTGGGGTCCCACACCCGGGAGCGTGAACGACGGAATGCAGGGCACCCAGACCCCAGGCACCAAGTCGCACGTCGCTGGATCGCCAGGCGCTGCGCCCCAATCGCTCATGGAGATGTCGTCGACCCATTGCGTCTTGGCTACGTTATACGAGGTAGGCCCACCATACTCCCAGTTCGCCGGCGGATCGCCAGCCCAGCCCCAGGGGAACTGCTCGTTCACGTCATAATTGTTCATCGCCGGGTCAGTTGCGCAGAGGCTGTACGTTTCGTAATTCACGTGGGTCTCCCAGCCGTTGTACAGGGCGCAACTGTATACCCAAGGTCCGGTGGAGGGATCGCACCACCCGTCATCAGGGTCAGGTTGGTCGTTCGCCGCGACCAGGTTCCAGGGCCGATTAATGAATATCCAGAATGCGTCGGACAGGAAGCCGCTGTAGCTGGTTTTCACGATGACGTCGTAAGTTTGGCAATCCGAGGCCCACCCGATCGCCGTGGCTACCGGGTAGTTGCAGTTCGTGCAGCTTAGCGACAGCTCGTTGGCGCCGGACACGATCACATATGTAGGTTGCTCCGGCGCGCCGTTGGCAGCCCCGGGCGCGAACGCCGTCACTGCATTGTAGCCGCGGTCCGCTGCATTGCCGCCAAGGTACCACAAATAGTGGGTGGCACCGGACACGTAGTCCGGTCGACCGGGCCGTTGAATTGTTATTGCGTTGCCCGTGTCCCATGGGGGATCTACGGTGCACCCATACAGATTGCAATACTGAGAAAAGTACATGCCGCCCCCACAGTATGTCGTCCAGGCATCAGCAGCAGCCGTTATGGAATACGTGTCAGGGCCGTAGGTCTGTAGGGTAGGTGAATACGAATTGGACCACGTTCCCCCCGTAGACGGATCACGCTGCCATCCACTGTTTGCCTCTAGGGTGCTACCGAAGTAAAATGAGATGTTACTGTCAGGCTGCCACCAGTTGGAATAGTCTCCGCTGATCGTGGTCTGGTTCATCAGTTTGACTTGGTTTCCGTTGATTCGCGTCGCTGTCGTTGCAGTGTAGATTTGTGTGTTGGTGTCGGCGCACTGGCTATAAAGCGCGGGCACGCTGAGCAACACGAGGAAAAACGGACCCGCAACGTGGCGCACAGATCTTACTGTCATCGCGTCCTCCCAAATACCCGAACACCGTTGCGAAATTCGCCATCTATGTAGGCCGAGAGCGCTTGCCATCCCGCCGGTGTGAGCGCACTCTGCAACCGGGCTCTGGCCCGAGCGATCGCTTCATTCCGGCTCGCCGTGAAACCCTTTATAATGGCGATGTCCAGTGTCGTCGATCCGGAAACCACAGCGTCGCGATACGCGTTTGCCTTAGCATTGACCGCTTCCAGTTCGGATTCGAGTTGCTGATACACCGGACCGATCCTCATAAAGTCGTTCACTCCCAGATTCATCGAAGCCGCTGCGCCGACCTGGGTGTTGCTGGCTCTAGCCGGGTCCGTTGCCGCCAATGCCTTCACGTCCTGTGCAAGGGCATCGTGGTGCCGCAAGAACATGTAAAAGACCGTCGGGTCACCCGGTGGCGGGGCCGCACCGGTCTGCCCGGACAGCGCACAGGCACCGAGAAACAGTGAGAAAAGGATTACGAACACCTTCGTCACACAAACCTCCGTAAATGCGCCAGTCGCTCCTGCGGCGGCTACCCGCAAGCTGAGATGGCGGTATCCAGCAGCCTGCGCCCGCTGTTAGGCAAAACGCCAATGTTGTCATTCACAGCGTTGTCGCGAGCGTTCCCTACCGCCTTTGATCGACACTAGCTACTTAATGGTACTCTCATAACCTCCAAATCGGCTGCCAATACTCTACCCCCCCCCCCGCATAAGAAGTCAATAGGATATCTAAGTATTTTTTTCAGCCTCAACTAGTTCGGCCGCTCGGCTCCAATGTAACAGGATGTTAGCGAGGCATTCAGGCATAGGTTCTGATACTTAGGCCTTTTCATCCGAGCCGCTTACTTCTCTGGACAGCTCGCGCCCGCGGCCGCTTTCCCTCCTGCGCAACCATTCGCCCGATGGCTGCGATTTTCGTCCACAAGAAAAATCCCGGCGCTGCATCCGCGCCAAGGCGCACTCTTTGCCTGTGGCACGCCATCTGCTTGCCTACACTTGCCTGCCATCGCGCCGCCGCGCCGCCGTTTGATAAACTCAAGTTTGCCTCCCCTCCCAACAAGCTCATGAAATTCGGCGTCATTGTTTTTCCCGGCAGTAACTGCGATCACGACGCGTTCTACGCGGCGAGCGAAAACCTGGGCCAGCCCACCGAGTACATCTGGCACGACTCGCGCTCTCTCGGGCAAGTGGATGCCGTCATCCTTCCCGGCGGCTTCGCTTACGGCGATTACCTGCGCTGCGGCGCCATCGCCCGCTTCTCTGCCTGACTCGCTATTTCGGGACCACGCCCCAGTTTTGGATGAATCTCCAGGCGAACTAAGACCTCGAGCGGGCCGAAGACGCGCGGGGCCCCGAGATCGCCGTCAGAATCCAGCCGCATCGGGCAGCCTGACGACAAGAGACGGGGCTTGAACTCAAGTGGTGGCGGGAGTGGGGGTCGAACCCACACAGTCCTTGCGGACTACCGGATTTTAAGTCCGGTGCGGCTACCAATTACGCCATCCCGCCGCTACGCCGGCTATTCTAGCAGGGTCCGAGGCGTTAGTGCCCGGTCGTCCGGTTACCTTCCTGAGGCGCGGGATCCTCGTCGAAGTTGATTGCCGCATCGGCACTGAACTTGCGGTGGTCCCGATATTCTATCTCCTCGCGCGATTCAGACCGTCCGATGCGAACATAAGCGATCGAGTGTACGGGAAGAAGGTAGCGGCTCCCGCCAACGTCGACGTCGGCGTATTCCAGCACATGCCCCGCCGCATTGAGGCCGGTGGCCTCGGTAAGATCTGTGGCATACAGGACCAGGCGCATCACCGCCCCGGATTGTGGGTCGACAGAAACAAATCCCCGATGCCCTGTTTTGACGTACTCCTGGCGCGGCTTGCCGTTCGGTTGGGCGACCTCGCGGCAACAGACCGAATACCGGGAAAACTCGGGGGCCACTCGATATGCGAACACGGCCACACGGGTTCCATGGATCATCTGCCAGTGGTCCCATAGGAAGCTCGCCGCGCGGCTGGGATCGCAGATCTCCTCCAACATGCCCCCGAATTCACCGACGGATACCGGCGGTATGGGCTTGCGTTTCTCCTTGGCGGCGGAGGTCTTGCTGTAATGTTCACGGCCTGAAATATATGCTGCCTCGGCCGTGTACGAACCAGCCTCGTGCCACCGATTGTCCACGACGGTTGCAGCTGCCACGCTACCCTGAAAGAAACCAGGCGCATCGAAAGGTCCGTAGTTGTGGTATTGGCGCACCGTCTTGGTGGCGATGAAATTCGGAAAGCGGGCGAGATACTCCACGACATAGCGCCGCATTCTGGCGATGATTTCGTCTTGCTTGGGAGCGGAAAGCACCGGCGCGGCGGAGAGTACCTCCTGAGCCGGAAGCGGAAGCCCGGCAGACTGCTTGCACAGCGCTTCGATGGCGCGGGCCGTCTCGGGACCGACTCCCATGCTCGCGAGCAGGGCGGCCGTTCCCTCCGTCAGGCGCTCCGTCAGCCGAACTGACCGCAAGGACTGGGCAATGCGCTTGTCATTCCGGTCCACCGCAAGAGCAGATGTAACCGTCCCGACGAGCTGGCTGACGTCCAGGTGGGTTTCCGCGAACAAGGGGAAAACGGTGCATGCGCAAATGACGCACCAGGCGTGCTTCATAAAGCAACTCTGCAGGTCGTTTTATCCCATTCTAGCAGCGCGACGGACGCCACTGGCCCAGCAGAATTATCCAATGCAAGATGAGCATGAACCGGGCGACGTGGCCGGGGCGGTTTCCAATGCAAGATGAGCATGAAAGAGGGAAGAATGGGGTAGGCGTGGCCCGGCCGGGTGCAAGTGCGCA